>JAEAME010000016.1_pt1 | contig 304824 bp, 231 predicted proteins | sample 8958731 | NCBI WGS metagenome assembly JAEAME01 (sample SAMN16933194, study PRJNA681113) | bioreactor sludge metagenome | isolation source: anerobic bioreactor sludge (Control) | place: India:Bengaluru | collected 2018-10-24
GCGTGAACGCCGTTGCCTTTTTCTTGCCTTTTGGGCGCCACAATGTGCGGCAACACGCCGCAACTCGCGGCAACGGGCGGCAACTGACAAGTTCTTGACGCCGCGGGGGATAGGCTCCTTCCAGCAACTCCCGGCAATGTGCGCCAACGTCCAGCAAAACCCGCTTGATCCGGCTGTTAACCGGAGGGTTGTAGGTTCGAGTCCTACCTGAGGAGCCGTCTTTTCAACAACTTACAGCCGCTACCTACAACCCTTCAACTATTTGCCGGATTCCGGAACATATTGAGGCATATACCGCCTCGTTGCAGCAAGTTGCGGCAACTCGGACTGTCGCACTTTGCCTCTTTCTTGCCTTTTCGGTGCTACGGCAACGAGGCCGTCCCCAGGCCGACGTGATGCCGCGACGAGGAGTTGCCGCTCTGAGGTCCCGGGATTCGTGGGCCTGCATCGTGCCTATCCCGCGTGATGCGATCCCCTTGGCAGCCCGCGATTCCGCTGACCGTCGCCCGCAGTCCGGCTACAATTGACGCACTGTCACTTCACGCCCGTCGTTCTGATCGAGCCCTCGGTGGAGGTCGCATGGTCGGTCGGACGGTGTCCCACTATCGGATCCTCGCCCGCCTGGGCGGCGGCGGGATGGGGGTCGTCTACCGGGCCGAGGATCTGCGGCTCGGGCGCCAGGTCGCGCTCAAGTTCCTGCCCGCCGATCTTGCCAGAGATCGGCACGCACTCGATCGGTTCCGGCGCGAAGCCCGTTCGGCCTCAGCCCTGAACCATCCGCACATCTGCACCATTCACGACATCGACGAGGCCGAGGGCGAACCGTTCATCACGATGGAACTGCTCGAAGGTCAGACGCTGAGGGATCGGCTCCAGGGCCGACCGTTGCCGACGCCTGAGGTCGTGGACCTGGCGCTGCAGATTGCGGACGCGCTGGAGACCGCGCACGCGAAGGGGATCATCCATCGAGACATCAAGCCGGCGAACGTTTTTGTCACGACACGCGGGGCGGCGAAGCTGCTCGACTTCGGACTGGCCAAGCTAGCGGCCAAACCGCCCGCCGCATCGCAGGCGCCGACAGCGGCCGGCGAGTGGATGACGGGCGCGGGTGTGGCGCTGGGGACGGTGGGGTACATGTCGCCGGAGCAGGTGCGCGGCGAAGCGCTGGATGCGCGCACCGACCTGTTCTCGCTCGGCGTGGTGCTCTACGAGATGGCCACGGGCCGGGCACCGTTCCAGGGCGCGACGGCCGGAGCGGTGCTCGGCGACATTCTGTACAAGGCGCCGGCCGCGCCGGTGCGACTCAACCCCGAGCTGCCAACGGCGCTGGAGCGCATCGTCAACAAGCTGCTGGAGAAGGACCGCACTTTACGTTACCAGTCGGCTGCGAATCTGGGCGTTGATCTCCAGCTGCTGAAACGCGAGCGCGAGTCGGGCCGAGCGGCAGCCCCGGGCGCCGCGGAGTCCTCGCGCATCCCGTCTCTGGCTGTGCTGCCGTTCGCCAACCTGAGCGCGGACAGGGAGAACGAGTACTTCAGCGACGGGCTGGCCGAGGACGTCATCAACGCCCTGACGCAGGTACCGGGGCTGCGCGTGATGGCGCGCACCTCGGCCTTCGCGTTCCGCGGCAAGGAGCAGGACGTGCGCGAAATCGGCGCGCGGCTTAACGTCGAGCAAATCCTGGAAGGGAGCGTGCGCAGGGCGGGCAACCGCATCCGGGTGACGGCGCAGCTGGTCAAGGCCAGCGACGGGTATCACCTGTGGAGCCAGCGCTTCGACCGGGAGATGACGGACGTCTTCGCCATTCAGGACGAAATCTCGCAAGCCATCGTGGAGAAACTGCGCGTGCGGCTGACGGCGGACCGCCCGCTGGTGAAGCGGCACACGGAGAACGTGGAAGCCTACACCCTGTACCTGCAAGCGCGTTCGCAGCTGTGGAGGTTCACTCCGGAAGGCATTGCGAGAAGCAGAGAGTACTACGAACAGGCGATTGCGTTGGATCCGAACTACGCTCTGGCCTGGCAGGGTCTGGCAGGGTTCTACAATCTCCTGGGAACGTCCGGACTGGTGCCGCCGAAAGCAGCCTTTGCGCAGGCCGACCAGGCTACCCGGAAGGCGCTTCAACTCGATGACCTGCTGGCAGAGGCCCATGGGATCATGGGCGCCCTCCACGCCAGCGAGTTTGACTGGAAGGCGGCCGAGCTTGAATTCAGCCGGGCATTGGCGCTCGATCCCAAGTCAACGGACGTCTTGAGATGGTACGAACACTATTGCCTCGGGCCCATGAAGCGCTTGGATGACGCGGTCGCGGCATACCTGAGGGCCGTGGATATGGACCCGCTGTCACCCTCTCTGCAGGCGCAGCTCGGTTACTGTTACTGTCTCACGCGGGAATGGGATCGAGCCATCACACAGTGCCGCACGGCGCTCGAACTCGATCCTCAATCCTGGGCCCACATTCTCCTCGGATCCTGCTACTTCCACATGGGGAAGCAGGACGACGCGATTCGAGCGATGGAAACGCAGGCACAGGTACTGGGACGCAGTTCGTTTGCCCTGGGAAACCTCGGCTGGGTTTGTGCTTCCACAGGCAGGACAGCAGAAGCCCTGAAACTCCTCGAGGAACTGCAGGAGCGCGCTCACAAGCAGTACACGCCATCCTGGAGTGTCGCGGTCATCTATGCAGGTCTCGGAGAGATGGACAAAGCCTTCGACTGGTTCGAGAAGGCAGTCGACGAGCACAATCCCCTGATGCTCCACTTCCATGTTCATCCCAACTACGATCCCCTGCGCACCCACCCGCGCTACTCAGTCCTGCTGCGGAAGATGAACCTCGAGCCCTGAGAGTCATCATCCCACCGGGACGGGTTCGCACGGCAGCGCTGTGCCGGGCTCCCTCAACGGATTGACAATAACCTATCGATGGGTTAACATCTTGCCCATGACGTGGGCCGAGCTGATCCGGCTCCTGAAGAGGCACGGGTGGCGCGAGACACGGACCGGGAAGGGTAGCCATATCCTGCTCACTCACGGCGAGCGTCACGCCATGATTTGGGTCAGCCGGCATACGAAGAAGGAAGTCGGGAGCCGCCTCGCCCGGCAGATCCTGAAGGACGCAGGAGTGGAGCCATGACCAGTCGCGAGCACTTCACTGTGGTATTCCTGCACGAGGACAATGGGACGGTCAGTGCCTATCTGCCTGACCTACCCGGCGTGTACGCGGCGGCGGACACGCTGAGTGCGGCGCGCCGGGGCATCCGCGAGGCACTGGAAGGGTACCTGGGCGCGATGCGCGCGCGCCGCTGGCGGGCACCGGCGAGACGGGCGGATATCGCGGTGGCACGGGTGGACAACCTGGCGTCGGGTAGCCGTGTCTCGCTGGTGGGTGCTGGAGCGCTTTTGGGCCGGCGGAGGAGTGCTGCGAAAGCAGCTGCGTCCCGCGCCAATGGCGTGCGTGGAGGACGGCCTCGAAAGACAGCCGCGTGACGGTTGTTGGCGCCCGCGCACCGCCGTTGCCCTTTTCTTGCCTTTCGACGCTGCGGGGCAGGTACTGACGCAGCAGGCCGTTGGTGTTTTCGTTGGAACCGCGTTGCCAGGGGCTCTGCGGATCACAAAAGTAGACCTGGACGTTCGTGGACATCGTAAACGCGCGATGCGCGGCGAGTTCGGAGCCGCGGTCCCACGCTTCCGTGCCATCGAACGGCCGGCCAGACGGAAACTGCTCTACTTGCACCGCGCCCGCGTGCTTCAGGACCTGAGTGCCCCGCCGGGCAACCGCCTCGAAGCGTTGAAGGGCGATCGTCGGGGCCAGCACAGCATTCGGATCAACGACCGGTGGCGCATCTGTTTCACGCGGCGGGATGGCGATGCGCACGACGTCGAGATTGTGGATTGCCACTGAGGGACCATCAATGGCGCAACCACGGAAACGGCTCGATCCGATTCCTCCGGGCGAGATCCTGCGGGAGGAATTCATGCGGCCGCTCGGGCTCAGCATCAACGCGCTGGCGCGGGCGCTGGCGGTGGCCCCGAACCGCATCGGTGCCATCGTGAACGGGACGCGCGCCATTACCGCGGATACCGCGCTACGCCTCGGGAAGTATTTCGGGACCTCGCCGGAGATCTGGCTCGACCTGCAGTCGGACTACGAACTGCGTCTCGCGAGGCAGACCAGTTGGAAGGCGATTGACTCGCAGGTGCAGAAGCGGGTGGCCTGAACGGGTAGCTACCACGTTGCCCTTTTCTTGCCTTCTGGGCGCCACGGCAATGATGTCGTCCACCGGCACACATCACTGTCTATCCCAGGCTTCGCCTGTCTCGTCGTCGTGCGCTCTTGACATGCCGGCGCAAGCCAGCAGCGAGCTAGTTGCAGCCGTGGATTCCGGCGTACGCCGGAATGACGATCCACGTCGACTCAACCGAACTCCCGGCTAGGCCATACGGTGAGGTTGTCCGACGGAGCGATCCGGCCCTGCATTCCCAGGCGCCCAGGTGTCCCGTGGTTGACCGCGTCGTTCACGATTCCGCTGACGCTGCCGCGGTGGTGCGGCTAGAATGGGCGCACCGTCCCATCGCGTCCGTTGCTCAGGCCCAGGAGTTCCTCATGGCCGGTCGCACGGTCGTCGTCCCCTCTCTTCAGGCACACGTTCGTCCCTGTGCCCAGTGCCTCGCGCGTCTCGGGGCAGAGCCATGACGCTCCCGCCGGACCAACGTGTCGGCGTGTACGAGATCCGCTCCACGTTCGGCGTAGAAGGCGAAACCTCATGATCGGTACGACACTCGGCCACTATCGCGTCCTCGAGAAGCTTGGCGAAGGCGGGATGGGCGTCGTTTACAGGGCCCAGGACCTCCACCTGGATCGGCCCGTGGCGTTGAAGGTGCTGCCGCCGGAGAAGGTGGCCGATCCCGACCGGAAGCGCCGGTTCGTGCAGGAAGCCAAGGCCGCCTCCGCGCTCAACCATCCGCACATCATCAACATCTACGACATCGCGTCCGAGGGCGGCGTGGACTTCATCGCCATGGAGTATGTGGCGGGGAAGACGCTGGACCAGCTGATCCCCCGCAAGGGGATGCGGCTGACCGAGGCGCTGAAGATCGCGGTGCAGGTGGCAGACGCCTTGTCGGCGGCCCATGCCGTCGGGATCATCCACCGGGACATCAAGCCGTCGAACGTGATGGTCGGCGACCAGGGGCGGGTGAAGGTGCTCGATTTCGGCCTGGTGAAGCTGACGGGGCGCGACGACTCGCTCGCCTCGCAGGAGACGACGGCCGCGGGGGTGCAAACGGACGAGGGGCGGATCGTGGGGACGGTGTCGTACATGTCGCCGGAGCAGGCGCAGGGCCGGCCGGTGGACGCGCGGTCGGACATCTTCTCGTTCGGGTCGCTGCTGTACGAGATGGTGAGCGGGCAGCGGCCGTTCCAGGGCGACTCGTCGCTGCACACGCTCGCGGCGATCCTCGAGAAGGAGCCGCCAGCGGTGGCGGGCGATGTGCCGCACGACGTGCAGAAGCTCATCACCCGCTGCCTTCGCAAGGACCCCGAGCGCCGCTTTCAGCTCATGAAGGACCTGAAGGTTGAGCTGGAGGAGCTGAAGGAGGAGTCCGACTCGGGCGCGCTGGCCACGATGGGGCCGGTGGCGAGGCCGCGGTTCCGTTGGGGATGGGCCGCGGCGCTCGTCGTCGCTGCGGTCGGGCTAGCGGCGGGCGGCTGGCTCCTGTTCTCGCGCGGCGATCGGAGCCTTCCGCCACCGTCCCTCGTCCAGGTGACCTCGACGTCCGGCACCAAAAACTGGCCTGCGCTCTCTCCCGACGGCAAGCGGGTGGCATTCGAATGGACTGGCGAGGACGGCCAGAACGTGGACATCTATGTGCAGGTGATCGGTGAGACCGCGGCTCAGCCGCTGACGAAGAATCCCGCCCCCGACGAGATGCCCGTCTGGTCGCCCGATGGCTTGCGCATCGCGTTCCGGCGCGGGACGTCGCTCTTCACGATGAGCGCGCTGACCGGCAGCGAACAGAAGGTCACGGACGTCCCGGACCTACTCAGTGTGGGGTCCTGGTCACCGGACGGGACATGGCTGGCGGTGGCGCGGGACCGTCCGGCGAAGGTTGAGGGGGACGACCCGACGGGGCTTTACCTCGTCCCGGTGGCAGGTGGTGAACCGGTGCGCCTGACGGCGCCGAAGGGGCCTCTCTTGGACCGCACGCCCCGCTTCTCGTGGGACGGCCGCGTCGTCGCCTTTGTCCGGTACCAACCACCCGGCTTCACGTCCGCCCTGTTCGTCCAGGCCCTGACGCGCGAGGGACGGGCGCAGGGCAATCCGCAACAGCTGACAGACACGGGCATGGCGATTGGCGGGCTGGCGTGGCATCGGGACGACCGCTCGGTCCTCTTCGGTGGGACTCGAGGGCCGAGCCGTCTGTACCGCGTACGCCTCGAGGGCGGCGCCGCCCCCGAGCGCCTCGAGGTCGCGGGGCTAGCTGCGAACTCCCCCTCGACGTCGCCGCGAAGTGACCGGCTGGTGTTCCGCCTCTGGGCGTTCAATTGCGACATCTGGCGCCTCCGCCTGGGCGGCACGACGGAGCCGCTGATTCAGTCGTCGCTCGCCGACTACTCGCCGGACTTCTCGCCGGACGGGTCGCGCGTGGCCTTCACCTCGACCCGCAACGGAGAATCGTACGAGATCTGGATCGCCAACGCCGATGGCACCAGTCCCGTCCAGCTCACGCACGGGCCGGGAGATCAGGGCACCCCGCGATGGTCGCCTGATGGCCGGTGGATCGCCTTCGACTCGCGCGTGGCGACGGGCCAGGACATCTACGTGATCCCGTCAGACGGCGGCCAGGCGCGCCGCCTGACGTCGGAGCTCTCGGACGAAAACCTCCCAAGCTGGTCGCGCGACGGCAGGTGGGTCTACTACGCCTCCGGTCGCACAGGCAGAAGTGAGGTCTGGCGAGTACCACTTGCCGGGGGACCTTTGGAACAGGTGACCCGTGAAGGTGGAAGTGCGCTGCAGGAATCCACCGATGGGAGGATGCTCTTCTACATCAAGAGCGCTGGGGGTATATTCGCCCGACCGCTCGCCGCCGGTCCCGAACAGAAGCTGGTCGCAAGCAGCCCGTATCCGGAGAACGCGCATCTCTTTCTTGCCGTCGTGGAGAACGGGCTCTACTACTGGGCTCCGCGGGGAAGCGACGGCCGGTGGCCGCTGATGTTCTTCGACCTGTCGTCGCGGAAGAGCGCCGAGGTGGCCCGATTCACCGCGGCGCGTATCCAGCAGGGCCTCACGGTGTCTCCCGACCGCAAGACACTGCTCTTCGCTGTGTATCCGACCTTCGAATCCAACCTCATGCTGATCGAGCACTTTCGGTGACCGGGCCGGCCGGCACAGCTTCCGCATCAACGATCAGTACCGGCTGACGTTTCGGTGGGGACACGGACATGCCTATGAAGTCCGCATCGAAGACTATCACTAGAGATCCGGCGTGGCTCGGGCCGGCGATTCAGCCGGGCGAGATCCTGCTCGAGGAGTTCCTCAGGCCCCTGGGCTGGAGTCAGCCGGAGGCGGCGCGGCGTTTGGGGATTTCCCTGAATCGCCTGAACGAGATCATCCTCGGCAAGCGCGGCGTGACGGCGGACACGGCGCTGCGCCTGGCGCGCCTGTTCAAGATGTCGCCGCAGTTCTGGGTGCGCCTGCAGGCGGACTGGGACCTGCATCAAGCCCTTGAGCGCGAGGCTCGAAAGGCGTGGTAGGAGGCTTTGGCTCGTTCCCGCGGGTACGACGGCGCGGCCTACGGTGACTGCTCGCCGCGGGCAGCCTATTTCAGGGTGCCTACGAGCGATCTCAGCCTGCCCCAGGCGGCCTCACGCGCCTTCTTGTCCGCCTCGGACCCGCTCGGGTCCGAGCCGCTTCGCATGAAGCCGTGCCCGGCCCCCTCGTACGTCACCGGCTGGAAGACCTTGCCTGCTGCCTTCATCTGCTGTTCGGTCGGGGGAACCGAGGCCCCGATGCGAGCATCGTTGCCGCCGTAGAACCCGTAGACGGGCGCTTGAATTCTCGGCATCTCGGCCGCATCCGGCCCGCTTCCGTAGAACACAAAGGCCGCCGACAGGTCCTTCCGGTTGGTGGCAAAGCGGAAACACTGGCTCCCGCCCCACGAGAAGCCGACCACGGAGACCTTGCCGTTGCAGGACGGAAGGCCCTTCACGTAGTCGACGCAGGCGTTGAGGTCCGCCGTGATCTGGTCCGGCGGCAGCTTGTTGATCATCCCGCCCGCGCTGCCCATCGCCAGGTTCCGCGCGGGCTTGCCGTCCGGAGTCATGCCCGAGAGCAGGTCGGGCGCGATGGCGACCCACCCCGCGGCCGCGAACTCGTCGGTCACGCTCTGCACCCAGTCGGTCATCCCGAAGATTTCGTGAATGACCACGATGCCCGGCGCCTTCGCGTTCGATTGCGGATGGGCCACGAAGGAATCGACATTCCTGGCGCCGTTCTTGACCGCGACCCACTCCTTCTTGCGCGGAGACTTGTCGAGCATCGCCTTGGCCCAATCCTGCGCCAACACGGCCCTTGATCCCAAGGCGATCGCGGCCGTCCCGGCCGCGCCCTGTCCCAAGAAATGCCTTCTCGAAACTGTACTCATGTTCGATGCACTCCCTGATCTGATTGACTGTGGATGATGGCCCGCGACGCTCTTCTCGGACGCATTCTAGCAGGTGCGAGGTGCTGGGTGCCAGGTGCGAGGTGCTGGGTGCCAGGTGCTGGAAGCCCCGGCGGCCGCTTGAGCGACGGCTCGAGTGACGGCTCGGGCGCGCACGACTGGGGCCTCAGGCGGCTCCGCAGCACTTCTTGAACTTCCTGCCGCTGCCGCACGGGCACGGGTCGTTCCGCCCGACGTCCATCCGGACTCTCGTCGCCGTCGCCGCCGGCTCGCGGACCTTGGCCACGAGTCTCGCCAGCGGCTCGCGGCTGTGCACGAAGAACCGCTTCAACCCCGCGCACAGGTAGTTGAGCCCCGGCTCTCCGTCCGGAGTCCGTATGAAGCGGTACTTCGGGCAGTGGCCGTGGCACTGAGCGAGCACCTCGCACTCCCGGCAGTCACGCGGCAAGGCGTCGCGCTTGGCGTCGCCGAAGGCCCGCTGGGTCGCGCTATCAAGCAGCTCGGCGAGGGGTGTCCGATGGATGTTGCCAATCAGGTGTTCGCGGTCGACGTAGTGATCGCAGGAGAAGAGATCGCCGTTGTGCTCGAGGGTGGGAATCTGGCCGCACGTCTCGCGAAAGATGCACAGCGAGTGATCCAGCCCGGCCGCCGGCCGCGCGGCTTCTTCGAAGTACTGGACGCCGATCCGCTCCACGTCCCGCGCGATCCACTCGTCGAAGATCTTGCACAGGAACGTGCCGAACTCGTCGGCCGAAGGCGTGTGCTCGCCGACGCCGCGCTCGGTTCCGGGCGCCGGCTCCACCACCGGCAGGAAGCCCAGATAGCGCGCGCCGATCCGGCGGAAGAAGCTATAGACGGCGAGCGGATGCGTGACGTTGAGACTGTGCACGACGCAGAGCACATCGAGCGAGACGCCGCTTCGGCGCAGAATCTCGTAACCGCGCATCGCCAGCCGGTGCGTGGGCTGCCCCCCTTTGTTCACCCGGTAGGCGTCGTGCAACTCGGCCGGTCCGTCCAGGCTCACGCCGACGTGAAAACGCTCTGCGGCCAGAAAGCGGCCCCACTGCTCGTCGATCAGCACGCCGTTGGTCTGCATGCCGTTGCGGACCACCCATCCGGCCGGCTTGTGCTTGCGCTCCAAGTCGACGGCCTTCCGGTAGAAGTCCACGCCCAGCAGCGTCGGCTCGCCGCCATGCCAGGAGAAGCTGACTTCAGGGCCTCTGGACGCGGCGATGTGCTGAACGATGTACTCCTCCAGCACCGGATCCGTCATGCGGGGCGCGCGGTTGTCGGGATACAGGTCCGCCCGGTCCAGGTAGTAGCAGTACTGGCAGTCGAGATTGCAGACGGCTCCCGCCGGTTTGGCGAAGATCTGAAAATCCCCCGGGGCTTTGGCCACGGTCCCTCGTTTGGCGGCCGTCGCGCGTGACGTCAGCGATCCGGCGGCTTGGGCTCGCACACCAGGACGTTGCGGGTGTCGCGCTCGAACGAGCACGCGCTCTCGAGGACGGCGCGGAGTTGGTCCATGCACAGGTTGTGCGCGACTCGAAGCCGAGGCACACGAGCACGCTCGTCTCATCGTCCATGGTAGTCCTCTCCAGCGGTGACCTCAATGGCCCACGCCCCGAAGACGGGCCGGCCCCTCCAGAGGTGACACCCTACGTCGCGCCCGGGAGGGACGTAACCTCGCCGCCCCCTCATCCGTCATTGGGGCGCCTGATCGACTCGTGGGGCTTCCGCTACCCGGGCATCCGAACGGTCGAGCACAAGTACTTCTGGGCTGTCCCGAACGTCACGCCGGAGACACGGCAGCAGTATCTCGAGGAAGCAGAAGACCTAGGACGGCAATTCGCAGAGTGAGGGCAATCGTGTATTGAGCCGAGCCATGTGCGAGACGCCACGAGCGCCCGCCGGACCAGCGCGATCATCGCGTCTGTTCCGCGAACGCGTCGCCGACTCGCAGTGCCAGCGAGGACGTGTTCGCGTGCGCGATGTTGGACGTGACAGCGACGACGATGCCGCTGTCGCGCCCGGTCACGAGAGACATCACCATGCCGCCGGCGAGCTCACCGTTGACGCTGCCGGGGTTCGTCGCCAGCGCGACGCGCACGAGATCGGACGGCGTGGAAGAGAACGCCATCCCGTTCGCGCAACAGGCCAGGTCGCGCATGTACATCAGTCGTCGTCCACGGCTGGGATCGTCATCGGATCTCGGAACATAGAACGTCGCGCGATCGCCCGGCAATGGCTGCGCGGGGGCGAGACCGATCGGCCTGAAGATGACGTGGCGGATGATCGTGAAGAGCGGGAAGTCCTCCTCCGGCTCGCCGACGTGCTCAGGACTCCATTCTGCCGCCGAGTCGGCTCCGGTATTGGCCAGCCCGAGCGGCGCGACGGCGGCGGCGACCGCGGAGGTACCCGTGCCGATGTTGAATCGCGTGCGCGGCATGACGGGCGCCCGCGTCACGACGTCCCTCCATCCGAACCCTTCAGCCCAGACGACGGTGCCGCCGGCGCCGACCGCCACGGACACACCGGGCAGGTTTTGCGCCAACATGGCTGCGCGCACGAGTTCCCGCGCGCGCTCGACGGCCGCCGTGTATTGCGGCGACGGCGCCGAGTTGATGACCGATGGCACCTCCTGCGACTGCTGGAAGAGAGGCGCGGTCACAACGACCCCGTGGGTGAGGAATGCCGCGAACGCGGCGACCACGACGCCGACGGCAAGCGCAGTGCGGGAAGCCCACATCGAGAGCCGGTTGCGCGCGGCCCTCACACCGAGCACGACGCCGGCCACCATCAGCAGCATGCCGATCACCGCGGCGCCCGGCGCGTCGTCGGCGTTGGCGACGTAGATTCCCATGGCCGCGATGGCCAGGCCGAGCGCGATGAGAGTGAATGCCTTCACGGGGTTCGGGCCTCCTCCGACCCGATTCGTACCGGTGTCGACCGGAAAGCACTTTACACTACAAAGTAGGCCGTGTAAAGAGGCACCTGTAATCCAGGCTAGCGCTTGCCGATGGAAGACTGCGCGGCCTCGTGAATGGTCGCCTCGGCGTCTTCCCGCACCCACGCGACCAGCCCGTCCAGAGCTGCGTTCCCGACGAAGGAGAACGGCACCCGGCTGAACGGCGGCTGAACGCAGTCCCGCGAGGGCGAGCTGCCGAGGTCTCGCACTTGGAGCGGATCCAGCCGCTGCCTCGCGTGGAAGTCCAGATGGGAGGATCCCGCGACTTCCCGCCTCCGGAAGTGGTTGGAGTCCGGCTGGCGGAGATTCGCCTGCGCGCCGGCGATGTCCGTCTCGCTCAGGACCTTGAATACCTTGACGTCGAGGTCGGTGCGGAGCTTCACACCACCCTCATACGCGACAAACGCATCGAACACCCCCGGCCCGCGGATGAATGTGGTTGTGGTACCTGACGAGGCGAGCGGCGCTGGCGCCTGACGCCCTGGCCGTGATCGCCCGGACTACCGCGATGCGCTACAAGGGCAGTCAGCAGGACATCGCCCGCATCGGTCGTGAGCTGAACGTGGACTACATCGTTGAGGGCGGCGTTCGTCACGGGGTTCGACAAGCTCACCCTGCCCTGGGCCCGTCGAAGGGTCGGACGGCGCGGGCGAGTCCCTCACGGTCAACGCGGAGCTCGTCCGGACCAGCGCCCAGGATCACGTGTTCGCGAAACGGTACGAGGCGGACATCTATCTGCTGACCTTCGAGGAGTGAGAGGAGGCGTCGGACAGCTATCAGCTCTCAGCTGGCAGTTGTCGGCCGTGCGTGAGGCGTGCCGCGTGCCACCGTGCCGGGGCACGAACCCTCGACCGGCCATCTGACGAGGTCTGCTCGGGGGTTAGAGGCTTGCAGAAACTGTCACGGCAAGATGTGACCCCGTGGATTGGCCTCTCGGCTACGGCACGTCGAGCGGTGCCTTCAACAACTGGGCTCCGCCATCCAACCAGGCGCGCATCCACATCGTGGGCCTTCGCGGGCGCCTATAATCGGCTCATCGTCACCCGTTCACTTCTGCGCTGACGAATCCAGAACGAGGTGTACCTGTGACAAGCACGAGGGGGTTTGTCCCGATCCGACGGTTTGCGCGGTGGGCTGTCTTTGCGGCCACAGTGGTCGTTTCGCTGACGGTATCCGGCCAATCGAGGCCTTCAGATGCCCTGCGTCGCGGGTTCCAGGATCCGCCGGAGAGCGCGAAGCCGCGCGTCTGGTGGCATTGGATGAACGGCAACGTCAGCAAGGAAGGCATCAAAGCCGACCTCGAGTGGATGAAGCGTGTGGGCATCGGAGGGTTCCAGAACTTCGACGGCGGCATGGGGTCCGCGGCGACTCTGGTCCCGAAACGGGTGGACTTCCTGTCGCCCGAGTGGAAGGACGCATTGAGGTACACCGCGACCTTGGCCGACCAACTCGGCCTGGAAATGACCAGGGCCAGTTCGCCCGGGTGGAGCGAGACCGGCGGCCCGTGGGTCACCCCCGACCAGGCCATGAAGAAGTACGTGTGGAGCGAAACGCGCGTGGAAGGCGGCACGCCGTTCACGGGCAAGCTCGCTCAGCCGCCGAGCACAACCGGGCCGTTCCAGAACCTGGCCGGATCCGGCAATGCCCAGGGCGCCGACCAGCCCAGCAGATACGGGCCCTGGTATCGCGACGCCGCAGTCGTGGCCTTCCGGCTTCCGGATGCCGCCAAGTCGTTGGCCGACCTTCAGCCCACGGTGACCTCGAGCGGTGGCACGTTCACCCTGGCCGCTCTCACCGATGGCGACTACGCCACGACCACGCTTCTGCCCGCGGCGGCTACGGGAGAGAAATCCTGGATTCAGTTCGAGTTCGCATCTCCGCAGACGATCTACGGCATGTCCCTGTACACGGGCACGGCGGGCCGCGGCGGCGGACCCGGCGGCGGCCCCAGCAATCAGAATCTCGAAATCAGTGACGACGGCGTGAGTTTCCGCGTGGCCGCTCCGCTATCGAGCGGCGCGCGCACGATTTCGTTCGCGCCGGTGACCTCGAGGTTCTTCCGGTTCACGGTTCTCGCGCAGGCGGCTCCGGCGGGGCGCGTGGGCCTGGGTGGACTCGGTGGATTCGGCGAGCAGGGTGGTGCTGGCGGTGGAGCCGGCCGCGGGGCCGGCGCCGGTGGCCGCGTGGGCCGTGGCGCAGGCGGCGGCGGTTCCAGCACGCCGGGCGGGGCGGCGGCAGGCCCTCCCGGAACCAGGATTTCCGAGTTCGCGTTGCACACCTCTCCGCGCGTGCATCGCTGGGAAGACAAGTCGGCGTTCAACTCCAGCAGCGGCGCCAGCAACATGCCAACGCCGGCATTCCCCACCGGCAGCGCCGTTCGCAAGGACGATGTGATCGATCTGACCGCGCAGTTGCGCCCCGACGGCACGCTGAACTGGACGCCCCCGGCGGGCCATTGGTGCGTGCTGCGCCTGGGCTATTCGCTGCTCGGCGCCTTCAACCGCCCGGCCCCCCCGGAAGCCACTGGGCTCGAAGCCGACAAGCTCAGCCGAGAGCACATGACGGCCTACTACACGTATTACCTGGACCAGCTCAAGAACGCCGTCGGCGCGATGATGGGCCAGAAAGGTCTGCAGTACATCCTCCACGACAGCTGGGAAGCGGGCCAGGCGAACTGGACCGACTCGATGATCGCCGAATTCACCAGGCGGCGCGGCTACGACATAGAACCGTGGCTGCCCGTGCTGGTGGGCTTCGTGGTGGAAAGCCCGGAGGCGAGCGATCGCTTCCTGTGGGACTTCCGCAAGACCGTCGCCGATCTCACGGCCGAGAACAACTACGACCTGCTCGGCGAGATGGCGAAGGCGCGCGGCATGAAGGGCCGCTACTCGGAATCCCACGAAACGGGGCGCGTCTACATTGCCGACGGCATGGACGTGAAGCGCAACGCGGCGGTGCCGATGGGAGCCATGTGGGCGGTCAACGCGCAGGGCGTCGGATCTCCGTGGGGCGGCGCCATGAACCAGAACGGCCGCTTCCAGATGGCGTACGCCGCCGACAACCAGGAGTCGGCGTCCGTGGCTCACATCTACGGCCAGAATATCGCGGCTGCCGAATCGCTGACCGGCGGCGCTGCGTACTCCTGGTACCCGGAACTCCTAAAGCCCACCGCCGACGCCGAAATGGCGTTCGGGATCAACCGCTTCGTCATTCACACCTCGGCGCACCAGGCCACCGAGGATCTGCCCGGCATCACCCTGGGCGTGGGCCAGTGGTTCACGCGCCACGAAACCTGGGGCGAAATGGCGAAGCCGTGGACCACCTATCTCGCCCGCAGCTGCTTCATGCTGCAACAGGGCGTGTACGGGGCCGACATTCTGTACTACTACGGCGATGACGCCAACATCACGGGCCTCTTCGGCCAGGCGCATCCCGCTCTGCCTGAAGGCTACGCGTTCGACTACGCCAATTCCGATGTGGTCGCGAGCCGTCTCACCTCAACCGGCGGCAGGCTGACGACCGCCACCGGCATGAGCTATCGCCTGCTCGTGCTGGACAGGAACGCGGAGCGCAACACCCCACTGTTCGTGCTGCGCAAGATCCGGGATTACGTGAACGCGGGCGCGGCTGTCGTGGGCCCGAAGCCCGTCGCAAGCCCCACCAATTCGGACGATCAGGCTGAGTTTGCGCGCATCGCCGACGAGGTGTGGGGATCGGGCTCGGGCGAACGCGCGGTCGGAAAGGGCCGGGTGTTCGCCGGCATGACCGCGGCCGACGCCGTGAAGGCGCTGAAGATCGATCCGGACTTCGAGTACGCCAAGCCTCAGCCCGATACGTTGCTGATGTTCGTCCACCGCAGGCTGCCTGACGGCGACGTCTATTGGGTCGACAACCGCCACAACCGGGACGAACACGTGGACGCCACGTTCCGCGTCGCCGGCAAGGCGCCCGAGTTCTGGCACGCCGATACGGGCGTGATCGAACCGGCACCGTACACGGTCGTCAACGGCCGCACGGTTGTTCCACTGCGCCTGAATGGAGACGATGCGGTATTCGTCGTCTTCCGCACGCCGGCCACGGCGCCTTCGCGGACCATCGCACCAGAGAAGGAGACGGTCCTGGCGACGGTGGACGGTTCCTGGACGGTGGCGTTCCAACCCAACCGCGGCGCTCCCGCGCAGGTGACGCTCGACACGCTCGTCTCCTGGACGGAGCACTCCGACCCTGGGGTGAAGTACTTCTCCGGCATGGCGACGTATGCCAAGACCGTGCAGGCACCCGCGGCCTGGCTGAAGCCGGGCGCGGAGGTGTGGCTCGATCTGGGCGTGGTGCAGGACATCGCTGAAGTGGCGGTGAACGGCAAGGCCGTTGCCGCGGTCTGGCGCAAGCCCTGGCGCGTGAACCTGACCGGCGCACTGAAGCCCGGCGCGAACACGCTCGAGGTGAAGGTGGCGAACGTCTGGGTGAACCGGATGATCGGCGACCAGCAACCCGGCGCCAAGAAGGTAACCTCGGCGCAGTCGTACAGAGCCGATGAGCCTTTGCTGCCGTCAGGCCTGTTGGGTCCCGTGACGCTTGTCGGCGTCGTCAGATAGCGCACGCTGTCGAAGCGGCGTGCGACGGGGCGGACGGGCCGGCTGAAAGCCGCCCGCTTCACTCACCGGTCGAGCGGTCCGACGACGCCGAGTGGGCGTGGGCTCGCGCGCGCCGAAAGACCAGAGCTGGCCCAGACTGTCGTAGCTGGAGATGAACTCACTGAGCGTGCGGTCCGTCAGTTCACGAGCCAGAGGCGCGCCGGGAGGGAGGGCGCCGTGGGCTGCTACTTCCGGGCGTACTCGGCAGCGCCGACCTCGGCGAGGACGAGGGTGGTGATTCTCTGCGCTGCGCGCGTGCACTGCCCTTCGGCCGAAACGCGTTCCCCGTGCACGGAGTAGAACTGCGCCAGCGTCGCGGGGCTCGTGACCTCCGGCGCCTGCGCGACTTCGACCGCGTGCTGCAGCTCGTGCGCCAGCCAGGCGATCAGGCGATCCTCAGCCTCCGGGACGTTGAGTGTGATCCGCAGGAACCGCGCCTGAGGGGTGGCGACGGCAAACCGGAGCTGGCCGGGCACGTGGAGAAATGTCGTTTCGACGTAGACGTACAGGTCGCTCTGCTCCAGAGTCTCGATCAGGCGGGCGACGGTGGCGGAGCGCGCCACGCCCGCCTTGAGCACCGCTGCAGCTTTGGGCGTGGCTGCGCGGACCCGCGTGATGTGGGACGCCCTGTCTGTCAGCCCCTGCGCGGCGGCCGTCCCAGTGGCGGCGGTTTCGAGGGCGACTACCGCTGCCTGCCGCGCGGACGATGGCCCCTGGGGTGAAGCAACAGCGCCGGCGGCAACGGATGACGCGACCCCCCACCACAGCGAGGTGACCAGTGCCGTTCGGGTCCCCGAGGTCAGGAGGAGCCGCCCCGGGTTCGGCGTGGTCATGGTGGCCCCCTGTTCCATGTGGCGGGCGGTCACCCGAAGCCGCCGTCACCTGCTCAAGCGGAAGAGGGAGGCAGAAGCTCTCACGCGGGCTGCGGAAACCCGCCGACGAGCCGCGGGAAGGGTGGTAGAATCAGCCCACTCCGTCCGAACTGCAACCGACTGTAGGGGGTGATGCCCAAACCCTCGGCGTCGGACGTCACGCAGTTGCTGCTCGCGTGGCGCGCGGGTGATGACCGCGCCCTCGAGCGGCTGATCCCCCTCGTCTACCGTGAGCTCCGGCAATTGGCCCACGCACGGATGCGGCTGGAGGATCAGGGCCTGACCCTTCAAACCACGGCTCTCGTAAGCGAAACGTTCTTGCGCCTCGTGGGCGCCCGCCAGGTGAGCTGGCAGAACCGGGCGCATTTCTTTGCCCTCTGCGCGCAAGCCATGCGGCGCATCCTCGTCGATGCAGCACGCACCCGCCGCTCGGTGAAACGCGGCGGCGACACGCCCCGCGTCGTGTTCGAAGACTGGATGGCGGCCACGCCCAGCCGGGACGCGGATCTCCTGGCGCTGGACGAAGCGCTGACGGAGTTGGCCGAGGGGGACCCTCGCAAGAGCCGGGTGGTGGAACTGCGCTACTTTGGTGGGCTCAGCGTCGAGGAGACCGCGGAGGTCTTGCAGGTCTCGCCGCAGACTGTGCTGCGCGACTGGAAGATGGCGAAGCTGTGGTTGCTGCGGTCGCTGCGTCACGGCCCGGCAGCAACGGAGGCGCAGGTTGTCACATGACCGCTGACCGGCGGCGACAGGTGGAGGCGCTGTGCCTCGACGCGCTGGCGCTCGAGCCGGATGCGCGCGCGGCGTTTCTGGATCGGGCATGCGGCAGCGACGAGGCGCTGCGCCACGAGGTGGATACCCTGCTGGCCGGGCAGGCTGACGCGGCCGGGTTCCTGGAACAGCCGGCGTGGCACACCGCGTCGACACCCCTGCCGCCGGGGACCCGCCTTGGGCCCTACCAGATCGACTCCGCCATCGGCGCGGGCGGGATGGGGGAGGTGTATCGCGCGACCGACACGCGGCTGTCCCGCACGGTCGCAGTCAAGGTGCTACCAGCCGGGGTGGCCAGCGACCCGGCGTGCCGCCGTCGGTTCGAACATGAGGCCCGCGCTGCTTCGGCCCTGAATCATCCGCACATCTGTGCGCTCTACGACGTCGGGTCGCAGGCTGCTGCCATCCCCGGCGCGCCCGCCGTCGATTATCTGGTCATGGAGCACCTCGAGGGTCAGACGCTGGCGGCTCGGCTTGCGAGCGGGAAGCTGCCGCTCGCGCAGGCGCTGGAGATTGGCACGCAGGTGGCCGACGCCTTGAGCGCCGCCCACAAGCACGGCATCGTGCACCGCGACCTCAAGCCCGGCAACGTCATGCTGACCAGGTCGGACACACCTGGCATGAGCCGGGTGCATGCCAAGCTGCTCGACTTCGGGCTCGCGAAGCTGCGCGCGCCCAACGCGCAGGGCGGCGTTCACTCGGAGTTGGCGACGAAACCGGCCTCCGGCACGACGCCGGGCCTGCTGCTCGGCACGGTGCCCTACATGGCGCCGGAGCAGGTCGAGGGCAAGGACGCGGACCCGCGCACGGACCTCTTTGCGTTCGGCGCGGTACTCTACGAGATGTTGACGGGGACGCGGGCGTTCACCGGGTCGAGCTCGGCAAGCGTGATGGCGGCGATCCTGGAGCATGACCCTGCGCCGGTCAGCCAGAGCCAACCCACCACGCCGCCACTCCTCGACCGGCTCATTCGCCGCTGCCTTGCGAAGGACCCCGACGCGCGGTGGCAGAGTGCCGCGGATGTCGCCGATGAGCTGCGGTGGATTGCACAGAGCTCCGGCGACGCCGCCGCACGGACGGGGGCGGCGGAGCGGACGCCGGTACGCCGACTCCAGCGTCATCCCGTGTGGTGGCTCGCGGTCGGGCTGACCGTGGGCGGCCTCGCGGTTGGTGCGTTGGTCTGGACCTCGCGTCCGGCACCACCACGACTGGTCACGCGCTTCTCGATCACACTCGCGCCAGCCGAGCGGATCGGTGGCAGCGGCCTCAACTTCGGCTTCAACGCGGGCGGTTCGCGCACCGGCTTCACGTGGACGCCGGACGACCGTGCGCTGGTGTTCACAGGCTACCTCGAAAAGGTGCGCCTCCTCTTCGTGCATGAGCAGGACCGGGAGGTGGCACGGCCGCTGGAAGGGACCAACGGCGCACAGGCGCCTGCGGTCTCTCCCGATGGGCAGGCCGTCGCGTTCTTCACCTACGATGCGGGTGCCGGCGTCATTCGCAAGGTGCCGTTGAGCGGCGGGCCCACTCAGACGATTGTCGAGGCCGTGGTGGGGCCGCCCCGTGGGATTGCGTGGGGACCCGGCGATCAGATCTTGTTTGGCGCCAACACGTGTACCCCCAATACGTGCGATGAGGGTAAGGAAGGCCGCATCTGGCTGGCCCGAGGCGGTGGGATTCCTCCGACGCCGGTGACGGAGTTGGCGGTAGGCGAACGCACTCACGGCCTCCCGCAGTGGTTGCCCGGAGGCCAGGCGTTCCTCTACACGGTCCGTAAGCGCGCGCTGACATGGGGTGACGAGGCGGTCGTGGCGCAGTCGCTCGCGACCAAGGAGCGCAAGGTCCTCCTGACAAACGCTGCGGATGGCCGCTACGTTGCATCAGGGCACCTGGTCTTCATGCGTGAGGGCGCGCTGTTCGCCGTGCCCTTCGATCTGGCGAAGCTCGCAGTCCGTGGGGAGCCGGTTGCGCTCGTGCCGAACGTCGTGCAGGCGCTGACTGGCTCGAACTCGGTGGAACTGACGGGCGCGGGCCAGTTCGCGGTCTCACCGGCAGGGCACTTGGCGTATCTCCCGGGTCCCGTCGTCCCATACCGCGACAGTCGGCTCGTGACCATCGACCGCAAAGGCCACGTCACACCCCTGTCTGATGCACCGGTCCGCAGCTACCACCCCGTGGTCAGGGTTTCTCCGGATGGCCTGCGGCTGGCGGTTGGGATCTCTGAGCTGAGGCAGTACGGGCTGTGGATGGCTGATCTGTCCCGGGACGGCAGGCTGACGAACGTCACGCGGGACGGTGAGTGCGGGGCACCAATCTGGATGCCCGGCGGCAAGCGCGTGACGTTGGAGTGTCTCGCGGATGGCCTCAACCAGATTATCTTGCAGGCCGCTGACGGAACAGGCTCACCCACCTCGATCCGACGGGACTCGTTCGCCCCGGCCCAGTGGGCTCCGGACGGCAAGCACCTCATCGGCGTGAAGGACGGCGACATCGTCGAGATGGACGTCGAGCGCTCCTCAGGAGCCCTCCGATCGCTCGTGTCGAGCTCTGATGACGAGACGGGCCCGAGTCTCTCACCGAGTGGTCTATGGCTGGCCTACGACTCCGACCGGTCCGGCAGCAGGGAAGTCTATGTCCAGCCATACCCTGGCCCGGGATCCCCGATCCCGGTGTCCATCAGCGGCGGAAAGGTCGGCGGATCGAGCGCTGCGTGGCGTGCTGACGGTCGCGAGCTGTTCTTCGTTTCCCGTCCGGCCTCGGGTCCGAATCGAATGATGGCTGCATCAGTCCATCTCTCGACGGCGCCGCCGCGCTTTGGCACGCCGCGACAATTGTTCGAGTTCGCGTTCATGGACATGGGCCTGGCGTGCGCGCCCGTTCGTTGCTACGACGTGGCCCCGAACGGCCAGCGGTTCTTTGGCGTCAAGCAGGAGCCCCGCGAGCCTACGCCGCCGACGACGCAGATCACCGTCGTGCTGAACTGGCTGGAGGAGGTCAAGAGGAAGGTACCGACGAGGTAGTCAGACGGAGACCGTGGCTAGCGAGCGCAGCCAGGCACAGTGACGCGGCGGGTCGGCGTCCCACGTCGCAACCGAGCGGTCCACCGGAAAGCGAGGGCCCTATGAAAACGGACGTGTGGGCCACTGCAGTCTGTCTCAACCTCTGGGCAGCCGTCCCAGCGTCGCGAGTCGAGGGCCAGGTCACTTCGCCGGCGACCAATCCGTACTGGAATCCTGCGAACCAGGCAGCGGGCAGAGCCGCCTGCCGCGAGTGGTTGGCACGGACCTTTCCCCTGTTCCCAGATTTGTCAACGGCGCCGGCCACTACGCAGGGGCTCTACACGCTTCGAAGGCCACCTGGCACCTGGTCAGCGGCAGCATCTTCGGAAGTGCCCCGACAAACCCGTTCGACCTCAACCAGGACCTCGGGCCGGATGCCACCGACATCCGGCACAACGTGGCGGTGACCGGGACCTACTTGTTCCCCCTCGACTTCCAGTTGGCGGCGATCGCGGTATACCGGAGCGCCAGGCCGTGGAACGCGTACACGACCCTCAACCCCACGGGCGCGTACTACCCTCCACGCATCGAACCAAAGAACTCGCGGCGCGGTGCTTCGCTATCCACTGTCGACCTGCGCCTCGGCAAGATGTTCCGCCTGCGACACCGAGTGCGGATCAACGTGTTCTGGGAGGTCTTCAACGCGCTCAATACGCTGAACTATACGGCGTACGACGCTCTACGGGAATCGCGCACCTTCGGCTTGCCGGTGGCAGCGGCGGACATGCGGCGGCAGCAACTGGGTCTCAGGATTGACTTCTAGAAGCGGTGCGACCGATGGCCGTCGCGCACCACTTCAGCGCCACTGCGATTCGCACCCGCTTTGGGTACCATAGCACCCAGAATGGGTTCGAACCCTTCCGTTCAGCCTGAACTCTCCTCGGCGCTCTTCGGGAAGATCCGGCGTGCCATTCTCGCCCTGCTGTTCTCCCACCCGGACGAGTCGTTCTACCTGCGGCAGAACGTGCGACTCGTGCGCAGTGGTCAGGGCGGAGTTCAACGCGAAGTCAAGCGCCTGGCGGACGCCCACATCATCCTGCGCACCGACCGGGGCCGGACGACGTTCTACCAGGCGAATCATGACTCCCCCGTGTTCGATGAACTCCAGCGACTCGTCGTCAAGACGGCCGGCGTCGCGGAGGTGCTTCGGGCTGCGCTGGGCCCGCTGGAGGAGCGGATCGAGGTGGCGTTCCTGTACGGCTCAGCGGCGAGGGCCCGGCTGCAGGCCAGCAGTGACGTGGACCTGCTCGTGGTCGGTGCGGTTGGGTTCGGGGATGTGGTGGACCGGCTCTCGAGTGCCCAGACACAACTGGGGCGGGAAGTAGATCCGACGGTGTTCGTTCCACACGAGTTCGAGCACCGCATCCGGCGACGCGACCACTTTGTCCGAGCAGTGATGGACGCGCCGAAGGTCTTCGTGATCGGGGGGCAACATGAGCTTGAGCAGCCGGTTCGCCGCAGGATGGCTGACCGACCATAGGTCGACGCCAGAGGAGACGGCCGCCCTGTTCGGGATCATCCAGCGGGACCTGCACGACAGCGAGGTCGAAGCCTTGAGCCCGGACACGTAGCTGGGACTCGCCTACAACGCTGCGCCGTAGGCCGCCACGCTCGCACGGCGCCTCCGCGACGACGTCCGGGTGTGGTTACAGCAGAGTCATGCGGAATTGCCCTGACGCCGGTGTGCCGCGTTGTACCGCGATGCTCCAACCCTCCGGCTCCGACGTCGCCTGTTTCTTGCCTGTTCGGCGCCACCAACGACACGGTCCTCCGGCCCCCAAACACGCTTCCACCCAGCCCCGCCAGAACGTCCAGCGGGAGTGAATGCGCATCGGGAAAGGCCGGATTGACGACCGCAGACCGGCCGGACTCGGAATCGCGATTCAGCCCCTCCAGGTCGGCACCCAAGGAATTGAGCCAGCTGCCGGGGTGGACTATACTCGCAGCCTTCAGAAAATCAGGTCCAGGAGGAGAACCCATGTCCCAAGCGACTCCGAGTCTCTCCAGAAGGGTGTTCCTCAAGTCCGGCACTGCCGCAGGCTCGGCGATTGCAGCCGGAAGCCTGATTACGCACGCCGACCTCGAGTCGGTTTCCGGCCAGATGAATACGAACTCCAAACCCTCGGCTCTGAGGATCACGGATTTGAGGGTGGCGATCGTCGCGCCGTCCTACGAAAGCGACTACCGGTGTCTGGTCCGCATCGACACGAACCAGGGAATATCCGGCTACGGCGACGTGCGCGGGCGGGCCAGCAAGACCTATGCCTTGATTCTCAAGAGCCGAATCCTCGGGATGAACCCGTGCAATGTGTCCGAGATCTTCTACAAGATCAAGCAGCACGGGAGCCACGGGGTGATGGGAGGCGGAGTCTCCGCCGTCGAGATGGCCTGCTGGGACCTGGCCGGCAAGGCCTGGAACGTGCCCGTCTGGCAGATGCTCGGCGGAAAGCTCCGGGACAAGATCCTCCTATACGCGGATACGACATCATCCCCGGATCCGGCCGAAATGGCCCGGCGCCTCCAGATCCGAATCTCCCAGGGATTCCAGTTCCTGAAGATGGACCTGAGCATCCCCAGACTCGCCGGCAACGAGAATGTCGTCCGGCCCGCTCCCATGACGACCACCGCCCCGGCCCGCACCATGGGCGACCAGCGGCCCCGCACACCCCATCAGTTCACCGGGGGACATGTCACCGAAAAGGGTTTGCGCGCCATCGAAGAGTACTGCGCAGCCGTGCGCGAGCGGATCGGCTGGGGGGTTCCGATCGCGACCGATCACTACGGCAGCTTCAACGTGGAGAACATCATCAAGTTCGCGCGAGCCGTCGACAAGTTCAACTTCGCCTGGCTGGAGGACACGGTCCCGTGGCAGTTCGCCGACGACCTGGTCAGAATCAAGAACTCATGCACGACTCCGATCCTCACCGGCGAGGATATCTACCTTGCCACCGGGTTCCGCGAACTGCTCGAGAAACGGGCGATCTCGATTGCCCACCCCGACCCGGCGGAATGCGGAGGCATCCTGGAGGCCAAGAAGATCGCCGATCTGGCCGCCCAATACGGGATTGCGACCGCTTTCCACAATCACAACAACCCGACGACCCTTTTTGCCTCCCTCCACGCCGCGGCCGCGGCGGAGCAGTTCATGGCTCTGGAGTTCCACAACGCCGATCACACGGAGGAATTCCTTTCGGTCGTGAAGGGCGTGCCGCAGCCGCTCATCACGAAGGGATTCATCGATGTGCCCGATGGGCCCGGGCTCGGTTTCGAGTACGACCTGGAGGCGCTTAAGAAGTGGGTCAAGGAACCCGGCTTCTTCGAGCCCACCAAGGAGTGGGACGGAGAGAGGTCTTTCGACGGGCAGTTTCTGTGACGACAAGAACCCTCGTGCTCGACGGCGCTTGCGGCGGTCGGGCGTCGCCAGCTCCCCGATCAGGCTGCCTGGCGTTGTCGGTCAGAAGGCCGCCGGCTTGATGTCCGTCTTGGAGAAGTCGCTGCCGACGTACAAGAGCGTGTCGCGCGAGGACTTGGCGGTCGCGTAGGCCAGGCAGTCGCCGAAGTTGAGCGCCGCCGGGTGCCGGCCACGGCCGAAGCGACGGAACGCCTCGACGGCGATGAGCCACTCGGCAGGACCGAACGGTACCACCGAGACGCCGAGCTCCTCAATCAAACCTTCAACTGCCTCGGCGTTCCGGCCGCCGCGCCGCCCGACGAAGACAAGGCCGGTCTCGGCGAGCGTCGGGGCGCCGACGCCGGCGCGGTCGGCCTCCAGGACGCGGTCTACGAGGTCGAGATAGCCAGGCTCGGCGAACAGGATGGCGACGAGCGCGGACGAATCGAGGATCACACACCCTCCGGGCCGTACCCGAGGATGGCGTCCTCCTCGGCACGCGTCAGGGACCGCCCGAACTGACCTTTCGGCACCCCGGTCCAGACCCGGTTCTTGAGGAACGCCAGCACGGACGCGCGACGGTCCCGAGCAGGCACCGCCTTGAGCCGCCGCTTCCGGTCCTCCAGCGCCTTGCGGATCGCCTCCGTCTTCGACTCCCCGGTCATGCGCGCAACCTCCTCCGCCAGGCGCTCGACGGCCGGGCTCTTGATGCTCATCGCCATGGAAGTACACCTTTATATACGACAAATGGCATTATACTACCGTTCTCTTCGTCAACGGTAATGGACGCAGGTGCCGAGCCCTGTCGCGCTTCGCTGGACGGGTGACCGCACTGCGTCAAGGACCACTACGATCTCTATCAGCTGTCCGCATCGATGGACTTCGACGGGTCCGTCCTCCTCGAACGGCTGCTACCAGCAAACAAAGCCGCCGTCGACGAGCAAATCGATCCCGGTGCAGAACGACGAGGCACGGCTGGCCAGAAACACCGCCGGACCCACCATCTCGTCCACCGTGGCCATCCGGCCGATCGGCGTGTCGCGCTCGAAGATCTTGCGCTGCTCGGCGACCTCCGGCCGCAGGTTCATTGGCGTGAGCGTGTAGCCCGGGCTGATGCTGTTGACGCGGATGCCGCGGTCGCACCATTCCATCGCCAGACTCTTGCTGAGGTGAATCACGGCAGCCTTGGAGCTGTTGTAGTGGACCTGCAGCAGCCCGCGATTGACGATCGACCCCGACATCGAGGCGATGTTGATGATGCTGCCGTGCTTGTGCTTCAGCATGGCGCGCCCTTCAGCCTGACAGGAGAGGAAGACGCCTTCGAGGTTCACCTTCATCAGGTGCTGGAACCGGTCGAGCGGCATATCCTCGGCGGCGATCGCGTTTGCGATGCCCGCGGAGTTGACGGCCACCGTCAGATTGCCCAACGTGCGCTCAACCTCGGCAATCGCCCGCGTCAGGTCGCTGCCACTCGTCACGTTGCCCCTGATGGCCAGGCTCTGCCGGCCCAGCTCCCGGATGCGGTCGACGGTAACCTTCAGGCCCGGACTTTCTTCGAGGTCGAAGCAGGCGACCGCGGCGCCGGCTTCCGCAAGGCCAATGGCGATCCGCTGCCCGATGCCGCTGCCCGCGCCGGTGACAAACGCCACATCCCCGTTCAGTTGAAAGAGATCCATTGTCCGTCTCCCTGGAATGAAGTCCCGTTCCCGTGAGCGCCAGCTCGGGATTAGACGACAGCGAGCTCCATGACCTTAGCCCCATCGATTTGCGAGCGCGGCAACGTCCCACGCACCTCGCCGCGCGACATCACCATCACGCGGTGCGACAGCCCGAGCACCTCCTCGAGGTCCGAGCTGACGACGACAACCGCCATCCCGCTGGCGGCCAGGCCGGCGATGACCTCGTAGATGGCCGCCCGGGCGCCGATGTCGATGCCGCGCGTGGGCTCATCGAGGATGATGACGTTCGGCTGCCGCGCGATCCACTTGGCAAGGACGGTCTTCTGCTGGTTTCCTCCGGACAGGCTGCCGGCCGATTGACCGGGGACACCCTTGATGCCCAGACGTTCGATCAGGCTGCCGGCAAAACTCGCAACCCTCGCCGAACGCACCCAGCCACCGGGGGCGACCCGGTCGAAGTTGTTGTAGCTGAGGTTCTCGGCAATCGAATGGCCCAGGATCAAGCCCAACGCTTTGCGATCGTCGGGGACCAGGCAGAGGTCCTCGCGAATCGCATCGCCCGGCGTCTTCATGCGGACCGTCTTGTCGCGGATGATGATCTCACCGGAGTCGATGGGATCAACGCCCGCAATCGCCCGCACCAGCTCGGTTCGTCCCGCCCCGACGAGCCCGGCCAGACCGAGCACTTCCCCTGCCCTGACGTCGAACGAAACATCCTTGAAGCTGCCGTCGCGCGCCGTGAGATGCCGCACCGACAACGCCGCCGGGGCTTCTGCCGGGGGTTCCAGGATGCGAGGGAACAGGCGTTCAAGGTTTCGCCCGACCATGTCGCGCACGAGCGTCGAGGTCGGCACCTGCGCCGTGTCGTAGCGTGCGACCTGCTGGCCGTCGCGGAGCACCACGATACGGTCGGCGATGCGGGCGATCTCCGACAGGCGGTGGCTGACGTAGATAAACGACACGCCCTCGGCCTTCAGACCGACAATCTGTTCGAACAGGCGATCGGTCTCTGCATCACCGAGCGCGGCCGTGGGTTCGTCGAGGATGAGCAGACGGGCGTTCAGCGTCAGCGCCTTCGCGATTTCGACCTGCTGCTGCGCCGCGAGCCGCAGGCTTCCGACCTTGCGTGTCGCCGGCACGTCCAGGCCCAGACGCCGCAACTGCCGCTGCGACTGCTCGATCATTAGGCTCGTATCGACCCGCCCGTGCTTCATCGGCAGGCGGCCGACGAACACGTTTTCCGCAATCGAGAGAAACGGCAGCAGGCGCAGTTCCTGGTGAATGATGCCGATGCCGGCGTGAAGGGCGTCGGCGGGAGCGGACGGCGCATAGGGCCGGCCCCGCCACCACATCCTCCCGCCCGCATCCGGCGGAATCGCCCCGGCAACGACGGAGGCCAAGGTCGACTTGCCGGCGCCATTCTCGCCGATGAGCGCGACGACCTCTCCCGGCCCGACGTCCATCTCGACGCCGACGAGGACGCGGACGCCGTGGTAGCTCTTGCCGATTCCGCGCAGCACGAGACCCGGATGTGCCGGGCGCCAGCCGTCAGACGTTCCGGAACGTTCGCTCATGGTCTCAGGCAGCGCAGTGCGTCGTCAGGTTGCTTCGCCAGATCACGGGTGGATCTTCAGGAACGCCTCGACGTTCTCCAGCGTCGTCAGCACGCCGTCAGTCGGCTGATCCGGGTTGACCGGCCTTTTGGCCAGCAGGTCCGTCACGGCATCCACCGCGAGGCGGCCCATGGCGAAGGTGGGCTGTGTCACCGTGGCATCGAGCGCACCGTTAAGAACGCCCTTCAGCCCGCCGATGTCACCGTCGTAGCCGACGACCCAGATCTTGTGGTCGAGCTTCGCGAGTTTGACCGCCTGAGCGGCCCCGAGGGCGATGCCGTCGGCCTGGCCGAAGATGACCGTAATCGTCGGGTCGCGTTGCAGCATGTCCTGGGCGATCTTGTTGCCTTCGTCGGCCGCCCAGCGTTCGGTCCATTGATGCTGCGTGATCGTGACGCCCGGGCAGGCTTTTAACCCCTCGGCAAAGCCCGTGGTGCGATCGATCTCGGGAGAGGTTCCTCTCTGCCCATGAATGACGACCGCGTTGCCCTTCCCGCCGGTCTGCCGGCAGACCCACTCGGCGAGCAGCTTCGTGGCCTGAACCGAGTCGCTGCGGATGTAGACGTCACCAGGGGCGCCCTCCGCGCTCCGGTCGACGTTCACAACTGGAATCCCGGCCGCTCGGGCCGCCTTGACCGGCACGCTGGCCGCCGTTGCCCCCGCCGGGATGTAGATCAGGGCGTCGATGCTCTGCGTGATCAGGTCCTGAATCTGGTTGACCTGCGTGGTGGCATCGCCCTTGGCGTCAACCGTGATGACGGTGTAGCCCTTCTCCTCGCCGTAGGCCTCCACCGACTGCTTGATCATGTTGAAGAACTCGGCCTGCAGATTGGCGACCGCGAGTCCGATCTTCTTGCTGTCCGAACCGCGCTCGCAGGCGCCGCCGGCGACAATCGCCGCGATGAGACCCGTCAACACCGCGAACCTGGCCAATCTGTGCATGAACCTTCCTCCGAATTGATGGGGCCGCGCCGACACGATGGCGCGGGCAGCCCGGCACGATGTCAGCGGACCTTTCGTCTGTTCGAGTCGAGGGCCACCGCCAGAACAATCACAGCACCGATGACCACCTGCTGCACGAACGGCGAAACGCCCAGCAGGTTCAGGCCGTTTCGCAGCACGCCGATGGTGAAGACGCCCATCAGCGTACCCCAGATGGAGCCGACGCCTCCGGACAGGCTGGCGCCGCCGATGACGACCGCGGCGATCGTGTCGAGCTCGTAGCCCAGGCCGCCGCTCGGTTGCGACGAATCCAGGCGGGTGGACATCACCACGCCTGCGAGACCGGCGAGCACACCGCACGCGCTGTAGACCAGGACGGTGACGCGCTTGACGGGGATCCCTGCCAGGCGGGCGACCTCGGAGTTGCCGCCGATGGCGTAGAGCGCCCGCCCCCAGGCGCGATACGTCATGAACACGAAGGCCGCCGCGGTCAGAAGCAGGAACAACGCGACGGTGGCCGAGACGACGCCAAGATACCGCACGGTGGACAAATCCGAGAACCACCCGACGTACCCCACGATCTGCGCACCGTCCGTGACCATGTTGGCGAGCCCCCGCGCAATCGACATGACGGCCAGCGTGGCAATGAACGCCGGAAGATTGGCGCGGGTTATGAGCAGCCCGGAGGTCATGCCGCACAGGCCGCCGGTCGCCAGGGCCGCGACAATCGCCAGCGGCATCGGCACGCCGTGGACGCTCGACAGCCAGCCCATCACCATCATGGAGAACGCCAGCACCGATCCCACGGAGAGGTCGATCCCCCCGATGACGATCACCGCGGTCATGCCCAGGGCCATGATGCCCAGAACCGTGAGCTGGTCGATGACGTTCAGCAGGTTGCGGACCGTCAGGAACGTGCTCGTGGAGAGCCCGAACAGGATGCACAACGCGACCAGGCTCAACGTCGGCGCGTGGGCGATGACGCGGTCGCCCCAGGACAGGTGGTCCGCCCCGGGCGCCTTGTGGGTGGAGTCCGCGACTGAGACGGTGGTGCGCACGATCGGTCCTTTGCTGACCCGCGGAATCCCGAGGGGCTGCGACCCCGCCGCCCCAGCGAGCCGTTCGTCATTCTAACGCGTGCGCGCCGATTGGGTTGAGGACGCTCTGTACCTTTTGTGGTAATCTCGGCCTTCATCTACCGGAGAAGCACCTGGCGACTGACGAATGCACGCGCGGGCAAGACGCGGAGAGGGATGTGATGAAGGACATTCGATGGCCGTTGGCGGTGATGGTCTTGGGGTTGCTGGTGGTTGTGCAGGTGGGGTTCGGCCAGGCACCAGCCCAGGCTCCCCAGCTTGGCAGAGACCCCGTAAGGAGCGTCGTGGCCGCGATGACGCTCGAGGAGAAGGCCCTGCTCGTCGTCGGCAGCCGCGCCGGTGGCGGGCAGCCGGGAGCCCCGCGCGGCGAGGGCGCGCCCCCCGGCGCCACGACGGTCGCCGCCATGCAAGGGCAAGTGGCGGGCGCCGCCGGAACCACGTATGCCATCCCCAGGCTGGGCATTCCGGCGTTTGTGCTCGCCGACGGCCCCGCCGGGGTGCGCATCAGTCCTACGCGCCCGAACGACAGCGCCACCTATTACTGCACGGCCTTCCCAGTGTCCACGCTGGTGGCCTCGACCTGGGATCCCGATCTGGCCAACAAGATCGGGCAGGCGGTTGGCGATGAGCTGCTGGCGTACGGCGTCGACGTCTTGCTCGCTCCCGCGCTGAACATCCATCGGAATCCCCTGTGCGGCAGGAACTTCGAGTACTACTCCGAGGATCCGTTGATCGCCGGGCGGATGGCGGGATCCGTGGTGAGTGGCATCGAGTCCAAAGGCGTTGGCACGTCGATCAAGCACTTCGCCGCCAACAACGCCGAGACCAACAGGATGGCCCTGGACACCATCGTGAGCGAGCGGGCCCTGCGCGAGATCTACCTGGAGGGCTTCCGCATTGCCGTGGAGACCGCACAGCCCTGGACGGTGATGTCCTCCTACAACCTGATCAACGGCGTGTACGCGCCGCACAGCCACGACCTGCTGACGAAAGTCCTGCGCGACGACTGGAAGTTCCAGGGCTTCGTCATGACCGACTGGGGCGGGGGCACGGATCCGGCGATCATGATGGCCGCCGGCAACGATCTGCTGATGCCGGGACGGCCCGAGCAGGCCACTGCCGTCTTGCAGGCTGTCAAGGACGGGAAGCTGCCCGAGGCCGATCTGACGAGAAACGTCGAGAGAATCCTGAACGTGCTGGTGCAGACGCCGCGCTTCAAGGGGTACACGCCCACGAACAAGCCGGATCTGAAGGGACACGCGATTCTGGCACGCGAGGCTGCGGCCGAGGGCATGGTGCTGCTGAAGAACGCCGGCGCGGCGCTTCCGCTGGCCGCGGCGTTGAGGGTGGCGCCGTTCGGGAACTCGTCGTACGAGAGCATCACGGGCGGCACCGGGAGCGGCGACGTCAACGAGGCGTACAGCGTGTCGCTCTTCGACGCGCTGAAGGGCGGCGGCTACTCGGCCAACGAGGAGGTGTCGGGTCTTTACAGGCAGTACCTCGAGGCAGCCAAGGCGAAGCAGGGGCCGGCGCAGGGCATGATGAGGGCGCGGCCCCCGATTCCGGAGATGGCAGTCGAGGCCGCGCTCGCGAGCCGCGCCGCGTCCGCCGCCGACGTCGCGCTGATTACGCTCGGCAGGAACTCGGGCGAGTTTGCCGACCGCCAGGCGGTGGAGGGGGATTACTACCTGACGCAGGCCGAGAAGGACCTGATCAAGGTTGTCTCCGACGCCTTTCACGCCAGGGGCAAGAAGGCCATCGTCCTGCTGAACATCGGCGGCGTCATCGACACCGACAGCTGGAGGCAGACGCCGGACGCCATCCTGCTCGTGTGGCAGCCCGGGCAGGAGACCGGCAACTCGATTGTCGACGTGATCAGCGGGAAGGTGAATCCTTCCGGCAAGCTCGCGACGACGTTCCCGGTTCGGTACGAGGATGTGCCGTCTTCCAAGAACTTCCCCGGGGAGTATGTGGAGCCGGCGCCGGCGGGTGCGGCGCAGGGGCCACCGGCGGGCGGTCCGCCGATGCCTCCAGCGGGCGCGCCGCAGCGGGCGGCGGCAGGAGCACCTCCGCAGGCTCCCGGCGGCGCCCCGGGGCAGGCTCCGCCGGGCGGGGCCCCGGGCGGAGGCCGAGCCGGCGGTGCGCAGGCCCGGCGACTGTCGCGGGTCACCTACGAAGAAGGCATCTACGTCGGCTATCGCTACCACGAGACATTCAGCGTGAAGCCGGCGTACGAGTTCGGCTTCGGCCTGTCGTACACGACGTTCGAGTACGGCAAGCTCGCGCTCAGCTCGTCGCGTTTCTCGGGCCAGATGATCGCAACGCTGGATGTCAGAAACAGCGGCAGGGTGGCGGGCAGGGAAGTCGTGCAGCTGTACCTGGCCGCTCCGTCCCAGAGGTTGGACAAGCCGGCGATCGAGCTCAGGGCGTTTGCCAAGACACGACTGCTGAAGCCGGGCGAGTCCGAGAAGGTGACGCTTGTCCTCAGCCCCCGCCAGCTGTCATCGTTCGACACGGCCTCGTCGAGCTGGGTCGCGGAGGCGGGCAAGTACGACGTGAGAGTGGGCGCTTCCTCGCGCGACATCCGTCAGACGGCGTCTTTCACGCTCGACAAGGACCTGACGGTCAAGAAGGAAAGCGTCGCGCTGGTTCTCAAGACCAAGATCAACGAGCTGAAGAGAGGATCCTGAGCTCTCGGCCCGATGAACTCCTGGAGCGGCGGGCAGCTCCGCCGCTCCAGGCCCATCAGGTGATGCTCGGCGAGGGCGCACGCGTGCTCCGCGAAGAAGGAGCGAGCGCGCACGGCCCCCAGCGGGGAACGGCGATCGGACCTTCCCATCCCGCAGATTCCGCAGATTCCGTCGACCCTGTCGCAGAACTGGCGCTAGAATTGGCGCACCGTCCCATCGCGTCCGTGTCCTGGCCGAGGAGTTCGTCCTGATCGAGCGCTTCCGGTGACCGTGGCGGGGGGCGTGGGGCTAGGTCGGCAACAAGGATGGCCGCAGATGATCGAGTTCGTCCTCGGCCGGATCGAGTCGTTGATGCAGGCATCCCGCGAGACCTACCGCGTCGATCCCGTCATCTTTCTCGTCATCTACCTGATGTCGGTGCCGGTGTTCTACTACTCGCTGCTCCGCACGATCCGGGCAATCGCCAGAGGACTGGGGAACGAAGCGATGCGTTGGAGCGCCGTCTTCCTGGGTGCCATCGTCGCGCCGTTTCTCTACGTGCTCGTGTTCGGCCGGAACCTCCCCTGGTGGGTGTACGGCATCATCGGGCTTCTCATCGGACAGGGCGTCCTCTCGATGGCCCTGAAGGTACGGAAGAAGTCCGTGCCCGGCGCGAAACCGTGAGCGCGTAGCCCTTCAGTGATCTGCGGTAATACGCCGCTCTGTTGCCGGATCGCAGCGATCGTGCGGGACTTCTCGGACATCACGAGGAAGACACGGCATGAGACTCACATACATCACGTTCTTGGCCGCGGCGATCCAGGCCCTGCCGCTCTCGGCGTGCGCAGGGCAGCCGACGCCTGCGACGCCAGCCACCGCGCAGTACACGTACCTGGAAACCCCGGCCGGCAAGAAGCCGCGTGTGGTCATCACCGCCGACCCGGAGCTGGACGACAACAACTCCATGATCCGGTACATCTTGATGTCCGACGGCTACAAGACGGAAGGGCTGATCTACGCGAGCAGCCAGTTCCACTGGTCGGGCGACGGGACGGGCAAGACGCTGAACGTTCCGGGCCGCGAATACAACCGCAACGGACTCAACCTCTGCCCCTGCACCTCCTGGCGCTGGAACCCCCAGGGGCGGTTCATCGACGATATTCTGGACGCCTACGAGAAGGCCTACCCGAATCTGAAGGTCCACAGCAGCGGCTATCCGGCGCCGGCCGAGCTGCGCTCCAAGGTGAGATGGGGGAACATCCAGTTCGACGGCGAGATGGAGAAGGACACCGACGGGTCGAACCTGATCAAGACGCTGCTCCTCGACAACATCAACGAGCCGATCTACCTGCACGCCTGGGGCGGCCAGAGCACAATCGCCCGGGCCCTGAAGTCAATCGAGGAGCAGTACCAGGGCACTCCGCAGTGGCCTGCCATCCGCGCGAAGGTCATCAGCAAGGCCGTCATTCATCCCTCCGGTGACCAGGACAACACCGCCGCGAACTACATCCGTCCGAACTGGCCGGAAATCCGGTACGGCAGCGGCGGCGGCGCCGGCGGCGCGGGCCTGTCCTACAACGCCCAGGGCGGCGCGGCCGACGCGGACAAGATCTACTACTCCGCCGCGTGGATGCAGGAGCACATCTCCAGCAAGGGCGACTTCGGCCGGCTGCAGCGGGTCTGGGGTGACGGCAAGCAGATGGTGAAGGGCGACCGGTTCGACTACTTCGGCGAGTCCGGCAAGACGGCCGAAGAGCTGCAGAAGGCAGGCTACATCGTCTGGACCCCGCCGCATCCGAAAGGCGAGTTCCTGGGGGAGGGCGACACCGGCACCTTCCTGAGCCTGCTGGACAACGGCCTCGAAGGCTGGCGTCAGGAGAACCGCCGCAACCCGGCCGTCTACCAGACCGCCGGGGCCGCGAGCATTGTCCCGTTCGGCGGCGGCGCCCCTGCGGCGGGCGCTGGTGCTCCGGGCGGCGCGCGAGGAACGGGTGCTGCTCCCGGTCCCGCGGGCCCTGCGCGCGGAACGGCTGCTGCTCCCGGTTCTGCTGGCCCGGCGCGCGCCGGTACCGCAGGTCGCGGAGCGGCCGCCGGGCCGCGTCAGCCGGCTCGGTTCCTGCGCCCGTTGATGCACGATCTAGCCCAGCGCATGACCTGGGCGGTCACGCCGAAGTACGCCGACGCCAACCACTATCCGACAGTGACGCTGAAGAACCCCCGAATCTCCGGGAAGCCCGGCGAGATCGTGACGCTGAGCGCGACTACAAAGGACGCTGACGGCGACAAGGTGTCAGTGACGTGGTGGCGGTTCGACAACAACGGCACCTACACTGGCGCCATCACCCTCGATGCTGCGGACGGCCCAACAACCTCCTTCCGCATTCCTGCAGACGCCAAACCGGGCGACACCATCCACATCATCGCCGAGGCCAATGACGATGGAGTGCTGTCGCTGACCCGTTACGCACGGGCGGTCGTGACGGTGAAGTAAGGCGCCGGCACACAGTGTCAAGCCGCGTGCGAGCATGCCGCGATGTAAGATGATGCCGGCGACTGACAGAGCACGTGAGCACAGCGAGAGAAACGCTTCAACGGTCCGGCGGCTTCCTGGCGGGCATGGTCGTCCCCAACATCGCGGCGATCATCGCGTGGGGACTGATGACCGCGCTCTTCATCCCGACGGGCTGGTGGCCGAACGCGACGTTTGCGAAGTCGGTGGAACCGATGATCACGATCCTGCTGCCGGTGCTGATCGGCTACCAGGGCGGCAGGCTGGTCTACGGCACGCGCGGCGGCGTGGTCGGCGCGACCGCCACCATGGGGATGGTCGTCGGCAGCGGCATTCCGATGTTTTTGGCCGGCATGATCATGGGTCCGCTCGGCGCCTGGCTCATCAAGAAGATCGACGAGGCCCTCGGAGAGCAGATCCCGACCGGCTTCGAGATGCTGATCAACAACTTCAGCGCCGGCATCCTGGCGGTGCTGCTGATCATGCTCGGCCAGTGGTCGGTCGGTCCGGCCGTGGAGCGGGTGAGCGCCGCTTTCGGCGCCGGCGTCAACTGGCTGGTCGAGGCCCGGCTGCTTCCCTTCGCCGACATCATCATCGAGCCGGCCAAGGTCCTCTTCCTCAACAACGCCATTAACCACGGCGTGCTCGCTCCGGCCGGGTTCGCCCAGGTGAAGGAGACCGGCAAGGCGATCCACTTCATGCTCGAGTCGAACCCCGGCCCCGGCTTGGGCCTGCTTCTCGCGTACCTCGTCGCCGGAAAGGGCCCGCTGAAACAGGCGGCCTCGAGCGCCGCCGTTATCCACTTTCTCGGCGGTATCCATGAGATCTACTTCCCATACGTGCTGGCGCACCCGATCACGCTGCTCGCCATGTGGGCCGGTGGCATCTCTGCCGACTTCGTGTTCCTGCTGACCAAGGCCGGCTTGGTTGCGACGCCGTCGCCGGGCTCGATCGTCGCCTACATCGCGGTTACCCCCAGGGGATCACATATCGGCGTGCTCTCGGGCGTGCTCGTCGGCACCGTTGCGGCCTTTCTCGTCGGGGTGCTGATTCTGAAGGCGTTCCCGATCAAGACTGCCGCGGGGGAAGACGATTCGGTGGGCGTCGCCACCACGAGCGCCACGGCGGCGTAGCGAGCGATTGAATGGCGCCTCGGATGGGCTGCGGCCGGTCCCCGAGCTCTCCGGACGGAGGTCGTCATGGCGGTGTCGATTCGGGCGGAGGAGGTCAAGCGGGTCATCGTGGCGTGCGAGGCGGGGATGGGTTCGAGCGTCATGGTGGTGAGCGCGCTTAAAAAGAAAATGAAGGCGGCGGGCCGCCAGGTGGACGTGGTCCACATGCCGGCCCGGCAGGTGCCTGCCGACGCCAAGCTGGTGCTGGTGCACAAGGGCCTCGCCGACACCGTGCGCCGCACGGTGCCCGGTGCCGTGGTGATCGCCTTCAACCAGTTCATCGGGGACCCGGCCTTCGACGTGCTCGTCGCAGAACTCGCCGCCGGCGAGGTGAAGGAGCGCAGGTAACCCACTGTGACCATCGTCACGCCCGATCTCGTGCAACTGGGAGCGGTGGCCCGCGACAAGGCCGACGCCATCCGTCTGGCCGGTGAGCTCCTGGTCAGAGGCGGAGTGGTCGAGGCCGGCTACGTGACCGGCATGCATGCCCGCGAGCGGACGATGTCCACCTACCTGGGCAGCGGTGTGGCGATACCACACGGCACCCTCGATGACGTGCGATTCATCAAACGGACCGGGATCTCGGTGGTCCAAATCCCTGCGGGCGTGGAGTGGGAGGCCGGCGAGCGCGCCTACCTGGTCGTGGGCATTGCCGCCGTCGGCGACGAGCACGTCGACGTGATCTCGCGCGTGGCCGGGCTGGTCGAGGACCGAGCGCTGGCCCAGGCCCTGGTCGCCGCGAGGGAGCCAGCCGACGTGGCGGCCTACCTCAATGGAACGGATGAGCCCGCCGCCGGCGAGGCCCGGGAAGCGCCGCTGGACGTCGAACTCGTCCTCCACAATCAGACCGGCCTGCACGCGCGGCCGGCGCGTGAGTTCGTCAACCTGGCGAAGACGTTCCAGTGCGACATCCGCGTGCAGCACGCAGGCAGGACGGTGAACGGCAAGAGCCTGGTGTCGCTGCTGACGCTGGCCGCAAGGCGGGGAGCGACGATCCGCATCGAGGCGCGGGGCCCAGACGAGGCCGATGCGCTGGCCGCGCTTTCCGCTGCCGTCCACGTCGGGTTGGGCGATGGGCGGGACGAGGGCGACGCGCAGGCCGCTCCCGCGCTGTTGGTCCCCGCGACTGTTGGATCGGCTGAGGATGATCCCCGGCTTCTCCGCGGCGTGACCGCATCGCCCGGCTTGGCGGTCGGCCCGATCCACCACGTCCGCGCGCCCCAGAGCGTGATCGCGCCGGAGGCGGTGGTTGGCTCACCCGCGGAGGAGCGGGCGCGCCTGACCGACGCGCTGGCTGCCGCGCGCAGGGAGCTGGGCGAGCTCCGCGATCGGCTTGCCGAACGCGCCGGCGCGGCCGCGGCGGGTATCTTCGACGCGCACGCGGAGATCCTGCAGGATCCCGAGCTGGTTTCTGAGGCGCTCCATCTGGTCGAGGCGGGCGACACGGCGGCGCGCGCCTGGAAGGCCACGCTCGACAGGCGGGCCGCGACGGTGGCCGGGCTCGACGACGCGCTCCTCGCCGCCCGTGCGGTCGATCTCATCGACGTGGCTGGGCGCGTGCTGCGCATCCTCGGTGTCGGACCGGCGTTGGTACGTCTTCCGGACTACCCGGTCGTGATTGTCGCCCCCGACCTCTCGCCGTCGCAGACGAGCGCCTTCGAGGCTGGCCGCGTGCTCGGCGTCTGCACTGCCGCCGGCGGACCGACCTCGCACGCCGCCATCCTGGCCCGCGCGCTGGGCATTCCTTCAGTGGTTGGCGCCGGAGCGGACGTGCTGTCGTGGCCCGATGGCACGACGGTCGTGCTCGACGGCGCTGCCGGCACGGTGCTGGGTGAGCCCGACGCGAGCGAGCAGTCGGCCGCCGAGGCCGCGATTGCGGCGCGCGCGTTGCGCCGACGGGTGGAGGCGGCGGACTGCTGGGCTCCGGCAATCACCTCCGACGGCCGTCGTATCGAGGTCCTGGCCAACGTCGGCAGCGCCGCCGAGGCGCGCCTGGCTGCGGCAGCCGGGGCCGAGGGTATCGGCCTCCTCCGCACGGAGTTCCTCTTCTTCGATCGAGTCACGCCACCGAGCGAGGACGAACAACGCGCCGTCTATGCCGCGGTGGCCGCGGCTTTCGGTGGGAAGCCGGTGATCGTGCGCACGCTGGATGTCGGCGGCGACAAGCCGCTCGCCTACCTGCCGACGCCTCCCGAGGCCAACCCGTTTCTCGGCCTGCGCGGTCTGCGCCTCTGCCTCGCCCGCCCCGAGCTTCTCCGCGGGCAACTGCGGGCCATCGTCCGCGCCTCGCCGGCCGGAACGCTTCGCGTGATGTTCCCGATGGTGGCCGACGTCTCCGAGTTGCGCGCGGCGCGGGCACTGCTGGCCGAGATCGCCGCCGAGGTGAAGGTCCCCCCGCTCGAGGTGGGGATGATGGTAGAGGTCCCCGCCGCGGCGCTGCTCGCCGACTCGCTGACCCGGGACGTGGACTTCTTCTCCATCGGCTCGAACGACCTCACCCAATACACGCTGGCCATGGATCGCGGCCACGCGATGCTTGCGGCCAGGGCCGACGGCCTGCACCCAGCGGTGCTGCGGCTCGTGCAGCTCACGATCCAGGCAGCCCACGCGGCCGGAAAGCGCGTGGGACTGTGCGGCGAGCTGGGGATCGATCCGGTCGCGCTGCCCATCCTGGTGGGGCTCGGCCTCGATGAGCTGTCGGTGAGCGTGCCGGCGGTACCGGCGGTGAAGGCGCAGATCCGCGCCATGTCGTACGACGAGGCGCGCGCGCTGGCGGACCGTGCCCTGTCCTGCGCAACGGCTGTCGAGGTGCGAGAGAAGGCAGCATCGAGATGAGCGATCGCTTCGAGGAGTATCGGAATGGGCGGCACATCCCTCGGGAAACCTGGACCTGGAACATGTACGGGGCCGGCATCGAGCGGATCGGCCGAGAGGGGAAGCCCGAACGGTTCCCGGTGCCGACGCCAGGCGCGGATCAGTTGTTGGTGCGGGTGGACGCGGTGGGGATGTGCTTCTCCGACACAAAACTGATCAAGCAGGGCGGCAAGCACCCGAAGCTCTACGACCGTGACCTCGAGCACGACCCCACGGTGCTCGGCCACGAGGTCGCCCTGACGGTGATGCAGGTGGGCGGGAAGCTCGCCGGCCGGTATCACGTCGGCCAGCGTCTGGCCCTCCAACCCGACATTTACGACGAAGCCGGCAGGAGCACCGCCTTCGGGTACACCATCCCGGGAGGCCTCACCCAGTACTTGCTGGTCGGTTCCGAAGTGCTCGACGTCAACGGGCAGTCGTTCGTCCTGCCCATCGAGGGCGAGATGGGCTACGCCGAAGCGTCGCTCACCGAGCCCTGGGCGTGCGTCGAGGGCGCTTACCTGCAGCGTCGAAGGCTCGAGCCGCTGGCCGGCGGGGCGATGTGGATCGTCGGGACGCCCGGTGACGTGACGCCCTACCGGTTCACGACCGGGCTGTCCGCGCCGGGCGCCTTCGTCCTCACCGACGTGCAGGCCGGACTTGCCGACACGGTGCGGGCCGAAGCGGCGCGCCGCGGGGCCCGGGTCATAGTGAAGAATGGCCTTCGCCCTGCCGACTACGACGCGCTTCGCGCCGAGTGCACCGGGAGCGTTGGCTTCGACGACGTGATCGTACTCGGCCCGCGCTCGCCGGAGATGGTGGGCGAAGCCGCCAGGATTGTCGCCCGCCGCGGAACCTTCAATGTGGTCGGCGCGCAGGCGCTGGCCGGTCCGGTGCAGATCGACGTGGGGCGCATCCACTACGACTACATCGCGTATCTGGGCAATGCCGGCCCCGACGCCGGCGCGTCCTACGGCGAGGCTCGCAATCGCTGCGAGCTGCGCGGCGGCGGCGTAGCCCTCATCGTCGGCGCTGGCGGCCCGATGGGCCAGATGCACGTGCAGCGGGCGCTGGAGCAGAGCGGCGGGCCGCGGACGGTCATCGGCTCCGACATCAACCCAGCCCGCCTCGCCGCCATGGTGCGGAGCCTTGCCGGCGTCGCCGAGGCGCGCGGCAGGAAACTGGTGGCGGTCGGGCGCGGCGAGGACCTGGGGGCGATCGTGGCCCGCGAGACCGGCGGGCGCGGCGCGGACGATGTGGTGGTGTGCGTGCCGGCCGCCGAGGTGATGGCGCAGGCGGCGACCTGCATTTCGCTGGACGGCATGCTGGTCTTCTTCGCCGGCGTACCGAACGGCACGTATGCTCCGCTCGATCTCGCGAGGGTCTCTCTCCACGGCGCGCAGTACACCGGCACCTCCGGATCGGCCTTGTCCGACCAGGCGCTGGTGATTCGGAAGACGCAGGCCAAGCAGCTCTCGCCAGCGCGATCTGTCGGGGCGGTGGGCGGGATCGAGGCGGCGGTTGAGGGCGTGCGGGCCATGCTCGACGGCCGGTTTGCGGGGAAGGTGATCATTTTCCCGCAAGTGGAAGGCCTGCCGCTCACCGGCCTGAACGAGCTGCCGGCGCGAGACCCGGCGGTGGCGGAGAAGCTGGGGCCGGGCGGAGTCTGGACGAACGAAGCAGAGCAGGCGCTCATCGAGAGGTACTGGAAACGGTGATCTACACGGTGACACTGAACCCGGCGCTGGACCGCGAGTTGCAGGTGCCGTCGATTCTCATGTGTGACGTCCTGCGCGCAAGCGCGAGCCGCGTCGATCCCGGGGGCAAGGGTTTCAACGTGTCGCGGGCGCTGCGCGGCCTTGATGCCGAGAGCGTTGCCGTGGGGCTGGTGGGCGGGTTCACCGGTCAGCAGATTGCCGAGGGCCTCCGCGAAGCGGGCATCTCCTTCGACTTCGTGCAGATCGACGGCGAGACGCGGACCAACGTCACCGTCGTGGGCGGCGGCGAGTACATCAAGGTGAACGAGGCCGGGCCTGTGGTCAGCGCAGCCGAGCAGCGGCGGCTCGTGGAGAAGGTCCGAGCCCTGGCCCGGGTGGACGACTGGTGGGTGCTCTCCGGCTCCCTGCCGCCAGGTGCGCCGCCGGACCTCTACGCCGAGATCGTGCGCATTGTGAATGCCGCCGGGGCTTGGGCCGTGCTCGACGCCAGCGGACCCTCCCTCGCCCTCGGCTGCATGGCTGCGCCTTACCTCGTGAAGCTCAACGCCGCCGAGGCCGGCGAGGTGACCGGTCTCGCGGTGGACGACGAGGCCGGTGCCCGAACTGCGGCGGAGCGGATCCACGCGATGGGCGTCTCGCAGGTGGTCATCTCCATGGGCCGGCGCGGCGCGGTGTTGTCGAGCGGCGCGCGCGCCTGGGTGGCGACGCCGCCGTCGATCGTCGAGCGGAACCCCATCGGCGCGGGCGACTCGATGGTCGCCGGGCTCGTGTGGGGGCTTTCCCGCGGGCTGCCGATCGAGGAGGCGCTGCGGTGGGGCGTGGCCAGCGGTGCAGCTGCTGCGAGCCTCGACGGCACGGCCTTCGGCACGCGGGCGCAAGTGGAGGAGCTGGAGCGCAAGGTGAAGGTGAGGCTGGCCTGCCAGCCGCAGCTCACATGATCATGCCCAAGCCACACTCGACATCATCCTCTCGATTCGTCCGTCGCGCGCTGCGCCGCGCTTGCTTGTGCGCGGTCGGCGCGGCGCTCGCAGTGCTGGCGTCGGCTTCGGTGGCCGCGGCCGCAGCGGAGACCGTGCAGGGCAAGCTGCCCGACGGCACTCCGTATCGGATCGACATGCCCGACAACTGGAACGGCACGCTGCTCGTGGGCCTCGATTACGCGAGCAACGACCCGGCGCAGCCGAGGCCCGCGCGGCCGGAGTTCGATGCGCTGCTGGCGCGGGGGTACGCCTTGGCGGGCACGACCCGCACCGTGACGGGCTGGGCGATTCACCTGGCGGCCGCGAACGCGGTACGCGTGCTCGACATCTTCGAGGCGAGGTATGGCAAGCCGAAGCACGCCATCGAATTCGGCAGCTCGATGGGTGGCCACACGGCGGCCGTGTCGGCCCAGGCGTACCCGGACCGCTGGAGCGCGGCCCTCCCGCTCTGCGGCGGCCTGGCCGGTTCGGTGGGGCAGTGGCAGGCGAAGTTCGACGCGCTGTTCGTGGCCCGCACGCTGCTCGCGCCTGACTCGAGCCTGCCGATCGTCAATGTCCCGGCCGACTGGCAGAAGACCGCGCTGCCCGCCTGGCAGAGGATGTTCGAGGCGGCGAAGGCGACGCCCGCCGGCCGGGCGCGCATCGCCCTGGCGGCCATGATCGGCCAGCTGCCCGACTGGGCCGCCGGCAAGCCGCGACCGGCTGCCGACGATCTCGAGGCGCGCGAGGCCGGGCTGATGGAGAACCTGTTCTCGGCGAGGATGGCGCTGCTCAACCAGGCCTTGAGCAGCCGGTCGCAGATCGAGAAGCTGTCGGGCGGGAACATCAGCTCGAATGTCGGCGTGGACTACGCCAAGGTCCTGCAGCAGATCGACAAGGAGGGCCTGATCGCCAGGCTTTACCGGAAGGCTGGTGCGAACCTGCAGGAGGACCTGGCCAGGCTTGCGAAGGCGCCGCGAGTGGCGGCGGACCCCGCGGCACTTGCCTACATGGCCACCGGCGTGTTCGACGGACATCTGAGGATTCCTGTCCTGACGCTCAACGGCATCGGCGATCCAATCTCCGCGGTCGCCGGGCAGCAGAGTTACGAGGAGGCCGCAAGATCGACGGGCCGGGCGTCCATGCTGCGCCAGTCCTACACCGCCAGCGCAGGCCACTGCGGCTTCACGCCGGCCGAGCAGGTGACCGCGGTGCAGATGCTCGTGAGCCGGCTGGAGACGGGCGCGTGGCCGGACACGAGCGCCGCCGGGCTGACCAGGACGGCCGTCGCGAGCGGCCTCGGCGAGGCGCGCTTCATCGAGTTCACGCCGCCCGTCTTCGCGCGTGCGTATTCGGCCTGCGACCTGGCGCGCGACCTGAAAGCCGCGGGAGTCTCTCCCGTGCGCGCCGAAGGCCAGGCGCTGCCAGCCTGCGGGAAGTAGCGAGGCGCGCCGCGTCGAGGCCGGCCGCCCGGGGAGCCGTCTGATGCCTGTCCGCGCCGATTCCATGTTCATCCTGGCGGACGATCTCTCCGGCGCCGCCGACTGTGCAGTCGGCGGCGCCAAGGCCGGCCTGAAAAGCATCGTCCTTCTCAATCACAGCGCTGGCAGGTCACCCCAGGTCGAGTCGGCCCACGTTGTCGCCGTCGATGCGGATACCCGGCACAGCGCGCCGGAGGTGTCACGCGATGTCAACCTGGCCATCTGGCGGTCTCATGCCGCACCAAGACGGCTCTTCTACAAGAAGATCGACTCGACTCTGCGCGGCAACTTCGCGGCAGACACGTCCGCACTCGTCGGGGCGGGCGTCGCGATTGTCGCTCCGGCTTTCCCCCAGGCGGGTCGGACCGTGCGGGAGGGACGGGTCTTTGTGAAGGGCGTCGCTCTCGAACGCACCGAGATCTGGTCGAATGAACGAATGCAGGGCGAGGCAGACCTCGTCGCGATGCTGCGGGTGCATGGAGTCTCTTCGCTGAACGTGCCGCTGGAGACCGTGCGTGGGGAGCTTCATCGTGAGCTGGCCCGGCTCGTGTCCGGAGGGCAGGTGCAGGCGGTCGTGTGTGACGCCGAAGAGGGTGACGACCTCGCGGCCATCGCCGAAGCCTGCGTCGGACTCCCGGTGTATTGGGTCGGATCTGCGGGCCTCGTGCCCCATCTGCTGCGGGCAGCCGGACTGGAGGGCCAAGGGGCGCAGCCGCGCCTCGCGATCAACGCGCCTATCCTGACGGTCGTCGGCAGCCTGTCGGCCGTCTCCCGCGAGCAGGCGCACCTCCTGGAGTCCCGCGCGGGCCTTTCGGCGTTTGCACCGGCGCCGGAGGTTCTGCGGGCAGGAGAGGGCCATCCGCACTGGCAGTCCCTGTGCGGCCGGGTTGAACAGGCGCTGTCCACCGGGAAAGATGTGATGATCCGCACCGGTGTCGAGCGACACGACGATCGCTCCGGGGGACGCGTGCTGTGCGAGTCGCTCGGCCGTGTGCTCGCGGCCGTGGCTTCGCACGTCGGAGCGCTCGTGGCGACCGGGGGCGAAACGGCGCGGGCGCTTCTCCTAGCGCTCGGCACGCAGAGTCTGCATCTGATTCGCGAGGTCGAGCCAGGAATCCCGCTGTCGCTGACCCTGGGGCAACGGTCGATCCCGGTCATCACGAAGGCTGGCGCCTTCGGTTCGTCCGCTGCACTGCTCAACTGTTATCTTGAGCTTGCCGCAATCCGCCGCCGTGACGCCGCCGGCATAACGAAAGGGCACGAGTGATGTACCGACCCGTCATTGCCATAACCATGGGGGACGCCGCCGGGGTCGGCCCTGAGATCATCATGAAGAGCCTCGCCCACGCGACGCTCTACGCGACGTGCCGCCCGTTGGTCGTCGGCGATGCCGATCGCCTGCGCCGGGCCGGTGAGATTGCCCGCGTCGGCCTGCCGGTCGAGACCGTCTCGGATCTGAACGCGGCGGCATTCGTTCCGGGGCGGGTGGATTGCCTGGATCTCGGACTCATCCCGCCGGATCTGCCCTTCGGCAGGATCTCGGGCGTGGCGGGCGATGCCGCCTACCGCTACCTCGCCAGAGCCGTCGAGCTCGTCAGGGAGGGGCGGGCCGACGCCATCTGCACCGCTCCCCTGAACAAGGAGGCGCTGCACGCCGGCGGGCACAGGTTTCCCGGACACACGGAGGTCTTGGCGCACCTGACCGAGACGCCCGAGGTGTCGATGATGCTCGTCGCGCCGCGGCTCCGGGTGATTCACGTGACGACCCATGTCGGGCTTCTCGACGCCATCGAGCGGATCGAGCCGGGCCTCGTCGAGCGGACGATTGCCCGAGGGCACCGGGCACTTACGCAGGTGGGGGTGACCGCCCCCCGGATTGGCGTGTGCGGCATCAACCCACACGCGGGGGAAGGTGGCCTTTTCGGCCGCGGCGAGGAAGAGAAGAAGATCGCGCCTGCCGTTGCGGCGTGCAGGGCCAGAGGCTGGAACGTGCAGGGGCCGCTGCCGGCAGACACACTGTTCTACCGTGCGGTCCGCGGCGACTTCGATCTCATCGTCGCGATGTACCACGACCAGGGGCACGGACCCGTCAAGGCCCTCGGCATCGAAGCCGGCGTGAACATCACCGTGGGCCTGCCGGTCGTGCGCACCTCGGTCGACCACGGCACCGCGTTCGACATCGCGGGCAAGGGCCTTGCCGACGAACGCTCCATGCTCGAGGCGCTGAGTCAGGCGGCGGCTCTTGCCGTACGGAGATCGTGAGGCGGCGAACGGCGTGAGCCGTCGTGCGTCTGGATTGAGCGGGCCGCCCGAAGCACGCCGCGGCCCCCGGAGGTGAACTCACCATGTCGGATGTGGCGGTCACGCTCCCGTACGGGGACGACACGGTTGAAGTGCGAATACCTGCCGGAAACCTCATCGGCGTGTACTCGCCGAATGAGTTGAGCCCGGTGGCGGGCGTTGGGAGCGAGATCGTTCGAGCCATCGACCATCCCATCGGATCGAAGCCGCTGCGGGACCTGGTGAGAGGTTCCTCCAGGGTTGTGATTCTGGCCGACGACAACACTCGCCTGACCCCGGTGGACAGGATCCTTCCCGTCGTGCTCGACGAGATGAACGCCGCCGGGATCGGGGACGAGCAGGTGGCGGTCGTGATCGCGTTGGGCACCCACCGGTTCATGACCGACGCGGAGATCGTGGAGAAGTTCGGCGATGAAGCGGTGAAGCGGGTCGTAATCAGGAATCACGACTACAAGAACCCCGAGGCGCTGGTAGATCTGGGCACGACTCCGAACGGCACTCGCATCCGGGTCAATCGCGAGGTCTGCGAAGCCGATTTCGTGCTCGGCATCGGCAGCATCGTCCCGCATCACATCCCCGGTTTTGCCGGTGGCGCGAAGATCGTGCAGCCGGGCGTCTCCGGCGAAGAGACCACCGCCGAGACCCATCTGCTCAGCGTTCGCGCTCCTCGGTCCTATCTCGGAATGGAGAGCAATCCCGTTCGGGACGAGATGAACCAGATTGCGCGCCGGGCAGGCATGCACACCATCTTCAACGTCGTCCTGAGCCGCCACGGCGATCTGATCGGCGCCTTCTTCGGCGATACGGAGGCGGCGTTCGCCGAGGGGGTGAAGCTGGCAAGACACGTGTACGGCGTCGCGATTCCCGAGCAAGCCGACATCGTGATCGCAGGCTCTCATCCGTGCGATATCGAGTTCTGGCAGGCGCACAAGACGCTGTATGCGTCCGATCGCGCGGTGAAGGCCGGGGGAACGATCATCGTCGTGACCCCCTGTGACGAGGGTGTCGCCGTCATGCACCCGGATATCCTGGAGCTCACGTGCTGCTCCGCGGAAGAGCTGCGCCGGAGGGTGGCGGCTCGCGAGGTCCGTGACGAAGTGGCGGCCGCGTTGGCTATCGCGTGGGCGCAGGTGAAGGCGCGCGCGAACGTGTTCCTGGTGTCTCGGGGCATTGACGAGGGAAGTGCCCGCAGGCTCGGATTCACACGCTTCGACGATGTCCAGGCGGCGTGCGACGCGGCGCTGGCCCGCCACGGCCGTGAAGCCCGAGTCGCGGTGTTGACGCACGCCCCTGACATGCTGCCGCTCAACGACGCAGTGCGGACCTCCGACGCATCTACACAAGTCATGCGGCTTGCGTGACTGGGCGCTAGCAGCGACGCAACATGTTCAGCTCGACCGTGAACTACACGGAGCCGCTCTCTGTCGTCGTGATCGTGGCGCTTGCGTCCACGCGGCCGATCGTCGTCAGAAGCGGTACCTGTCCTTGAGCACCAGCTTGTCGCCTGAGTCGTCGACGTTCCAGATTTCCGGCTTGCGTGGTCCGTTGGCCTCCGAGTGATGGAGGATGAAGAGCAGCTTGCCGTCGAAGGTCCGGAAGAGCATGCCGTGACCGGAGTTGTCGCCCTTGAAGGCCTCCTTCTCTTGGACCCACGGGCCCTTGATGCTCCCGGAGGTGGAGTACGCGACCCCCTGTGCGTACCGGTGCTCGCCCCAACTCGACCACAGCATCCCCAACTTGCCCGTCTGCGTCTTGAACAACTGCGGTCCGTCGGTCACCCACCCCGGCATCTTCAGGCCGAAGGTGGCTTCACCAATGCTGTTCATCTCCTTCGACCAGGCGGCTTCGCTGGCGCGGAAGATGGTGGTCGGCTCGGCGGTCCGACGCGTGAGGTCTTTCGAGAGCGGCATGTAGGCCATCGTGCCGTCGATGAGCTGAGTCCACTCGTGCACGAAGACCATGTACGTCGTGCCGTCCTCCTGGTAGAGCGTGCCGTCGATAATGTCCCAGTCCCCTGGGCCCAGGCAGAACTCGAACTCGGGCACCAGCGGCTTGAACGGCCCCTCAGGCGTATCGGCGACCAGCAACTGCGTCTGATTGGTCGGCACGTTGTACCGGCGCGGGATGTTCTCAATCAGATGGCTGTGATCGTTCCAGGTGCCCGCCAGGTAGTACCTGCCCCCGATGTGATGGATCTCGGCCGCGGCCACGAAGTTCCCGTCCATCCACGTCCCCTTCAGGTCGATGATGGAGTACGGGCCCGTCCACATCTTCAGGTCCTTGCTCTTGTAGAGGCGCCCCCCGGTGCCGGTCAGGTAGTACGTCTGTGATTTCTCGTCGGGATAGATGAAGGGGTCGCTCATCGAGAAATCGTCGAGCGAAACGGTCTCGATCTTCGGTTCCGGCCGCGGCTGGCGGATGGCTGCCCGCTGCCCGCCGGCGCCGGGCATGGTGATGGGGCCGCCGAAGTTTCTCTGGCCCGGATTGGCCGGCGGAGCCTGTTCGCCCGGCACAGCCGGAGTCTTCACCCTCGTGTGCGCCTGTGCCGCGGCCGGTCTGGGACTCCAGGCCACCAGCATCGTCACGAGGCAGGCGGTCAGGACGCAAGATGACGTCTTCACGGTTCCTCCGTTCGATGAACTCCGTTGCGCAGGCCCTGTCGGGGCCGAGGCGGGAAACGCTTACAATCAGCTGGCAACGTGCTGCAACACACGCTCGAAAACATTAGCAGACCGCCCATGCCGCGGAACGTAAGCGGTTGCATGACGGAGTATACTGCGAAGACGCGCCGCCCGCACCCCCCAACTGGTCCACCCCGCGGGCAGTCCGCAGCAGCATCCGGCACGCGGCATCCGGCGGGCGCCCGGCGAGCCGGCTGCGCCGGGCCCGAAGCTGCTATCCTGAACCTCCGACATCCAACGAAGCCGGGAGACCTGCCATGAGACTGCGCATCGCCGCCTTGTCGTCGGTTCTTCTGTTCGGCGTCGCCCTCACCAGCCAGGCCCAGGTCGCGAAACCCGGTCCGCTTCGCGTGGGCGCAGCCAAGGTGGACATCACGCCCGCGCAAGGCGAGTTGCCGAAGCAGTACCTGGGCGTTCTGGACCGCGTCTACTCGAGAGCCATCGTCATCGACAACGGAACGACGAGCGCCGCGCTCGTCACGGTGGACGTGATCTCGCTCTCGGACGCGGTCGCGAACCGTGTGAACACCCGAATCGCGGCGGAAATGGGAGTCCCGGTGGAAAACATCTGCCTGGCCGGCACCGGCACGCACAGCTCTCCCACCAGCAGCGGGCCCCAAGGGCCCGCCGCCGCGCCCGTGCGGAATGCCGCCTTCGAAGACAAGATCGTCACCTCCGTGAGGCTGGCGAAAGAGCAGCTCCGGCCCGCGCGCCTGAGCTACGGAACGGGCGTCTCCTACATCAACGTCAACCGGGACAACATCGACCCGAAGACGCACGGATGGTGGGAAGGCCCGAACTACGACGGCGTGTCCGACAAGTCGGTGCGCGTGCTCACCTTCGTGTCGCTTGACGGCAAGCCGATCGCGGTCTACTACAACTACGCCGTCTTCAACGTGATCACCGGCGTGCTCGACCTCGTGAGCGGCGATATCACCGGCGCGACCTCCAGGTACATCGAGGAGTCGTACGACAACACGGTCGTCGCGGCGCTCTCACTCGGCGCCCACGGGGATCAGAACCCGATCTACTTCCAGCAGACCTTCGATCTGCGCGAGATCAGAATCCAGGAGTACGCCAAGCGGGGAGAGGACATCAGCAACGCGATGCCGCCGCCGGGGGGCGTGGGGCTTGACCGCAACAACCCGACCGTCGCCACTCTGATGGACCAGCAGAAGCGGATGATCCTCTCGATGGGCCAGATGCTCGGCGAAGAGGTGCTCCACGCGATGAGAGGTGCGACGCGGGAGCTGTCAGAGGTCGGGATCTACGGGAACCACACGACGGTAACCTGCCCGGGCCGCCAGCGGATCAACGAAGGTCGCAGCGGCGTGGTCGGCACCTACCAGGACGCCGATCCGCTCGAGATCCGGCTCGGCGTGCTGATGGTTGGCGACGTGGCGATCGCGCAGGTGAACGCGATTCCCTACGCGGCGATTGGGCTGAGGCTCAAGCACGAGTCGCCGTACGCGAGGACGATGCTGACGGCTCGGGCGAACGGCATGTCGAGGGCCGGCTACGTCCCTGACGACGCGTCCTACGGCCATCAGATATTCTCGGTGCTCAATTCGCCTGTAAAGCCGGGGTGCGCGGAGACGGCCATCGTCGATGGCATCCTGAACCTGATGCCGGCAATCCGTTACTAGGGGGATGGCGCGCTGACGCGGCGTGGGGCTACAATGCCGCCTTCACCGCGCATCTTCGCTGACGTGAGGAGCTGCAATTGGCTCCTTCCGCGAGCGTCCGGACCCGCCGGGGACGAGGCGGGCGGCTGGCGCCGATCGCCCGACGCGACGTTGGAGGCCGGAACACCCCGCCAACACAAGTGGGGCAGACATGAAAACGAGAATCAGCCTTGCGCTCAGGCTCGCGCGCGTGCTCACGCTGGTAGGCGCCACGTTGACGGTCTCGACACAGGGCGGGGTGGGAGCACAGAATCCACCTCCCCGCCCGCAGGGCCCGTGTGACATCTACGGCGCGGCGGGCACCCCTTGCGTCGCCGCCCACAGCACGACGCGCGCGCTGTCGGCTTCCTACAACGGCCCGCTCTACCAGGTGAAGCGCCGGTCGGACGGTAAGACGCTGGACATCGGCGTCGTCCAACCCGTCGCGTCGCCGGTTCCGGATGCGGGCGGATACTCGAACGCCTCCGCGCAGGACACGTTCTGCGCCAACACGATTTGTCTCATCACCCGCATCTACGACCAGGCCAGCAAGGGCAACCACCTCTACCAGGCGCCTCCCGGACCGCTATTCCCGGGCCCGGCGAAGGGCGCGTTCGACACCCAGCCGATCGCGGACATGGCAGCGATCACAATCGGTGGCCACAAGGCCTACGGCGTCTACATCATGCCGGGCATGGGATTCCGCAACAACGATGCCGCCGGCATCGCGACAGACGACGATCCGGAGGGCATCTACTACGTCGTCGACGGCACGCACTTCGACAGCGGATGCTGCTTTGACTACGGCAACTGCTCGACGAACGGTCGCGCCGTGGGCACCGGCACCATGGAGACCACCTACTTCGGTACCGCCACAGCCTGGGGCAGCGGCAGCGGCCCCGGCCCGTGGATCATGGCCGACATGGAGGCCGGCCTGTTCTCTGGATACAACGCGAAACAGAACGTCGCCAATCCGACGATCGATTCCTGGCGGTTCGTGACGGCCGTCGTCAACGGCGGTGGCGGAAACAAGTGGGACCTTCGCGGCGGCGACGCGCAACAGGGCGGCCTCACGACCTTCTACAGCGGCATCCGCCCCGGCTCGCTCGCGAGCAACAGCTACTACCCGATGAACAAGAAGGGCGGCGTCCTCCTGGGCACTGGGGGTGACAACGGCAACGGTTCGGCCGGCACGTTCTACGAGGGTGCGATGACGACCGGATACCCAACCGACGCCGCCACGGATGCGGTACAGGCCAACATCGTGGCTGCCAGGTACGACGTGCAGCAGGTGCGTCTCTCGCGAGTCACGACGTTCACGCCGAGATCGACGCAGGAGGTCATGCTGGCGTTCACGAACACCACGGGAGCGCCCGTCACGGGCGTGACGTTAGGCGTCTCCGTGCCCGCGAGGTGGATCGCCACGGCCTCCGGCGCCACCAAGGCATCGGTCACGATCGCCGGCCCGGTCGCGCCGGGCGCAAGCGTGAGCGCGACGTTCAGGGTCACCTCGCCGGCAACGACCGGCGCCGGCTTCCTGTCGGGCAGGGCCGAATGGACGGACCCGGCAACCCGCAGGCCGCGATTCGAGACAACGACCCAACGGGTGCGAAGCGTCCCTCCAATCAAGGTCAACGAGGTTCGCTTCAGCGCCGGCGCCAACGCGACCGATCAGTTCATCGAGCTCTACAACGCGTCCGCCACTGCTGTCGATCTCTCCAACTGGACGTTGATCAACACCCAGAGCCAGTGGGCTCCCGTTACGCTGGCGACAATCCCGGCCGGGACGAAGCTCGCGGGCGGCGCCTACTACCTACTTGGTCTTTCCGGCTCGGGGCTGGCGGCACCCGCGATGGCGGGCGCGACCACCGTCAACGTCAGGAGCACCACCGGCTTTGATGTCGGCCAGCAGATCGACATCGACGGCGAGACCCGCACGATTGTCGGCGTCGGGACGGCGGCTTCGGCCATGACGACGGTGTTCATACCGGTGGCGACGGGGCCGTGGATCACAATCCCTGGCGGCTCGACCAACCTGCCTGTCACGAACGCGGCCGGCTTCGCGGTTGGCCAGAAGATCGGCATCGACGTCGGCGGCAACTACGAGGTGGCGACGGTCACCGCGGTCGGCAAGGCGGCGACGCAGACGACGTTGTCGGCGCCGGCCGTCGCAGGCGCGACCAACATCAAGGTCGCGGCCAACTCCAACATGACGGCTGGAGACACGCTGACGGTGGATACTGGCGCGCGCAAGGAAGTCGTCAAGGCGACGAGCGTCGGAACGACCGGCGCGACCGGCACGGGTGTCGAGCTGGCTGCCCCGCTCCGGCTCGACCACACGTCGGGCGTTGACGTGTCCGACGTGGGGACGGGGATCAGCTTCTCGCCGGCCACGAGATTCCCGCACGTGAGCGGCGACGCAGTGCAGGCGCTCGGCAGCGGCATCACGCTCGACCGACCCCTGGCCAGGGCACATGCGTACGGCACGCCCGTAATCAACCCTCTAGCGACAACGGTGGGTTACCAGGGGCCGCCGGCTCCCAATCAGTGGTTCGGCGGCACGCTGTCCGCGAGAGCCGGTTCGATTGCGCTGATGGACCGGAGCGGCGTCGTGGTGGTCGATGCCATTGTTTACGGATCCCAGCAGAGCAGCTCGAGCGCGAACGGCACCATCACGAGCCCCGAGATCGCCACCCTCGAGGCTGACCAGGGCCAGGGCGGGTGCATCGTGGTTGTGCCCAGCGCGGCCGGCGGCGTCGGGCCGGCCGCGTCGGGTGCCGGCGCGATCAACAGGAGCGTGGGGCGCTTCCCGGACGGCTTCGACGCCGACAGCCTCTGCCACGATTTCGTGACCCAGTCCGCGACCACTCTGTCGGCAACTGCAGCCGCCGGCGCGGCCAATGTCAAGGTCGCGAGCGTGGCGGATTTCAGCACCGGCCAGACGGTCATCATTGACGCGGGGGCGGACCGTGAAACCGCCGTGATCGAGGCGGTTGGCACGGCAGGTGCTACCACGGTGCGCGTTTCCACCGACGTAGGCGCGACCGTGATCCCTGTTGCCGGCGGGATGGGCTTCAGCGCCGGTCAGACCATCACCATCGACAGCGGCGCAGCCCAGGAGACGGCGGTCGTTGCCTCTGCCGGCAGGGGCGGGCGTGGAGGCGCCGGCGGCGGACCAGGCGGCGGAGCCACAATCACCGTTGCGGCGCCGCTCAAGCTGGTGCACGCTGCCGGCGTGCAGGTCTCCGGCAGCGGTATCACGCTCGCGGCTCCGTTGCGCCGCCCGCATGACATCGGGGCGTCGCTCGCCAGCCACGTGCCCACGCCCGGAGCGCCCAACCAATACGACAGGGCACGTCGCTGAGGGGTATAGGACAACTGGGGACGATACAGATGCGACTTCACTCACTCGCGATTGCAGTGGCCATGACATCGGCGCTCGCCAGCGCCCATGCTCAGCCTGTTCCCTCCGTGTTGCCGCAGGCAGCGAAGCCGCCCGCGTTCACCGAGGGCCAGATTGTTCCGCTCTGGGAGAATGGCGCCCCAGGGGCGCTCGGCAAAGAGGATTCCGACGCACCGACTATCGCCGTGTACCGTGCGCCGCAGCGCCCCAACGGAACCTCGGTGATCATCGCGCCGGGCGGAGCCTACGGCGCCCTTGCGGTGGTCTATGAAGGCCGGCAGGAAGCGTACTGGTTCAACTCGATGGGCGTCACCGCGTTCGTGCTCAAGTATCGCCTTGGGCCGCGCTACCGCCACCCCATCGAACTCGGGGACGCGCAGCGCGCCATCCGCACGGTGCGTGCGCGAGCCAAGGAGTTCGGCGTGCTGCCCGACCGCATCGGGATGATGGGTTTCTCGGCTGGCGGGCACCTCACCTCCACCGCCGGCACGCACTTCGACGATGGCAAGCCCGACGCGCCGGATCCGATCGACCGCGTGAGCAGCCGGCCCGATTTCCTGATTCTGGCTTACCCGGTGGTCTCGTTCGACCCTGCGATCACGCACGCGGGTTCCGTGCGCAACCTGCTCGGCGACAGCCCTGACCCCAAGCTCATTGAGGACCTCTCGAACGAACTGCGCGTCACCGAACGGACGCCGCCCACGTTCCTGTTTCACACGGCCAACGACGGTGCCGTGCCTGTGGAGAACAGCGTGCGGTTCTTTCTGGCGCTGCGCAAAGCCAAAGTGCCCGCGGAGATGCACATCTTCGAGAACGGGCCGCACGGCGTGGGCATGGCGCTCTACGACCCCGCGCTGGCGCAATGGCCCGCGCTGCTGGCGAACTGGCTCCGGGCGCGCGGACTGCTGACCGCGCCCCCTCCGGCGGCGCAGCGGCAACCGTAGGGGACGCCGGCTTCGGGTCGCCGCGTCTCCCAGTGCCTCCTCGACGAACGCCGTCACCGCCCTACCGGATCTTCTTGTCTGGCAACTCCGACTTGATGCCCTCGTCGAGCGGCATCTTGTCGCTCGCTTGGGTGAGCCCGGTCTGCTGCATCAGCTGGGTGAGCTCGGCCTGAAGTTCCTTCACCACGCCCGTGTGTTTCTGCTCGCCGATCAGGTTTCGCCGCTCTTCCGGGTCGGATGCGACATGGTAGAGCTCGGCCATGTGCCGGTCCGGCCCGCCGTCGCCGTGGGGATAGTGGACGTATTTCCACTCGTCGGTCCGCACGCCGCGGACATTGGGCGTATAGGGGAACTGCTTCTCGTAGTTGTAGTAGTAGAACCAGGACCTGCGCCAGGCAGGGTCGCCCTGCCGGACGAGGCGCACCCACGACCGGCCGTGAATCTCCTTCAGCGCCGGCGCGCCGCATAGCTCCAGGATGCTCGGGGCCATATCCGTCGTGAGCACCTGCTGCTCGACGACTTTAGGCTGGCCCGGCGGGACGAGGCCGGGGTAGCGGACCACGAGCGGCACGCGAATGCTGGGCTCGTGCATCGTCCGCTTGTCCACCATCCCATGCTCGCCGTTCAGGAGGCCGTTGTCGGACATGAAGACGATGACCGTGTTGTCCAACTCGCCTCGCTCGTCGAGCAGCCGGTAGATGCGCCCGACGCTGTCGTCGACTGAAATCAGCGTCCCCCAGTACGCGCGGGTCATGGCCTCGAAGTCCTTCACGGCCTCGGGGCTGTCGTCCGGGAACTTCTTGCGCCATTCGAAGAGCGGCCCGTAGATGCCGTGCCACGTGTGGAGACGCTCCCGAATCCAGACGGGTTTGTCGTCCAGCACAAAGGCGGTCTCAGGGTACGGAATCCGCACATCGTCGAAGGCGTGCTCGTACTTCGGCTCCGGGACGTAGAAGCTGTGCGGCGCCTTGTGTCCGATCATGAGCAGCCAGGGCCTGCCGTCGCGCGGCCGCCCAAGCCACTCTTCGGCCAGGTCGGTGACGACGTGCGTGTAGTAGCCCTTGATCGCCTCGCGTTTCTGGCCGTTGAAGTTGAACTCCGTATCGAAGTACTGGCCCTGGCCCTTGTGCGTGACGAACCAGTTGAAGCCGGGGCGCGGGTTGTCGTTCTGCTCGCCCATGTGCCACTTGCCGACGTAGGCGGTGTCGTAGCCCTCGGACTGCAGCACACGCGGGAAGCTCTGGAGCGTCTCGGGGTACTCGGTGAAGTTGTTCACGACGCCGTGGGCGTGGGCGTACAGGCCGCTGAGGATTGTGGCCCGGCTCGGCGAGCACAGGGAGGTCGTGCAGAAGGTGTTCCTGAAGTGCACCCCTTCGAGGCCCAACCGGTCGATGTTCGGGGTCTTGAGGTGCCGGCTGCCGCCCAGGCCGATGGCATCCCAGCGCTGGTCGTCGGTCAGGATGAACAGCACGTTCGGCCGGCGGTCGGGGCGCCGGGGCGTCGTCGCGCTGCAGGCGCCGGCGGCGCCCACGAGCGGCGCCACGGTCCCGAGCGCAAACGCGCCTTTCATGAAGGAACGGCGGGTCAGGGGCGGCAGGTCTCGTCTTCGCGGTGGCTGTGTGGGCATCGCAGTACTCCCGTTCACAGTAACACGTGCACCCCGCCTCCGGCTCATGAACGGCCTTGTTGACGACCGAGGGCTGCCATGGCCGTTCAGGCGTCGTGTGATCGATCCCGGGAGTCTCATTACCGCTGTGACTACATCAGGCTTCTGAGGGAGGCGACCGTCGTCGCGACCTCCAGCATCGCGAATCCCCAAAACCGGGCGGTTCGGACAGCCGCACAGACGATGGCACGCGCCGGTGGTCGTGGTCAGCAGGACAAGCGTCTCGCTTGTCCTCGGCGTCCCGCTTGTCCGACGCAGAACGCTCAGGCGGCCTGTCGGGGTCGTCCGCCCTTTCGACCGTTCACGCGGGCTGCGCGCCTCTTCGCGGCCGACGTCCGTGTCCCGCCGAGCCGCCCCAGCTCCGCAGCTGCCGGCCCGACGGCGACGATGCGCCGCACCGCTTCGAGCTGCCGACGGAGCGTGTCGATCTCCTCACACTCCGAGGCGCTGATTGGCAGCCACTCGTCTGCCGGAAGGGCGTCGCCTTGGGCGCCCGCCCAGAGCGCATCGAGGATTCGCGCGGGTGCACCCACTTCGCCGGCGAGCTGATAGGCCGCAGCACAGAGTGCTTCAAGTTCGTCGACCCGTGCCCGCACGCGGGCCAACTCCTGTCGCAAGGTCATGAGACATCCTTCAGCTGCGCCTGCTTCAGAACCGCCCGGTAGGTGCCTCGCCGGACGGAGTCACCGGGATGCCCGGCCACCGTGACCGTGCCGGGCTTCAGGGGATGCCGAAGCTGCCGGTGACTTCCGCGCTGTCGCACGACGAGCCAACCGTCCTCGCGCAGCCGTGCCAGGACCTCCCGGACGGTGATCATGTTGAGATCTAACCGAAACGCTTAGGTTTGTCAACCCGATGGCGCCGCGATACTACCGCGCCCGCGCCGTCGGACCCTTCATTTGACGCACTGCGTGCGCGGCGGCGTCGCCGTCGTTCTGGGGGCAAGAACGGGACCGAGCGCCTGCACGCTCGAATTTGGGCGATATTGGCAGGCCGATTCGGGGTGCTGCACTTACTGCGACCCAGGAATCTGGGCAACGTGGCACATTCTGCGGAGAGCCTCCGCGCGAGGAACGTGGCGAAGCAGGGGCGGCGAACCCTGTTTCTGCTGTGTCTGTCGTGGCATGGCAGCAATTCGGTACACGGGACAGGCTCGTGCGACCGGTCTTCGGTGGCCACTTCGAAGCTGTAGCCGACCTTGGCCTGCCATTACCGCAACCGTGCCTGGGCTATAATCGGCGCGTCCACCTGCCGCCTTCGTCGTCCGGGCCCGGGAGGGTTCCATGGTCGGTCGGAGCGTCTGCGCCGTACGTCTCCGCGAACACCCGTGCGGGTCTCGTCTGAACATCCTCCATGTCGGGGTGCGCCCATGAGCCTCGCTGCTGGTACTCGGCTCGGCCCCTACGAGATTGTCGCCACGCTGGGGGCAGGCGGGATGGGCGAGGTCTACAGGGCGCACGATACGCGGCTGGAGCGTGACGTCGCGCTGAAGGTGCTGCCCGCCGGAGCGCTCGGTGACAAGACGGCACGGGAGCGCCTCGCCCGTGAAGCACGGCTGGCCTCCAGACTCAATCATCCCCACATCTGCACGATCCACGACGTCGGCGAGTCCGACCCTTCGACAGGCTCAGGGCAGGCGGTGACCTACATCGCCATGGAGCTGGTCGAAGGGCAGACGCTCAGCGCGCGCCTGGCGGAGGAGCCGCTTTCCACCGAGCAGGTCCTGAAGTACGGCGAGCAACTGGCCGGCGCGCTCGCGCACGCGCACGCGCGGGGCGTCGTGCATCGCGACTTCAAGAGCGCCAACGTCGTCGTGACGCCGGAGGGGCAGGTCAAGGTCTTGGACTTCGGCCTGGCGAAGCGGCTGACGGATCAGCAGCTGGCCGACGCGACGACGGTGATGGAGCATTCGCTGACCGCGCCGGGGATGGTGGCGGGGACGCTGGCGTACATGGCGCCGGAGCAGTTGCGCGGGCAGGCGGCTGACGAGCGGAGCGACATCTGGGCCTTGGGGGTGGTGCTCTACGAGATGGCAAGCGGCCAGCGGCCGTTCCAGGGACAGACAGGATTCGAGCTGACCTCCGCTGTGCTCAAAGAGGTGCCGCCGCCGCTGCCGTCCTCGGTGCCGGCGCCTCTGGCGGGTGTGATTGAGCACTGCCTCGTCAAGGAGCCCGGGGAGCGGTACCAGCGGAGCAGCGAAGTTCAGGCCGCGCTGGAAACCGTGCTGACAGGCGGGGTGCTCCCGCGGTGGCGTCCAGCCGTCAGGGTCCGTTCAGGTGTGCGCTGGCTGGCAGCGGCGGGGCTGGTGGCGCTGGTGGCGATCGCAGCGTTGCTCGACCTCGGCGGCGTGCGAAGCTTCCTGTGGAGCCGCGTAGGGACGCCGGTCCACGCCGTCACGCTTGCGGTGCTGCCGTTCGAGAACCGGACCGGCGACCCCGACCAGGAGTACTTCAGCGACGGCATGACGGACGAGATGATCGCGCAGCTCGGGCGGCTGCACCCCGAGGGCCTGCGGGTGATCGCGCGGACCTCCGTCATGCCCTACAAGCACACCGACAAACCCCCCGACCAGATCGCTCGCGAACTGGGGGTCGCCTACCTGCTGGAAAGCAGCGTACGGCGCGAGGCGGGCCGCGTTCGGATCACGGCTGCGCTCATCCAGGCCGAGAACCAGACGCAGCTCTGGACGGACTCGTTCGAGCGCGAGTCATCTGGGATTCTGGCGCTGCAGAGTGACGTGGCGCGCGAGGTGGCCAGAAGGGTCGACGTCGCGCTCACGCCGGAACAGGAACGCCGTCTCTCGGGCGCCCGCAACGTCAACCCCGAGGTGTACGAGTCCTATCTCCGCGGGATGTACTACGTCTCCCAGAACACCCCGGAGGGCCGCGAGAAGGGCATGCAGTACCTCCACCGGGCCGTGGAGATCGACCCCGCCGACCCCCTCGCCTATGCCGGACTCGCCACGGGGTACGTCACGCTCGGCCACGGCGGCGCCACCGACCAGCCGGAGGCCTTTCCGCGAGCCAAGGCTGCTGCGGAGCAGGCCCTGAAACTGCAGCCGGACATGGCCGAGGCCGTCGGCGCGCTGGCCGATGTCGCCCTCTACTATGACTGGGACTGGGCGCGCGCGGAGCAGCTCTTCCGCCGTGCCCTGGAGCTCAACCCGAGCATGGCCATCACGCATTACCACCATGCGTGGTACCTGGCGCTCTTCGACCGCCAGGACGAAGCCATCGCGGCGCACAAGCGGGCCCGCGATCTCGATCCCCTTCGGGCCCTGCACACCGGCTGGCTGGGGCAGCTGTACAACTATGCCGGGCGGTACGACGAGGCGATCGTCGAGGCCAAGCGGGCGCTCGAGATGAATCCGCGGTTTACGCCGAGCTTTCGCGTGCTGCGAGTTGCCTACTCAGCCAAGGGCGCGCACGAGGAGGCCATTGCAGCGGCGCAGCGTTACGCAGAAGTGAATCCCGTGCAGGGCAACGCGAACCTGTGCATAGCCTACGCACGGGCTGGGCAACGCGAGCAGGCGCTGTCGGCGCTGTCCCGGGCGGCGCAGCACACGCCCGGTCTTCACGTCGTGGCTGGGGCTTATCTGGCCGTGGGGGACAAGGACGCCGCGATGGTGGAGCTGGAAGCCTCCTACAAGGCTCACGAGCCGTCGCTTCCCTGGGTGCGCGTCCACAACAATGAGTTCGAGGCCCTGCGTGACGACCCCCGCTTCCTGGACTTGTTGCGACGCATGAACCTCTCGCCGTAGCGTGATGCGCGTCTGGTCTCGCGCTCAGGGTCTCACGATCATCTTCCCAACGCCGTCGCGGTACTCGCTGTTGATCGCGAAGGCCTCGTCGATGCGGTCGATCTCCCGCGCGTGGGTCAGCAGCGGTCGAAACCACTCGGGGTGCGCCTGGAGGAGATCCAGGGCCTCCTCCGTCTCGTGGTTCGAGCGGCGCACGTTGAGAATCGTGAGCTCCTTGCGCCTCATCGTCGATCCGTCGAGCGACACCGAGGGTGAGCGATGGATCCCCGTCAGCACGACGCGGCCGGCGCTGCGGGTCAGCTGAACTGCTTGACCCGTGGTGTGTTCTCCGGCCGCACAGTCGATGGCGCAGTCCACGCCGAGACGGCTCGTAGCGCGGGCGATCTCTTCCACGGCTGCCTCCGGCTCGAGCGCGACGGCAGCGCCAATCCCCAGGGCCAGCTCGCGGCGGTGCGCCAGGGGTTCCACGGCCCAGATCCGTGCAGCTTGGGCCGCCCGCAGCGCGGCGATCGTCAGCAGCCCGATGGGGCCCGCGCCGATGACCGCGACCGTCTCGCCCGGGCGGATCGACGCCAGATGGACAGAATGCAGGGCCACGGCGAGAGGCTCGGCCAACGTGGCTTCATCGAGCGACATCCCGGCGGGAATGGGAAGGAAATTGGCGACGGGCAGGTTGACCAGTTCACGGAAGAAGCCGGGAAGCCCCGGGTTGCTCAGGAACCGGATGTTCGCGCACACGTTGTGATGCCCGCGCGAGCAGAACTCGCAGTGATAGCAGTACAGTGCGGGCTCGAGCGCCCCACGGTCGCCCGGAGCCAGTCCTGTGACGCCGGGTCCGGTCTTCACGATCGTTCCCGCAGGCTCATGGCCGAGCACCATCGGGTAGACGTTGGGCGTGCTGCCGACGGCGCCCTCGGCATAGGCATGCAGATCCGACCCGCAGATGCCGACGGCCCCGATCCGGACCTGGACCTCTCCCGGTTCGGGATCGTCAATGGGCATGTCCGCCAGCTGGAATGTCCGGGGAGCGACTAGTTGGGCTGTGCGCATGGGATCCTCGTTGTCAGAAACAATACCCCAACCGCAGGCGGGAATAGAACACCCCATTTCAACCGGCGGTTTCCTCCCGGCCTCCTCGACGGCGCGCGACAAGACAGACGGTCCGCACTGGCGCCGCAGGTGGTCCACCAGTTCAGCTATAATCGGCGCGCCGACGACTCCTCGAGGCCATGGACGCCGCCGCGCTTCCGAAGGAGGCACCCACAATGCTGACTCGGTTCACTCTGGCGCTCGGCTCGGCAGCGGTTCTTGTCGCGCTCGTCGCATCCGGCGGCGCGTCGATGCAGGCGCAGCAGGCCACCCAGGGCGCGAGCCCTGCCGCTCAAGCGGCTGCGGATCAGCCTAAGGCCGCCAAGACGTGGCCGCCCGACGCGGACACGCTGCGGACACGCCGCCTGGAGGCGGAGGCGCTTCCGCTCTTCTCGAGCCACGAGCCCATCGACGTCGTCATCACCGCCGACTGGAAGGCGGTTCAGGACGACCGGGACGTCGACAGCGAGAAGCTGTACCCCGGCACCTTCGCCGTCACCAAGGACGGCACGCCGGGGGCGCCGATCCCGATCGAGCTCCGCACGCGCGGGCACGTCCGCCGCAACCCGCTGCTCTGCAGGTTCGCGCCGCTGCGCCTCGAGCTGCCAAAGGAAAAGACCAAGGGCACCATCTTCGAGGGCCACGGCAACATCAAGCTCGGCACGCACTGCGACAACGACAATCTCTACCAGCAATACACGCTCAAGGAGTACCTGACGAATCGCCTGCACAACGTGCTGACGCCGCGGTCGCTCCGCGTCAGGCTCGCGAGGGTGACGTACGTCGACACCGACCCGCGCAACAAGCCGCTCACCCGGCCCGGCATCTTCTACGAGGACGCCGACGACATGGCCAAGCGGATGGAGGCGCGGGAGCTGCCGGTGCCCAGGCAGACGTTCCAGGCTCTCGACCAGGCGTCGCTGCTCTTCATGTCCCTCTTCCAGTACATGATAGGGAATGTCGACTACTCGATCCTGTTGCTGCACAACATCATCCTGCTCGATACCGTCAGCGGCGCGAGGCTCCCGGTGCCGTACGACTTCGACTACTCGGGCCTGGTGAACGCGCACTATGCGGTTCCCGCCAAAGGGCTCCCGATCGCCAAGGTGCGGGATCGGCTGTATCGCGGGCCGTGCAAGACCGAGGCGGAGCTCGGGCAGGCCCTGGCGCCGTTCCGGGAGAAGCAGGCGGAGCTGCTCGCGCTGCCGGCGTCGATCCCAGGCCTGGATAGCGGGCACCGCAAGAACGCCGAGGACTACTTGAAGGCGTTCTTCGACATCATTGGCAAACCAGATCGTGTCAAGAGAACCTTCGTGACCGGCTGCAAGCCAATCGCGGGCATGTAGGGCTCGGAGGTTCCAGTTCATGCGCAGGGCGAGGGTCCTTCTTCTGCTGGCGCTGCGGGATTTCCGCGCAGACGATGGGTGCGGCGTGTTTCTGGCGCTGCGCGGGGCGCGCACACGCGATATCAGGATGCGCAACAACGACCTCGAGGCGGCTCGCCGACGTGTCGAGTTCGAAACCCCGGTTCTGAGGAAGGCTCTGGTGGAGGAGAGGTAACCATGGCGTGTTCCGTGCGGCAGTTGTCGGTGTCAGGTCCCGCGGCCCTGCTTGTCGTCGCGCTGGCTGCGGGCAGCGCCGCGGCGCAGGAGACGCAGGCGCCCTTCGAGCCGAAGGTCGGCCAGGCCGGCAAGGACGTGGTGTGGGTGCCTTCGGATCAGCTCGTGGTCGAGAAGATGCTCGACCTCGCGAAGATCACGCCGCAAGACTTCGTGATGGACCTGGGGTCCGGCGACGGCCGCAACGTGATTGCCTCGGCCAAACGCGGCGCCCGCGCCCTTGGCGTCGAATTTAACCCGGACATGGTCGCGCTGTCGCGGCAGAATGCGCAGAAAGCCGGCGTCGTCGACCGCGCCACCTTCGTCGAAGGGGACATGTACGAGGCCGACATCTCCCAGGCGACCGCGCTCATCCTGTTCCTGCTGCCAACCAACCTCGAGAGGCTCACGCCCAAGTTCCTCGACATGAAACCGGGCAGCCGCATTACCGACAACACCTTCCTCATCCCCGGCTGGGAAGCGGACGCCACCGAGCAGGTGGATGGCGACTGTCAGACCTGGTGCACGGCGCTGCTGTGGATCGTGCCCGCCAAGGTGCACGGCGTGTGGCGCCTGCCCGACGGCGAGATCACGTTCGAGCAGACATTCCAGATGGTGACCGGGACGATCAAGACCGCCTCGGGCAGCGCGCCGATCGAGAACGGCCGGCTCCGCGGCGAAGAGATCACCTTCATCGCCGGCGGCAACCAGTACACCGGCCGGGTCGCCGGCGACACGATGCAGGGTCAGGTGTCGGGGCCGGGAGGCGAGCGCGCCTGGCGCGCGACGCGGACGAAGTCGTAGGAGCGGCGCCTCGGATCCGATGCTGTGGATCCTCTGGACTCTGTCGCATCTTCAGTGCAAGATCGGGCGACGGCCGGCGAGCGGGTCTGGCAGTCCAGTTGACACGGAGGGTGACACGGTGAGCCGAACACGTCTTCGAATCGCGGGTGTCTGCGTGTGCCTCGTCCCTGTTGTCGCCGGAGCGGTGATGTGGGCGCAGCAGGCCGCCAAGAAGGAGCCGCCCGTGCAGTGGGTGGACACGCCGACCGGGCGCTGGATGGTGCACGATGAAGCCCGGCCCAAGCCGCCGGTTGTGACGCCCGGCGTGTGCGGCGCTCAGGAAACGCCGGCGCGGCCTCCGTCCGATGCCGTCGTGCTCTTCGACGGGACGAGCCTCTCGAACTGGACAAGCGAGAAGGGCCAGCCGTCGAAGTGGGTGTTCCGCGACGGCTACATGGAGTCGGTGAAGGGCGCGGGCTACATCAGGAGCCGGCAGGAGTTCGGCTCGGCGCAGATCCACGTCGAGTTCGCGACGCCGTCGATCGTGACCGGGGTTGGCCAGGGCCGGGGCAACAGCGGCGTCTTCGTCCACGGCAGGTACGAGGTCCAGGTGCTCGACTCCTACGAGAACCCGACCTATCCGGACGGCCAGTGCGGGGCGCTGTACGGCCGCGCGCTGCCGCTGGCGAACGCCTCCTGCAAGCCGGGGCAGTGGCAGACCTACGACATCATCTACCACCGCCCGCTTTTCGACCAGTCCGGCAAGGTGACGAGAAAGGCCGTCTTCACGGTGATCCACAATGGGATCCTGATCCAGGATCACGTGGCGCTCGAGGGCGGCACCGACTACCTCGGCCCCCACACCGTGAGCGAGTACACCGCCCACGGGGACAAGGGGCCGCTGATGTTCCAGGATCACAACAACCCCGTCCGGTTCCGAAATGTCTGGATCCGCGAACTGCAGGACTGAGGCTGTCGGCCCATTCCGCTCCTGCGTGGGAAAGGATGGCTAACCTCGTCACGGCGTCCCATGAGTTCCAGATCTTCGTCAAACCGGTAGGGGCGCTCTGCAACCTGGACTGCCGCTACTGCTACTACCTGGGAAAGGAGTCGCTCTACCCGGATGCCGCCGCGTCTCGGATGGCCGACGATCTGCTCGAGCAGCACGTTGCCGCGCAGATCGCGGCCACCCCGGGGCCGGAGGTCAACTTCTCCTGGCACGGCGGGGAGCCGACGATTCTCGGCCTCGAGTACTTCCGCCGGATCGTGGAGCTCGAGCGGAAACACCGGCCCGCGGGCAAGCGAATCCTCAACAGCATTCAGACGAACGGCGTTCTCCTGACAGACGAGTGGTGCCGCTTTTTTGCCGCCGAGAAGTTCGCCGTCGGCCTCAGCCTCGACGGTCCCGCGGCGCTGCACGATGCCTATCGGGTTGGCAAGGACCGGAAGGGCACGCACCGGCGGGTGATGGCGGGCTATCGCCTGCTGCGGCGGCACGGGGTTCCCGTCGATCTGCTCTGTGTCGTCCATGCGCAGAACGTCCAGCACCCGCGCGAGGTCTACCGCTTCTTCAAGGAGATCGAGGCCCAGTACCTCACGTTTATCCCTCTGGTCGAGCCCGAGCCGGACCGCCCGAACGGCGTCAGTGAGCGCACGGTGCCGGCGGAGGCCTTTGGCGCCTTTCTCTGCGCCGTCTTCGACGAGTGGGTGCGGCAGGACATCGGGCGGATCGTCGTTCAGACCTTCGAAGAGGCTGCCAGGCCCGCATACGGCCTGGACCATTCGTTGTGCGTCTTCCGTCCCACCTGCGGGGATATCCCGGTCGTCGAGCACAACGGCGATTTCTACCAGTGCGACCACTTCGTCACCCCCGAGCACCGGTTGGGCAACATCAGGACGACGTCGCTCGTGGACCTGCTCGAAAGTCCGGCCCAGCACGCCTTCGGGCGGGCCAAACAGGAAACGCTTCCGCGCGTCTGCCAGGCCTGCGACGTCCGAAACATGTGCAACGGCGGCTGCCCGAAAGATCGTATGATTCTGACGCCCGACGGGGAGCTGGGCCTGAACTACCTGTGCGCGGGCTACCGGCGTTTCTTCGCGCACTGCCGTCCGTACACCGTCGAGATGGCGGCGCTGCGGCGCGCGGGTCACCCGCCTGAGATGTTGATGGAGCAACTGCGCGCGGCGGCGGCCCCGGTGCTGCCGGGGGTGGGGCGAAACGACCCCTGCCCCTGCGGAAGCGGCCGCAAGTACAAGAAGTGCTGCCTGAAGACATAGGAAGACGACCGGGAGACCCGATCGGCCCGTCGCCGACGCTCGACAGGCCGGAGAGACACGCCGGAAGGAGAAACCGACATGCATGCCGATGAGACAAACCAGGAAGGCCTGAGCAGAAGGGACCTCTTTACGGGTGCTGCGGCGGCGGCAGTCGGCGGACTGGCGGTCGGCTCGGCAGGAGGGGCGCAGGCAGCGCAGCCCGCCCCGCGCTATCGCGCCATGACGGCCGAGATCGTGCAGATGCGCGGACATGAGGGCACGATGATTGATGCCTACCTCGCGCGTCCCACGGCATCGGGCACCTACCCCGGTGTGGTGGTCATCCATCACATGCCCGGCTGGGACGACGGGACGATGGAGATTGCCCGCAAGTTCGCCCATTTCGGTTACGTGGCGATCAGTCCCGATCTGCAGTTCCGCGAAGGCAAGGGGACGCCCTCGGCAAACAGCGCCAGCGTAAGGGAGGCCGGCGGCATGCCGGACGACCGCACCATGGGAGACGTCGCGGGGGCCATCACGTACCTGCGAGCTCGACCCTATCTCAACGGCAAGGTGGGCATCATCGGCTACTGTTCCGGAGGCAGGCAGGTCTACCTGGCCGCCTGCACGCTCAAGGGGATCGATGCCGCGGTCGACTGCTACGGCGGCGGAGTGGGGGCCGGCTCACAGGGGCTGACGCCTCGCCAGCCTGTGGACCCGCTCGACCTCACGAAGAACCTGAGCTGTCCTCTGCTGGGCCTGTTCGGCGGAGACGACAAGCGCCCATCACCCGAGCACGTGGCCCTCACGGAAGCGGAGCTCAAGAAGTACGGCAAGACCCATGAGTTCCACATCTTCGATGGGGCAGGGCACAGTTTCTTCACGGTGGACGGCGCGAGTTATCGACCGGCGGCCGCGGTGGAAGGATGGAAGTTCATCTTCCAGTGGTACGAGAAGTACCTGCGCTGAACGGCCACGATCTGGGTTCACGGCAGGGTGACGCTCCGCCTTCAACAAGGAGAAGGCCCATGCTGGAGAAGGAACCGGTACAACAGCGGGGGTTCCACAACGTCTACAAGGACGGGAAGGCCGTCGGATTCCAGGTCCGGTATCGCTCGACCTACTACCGGGGCGTCTGGCTTTCCATGTCGACGGGCTTCGAGGTGACGGTGGATGGCGAGAAGTTCCCGAAGGATCAGATCACAGTCACCATCGGCGGCAGAACCTACGCGCAAGAGGAGATGACGAAGATCGGCAACGTGCAGTGGCCGAACTACGAGGCGGCCATCCTGACGGTAAGCAAGCCCGGCGGCCTGAGGCCAGGGGTGCACAACGTCGCGGTGGCGTGGGGGCACAGGACGTCCTACATTCCCGGCGGGATCAACTTCGGCGGACAGGCGCCGGCCCGGAAGCTGGTCCTGGTGTACTGACAGAGGCGGCAGACGACAGGGCGATACCTGCGAGGAGAAGCGACGATGGCCATGACGCGAAAGGAGTTTCTCCGGACTGCGGCGGGCGTGCTCGTGGCATCCGCCGCCGCCCCCGCCGCCGGGGCGTCGGGCGCGACGGCGGCAGCAGCCAGGCGCGGCCCCAAGCGCGGCGTGTCGGTCTACAGCTACGCGGCGGACCTCAGCGTCACCTGCACGCTCGAGGACTGCTTTGTCGAGATCAACGATCTGGACACGCGCAGCTACGACCTAGGCCTCGAGGTGCTCACCGGTGTCGTCGAGGGCTACCCGAATCCAAGCGACGCGTGGGTGAAGCGGTGGCACGAGATGTGTGCGAGGTACCATCTCAAGCCGGTCGAATTCGGACACTGGATCGATTCCAAGCTCTACACCGAAGCCGGGCCGTGGCTGAGCACCAAAGAGTCGTACGAGCAGCTCGCGTCGGACATCAGGCTCGGCAGCAGGCTGGGGTTCACGCACGGGCGCACCAAGCTGGGGGTGATCGACCAGCCGGGGATGCCCGAGTTCGACACGCTCACACCCGTTCGGAACTGGCGCGAGATCATCAAGATGGCGCTCCCGGTCGCCGAGAAGCACAACTTCAGGATGCTGCCCGAGATTCACGCGCCCACGCTGCTCCGGTCGAAGATCCTCGACGACTACGTCGACTTCATCCAGACGGAGAAGACCACGCCGTGGTTCGGGCTGAACATCGACTTCGGCGTGTTTCAGAACCTCACGAGCGCGCGGGGGAGAGGCGGCCAGCCCGGCGGCCAGCCGATGAAGGAGGGCACCTACAGCAAGCCTGAGGAGCTGATCCCGCTGCTCCCCTACGTTCACTGCTGCCACGCCAAGTTTAACGAGATCACCGACGAGTGCGAGTGCCCGAACACTCCCTACGCCGCGATCATCGACATCCTGAAGAGACACAACTGGGACGGGTACCTGCTGAGCGAGTACGAAGGGGCCGATCGCGACGCCGGCGGCGGCTTCGCCGCCGTTCGCAAGCAGCACGTGATGCTGAAGCGGCTGCTGGGGGAAGCGTAGAACGAGGGGAGATTGACTCCACACGCTACAAGTCGCTATAACTGCGCGGTCCGGTCCCATCTGTGTCGATGCTCATCTGGATGAGGAGGCTCATGAACACTCGAATCCTACTTTGCAGCGTGATCGCTGGTGCGATGCTCGTTCCGGTCGTCGCCCAGCAGAAGCCAGCGCCTTCCCCGGCGCCGCCCCAGGCGGCGGTCGGTGCCCCGCAGCGGGGAATGCGCGGCTCGGCGCCGTCCCAGACAACCGATGTGAAGCCCCTGAGCATCTACCTCCGCGGAGGTCTCAAGACGCACGGCGCGGGGCAGCACGACTACCCGCAGTTCGTCGCGGACTGGAGCAACATTCTGACCGAGCGAGGCGCGATCGTCGACGGCAGCCTTCATTTCCCGACGGCGCCGGAGCTTGATGGTGTCGACGTCATCGTCATGTACAAAGGCGACTCCGGCTACATGACGCTGGGGGAGAAGGCGACGCTCGAGTCCTTCCTCAGGCGCGGCGGCGGCCTCGTCGGCATCCACGACACCATCTGCACCGATGACCCGGCTTGGTTCTCAACCGTGTTCGGGGGGGCCAAAAAGCACGGCGAGACGAACTTCACCCTCGAAGCGAACGTGCCGTACACGATCGTCGACAAGGAAAGCCCGATCATGCAGGGCATCCCGGACTTCGCCCTCAAGGACGAGGCGTTCTTCTCGATGACGTGGGCCAAGCAGCCGGACATCCACGTGCTGGCGAACGCGAAGATCGACGCCACGCCGAGCGCGGAGAGAGCCGGCCACGCGGGCGAGTCGGTGCCGCAGATGTGGACCTACCAGCGGACGATGTTCGGCGGGCAGGAGTTCCGGGCCTTCGTCTGGATGCAGGGGCACACCTACGCCAACCTGACCCACGAGCACGTGCAGCCGATGCTGCTGCGCGCCATCGCGTGGGTGGGGAAGCGGCCGGTCAACGAGCTGATGACGGTCCGGCGCGCGGGGCGGATGGGCGGCCCGCCGCCGACCGGCGCGGCGCCGAAACCGCCCGGGCGCGGCGGCATGTAGGATCGACACGGGAGACCGCGACTCCGAGTCGATTGGCCCTCGGGACCATCAGTTCCCGAGCCGGGCGGCGGAGCCCGGCTCGGGCACTGCGGGGCTCGCTCCCCCGGCTACTCCAAGTCGCGGCCTCTGGTATGTGGCGGCTACTTCGCTTCTTTGACGATCCGGAAACCCGTGTTGAACGGGTCGCCCGGGCCGCCGGCGTGGACGGTCGAGACGACGTTCGCGACGTGGGAGAGGTAACCGGCCCCTTTCAGCACGTGCGCTGTGCCTCGTGACGGCGGCTTCGCGTCGGGCATGACCTTGTCGTTGTAGAAGTCCTGCACCCACTCCCACACGTTGCCGAGCATGTCGTAGAGGCCCCACGCGTTCGAGTTCATCGTGCCGACCATCGCGGTCGTGCCGCCTTGCTTGAACATCACCGACTTGTTGTTGCCCTCGCCCGGTGTCGGCAGCGCCTCCTCGGACCCGGCGCGCGACGCCCATTCCCACTCGAACTCGGTCGGCAGCCGATACGCGTTCGTCTTCTCCATCTGGTTGAGCTTCTTGACGAACGCCTGCGCATCGTTCCACGACACGTTCTCGACAGGATGCCGATCGGCTTCGTCGGTGACCTTGTCACCCTGGAAGACCGAAGGGTTGCTGCCCATCACCTTCTTCCACTCGGCCTGCGTCACCTCGTAGCGGCCGATGTAGTACGGCCGGTCGATCGTCACGGTGAAGCCGGGGATGAGCGCCTCCTGCCGGAGTTTCTCGGCCAGCGCGTACTGCTCGGGCGTCCACGTGAGGCGAGGGGCCCCGCCGCGGCCGCCGCCGGCAGAGGCGCCTGCGGCACCGGCCGGCGGTCCGCCCGCGGGGGCCGCCGCTGGCGCCGGCGCGGGCGGCACGATCGGGTTCGGGTTGTAGCGCCCGGCAATCATCTTGCCCGGCTTGATCAGCATGAACTCCATGCCGATGCTGTTCGTGTGGTCCGCCGGGCCGGGAGGCGGTGGCGGAGGCGGCGGCTCGGCGGCGGCGCGGCCCGCGCGGGCAGCGTCACCCCGGGGCGCCGCGGCCCCCTGTTGGGCGGCTGGTGCCTGCTGAGCGCGCGGCGGCTGCTGGGCAGAGGGTGGCGGCTCGGCGATCGGCGGCAGGACCGTTCCCGGCTTGATCTCCCTGATTGCCATGTTGCGGAATCCGAGCGGCACGCCCGGCGTGTTGTACGAGAGCGGCATCACCATCGACGAGGGGCCGGTGGAGGTCAGGAAGTGGAACTGCAGGCCGATGAAGCCGTCGGTCATGCCGGCGATCATGTCGTTTCTGGGCTCCTGCACGTCCCACATCAGCTCGCCGTTGATCCAGAGCGTGATGCGCGGGGCCGCCCCCACCATACGAATCCTGAACGAGTTCCAGTCGTTCGGCTTCCAGACCTCAGCCACGCGCGTCGGCCGCGCGCCCTGGCTGATGCGCAGCGACTCGCCCAGTAGGGCCCCGTTGCCCGCGTTGGCGTCGAGCTCCACCTGGTACGCGCAGCCCTCTTCGGTGGATCGCAGGAAGATGCCGCTGTTGAAGCCGGGCCTGAGGTCCGTTTCCACGTAGAACTCGAAGTCGCCGTACTTCCTGTCGGTCATGAGTACCCCGCCCTGGCCGAACGGGTGCTGAAGAATGTAGACCGCCCCGTCCTTCACCGTCAGCAGCGGTGTCTTGCCGTGATGTGCGGTGCGGCTCGGATGCCAGCCGGTCAGGGTCTTGCCGTTGAAGATGCGGGTGAGCCCTTCGGGAATCGGGCCGGGCGACTGTGCTGCACGTGGCAGGGCGACGACACAGAGGGCCACCGCAAGCGGCGCCAGTATCGTCAGCGACAATCCCGCGCATCGCGGGCATCCCTCCAAGGGATCTCGATCGAATGGCGTGATCATGGATCTCTGTTCCTCCCGTGAACCTATTTCCCGCGCGGCGGCATCAGCTCCGGCGGGAAGTCCGCGGCCTTCGAACGCCCGGGATGGCGCAGGTTCGCGCTGTACCCGCTGTCCGGATAAAGCGGCATGGTCAGCCCGTCGGTCCGCCGGAGCACCTCGAAGAGCCGCGTGCGCAGCTCCTTGAGCGTTGCCTGATGTACGGGGCTGAAGATGAGATTGTTGGACTCGAGGGGATCGTCCGTCAGATCGTAGAGTTCGTCGATGTCCCAGAGACCGTGGCACCGGATGAACTTGTAGCGGTCAGTGCGCAGGGCGTGCACGGTCGGCGTGTGCGGAAAGTCACGCTCCCAGTAGTATTCGTAGAGCAGCTCCTGGCGCCACTCCGTCGTTCCGCCCCGCAGCAGTGGCAGCCAGCTGCGGCCGTCCAGGCCCGCTGGCGTGGCCGCTCCGCAGACGTCCAGCACCGTCGGCATGATGTCGAGATTGGCGACGACGGGTGTCACGGTGCGCCCGCCGGAGAAGAGCTGCGGGCAGCGAGCCAGCAGCGGCACCCGCATCGACTCCTCGTAGGCGGTGCGTTTGTCGATCAACCCGTGCTCGCCGAAGGCGAACCCGTTGTCGCCCATGTAGACGACGAGCGTCGACTCGAGCTGGCCGCGCCGCTCGAGTTCAGCCAGCAGGCGGCCGACGCTGTCATCCACCCCCAGCAGCGTCTCGGCGTACCTCTTGTAGTACTCGCCGATGTCGAGATCGGAATGATAGGGGAAATCGACGCCGTGCCAGGAGTTCCGCTGGTTGTGGACCCACGCCGGCCGATGGCGCGCCATCTCTCCCGAGGCTGCCATCGTTGCCGGCGGCACGAACGTCTGGTTCTTGTACCGACCGGCATGACGCGGGGCCGGGACGAACTCGGAGTGGACAGCCTTGTGCGAGAGGTAGAGGAACCACGGCTGCGTGGCGGGAAGCGCGCGCAGCCACTCGATGGCATAGTCGGTCAACTCGTCGGTGATGTACCCCTTCTGAGGCACCTTGCGGCCGTTGACGTTGAGGCCGTCGGCCACGGGCTCGTACGACCCCTGGCCCCTGAAGCTCACCCAGTGATCGAAGCCGGGCTGAGGGGCGTCACCGCTGTTGCCCATGTGCCACTTGCCGACAAACGCGGTCCGATAGCCCGCCTGCTGCAGCCGCCGCGGGAAAAACTCCGTTCCGGGCGGGATGGGGGTGTTGTTGTCGACAATGCGGTGGCGATGGGCGTACATGCCGGTGAGAATCGTCGCGCGGCTCGGCGAGCAGAGCGCCGTGGTCACGAACGCGTTCTTGAAGTGCGCGCCCTCCCGGGCCAGCCGATCCAGATTGGGCGTTTCGAGGAAGGGCTGCGGCTTAAGGAAACCCAGCGCGTCGTAGCGATGGTCGTCGCTGAGGATGAACAGCACGTTCCGCCCGGTGGGTGCGGCGCCGGCCAGGCGCGCAGCCGCCGGAACAGCTGCCAGACGGGCGAGGGCTTGTCTGCGGTTCATGGCGCGCAGTATACACCTGGCCAACGAAGTGCCCCCCGAGCCGACAGGCGGCATCTTGTTCTCGGACGCCACTTGGAAGACGATACAGGGCGATGTCCCACCCACGCACCGTTGCGCGTCGGCGGTGGCCTGGTTCGCGGAACGGTTGAGTGACGCGCGGATGATGTTGGAGACGAGTGTGGAGCAACGCAGTCCTGGTCTTGAGGAAGAGCTGCGCAGAGGCGCGCAGTACCTGGCCCAGCGGTTGACGCCGACAGCCGGTGCCATCCCCCGGATTCCCGGCATCGACATTCACGGCGCCACGCATCCCCTGAATGGCATCGCGGGCGGCGATCTGCTGACCTATGTGGATTTCCAGGAGCGTTTCGATCTGGATGCGCGGATCCGCCGCGCCCTGAGACTGGGACAGGAGGACACGGCACGGGTCCTCCAGAAGCTCAAGCAGACCGCCGGCGTTCTGGTGGCAGACGTCGCCGGCCACGATTTTGCCGACGCCGCCAGGGCAGCCATGCTGCATCAAGCCTTCCACACGGGCGCGCTGTACGAAATGGACCTCAACGGCCAGATTACGCTGCGCCTCTTCGAGCAGATCAACACGCGTTTCTGCAAATCGGCCACCCTGCGCAACCTGGCTGCCGACCCGGACGAGGCCAGCTACATCACGCTCGTCTACGGCGAGATCTCCCACACGGGCCGGTTCAGCTTCGTCAGCGCGGGTCATCCCTCCCCGTTGGTGTTCTCACGGGAATTCGACCGTTTCGTGGAAATCAGCCAGGACCGGCTCGTCAGCTACTCGCCAATCGGGCTTCAGCCGGGCGAAGACCAGGCCGACGCCAAGCGCTACGAGCGAGCGCTGGGCTACAAGAAGCGCTACACGGTCAACAACCTGAACCTCATGGGCCACGGCGACGTGCTGCTGCTGTACACCGACGGCCTGATCGAACCTCAGTCCGCATACACCCAGGCTCATCTGGAGCGCGTCGTGTCGGGGGTGAAGGATGGCAGCGCGCAGGCGATCTGCGAGGCTGTCGTCCGCGATCGGAAGACCGCGGCGGCGCAGACCGACGACCTGACGCTGGTCGTCATCAAGTACTGGTAGCGCAACTCTTGACCGTTCAGCTGTTGCCCGTATGATGGCTGGCGTCCGCAGGTCAGAGAGACGGGGGGCACAGTGAATCGCAGGAGATTCCTCTCAACATCCGCGATCGGTGCGGCGGCCACGATGCTGGCGAACACGCCCGAGCGCACGGCGCGAGCCGAGGCCCCAGAATTGGCGTCCACGCCTGCCCCGGCTGCCGGATCGGCAAAGCCGGCGCTCATGAAGCTGGGCGCCACCGTGGGCAGGCCCGACGATGACAGCCTCAAGGCCGTCGCGCGGTACGGCGTCACCCACGTCGTCGTGAGCGCCCAGATCGCCGAGCCGGGGCGCCTGTACGCGACGGTGGACGAGCTCTCGCGGCAGCGCGAAGTCGTCGAACGGAACAAGCTCAGCCTCGCGGTCATGACGCCGCCGATGCTCGCGTCGAGCCACATCGACCGCGAGCGGAATCCCGCGATCATGCTGGGCCAAAGCCCGCAGCGCGACCGTGACATCGAGGCGGTGCAGACGATGATCAGGAACTGCGCCGCGGCAGGCATCCCGTGCCTCAAGTACAACATGAGCATCCTCGGCGTGCTGCGGACCGGCCGGAAGCCGGGGCGGGCGGACACCTCCTACAGCTACTTCAATCTGGCGGACGCGAAGGCAGACCCGCCGCTGACGAAGGCCGGGGTTGTCGGCGCCGACGCGTACTGGGAGCGCATCACGTACTTCCTCGAGCGCGTCATCCCGGTGGCAACGGAGTACAAGGTGCGGATGGCGTGCCACCCCAACGACTCGATGACACCGCCCGAAGGGTATCAGGGCGTGCACGCGGTCCTGTCGACAGTTGACGGGCTGAAGAAGTTCGTGTCGATCAGGGAGAGCCCGTACCACGGCCTGAACTTCTGCCAGGGGACGGTTGCCGAGATGCTTCAGGACCCGGGGCAGGAGATCTACGACGTCATCCAGTACTTTGCCGAGCGCAGGAAGATCTTCATGGTGCATTTCCGTAACATCATCGGCAACCGCCAGGAGTTCGCCGAGGTGGCTGTCGATGAGGGCGTCGTCGACATGGCGCGAGCGATGAAGGTGTACAGGGACACCGGGTACGACGGGATCATCACGCCAGACCACTCGATCCAGGCCCCCAACGATCAGGGCGGCGAGAAGTCCATGGCCTTCACCTACGGTTACATCAACGCGCTCATCAAGGCCGCACGTCTGATGGCGTGACCGCGCGCCCGGAGGATCTGATGAACGGCGACAGTCGTGTGCAGTTGCCGCCCAACCGGCTCAAAGCGGCTCTGAGGGAACAGCGGCGGCAAATCGGGCTGTGGAGCACGCTCTGCAGCAGCATCGCCGCGGAGATCATTTCTGGCGCGGACTTCGACTGGATCCTGATCGACATGGAGCACGGCCCGAACGAGGTGCCTGGGGTGCTGTCGCAGCTGCAGGCGATGGCCACGGGCGCGCCCGAGCCCGTCGTCCGCGTGGCGTGGAATGACATGGTGCTCATCAAGCGGGTCCTCGATCTCGGGGTGCGTTCCATCCTCGTGCCGTTCGTCCAGAACGCCGAGGAGGCCGCGCGGGCGGTGGCTGCGGTGCGGTACCCGCCGCTTGGTGTCCGCGGCGTGTCGGTGGCCATGCGAGCCAACAAGTTCGGGCGCGTGGCCGGGTATCACCGTCAGGCGCACGAGCAGATGTGCGTCATCGTCCAGGCAGAGACGCGAGCGACGATTGGCGAGATCGAGCGCATCGCCGCCGTTGACGGCGTCGATGCCATCTTTATCGGCCCCAGCGATCTTGCCGCCAATCTGGGGCACCTCGCCGACCCGCATCACCCCGAGGTCCAGGCAGTCATCGCGAATGCGTGCTCGCGGATTCGAGCGGCCGGCAAGGCGGCCGGGACCTTCACCGGGAACGTCGATGACGCGGCGCGGTACCTGGAAATGGGCTTCACGTTCGTCTCCGTCGGCAGCGACGCCGGGATTCTGCACCAGGGCGCTCAGAAGCTCGCGGCCCATTTCAAGCTGCCGGCCGGGGCGTTGTGACCGTGCCGCGCGGGAGGGAGGCATCGATGGACCGGAGAGCCTTTCTGGCGGCGGGCGCTGCGGCGCTGGCCGGCCCGGGGATCGGATGCGGAGGGGATCAGGCCGGCGGCCCGGCGGCGCCGCCGAAGCCGCCCGGCACGTTGCTGGCGAAGCTCGGCATGCAGGACTACGCCACCGACGATTTCCTCCAGATGTACTCCGCCTTCGGCGTAGAACACATCTGCAGCTCGCTGCCTTCGAAGACACTGGACGGGAAGTGGTCGGTCGAAGGGCTGATGAAGGAGCGGGAGCGTGTCGAGTCGTTCGGTTTGCACCTCGACATGCTGCCGCTTCCGCTGAGCTCGGTGGAGATCGAGAAGGCCGAGTACCCCGCCATCATGCTCGGGAAGGTGCCGGACCGCGACCGGGCCATTGACGACATCTGCCAGATGATCCGGAACGCCGGCAAGGCGGGCATCCCGGCGCTCAAGTACAACATGTCGATCCTCGGGATCGTGCGCACCGAGCCCGTCACGGGGCGCGGGAGCTCGATTGCGAAGAGCTTCGTCTACGAGGGGGCGAAGCAGGAGCCGCCGCTGACTGAGGCGGGGCGTGTCACCGAGGAGATGAGCTGGGAGCGAATCACGTACTTCGTGAAACGCGTGATTCCCGTCGCTGAGGAGCACAAGGTCAGGCTGCTCGTGCACCCGCACGATCCCGGCATGCCGAAGGGGAAAGGATTCCGCGGCGTCGAGCGCGTGCTCGGCAGCGTGGACGGCCTCAAGCGTTTCGTCGACATCGTCCAGAGCCCCTATCACGGGCTCAATTTCTGCGTCGGCACGGTGGCTGAGATGCTCGAGAATCCGGCCGCCGAGATCTTCGACGTGATCCGCTACTTCGGGACCCGCGGCAAGCTCTTCAACGTCCACTTCAGGAACATCAAGGGCAAGTTCCTGAACTTCCGCGAGGCGTACCTGGACGAGGGCGACATGGACATGCTGCAGGTCATGCGCGTCCTCAAGGAAGTCGGGTACGACCGGATGATCATGCCGGATCACGTGCCCTCCATCCCCGGCGATCCCGGGAACTACATGGGCGGCAAGGTGGCCTTCGCTAACGCCCTGGGCTACCTGCGGTCGCTGATGCAGACGGTCGAGGCAGAGGGATAGGGCCACAAAGCGGCGAGGCCGGAAGCGCGGGCGCCGAAGATGCCTGATGAGAGGTAGAGACCTGGCCCGCTTGCCGTCTGCGATCCAACGAAGTAGTAATAGAGGAGCGTTTCTGATTCGGAGGACCGTCATGAAGAGACCATCTGTGTCATGGTTCGTCGTTGTGCTCATCGCCGTTTTCGCCATCGTCACGACGTTCGCCCAGGGGCAGCCCCCTGCTCAGCCCCAGCGGGCCGGCCAGGCGGCCGCCGCCGGCGCTCCCCAGGCGCGGGGCACCACCCAGCAGCAGGCGGCGGCGCCGAGGCTTGCGACGAGGGAGGTCGCCGACGACGTCTACCAGATTGCGCTAGGGCTCGACTCTGTGTGCATGTACGTGCTCGTGGGAAGGGACAGAGCGCTCGTCGTCGACACGCAGACGATGACGGAGTTCGAGGGGAAGAAGATCGTCGACTACGTGAGAGACATCACCAGAAAGCCGCTCATCGTCGTCAACACGCACCCGCATAGCGACCACACCGCCGCGAACGCTCAGTTCGACGAGGTGTTTCTGTCAGCGGCCGGCGTCGAGGAGATCAAGGCCGGCGGGGCGCGCAGGAGCTCGCCGATGACCTACAAGCTGACGCCGGTGAAGGAAGGCCACGTGTTCGACCTCGGCGACCGTCAGATCGAGGTCATCGACATCCCCGCCCACAGCTCGGGGAGCATTGCCCTGCTCGACCGCAAGGCCGGATATCTATTCACCGGTGACGAAATCGACCCGGGGCAGGTCGTTGGGATGAACCCCAAGACGATTCAGATGCACCACGCGAACATGAAGAAGCTCTACGAGAAGTACTACAGCCGGATCACCCAGCTCGTGCCAGCGCACAACGGCGCGCCGGTGACGAAGCGCTACATCAAGTACTTCATGGATCTCGACGCGAAGATCATGGCGGGCACAGCGACGGTCGTGCCGACGGCCGACGGGCCGAACTACGCGTTCCCCGTGAGCGAGAATCAGGTCCGTTACCGGGAGAACTTCGCAGCGGTCATCTACACGAAGCCCGCACAGAAGTAGGAGAGAGGACATGAGGCTGATCGGCATCACCGGAGCAACGGGGCAGCTTGGGCGGCTGGTCGTCAACGGCCTGAAGGGCCGGGTGCCCGCGTCGCAGATCGTTGGCCTCGTACGTACGCCCGCCAAGGCGGCGGATCTTGGGGTCACCGTGCGCGAAGCGGACTACGGCAGGCCAGATACGCTCGTCAGGGCTCTTGCGGGTATCGACACGCTTCTGTTGATCTCGTCGAATGAAGTGGGCAGGCGCGCCGCGCAGCACCGCAACGTGATCGAGGTCGCGAAAAAGGCCGGCGTGAAGTGGATTGTCTACACGAGCCTGCTTCACGCAGACAACTCACCGCTCAGCCTGACCGGCGAACACCTGGAAACGGAGGAGGCACTGAAGGCATCGGGCATACCCTTCACGATTCTTCGCAACGGGTGGTACACCGAGAACTACACGGCCTCGGTTCCAGGCGCGGTGGCCGGCGGCGCGTTTCTGGGAAGCGCCGGCGACGGCAGGATCTCGTCTGCCGCGCGCGTGGACTACGCCGACGCCGCCATCGCGGTCCTGACCGGCCAGGGACATCAGGGGAAGACGTACGAGCTGGCCGGTGATCAAGCCTACACGCTCCAGGATCTCGCCGCCGAGATCGCGCGCCAGACGGGCAAGAACATCCCGTACAAGAACCTGCCCGAGGCTGACTATGCGGCCGCGCTGACGAGCTTCGGGCTGCCCGCCCCCGTCGCGCAGGCCTATGCCAGCTTCGACACCGGGGCATCGCTGGGCGCGCTGTTCGACGACAGACGCGAGCTGTCGAAGCTGATTGGCCGGCCGACAACCCCGCTGTCCGTGTCGGTGGCGACTGCCCTCAAGAGGTAGATGACAGGTTGCGGATCCGGCTCACGGTCGGGGCTGCAGGCGCTGGAGCGCCCCCAGCCCCCCCCCCCTTAAAACGCCCGCGACCCCAGAGAGTGCACATGCGGCCGAATGTGAGGCCCCCAATAAACCCGCACCCCCGTGGGCGGGGTGGGGGCCGCCGCCCTACCTGGGTTGGCGGCGGGGGGGGGGGGCCGCCCCCGGGGGGGGGGGGGGGGGGCGGCCCCCCCCCCCCCCCCCGCCGCTTTCAATCGCCGTCTCCCGCATAGAGTGCAGATGCGGACGAATGAGAGGACCCGATGAAGCGCTCGACCCGGACAGCCGCTTCAGCTTTCGTCGTCCTGCTGGCTCTTGTGCTGGGCGCCCCGACGTCGGGACGGGCGGCCGCCCAGCCGGGGCAGGCGCCGAATGCGCCGTGCGACCAGCAGTGCCTCGCCGCGGTCATGGACGACTTCATCAAGGCAATGACCGCGGGCAAGCCGGGTACGGTCCCGCTCGCCGAGCCGGCCGAGATCCGGGAGAACACGAAAGTCGTCTCCCTCGACGGGACGACGTGGACGCAGGTGAAGGCTGTCCGGTCCGTCATGACCTTCACCGACGCAACTGCCGGCAACGTTGTCTCGCGGTCCGGTGTGGAGCTGGCCGACGGCAAGCCCGGCTACATCTCCACGCGCCTGAAGGTGGTCGCGGGCAAGCGAATCACGGATGTCGAAATATCGGCCGACACGTCGTCTCGCGTTGTCGGTGCGTACGTGTGGAACCTGGATCCGACCTACGCGACGGTTCTGCCGCCGGAACAGCGCATGAGCCGTGTGGCGCTCGAGGCGCTCGGGCGCCGCTACTTCCACAGCCTTTCCACGCACCAGGCCGTCGCCGCGGACTTCGACGCAAACTGCAACCGCTTCCACAGCGGCCAGCAGATCACGAACGCCGGCAGCAACACGGTCGAGGGTGGCCCTCCGAGGACCTGCGCGGCATCGCTCGAAGGCAACCCGCCGTGGGGGCCGGCGACAGAGCAGCGATTCCCCGTGATTGACACCGAACGCGGCATCGTCTTCGGCGTGACGCTGCTGCACTACCTCACGACGCCGAACCAGCAGCAGATGTACGTCTCGGAGGTGTTTAAGGTCGTCGGGGGCCGCATCGTGCGCATCGACAACATCGGGCTGATGATGCAGGGAGTCGTGACGCTCGGCTTCACCCACTGACAAAGGCGCTCAGGTGCGGCGGGCCTTCTCGGGACAGGTGGCCGCAACGCGCGCCGCCCCAGCCAATCTCGAAATACCTCCCGGAAGACTTTCCCGGTAAGATCGGGAGCACCAGCTCTTTCAGGAGTAGACCGCACCGTGCCCTTCCCCAGCCGCAAGCTCGTCTGGATCGCGCTCGTCGTGCTGGCTTCGGTGGCCGCTGCCCAGCAGCTCCCGCCGCCGGCCCCGCCCGCGTCAAACGCCATCAGGATTCCCTTCGAGAGCTACACGCTCCCGAACGGCCTGACCGTCATCCTGTCGCAGGACCGCACCACGCCCACCGTGACGGTGAGCATCCTGTACCACGTCGGCTCGAAGAACGAGGTGCCCGGGCGGACGGGCTTCGCGCACCTGTTCGAGCACATCATGTTCACCGGGTCCGGCCACGTGCCGTACGGCCTCCACGACAAGCTGACCGAGGGCGTCGGCGGCTCAAACAACGGCGGCACGTCGAACGACTACACGATCTATTACGAGACCGTGCCGTCGAACTACCTCGAGTCGGCGTTCTGGCTCGAGTCCGACCGGATGGGGTTCCTGCTCGATACGCTCGACCTCGACAAGCTGAACGCCCAGCGTGACGTCGTCAAGAACGAGCGGCGCCAGAGCGTTGACAACCAGCCTTACGGCAAGGTGGGTGAGATCCTGGCGCGGGCCACCTACCCGGCCGCCAACCCTTACTCCTGGGATGTCATCGGCAGCATGGAGGACCTGAGCGCCGCCTCGGCCGACGACGTGAAGAGCTTCTTCAGGACCTACTACGCGCCCAACAACGCGTTCCTGTCGATTGTCGGCGACTTCGATACGGCGCAGACGAGAGCCTGGGTGGCCAAGTACTTCGGAGAGATCCCGCGCGGAACACCTGTCGTGCGGCCGTCCGTCTCTCCCGCCACGCTCCCGGCGGAACGCCGGTTCTTCCACGAAGACCAGGTGCAGGTGTCCCAGCTGTACCTCCAGTGGCCGACCGTGGGCGAGAAGAACGACGACCAGTTCGCCCTCGACGTGCTCGCCAGCGTGCTCACCGGTGCGCGGACCGCCCGTTTGACCAAGGCGCTGGTCTACGACCGGCAGGCCGCCGCCGGCATCTCCGCCTACCAGAACACAAACGAGGACGTCGGCGAGTTCACGGTGGTGGCGGCGCCGCGGCCCGGCCACTCGCTGACCGATCTTGAGACGGCCATCGATGACATCATCGAGAAGCTCAAGTCAGAAGGCCCGACCGCCGAAGAGGTCCAGAAGGCGATTGCGGGCGAGGAGCTGACCTTCATCGGCGGCCTCGAGTCGAACCTGGGCAAGGCGATCAACCTCGCCGCCGGCGCCGCATTCCACGACGACGCGGGTTACTACCGGACCGAGTTCCAAAAGGCGACGTCGGTCACCGCGGCGGACGTCAGGCGCGTCGCGAACACGTACCTGACGAAGGGCCGCGTGGTGCTGAGCGTGGTGCCTGCGGGCAAGCCCGACGAAGCATCCAGGCACGCGGAGAGCAGGAAGGTCACCGGTGCCGAAGACACGCCGCGTCCGGAGGTGAAGTAATGAAGCCCCTCATTCGACGGCTGCCCGCCGCCATCCTCGTCGTCGCGCTGTTCGCACTGCCTGCGTGGGCCCAACAGGCGTTCGATCGGTCGAAGGTCCCGCCGCCCGGAAGGGCGCCCGAGCTTCGCGTCCCGGCCTGGACGAAGACCGCGCTCGGAAGCGGCATCGATCTGTTCGTGTCCGAGAAGCATGACCTGCCGCTTGTCTCTTTCACGCTGCTGATGCTGGGCGGGGCCGACCAGTTCGAAACGACCGACCGGCGCGGCGTCGCCAGCCTCACCGCGTCCATGCTGAGCGAGGGCACGACGACGCGTGACGGCGAAGCGCTGTCGAACGCTTTGCAGCTGCTCGGCACGTCGGTGTCCGTGGGGATCGGCAGCGAGTCGGGGTCGATGGGCTTCATCTCGACCACCGGGAAGTTCCCCCAGACGCTCGACATCCTCGCCGACATGCTGCTCCGCTCGACGTTTCCGGCTCCGGCGCTCGAGCGGCTTCGCGGGCAGCGGCTCGTCGCGCTGACGGCCTCGAAGGCCCAACCCGGCGCCATCGCCAGTCGGGTATTCCCGAAGGTGATCTACGGGACCGGCCACCCGTTCGGGCAGCTGGTTACCGAGGAGACGTTGAACGCCATCACGCGGGACGATGTGGTGGCGTTCCACAAGAGCTACTTCCAGCCGGGCCGGGCGGCGGTTGTCGTGGTCGGCGACGTGACGCCGGCGTCGGTGAAGGCGACGGTGGAGAAGGCGCTGGCAGCCTGGCCGCCGGGCGGCAGCAAGCCGGCGTTCGCCTATCCGCCGCTTCCTGAGAGGTCGCCCACGACGATCTACCTGGTGGACAAGCCGGGCGCGGCGCAGTCGACGTTCGCCATCGGCCTGCCCGGGCCTCCGCGGATGACGCCCGACTACTACGCGATTGAGGTGATGAACACGCTGCTCGGCGGCATGTTCCAGTCGCGCCTCAACGCCAACATCCGCGAAGAGAAGGGGCTCAGCTACGGCGTCAGTTCCCGCTTCGCGTTCGGGAAAGGACCCGGTGCGTTCCGGGCCGGCGGCGACATCATCTCGGCGAAGAGCGACGTGGCGCTCACCGAGTTCGTGAAGGAGTTCCGCGGCATCCAGGGCAGCCGGCCGGCAACTGACGACGAGCTAAAGGAGTCGAAAAACGCGCTGGCGCAGAGCCTGCCCGAGCGGTTCGCGTCGGTCAGCAGCATCGGGAGCGCGATCGGCGCGCTGTGGCTGCAGGGCCTGCCCGACAGCTACTACCAGCAGTATCAGAAGGCGATCAACGCGGTGACCAAGGCCGACCTGGTTCGAGTGGCGAAGCAGTACATCGACCTGGATCACCTGGCGATCGTGATTGTGGGCGACCGCGCCACCATCGAAGGCCCGTTGAAAGCGACCGGCATCGCACCGATCGTGGACCTGGATATCGAAGGGAGCAGGAAGTAGGGGGCTGAGGGTTCATCGGAGCACGTCGCGCGCGCCCAGGTGATCGATCGGGCATCAGCAGGTGACCGATGCCTTCGCTTCAGAAGTACTTCGACCAGTACGCGGCGGCCGCACGCCGACGCCCCGGCGACGGTCGCGACCATCGCCGGGACGTGCAGCGCCGCTGATTGGTGGGACCGTCTGCTCTACGCCGGCTGCGACACCCTCGCCACTCGGTCGAAGTTGTCGTGGAACTCCTTCCGGCTCTCCGTCCCGACGGTGAAGCAGTGGGCGGCGTCCTTCGTCACGGCGTACCGGAACGCATCGTCCAGCCGGTTCCGCAACTGGCCCTCGCCCAGGATCTTCATGGCAATCACGCCCTTGCCAGCTGCCCGCATGTCGGCGATGAGCGGCAGAACCTCGTCGGTGTCAGCATCCATCCGGATGCCGAAGTTGTTGAGGCGCGCCTGGCAGATGTCGAGCCAGGGGCTCTTCGCCGCCGACTGCATGGCTGGTATTCCGTGGCAGCTGATGCCGACGGAGCGGACGAGCTTCTTCTCCTTCGCCTCCGCCAGCACGTCCATCGGTCCCTTGCTCACTTCCGGCCAATTCGGAGCCGCCTGCGCGTGAAGCAGAACGATGTCGATGTAGTCGACGCCCATCTCCTGCCTGAACCGCTCGAGGCTGGTCTTCATGCCGGCCGCGTCCCGAGCCATGGCCTTCGTGGAGATGATGACCTTCTCGCGCGGCACCTTCTTCAAAGCAACCTTCGCGGCGGCATGGCTGCCGTAGCCGTCGGCGAGATCCCAGTAGATGACGCCGTTGTCAAAGGCATCCCAGAGCAGATCCGCCAGGCCGTCGGCGCCCAGCTGCCGCATCTGGTTCGAGCTCCCGCCGCCGCCGTACGTGCCCGTCCCGATTGCCATGCGGGAGACCTTGAGCTTCTGCGGACCGAACTCGATGATGTCGTTCGCATGGCGCGCCTGAGCGGGCCACACCTTCGGCGTAAACGCGACAACAGCTCCTGCAGTCAATCCGTGCCTGATGAACTCGCGGCGATTACATGAGTGCATACCGATATCTCCTGTCTTGAAGGACCGATGGCGACTACTTCGGCTGCATGGCTTCGAGCGCGGCTTTCACGGCCGCGACGTCCAGCGAATGAACCAGGCTCAACGCCTTTCTCATCCTCGGGTCCGTGGCTCGAGGCCCGCGGGCTCCCGCTACGCCGGCGCGACCCGGCGCGCCCGGTGCTCCGACTCCAGGTCCAGCGCCGCGTCCCTGAGCGCCAGGCGCTCCCATTCCAGCCCCTGCGCCGCGACCTTGAGCTCCCGGCGCTCCCGGTGCGATCCCAGGGCCGCCGCCCGGCCCGCCCGGCACCGGAGGGCCGCCCGCAGGTGGTCCACCCGCAGGTGGCGCACCGGCGGCTCGCGCCCCTCCCGGCTGCGCTGGCGGGGGACCGAACGACCCCACCCTGATGTTCTCGAACGTCCGCCCCATGGCGGCGGCAACCTTGCCGCCCGCCGAGTCGGGCTCGTGGCACTTCGAGCACACGTCGCGCCCGCCGGCCAGCATGTCGTTGGTGACGCGCGTCGTCTGGTGGCTGGCGTGGCAGGACGCGCAGGCCCGCATCTCGGTTGTGACGAACAGCGGCCCGTGCGTGCTCTTCTGGAACAGGTCGGACGAATCGGCGTGGCACTTGCCGCACGTGCGGGCCAGCCGCTCGGGAGCCACCGTCGACTGCGGGTCAGCGACCGCACGGGTGTTGTGGTGGCTGTGGCAGTCTACACACGTCGCCGCGATGGTGTCGCTGCCGGCGGGTATCGCCGCGTGGGCGCCGGCGGTGAACAGCTTCACCTGATCCACGCGCTGCTTCGGGTTGTGCTTCTGCATGAAGGCGGCGTTGCTGTGGCAGCGCCCGCAGAACTCGGCCATGCCCGCCCGGGTCACTCGCACCAGGAACCCGCGTGAGGCGGACATCGAGAGGTTCGGATCGTCCTCGTTGGGATCCCCGCCGTGACAATCCGCACAACTGAGCCCGCGCTTGAAGTGAATGTCGTTCTGGAATGGAATGCTCGTGCCCTCCTGGACCTTGTGGCAGTCCAGGCAGGTGTCCTTGGCTCTTGCCGCACCGGCGTCTGCGGCTCTCGCTGCGACGGTCGAACATGTCAGGATGAAGACGGCGATTGCCATCTGAATACAAAAACGGTTTCTCCTTGAACGGGTTTCTCTCACGGGCTGTTCCTCCCATCCGTAGACGTGCCGGCAGGGCAGACCGCCAAATCGGACGCCCGCCGGGTCGGGAGCCGGAGTCTCGATCGCGCATCATACAGCAAGACGCGTCCCCCTGATGCGCCCGACGCCCCTACCTCTTCGTGTGCCTCTCGAAAAAGTCGAAGATGTTGGGCAGATTGGTCCAGATCGACAGGTCGTGGGTCCCATCCTTGATCTCGTGGATGGGAATCTCGAGCCCGTGTTCCTTGGCCCATCGGACCATCTCCCGCGACCGCTCGACGTTGTCTCTCTCGCCCACGGTGTAGAGCAGCGGCATCCCCTTGAGCCGTTCGATGGGGAAGCCCTCCGCAACCGTGGTCGCCGCGCACGGCGCGATGGCGGCCCACTTTTCCGGATACTTCGCGCCGAGGTACCACGTGCCGGCGCCGCCCATCGAGTTGCCCATCAGGTAGGTGCGCGCCGGATCCGTCCCGTATTCCTTCGAGACCAGATCGATCACGTTGAAGGCGTCCTTCTCGCTCAGCTCCGAGGCGCGCGCACGGCCAGGATCCGGCGCCACGCCCGCCGGCCCTCCCGGCCCAGGCCCTCCCACGCGGCCCCACCCTCCGGTCGGCCGGTACCCCAGCGGCGTGACGATGATGAAGCCGTGCTTCTCGGCTTCGGTCGTCAACGCCGGGCCGCGGAGCTTGAAGTACGTGTCCTGATCGGCGCCGCTGCCGTGCAGGACGACCACGAGCGGGAGCTTGGCCTTCCCGTCGTACTTCGAGGGCACGAAGACGCGGTAGGGCATGATCTCGCCGGCATCGGCGAAGAAGTAGTGCCGCGCGTGCTCGCCTTTGATCCGAAGCAGGGGGTCTCTGCCCGCTTCGAGCCCTTTGAGCAGCGCAAGAGAGTTCCGGCTCTCGGCCGAGAAGTCGTAGTACGCGTTGGTGGTGCTGTCCTCGGGGTTGCGGCCGGAAATCAGGTCCCGGCGCCCCAGGTTGATCACGCGTGCGTAGTCGAAGGGATACCGGATCGTGGCCTTCGTCGACTCGTATCCTTTGATCTTCGCCAGCCGCTGCTCGATCGCCGCCTGTTGCGTGTCGAGGTCGCGCACGGTGAGCACGTTCAGCGTGAGGCGCCGCAAGACCGTGTCCCGGTCGCGCAGTTCCGCGGCGACCTGGTATGGGCCGTCGGGCAGGCCGGCCAGGCTGACGCAGACCGGATAGGGCTCTTCGGCCATGTCGCGCGCGTAGACCTCGAACGAGCCGAGAGTCCGCAACACCGTGTTCGGCGCCGCGAAGTCGGCAATCGTCAGCCTCAGCGTGAGGCCGGCGGGCGCGGCGTACGGCGCCGCGTACGACTGGCTCAGCAGCGCGTAGAAGGGGCGCGACGAATCGGTCACCGTGGTCGTGGTACGCAGCCGGAGCGAGGCGGAGAACTCCGCTTTCTCATCCCACGGCAGTCCGCGCTGAACAGCGATGGCGTGCGCGAGGCGGCGCCTCGCCTCGCCGAGGTTGCCTGCGCTCTGCAGCGAGGCGGCCTCCGCCGCCAGCTTGGCCACCTGCCCCTTCACCGAGTCCGCGACCTTCATGTTCGCTTGGAGCGTGCGAAGGGCCTGCGACAGCGCCTGCACTGTCATCTGGGCGTTGTCCAGGTTTGCCAAGGCGGCAGCCAACGCCGCTTCGCCCGTCAAGCCGGGAGCGGCCGGCGGTGCAGGCACCTGGGCGCCGGCGAGGCCGGCGGTCAGAAGAACCGCGGCGATTGCGCGAGTGACAGACATCATCCCTCCTCACGGTTGCCCGGCGGGGCCACACGCGCCGACGTCTCCGCTCGGTACGGCCCGCCCATGCGGCCGCCGTTTGCTGCGGGCGGCCTGACACGGCTGCGTGGCGTGGATAGTCTGCCATGAGAAGGCACACATGTCTGTACCCGGCTTGGAGGCCGCCTTGGCGGCGTGAAGGCAGCGCCACTCCCAGCCGTTCCGGCCCTTTCTGTTCTGATCCTTATCTGTTTGACAGCCACCCAGCCCGGCGGTAGCCTGACTGCCGTCTTTCTGCACTCGGCTGACAGGGCGCGTTCGCTCCGGAGCCGCGTTCCGCTCGGGCTTTGGCTCACGCCCGGTTTCGGGCCCCCACTCAGGGCCAGGAGGGTCGCCATGAAAAAGTGCCCGTTCTGTGCCGAGGAAATCCAGGACGCGGCCATCGTCTGCCGCTTCTGCCAGCACGAGTTGCCGGCTCCGCCGGCCGGTGTCGCACCACCACCGGCACAGACTGCGCCACGCGCCGCAGGCCGCTTCGGCGATCGGAAGTGGGTCGCCATCGTCCTGGGGCTTGTCGCGCTCGGATTGATTGCCACGGCGGTGGCACTGCTGAGGCCATCGGCGCCCGCGCCAACCTCGCCGGTCCCGCTGTCTGCACCCGGGGCAGTCACCGGGCAGCCAACGCCTTTGGCGCCCGGCACGCAGGCCACGCCCCCGGAGGCAGCCACACCACCGGCGCCTGAGCCGCCACCCCTGCGAATCACAACCGAGCGCGGACTGCTCGGTCTCGACTTCACCAATCGGGAGCCAAGCGCCCTGAGCCAGTGCCGGGCCACCATCACCGACGCGCAGGGCACGACCTGGACCGGGTACGTCACGACCATCGTGCCGCCGTACGAAGACGTCACGGTGTGGTGGAGGGACTTCCGCCACGAGGGTGTGGAGCTCCCCTCGGAGTTCGGCCAGGCGTTCCCGATCACCGTGTCGTGCGTCGTCGATAGCGAGGGGCAGCGGCGCAGGGTGAGGATCGGAAGATAGAGCGCTGCCGCTGCAATGGCGACGACGACTCGAGTCTCGGGCGACGGGGCGGATGTTCGCGGCGACCTGCTGGGACAGGTGGCGTGGAGCGCGAGCGGCGCACTGCTCTGCTGGCTCGGCGCCCTCCACCTGGGCGTGGTGTTGAGCTTCGCGGCCGGGGTGGGTGTCTCGCCCGTCCTGGTGCCCGCGGTGACGGCAGCGGCGCTGCTCGCTGCCTGGTGGTTCGGCCGGCGAAGCGGGCTCACGAGCCGCGGCGGCATGGCGGCCGCCGCCGTGGTTGCAGCGGTGCTCGCAGGCTGCCTCGTGCTGGCGGCGTCCTTTTTCGATCTGACCTGGGACGGCCAGTGGTATCACCAGACCGCCGTCTACAAGATGGCGGAGGGGTGGAATCCGCTCCGCGATCCGCTGCACGCGTTCGGCCGCCACACCTGGAACCAGTGGGTGCTGCACTACGCGAAGGGCCCGTGGTACCTCGCGCTGGCGCTCTTCAAGACGACCGGAAACATCGAGGTCGCGAAGGCTGCCTCCGCCATTACACCGGCCGTCGCGCTGCTCGTTATTGTGGCCGCCTCGCTCGACGTCGGCCTCAGACGTCGCTGGGCGATGCTCGTTGCGCTCGTCGCGGCGCTCAACCCGGTTGCCACCTGCGGGATTGTCACGCACCAGGTGGACGGCATGCTCGTGAGCCTGCTGGCGTGCGCCGTGGCCGCGGGCATCAGCTTCCTCCGGCGTCCGAGGTGGGAGCCAGCCCTCGTCGTGTTCTTGTCGACGGCGTTGTGCGTGAACACGAAGTTCACGGGGCTCGTCTACGTGTGTTTCTTCGCCCTTGGCGGCGGGATCTACTGCTTGTGGCGCCGGCGTGATCTTGTCTTGCGCTACGGGCTCCTGGCCGGCACCGCCCTGATCGCCGGGACCCTCGTCTTCGGCTACAACCCGTACATCACCAACACGATTCACCGCGGGCACCCGTTCTACCCGATGCAGGGCTCGACGGCGTTTCCGAGCCTCGCCGACCGCGGCCGTGATCCGATTGAGCTGTACGAAACGCCGCACAACATGATGGGGCGCAGCAGGGTCCTGCGGCTGGCCTATGGGGTGTTCGGGAAGCCGGGCACCGCGCCGTACGGCGCCGAGGACGCAACGCTCATGTGGCCGTTCGCCGCGACGTGGAGCGATTTCGCGCTCTACTACTTTCACGACGTGCGGATCGGCGGCTTCGGGCCCTGGTTCAGCGGCGCGCTGCTTCTGGCCCTGGCGCTGGCTGCGATCGGCTGCGCGCGGCGGGCGCTTCCCGTGGGCGTTGTGCTGCTCCTCGGCGGCGTCATTGTCGCGTCGCTGCTTGTGAGCACGCACACGTGGTGGGCGCGGTACGGCCCGCACCTCTGGTGGCTGCCGATCGTCGCGGTGGCGGCGACGTTGCGCGTCGAACGGTGGCGGCTTCTCAGAGGCGCGGCCGCCGCGATCGCGCTCCTGCTGCTCGCCAACACCCTGGTTCTGAGCGCTGTCCACATGCGGTGGGAGTGGCGCTCGACGCAGGCGCTCGCGCGGCAGCTTGCCGACCTTCGCCAGGCCGGCCCGATGACGGTGGCCCTGGGCTACTTCGATGTCCCGGTCGCCGAGCGGTTCCGGACGTTCGGCGTGGCCTTCGACGCCGTCGCGAAGATGCAGTGTCCCGCCGGGCGGCAGCTTACGCTGATGAGCGTGTGCCGGGGCTACCCGGATGCCGTCCGCATCTGCCTCGCGGACCAGGCCCGCGCTGCCGAGCTGCAGGCGCTGCCGCACTGGCAGTGGTCGGCCCAGCCGTAAGGCCAAGGACGCAGCAACAGGATTTCTGCGCCCTGTTCTGATAGGCTCTCAGTTCTGACGTGCGCCGTTTCCCGGGCGCAACACAGGGAGCAGGAGGGTTACCATGTTCGTCCGCCGCAACAGACTGGCATTGTTCGTCACCATCGTTGGCACGCTTGCGCTGCTGGTTCTGATGCCGGCGTCAGCGCAACAGAGGGGAGCGCAGGCTCCCAAGGGCCCCTGGATGGACAGGACGCTTCCGCCCGACCAGCGGGCCGACATGGTCATCAAGGAAATGACCCTGGACGAGAAGATCCTCCTGGTGCGCGGCACCGGAGGGTTTGCGGCCTCCGGGCCGCGATCGAACGGGGGCGCTGGGATGATTGAAGGCATCCCGCGCCTGGGCATCCCGGACATTCAACTCGCCGACGCGGCAGTCGGGGTGAGGGCCGCGGCGGAACGCGGCCGCTACGCGACGCTCCTTCCGTCCACCCTGGGTCTCGCGGCCACGTGGGACCTGAAGCTGGGCTTGGCCTTCGGAGACGTCATCGGCCGCGAGCTGCGCGACCAGCAGTACAACTCCTCGCTGGGAGGCGGCGTCAACCTGATGCGCGAGCCGCGCAACGGCCGCAACTTCGAGTACATGGGCGAGGACCCGATCCTGGCCGGCAAGATGGCTGCCGAGTGGGTCAAGGGATTGCAGAGCAACCAGGTGATTGCGGACATCAAGCATTACGCTCTCAACGACCAGGAGACCGGCCGCAACATCGGCAACGTGGTGATGGACAAGCGCACCGCCCGCGAGACCGATCTTCTGGCGTTCGAAATTGCGATCACCGAAGGCCAGCCCGGCATGGTGATGTGCTCGTACAACAAGTTCAACGGCGACTGGGCCTGCGAGAACACCTACCTGCTGACCGACGTGCTGAAGAAGGCCTGGGGGTTCAAGGGCTTCGTGGTCTCCGACTGGAACGCGACCCACTCCACGGTCAAGGCCGCGCTTGCGGGCATGGACAACGAGGAGCCGGGCAGCCGCTTCTTCGGTGAGCCCCTCAAAAAGGCCGTGGAGGCCGGGGAAGTGCCGATGTCCCGGCTCGACGACATGGTGCACCGCGTCCTGCGCACGATGTTTGCGTCGGGGATCGTGGACGACCCGCCGCGGGGCCGTGTGGTGGATCCCTTCAAGGGCGCGGACACCTCCCAGGCGATTGCGGAACAGGCATCGGTGCTGCTGAAGAACGCCGCCGGCCAGCTCCCGCTTTCCGCCAGTCAGGTCAAGTCAATCGCGCTCATCGGCTCACGCGCCGATACGAGCGTCCTCTCGGGCGGAGGGTCGGCGCAGGTGGACCCGCCGGGCGGCGGCGCAAGCCAGTTCGGCGGTCCGGCGGTCTGGTTCCCCTCGTCTCCCATGAAATCCATCAGCGCGAAAGCGCCTCGCGCGAAGGTCGAATACAACAACGGCGCCGACCTGGCGCAAGCCGCAGCCCTGGCGAAGGCTTCCGAGATCGCCATCGTCTTCGTCAACCAGCCGACGAGTGAAGGACGGGACAGCCCGACGCTGAACCTGCCGAGCGACCGGACGCTGGGGGCGAATCCCGTGACGATCGACCAGGACAAGCTTGTGGCGGCGGTCGCGGCCGCCAACCCGCACACGATCGTCGTGCTCGAGACCGGCGGGCCGGTGGCGATGCCGTGGATCGACAAGGTGAGCGCCGCGATTGAGATCTGGTACCCGGGAATCCGCGGCGCCGAGGCGTTGGCAAACATCCTCTTCGGCGACGTCAACCCGTGCGCAAAGCTGCCGGCAACGTTCGCGAAGACCGAGCTGGATTTGCCGCTTCCCCAGATTCCCGGCATGCAGCCGCCGAAGCCGGCGCCGTCAACACCGCCGGCCGCCGGTGCGCCCGCTGCCCCCGGCGGAGGCCGGGGCGGGATGGCCGCGTTCGACATCGTCTACCCGGAAGGGCTCAAGGTCGGCTACAAGTGGTTCGACGCGGAAAACAAAGAGCCGCTGTTCGCCTTCGGCCACGGCCTCTCGTACACCACGTTTGCCTACAGCGGGCTCAAGGCCGGCCTTGACAGCGTGACCTTCACGGTCCGCAACACCGGGAAGCGCGCGGGGGCCGAGATTGCCCAGGTTTACGCCGGGCTTCCGGCAGCCGCCCAGGAACCGCCGAAGCGCCTCGTTGCCTGGGAGAAGATCCAGCTGGCTCCCGGCGAATCGAAAACCGTGACCGTCCGGCTCGAGCCGAAGTTCCTGTCGATCTTCAACGAGCAGCGAGACGACTGGGAGCTGCTGTCCGGTGAGTACCGGATCCTCGTGGGCGGCTCCTCGCGGTCGACTCCGCTCACGGCGACGGTGAAGAGGTAAGAGCATCGCAACATTGCACAGTCGCGGGGGGGCGCTAGAGCCGCCGCGCGCGTGCCGTTCTGCTGGGGCGACAGCCCCTTCTGCAACCTGTCGGACGGCACAGGCCTGCCCGTCGGACCGTTCGAGATCCCCATTCGCTGAACCGAAGGGCCCAGCTGACCAGCTGAGGTCTCGAGTCGTGACGGCCCTGCAGGGTCTCGAACCGCCTGTAGTAGGATCACCGCGCACACGTCGTCCACGCTGAATGCCGGGAGGCCGCACATGAAGACGTACCGCCTCGTCCTCGTCGCCAGCGCTGCCGTTGTGCTCACAGGCGCGCTGGTCTATGTCGCGGGCGCCGCGAGAGACGACTCAATCGGGCCGACCCTCTTCTACCGCCAGCCGGCTCAACGGTGGGACGAGGCGCTGCCCATCGGCAACGGCCGCCTGGGTGGCATGGTGTTCGGCGGAGTGCCCGCGGAACGCATTCAGCTGAATGAGGACACCTTCTGGTCTGGCGGGCCGTACGACCCAATCAGCCCGGAAGCGCTCGAGTACCTGCCGCAGGTCCGGCAACTCATCCGCGACGGCCGCTACAAGGAAGCGCAGGACCTGGCCGAGCAGAAGCTCATGGGACGGCCGAAAAGCCTGCAGGCATATCAGCCGCTCGGCGACCTCCGGCTCGTCATGGACGGGCACGACCAGCCGACCGACTACCGCCGCGAGCTGGACCTCGACCGGGCCGTCGTCCGCGTCAGCTACCGGATCGGCGGCGCCGCGTTCACGCGCGAAGTGTTCTCGAGCGCGCCCGACCAGGCGATCGTCGTGCATCTTGCAGCCGATCCTCCTGCCAGGCTCAGCTTCACCGCGACGCTTGACAGCAAGCATCCGTTCCAGTTGCGGCCGCTGGCGCCTGACGGGTTGCTCATGACCGGCCGCTGGAAGGGACAACTCACGAAGCCCGAGGAGCACCTCAAGGTGTCAAAGGGCCTGCAGGCCCTCTGGTACGGGGACGGGCTGGCGTATGCGGTGCAGATCGCGGCTGACGCGCGCGGCGGGCGGGTCACGGTCGGCGAGCAGGGCCTTCGTGTCGAGGGCGCCGAGTCGGTGACGCTCCGGCTGGCCGCGGCGACAAGCTTCAAGGGGCGCGACCCCGAGGCAGCCTGTGCGGGGGTGCTGCGAGTCCAGAGGACGTACGATGAGCTGTTCGCGCGCCACATGGCGGATCACCGGTCGCTCTTCAGGCGGGTCCGCCTGGATCTTGGATCGGCGGAGCGGAACGCCCTGCCGACGAGCGAGCGTCTCGCAGCGGTGCAGAAGGGCGGGGTCGATCCCGGTCTGGTTGCGATCTACTTCCAGTACGGGCGCTATCTGCTCATTGCCAGCTCGCGGCCGGGCAGCCAGCCTGCGAATCTCCAGGGCCTGTGGAACGACGACCTGTTCCCCTCCTGGGGCAGCAAGTACACGGTCAACATCAACACGGAGATGAACTACTGGCCCGCCGAGGTGACGAATCTCGCCGAATGTCACGAGCCGCTGTTCGACATGATCGAGGAGCTGCGCGAGGCGGGCCGCCGGACGGCGCGCGCGCAGTACGGCGCGCGCGGCTTCGTCGTCCACCACAACACCGACCTCTGGCGGGTTGCGGCGCCCGTTGACGGTGCGCGCTGGGGCATCTGGCCGCTGGGCGGAGCGTGGCTCTCGACGCATCTCTTCGAGCATTACGCCTTCAGCGGTGACCGCGCGTTCCTGAAACGCGCCTATCCGGTGCTGAAAGAAGCCTCGGAGTTCATCCTTGACTTCCTGGTCGAAGACGATGAGGGCCGCCTCGTGACCAACCCGTCGCACTCGCCCGAGAATGCGTTTCTGGACGAGAAGGGCGTCGAGGGCGTGCTCTGCGTGGGCGCCACGATGGATTTCGGGATCATCCGCGAGCTGTTCGGCGGCTGCCTGCGCGCCGCCGAGCTCCTCGGCGAGGATGCGGCGTTCCGGGGGCAGCTGCAACGCGCGCTCGACCGGCTGCCGCCCTATCAGATCGGCAAGCTGGGACAGCTCCAGGAGTGGCTCAAGGACTTCGGCGAGGTCGAGCCCGGCCACCGCCATGTCTCGCATCTCTTCGCCTTGCACCCGGGGCACTCGATCACGCTGCGCGGGACGCCTGAGCTCGCGCAGGCGGCCCGCGTCTCGCTCGAGCGCCGGCTGGCGAACGGCGGCGGCGGCACCGGCTGGAGCCGCGCCTGGATCATCAACTTCTTCGCGCGGCTCGGCGATGGTGAGAAGGCGCACGAGAACCTGACGACGCTGCTCGGCAAGTCCACCTTGCCGAACCTCTTCGACAACCACCCGCCGTTCCAGATCGACGGCAACTTCGGCGGCACGGCCGCCGTCGCGGAGATGCTGCTGCAGAGCCACGCAGGCGAGCTGGACCTGCTGCCGGCGCTCCCGCGCGCGTGGCCGGAGGGCAGCGTCACGGGCCTTCGCGCGCGCGGAGGCTTCGAGGTGGACCTCGCGTGGACGCGCGGCGCCCTCGAGCGCGCGGTGATCCGTTCGACGCTCGGCGGGCCGTGCACGGTGCGGTATGGCGGGAAGACGGTTCAGCGAGCGACGCGCGCTGGAGAGACGATCACGCTCGGCGGCACGCTGCAGGCGCGCTGACGACGAGGCGCCGGGCCGCGAGGAGCGTTCCCGGCCTGTGGAGCCCGGCTCGTGAGCTGCTGTGCCCGCATCCCCTCACCGTGACCCTGAATCGTGGTGTCCTCAGTGTCCAGGCATCTTGGACGGCGACACGCCCCTGCCGAACACGGTGAACTCGACGATTCCGAGCGGTGTGGTTGCGCAGGTCGGCGGGATGCTTCACCGGGTGACGCGAGCCAGAAGGGCTTCGAACTCCGCAACCCGCTCCGGGGCGTCCAGGAGGGCGGCGAACTCGGCGACGAGATCGCGGACGCGGTCGAGATTCACCTCGCCAGGGTGGGTCATGAGCAGCCGCTCGATGTCGCTGCGGTCCCGCTCGCGCCACGCCACCACCTTGTACACGACGAGGTCCTCGACGGTGGCCACTCTGAGCGTGACGCCGCCGAAGTCGACCGGTGTGGCTCTGGCGAGAGCATCCCGTTCGAAGGGCAGCCAGGCAAGCGACACGTCGAGCGGCGTGCCTGAACCCGCGTGCCGCAGGAGCAGGACCTGGTGCTCGCGGGCAAACCTCAGCGCATCGGGCAGCCGCGGCGTGAGAGCGTACCGGCCGAAGACGGCCGCCACGCGATCGAGGTCGAGTCCTTCGGCCCACACAGCGGCATCAATGTCGAGCGTGGCCCGCGGCACGCCCCTGGCCACGACCGCAATGCCACCGATGAGCATCGCCGGCGCTTCCAGCTCGTCGAGGGCGGCAGCCAGCGCCGCGAGCGCCGCGTCGACGCCGAGATCAGTCGTCATATTCGCTGCCTGTAGGCCGCTCGGAGACGTCTCCATGCCTCTGCGGCCAGCGCGTCCTCGCGCCGACGGATGTCGTCCGGTTCAACCGGCCAGCCGACCATCCTGACTACCAGGGCGAACAGTGACCGACCCCGCCGCCAAGCCGCCTCGGGCTCCACCGGCGCATCGCCCGGCCGGCAAGCCAGTTGCTCGACGGCGCGCCAGTCGTCGACCCAGCGCCGCAACTGCACTGCACGCATGCCAGTAGTATACGAGCGCAGCCGTCCACGGCGGTCTCTTTTCGGGTGTCTCCGGGCGTCCAGGAGCGGCTCGGGAATTGCTGCGCCCCCTCCCCCGACAACTCTGATCGCGGCCTCGTATTCAGCCGGTCGTCAATCCCCGCTGGAGCCGCCCGGCGCTCGCGACGGCGACACGCCCCTGCCGAACACGGTGAACTCGACGATGCCGAGCGGTGTGGTTGCGCTGCGCGGCCAGCCTGTCAGCGTCAGACGCACGAACCGGCAGGTGGTCGGCGGAAGCTCGTCGAACTCGACGTACTTGGTGACGGTGTTCTGCGTCTTGTCGAGGAGCGTCGCGTAACTCTTTCCGTCGCTCGAGACCTCGATCTTGTAGCGGTGTGCGACGGCAGCGTCAGCCGGTGGGGCAGGAGCCGGCGCCGCAGCCGTTCCAGGCGGACCGACGCCGCGGCCGGCCGCGAACAGGATGCGGCTCGAGTCGACCGTGAACTGCTGAATCGGGTCGAACTCCGTCGCCGGGCCCAGGTCGATCGTGATTGACGGCTGGCGATCGTCCTCGGCGGGCTCCCACCAGGTCCCCGTCGAGTTGTCGACGGCGTACGCCGCCTCGTGGCCGGGCCGCTGGCTCGAGAACCCGCTCTTTGCGTTCATCGCGCGCATCTTGCCAATCGTCAGCGGCAGCGAGCCCGAATCATTCTGCCGGGCGGGATCCGCGACTGCGCCGGGCCCCCATTGCGGCGTCTCGCTCGGCCCGCGAACAAAGAGGTTGCCGCGCTCGTCGAAGCCGACCGGATCCATCCCCACCCGCCGCCCGCCCGGGGGGTTCGCCAGGACGATGGTGTAGAACTGCCAGTAGTTGCCGTCGGGACCCAACACGATCGAGCCGTGCGAGGTCCCGGTCACGACGCCGCTGGTCTTCCGCAGAACGGGGTTCACGGGCGAGTACACGAACGGCCCCGTGGGCTTCTTGCTCGTGTACACGCCCGCGGCGTACGTCAGCCACTGCGTCCCGGAGGCGCTGTACTCGAGGTAGTAGGTGCCCCGGTGCTTCAACATCCAGGGCCCCTCGATCCACGAGACGTCCGGGTACTCGTTCATCTCGCCGTAGCGCTCCCAGATGTGTGACCTGTCGAACCCGAACAGGCGCGTCGGCGCGGCCGTGAACCGGCTCAGGTCGCGAGGGTCGAGCGGCACCACGTAGATGCCGTCGGTGGACCGGCCAGGGAAGTAGAGGTACGGCTTGTTGTCCTCGTCCACGAAGATGTCGACGTCGAACGATCCGGTCCAGGTCTGTCCGTTGGAGACGCCCGCGAAGGGCTTTCCCGACGCGTCCGTCCAGTTCCCTGCCACCTCGTACGGGCCGAGGATGGAGGGAGCGCGGTAAAGCGGCGCACTGTTGCCGGACATGTAAAACTGGCCGTTGTACTTCACCACGTGCGGCGCAACCGGAACCCGCCCCTGGCGCATCTCGACACCCTGGTACCGCCAGTTGACCAGATCCTCGGAGACCCACCCGTCGCCGCCGGTGCAGAACATGTAGTACTTGCCGCCCTCGCCGATGACCGTGACGTCGCCCAGGCCTACACCCTGGGGCGAACCGTCGCGCGAGGAGGCCTCGATGGCGAGCGGGTTGCAGTAGCGCAGTGACTTTCCGAGGACCGGCGCCGGCGTCCGTCCTTGGGCCGACAAAGCCCAGAGGCCTGCGCCCAGGGCACAGAGAGCCAAGGCCACCCTCGCCGCCGCTCGCATACGTCGCGTCATGTGTGTGCCTTTCGGAGCTGCCCGGGAGACCGCGAGGAGCGTTCCCGGCCTGCTGCGCACGGCTCGTCCGCTGCCGCGCCCGCTCTCCCGCCGTGATCTCGAATCGCGGCCCCCAACTCGGCGTTTTCTGGCTACTTCACCCGCAACGCGAAGAGCGCGACCCCCAGGGGTGGCACGGTCAACGTGCCTGCGCCCCGGTACGGTTCCTCGCGAATGTCCACCACGCGCGGCTTGCCCGGGTCGTTGTGGGCGAGACGATCCGGGTTGGCGATCACCCACGACGTTCCCTCGCCGGCGAGCTGCGCGCCTGTGAGCGACAGCGCAAGCGACTGCGCCTGATCGGTCGGGTTCATGACCGCGACCGTGATGGCGGACTTGTCGGACGTCCACGCCGCTGAGACGTCCACCGGAGCCGGCGCGCCGCTGACCTCGATCGGCGTCTCCCCGAAATGCTGCCGGTACAGCTTCAGCACCAGCCCGGTGGTCTCCATCTCCGCGGCTGTGGGCGTGGTCTTGATCGCGCCGATCACGTTCACCGTCTGCGCGTAGTTCGCCATGAAGAAGAGGTCCGAGTTGCGGAAGTACTCGTGCAGCCCGGCGGCGATGCCGAGGCCGTCCTGCACGAAGTAACGCACGCCGAGCTCGCCGAAATCGTTGGGGCCGTACCAGAAATTCCACTCGTCCATCGCGATGCGGATGTTCTTGTCCTTGAGCGCGCCGATCGTGCTCCGGTACCCGCGGTGGGCCGCGGCCACCTTGCGGATGCCGTCGACCGCCTGGGCCACGTGGGCGGGGACGTCGGGGCGGTTCTGCCAGTACTGGTGCTCGCTGATGAGGCTCATGTAGTCGGCGCACTGCGTCAGCATCTGCTCGCTCCACTCGCCCACGGACCCGACGCCTATCGGCTCGACCTGCGGATCGACTTTGCGCATGGCCTCGACCACGCGGTTGTGCTTCTTCACGTACTCGGAGAGCGGCATGTGGCCCAGCTGCCAGTCGCCGTACATCTCGTTGCCGACGGCAAACCATTTCACGCCGAACGGCTCCGGGTGGCCGTTCTCGGCCCTCAGCTTGCCGAGTGCCGTCGAGACCGCCCCGTTCAGATACTCGACCTCCTGAGCGGCGGCGGTTTCGTCACCCAGCCCGGTGTTGACTGCCACGAACGGCTCGGCGCCGATCTCGCGCATCAGAGCCAAGTACTCGTGGATGCCCACGTCGTTGTGCTCGATGCCCTTCCAGGCCGGGTTCTTGCGCGGCGGGCGTTTGTCCGGGTCGCCGATGCCGTCACGCCAGTTGTAGCCGCTCACGAAATTGCCGCCGGGCCACCGATACACCGGGGCGTTGAGCTCCTTGAGCAGGGCGACGGTGTCAGCGCGCCAGCCGGCGATGTTGTCCGCCGGCATCAGCGACACCGTGCCCACTCGGAACGCACCCGTCCCGCGGGCGACGATCTCGAGACGTCCGTTGTCTGTCGAGCTTCCCGCACGGAACTGCAGCGGGAACTTGGCGTAGTCGGCGCCGATCTCCTCGATTGTGACCGTGTGCCGCATGGTGGCGCCGCCGCCCCACACCAGGCTCACCTCCACGGGCCCGGCCGTGGCCGCTCCGGACAGCACGATGCGGCCCGTATACTCCTTGCCCGCGACCAGGCCCAGACGCTCCTGCATGATGCCGGCCGGCTGGCCGCTTCCCGGCAGCGAGATCTGCGGCGTGTGGTCGCCCACGTAGGCCGGGGTGATCATCTTCACCCCCCGCTTCGGGCCGATGATCATCCAGGGCGAGCGGGTGAGCAGTTCGTACGGGTGGCCCTCGCCGTCCCAGCTTCGCATCCCCGGCTTGAACATCTCCCACGCCGGCGCCTCCCCGGTCACCGGATAGTAGAACTTGCGGTCCTCCAACATCTCGGACCAGATGCCGCCGTAGATACAGCGGCCCAGGTGCTCGATGAACTGCCCGTAGATGTACTTGGAGATGGGGGCGCCGGTCTTCGTAGCGTCCACGGTCACCGTCGTCACGGGCGACGACGGAGGCGCCTGCGTGGTCGGCTGCTGCGGCTGCGAGCAGGCAAGGAGAGCCGCAAGCGCCGCGGCAGTGACGAACGGGAACACGGCACGAACACGGGCAGAGATCTTCATAGCTGGGCTCCCAGCGCGAGTGCGCGCGAGCGTGGTCGACGATGTTTGCGGCCGGGCAACGAGTGCAGGGCGGGTCGGCCCCGAGGCCTTCCCGCCCTACTGCCGACGACTGTCACACTCAGCGCCACAGCCGCGGGGCAAACTCGTAGAAGCAGCGCCGCCAGGTGAGCCACTCGTGGGCGGTCCCCGGCGACTCGTAGTAGACGTTCTTGATGCCTGCGTTCGTGAGTTGCTCGCTGTAGGTCTTCGTGCCGGTGCCTTCCTCAGATCCGATTCCGAGGAAGAACACCTTCACTCTCTTGTTGAAGGCCGCTGCGTCTGCGAACACGCCATTACTTGCGGTCTTGGGGTCGAACCCGCCGCGGCCGCCGCCGGCGCCGCTGAAGAACCCGAGGGAGCCGAACCGGTCGAGGTTCCCCAGGCCGGTGGTCGTCGTCTGCATGCCGCCCATCGAGAGGCCGGCCATGGCGCGGTTCTCACGTCCCGGCGCCACCCTGAAGGTGCGCTCCACCATCGGGATGAGGTCCGTGAACATCATCTCGGTGAACACGTTGGAAGACATCGCGCCCATCCCGCCTCGGGCCGCGGCGGGTGCTCCTGGTGCTCCTGCTGCGCCCGGTCGTCCTGCCGCTCCGGCAACCCCGGCGGGTGGTGCGCCGGCTGCGCCAGGGGCCGCTCGTCCCGCCGCCCCGGGAGCGCCCGGCGCCCCGGGCGCCGGTTGGGGCTGGTAGACAGCCTGCGTGAGGGCGCCGCGGGCGCCGTAGAGCGCGGCACTCTCGCCCGGCTTCACGGCGTTCAGGTTGTCCATGACGATGACCATCGGCGCGGCCCGCTTCGCCGCGATCAGATTGTCCATGATGATGTCGACGTGGCCCTGCGTGTGCCAGCCCTGCTCGTTCTCGCCCCAGCCGTGCAGCAGGTACAGCACCGGATACTTCGCTCTGGAGTTGGTGTCATAGTCCGGCGGCGTGTACACGTAGGCGCGCCGCCATTTTCCCGTGACCTTCGAGAAGTACCAGACCTGGCGGACCTGCCCGCGCGGCACGTTCTGCTGGGTGTAGAAGGCGGCGTCCGGCGCCGGCACCTCGATGCCGCTGTTGTCGAAGCCGGATCCGAAAAACGTCCGCGTGGCCGGGTCGGACACGGCGGCGCCGTCGATCGAGATCGTGTAGTAGTGGAAGCCCACCACAAGCGGGGTGGTCGTGACGTACCACAACCCGTCGGCGCCCTTGGTCATGTCGAAGCCCTTGCCGAGCCGCACCGTCACCTTCTCCGCGCCCGGCGCCTGGACGCGGAAGATGGCGCGGTTGTCGGGGAAGAGGCAGGGGTACGGGGCGTTCGGGATGTTCAGCGAGTTGGGTGTGCAGTCGGCCGGGGGTTGGGCCCAGGCCTGCCCGCCCATGCAGACGAGAACGAAGACCGCCGCCAGCAGTGTCTTTTTCACAAGTCCTCCTTGGACCAAGCCGGTTGAGGTGCGCGCCGCCGGGAAGTGTATGCGCTTGCACTCCATCAGTCAAGGAGACGCTCTATGCCCCAGAAACCCATCACGACAGGCACATAAAGCGCTTACATCCCTACGCGGACACCGGGCCAGTCGAGTCCCGCACGACCAGCTCAGGGTCAATCACAAACTCGCGCTCGAGCGGCGCGTGCTCGCGCGGCATGAGGCGGTCGCAGATCGTCCGCCCGATCTCGTCCCTCGGAATGTGCACGGTCGTCAGCGCCGGATGGCAGAACTGCGCGAGGCTGACGTTGTCGAACCCCGTCACCGACACGTCCTCCGGCACCCTCAGGCCGCTCTCTCGCAACTCCCGTAGGACGCCCACCGCCGTGAGGTCATTGACGCAGACAATCGCGGTCAGCTGCGGACGGGCAGCCAGCAGCGCGCGCGCCGCCCGGCGGCCGCCTTCGAGCGAGTCAGCGTCCGCTGCCGTCTCGACCTGCAGGCCCGCGTACTGCTCCGCCGAATCGAGCAGCACCCTGAGGCGCTCGTTGATCGGGCCCAGCGCGGCGTGGTGGCTCACGAACCCGACGCGACGATGGCCGAGGCTGTAGAGGTAGGAGGTCAGCTTCTCCATGCCACGCTGGTAGTTGACGCGGATGTTCGTGATGTTCGGGCGCGGCGCGCCGACGTCGTAGAAAACCACCGGGATCCGGTTGCCGTTGAGCTCCTCGATCAGATCCGCGTCCATCTCGGAGACGATGGCCGCCAACCCCGCGACGCGCCGTCCGATCATCAGCCGCACGCTGGTGACGAGGCGCTCCGAACTGTAGTCGGTGTTGGCCATGACCAGCTCGTACCCGGCGCTGTGGGCGCCTTCCTCAACGGCCTTGTAGATGTCGAGGAAGAAGGGGTTCTCGATGTTCGAGACAATGACGCCGATGGTGCGGCTCTTCCCGCCCGCGAGGCTTCGGGCGTGGAGGTTGGGGCTGTACTTGAGCTCGCCGACGGCTTTCAAGACGCGGGCGCGGGTCGTGTTCTTGACCAGTCCCGAGTTGTTGAGCACGCGGGACACGGTCGCCGTCGACACGCGCGCCCGCCGCGCCACCTGATCCAGCTTCATGACGTCGTCCTGCTCCTTCGCACGCCGGGCACCCGATCGCAACAGCGGAGCCGCTGTCTTGCGCGTCACAGGGCCGCGTCCGGGCACGACCGAAGACCCGACTGCGGTTGACAGTATACATGAAAGCGCGTACACTCCCGCACCGCCACAGGAGATCGCACCTCATGAAACGAGCCCTCTGCTATGCGGCGTTCGCGGCCCTTCTAGCCGGAGGGATCTGTCTGGCGCAGGCAGGTGCGTCTGCGACCGGCTCACAGGCCGTCGCGGCGGGCCAGCAGGCGCCTCCGCCCGGCGCTCCGGCTCCGCAGGCAGGCCGCGGCGGCTTCGGCGGGCCGATCGAGTTGGGCCCGGACGACAAGCCCGCCTTCCCGGATCCGCCCGCCGGGTTCAACGTCCGGCGCGACAACATCGCTCGCGGCGAGGTGACGGCCGTCCAGTACGACTCCAAGTCGCTTGGCACACGGCGCCAGATGCGCGTCTACACGCCGCCCGGGTATTCGGCGACTCGCAGGTACCCGGTGCTGTACCTGCTGCACGGCATCGGCGGCAACGACCAGGAATGGACGCGGTCCTGCCATGCGGATGTTGTCATCGACAACCTGCTGGCCGATGGCCTGATTCAGCCGATGGTTGTTGTCTTCCCCAACGGCAATGCAAGCGTCACGGCGGAGATGGCCGCAGCGGGCCGTGGGCCGGTGCCGGGCGGAGGCGCACGTGCGGGGGCCGACGCGGCAGCGCCAGGCCGCGGAGCTGGCGCAGGGGCGCCAGGCGGAGCCAACGCCCCGGCCGGAGCCCGCGGTGCAGCCACGCCAGCCGGAGCCAACGCACAAGCCGGAGCCCGCGGCGCAGGCGCCGGTCGCGGGTTCGGCGCCGGCGGGGACTTCGGCGGCTGGGGAACGCCGTTCGAGAACGACCTGCTGAAAGACATCATTCCGTACATCGAGTCCCACTACTCGGTGTATACCGACCGAGATCGTCGCGCCCTGGCCGGCCTCTCGATGGGCGGCGGCCAGACGCTGAACATCGGCCTCGCTCACGTCGACACGTTCGCCTGGGTCGGCGGGTTCTCCTCGGCCCCGAACACCAAGCCCCCGGCTGAACTCGTGCCCGACCCGGCGGTTGCCAAGCGGTTGCGGCTGCTCTGGCTCGGTTGCGGCAACAAGGACGGCCTGATCCGCATCAGCCAGGGCGTGCACGCCTACCTGAAGGAGAAGGGTGTGCCGCACGTCTGGCACGTGGACGGGAACGCCCACGACACGACCGAGTGGGACAACAACCTCTACTTGTTTGCCCAGCGGATCTTCAAGTAGTCGTGGGGTGAAGACGAAGACCGACTGACCGAACCCGAGATCAGGCTCGAGCACGACGCTCGAGCCTGACGGCGTCCGGGCGCGCGAGCTTCCTGCGTCAGTTGGTCGCCGCGAGCACGTCAGCGCAGAACTTCGCGATCCTGAAACCGCCTCCGGCATCGAAGCCGCGCCGGACAACCACCGTCTTCTGGGAAGGGATGATCATCGCGTACTGGCCCTGAGCCCCGCTCGGCGTGTACGCTTCGGTGGCGAGTCCTTCCATGCCGGTGTAAATCCAGAATTGGGCGCCGTAACGCGGTCCGTTGTCTCCGGGCTGAACCGGGCCCGGCGTTGAGACGAACTTCACCCAACCCTCGGGCAGAATGCGTTCGCCGTTCCACACGCCGTCATTGACGTACAGCCATCCGAAGCGGGCAAAGTCGCGTGCGGAGGAATACGTCTGCCCGGACATCAGGAAATCGCCGTTCCAGTCGCTGGCCGGCGTCGTGCGCGTCATCCCGATCTTCCAGAAGAACTCCCGAAAGGGCATCGCCAGGAAGGCCCTGTCGTCCTTCACGGCTTCGTGCACCGCCCGCATCAGGAGCATCGTGTCGGGCGGGTTGTAGAGGAAACGCGTGCCCGGCAGCGTATCGAGCATGTTCGTCACGGCGCGGTCTGCGACGGTGGCGCCGCCGGCATAGATGTCCGCCTGCGGACTGCCGCCGCCTTCGCCGTACAGGCCGCTCGACATGTGCAGCAAATGACGCGCGGTGATCGCGCCACGCGGATCGCCGGGCTTGCGCCAGGCCTCGAGCGCGCCGGGCCGATCGATATTGAGGCCGTACTTCCAGGCTGCGACCCCCACGACAGATGCCGTAAAGCTCTTGGCTGCCGAATGCGTCTGCGCGGCCTGGTGCATGTCGAAGCCCATTGCGTAACGCTCGGCAACGATCCTGCCGTCCTTGACCACGATGATGCCCCAGGTTCGTCCGCCATACGTCGTGCCGTCGAAGCCCGATTCGACAACGGCGTCGAGCGCCCTCTGCTTCGCCTCCGGCAGTCGACCCACCGCACGTTGATCGCCGGTAGGCCAGTCTTGCGCGTCCAAGTCGGGTCGTACAACGTTCGGGGCCACCTGGGGCACAAACCGCAACGCCTCCTCGGTTGCACCGATTGGTAATTGGACACAGCCAAGCACCGCGCGCCATGCGACGATACGCGGCGGCATCACGTCAGAGTACTTGACGGACACGATCCTGCGAGCGGAGTCGATGTCGGTCTTCATCGACTCGGTGCCGCCGAGGCCGCCGTTGTCGGCATTGATCTGCTCGAGCGTCCGACCGCCGTCCCACAGGCCGCTGCACAAGGCAACAGCTCGCGTGGCCGCCTGGGATGCGGCGGCTCTGCGCGGCGTCGCGGTGCCGCCGGGCTGAAACCCCGATCGACCCGGGTCGGGCGCCGGCTTGGCTGCACGCGCCGGGTCTTGCTGCGCGCTGCCAGCAACGATGGCACACAGGGCGAGCGCCACGCAGAGGCAGACTGCTCCGGGAGTTCGAGACATGGACGAGTTCCCCCTTGTTCGCAGGGGCGGCACAGCACACGCGGTGTGCGTGGCGCTCCCGGCACACGCATCAGGCCAGCGGCTTCATCGCCACGAGGTTGCGCGCCGCGATTTGTCCCGTGCAGAGGCACTCGGCGTTGTTGCCGCCGCCGTTGTACATCCAGCCCCAGAACGAACCCAGCTCCCCCGCGCTGTACAGCCGCGGAATCGGCTGGCCGTTCGGATCCACGATCTGGCACCGGCTGTTTCTTCTGGGCCCGCCCTGCGTGTTCACCATCGTGGGATGGAGCTTCACCGCGTAGTACGGAGGCTTGTCCAGGGCGACCAGCGTCTTCTGGTCGCGGCCGAACTCGGGATCGACCCGGTTCGCGCAGTTTGCGTTGTATGCGGTGATGGTCGAGCTCAGCACGTCGGGCTGCATACCGAGTTTTCCCGCCAGCTCGGCCGCGGTCTCACCTCTGACGATCCAGCCCTTTTCGATCTCCTGGCTGTTGTCCTTGCTCCACTCGTACCCGGAGAACCAGCCGAACCAGCCGAATCTCCTGCTGGAGGAGAGCGGGCCTCTCAGGCGGCTGGCTTCGTCGAAGATCACGAAGCAGGGGAGCCGCGGAAAATCGCCTGTCACGCCGTCGAAGTACAGGACGAACTCCTTGACACCGAACCCGTGCCGGCTCGGCCGTGTTTCGGACATGAAGCGCTTGCCGGACTTGTCGACCCGGATGTAGCCCTGGCCCGCCACGGTGATGGGGATGACGACCGGGGCGAACTCCGGCACGACCAGCCCGCCCAGGCCGGAGAGCGGGTTGTTCATGTGCCAGAGGGCAGCCCCTGCCTGCTGGGCCATCCGGATGCCGTCCCCTGTGTTCCCCGGCGTCCCCTGGCCGTAGATCGGCCAGCCGGGGAGAAACTGCTTCTGCATCTCGAAATCGAACTCGAACCCGCCACAGCAGAGCACAACCCCTCGCCTGGCTCTGATGAAGAACGGCTTGCCAGCGACTTCCGCGCGAATTCCCGCGACTTCACGGGCAGGTGTGTGCACCAGCTCTCTGGCTGGGGCCTCGTACATCACCTCGATCTTCCGCTTTTCGACCTGCTCTCTGAGCGGGTTCCAGAGCCTCGCGTCCGATGCGCCGCCGTTGCTCCACGTACGAACGCACGCCGCGCCTGGCAGCTCAGGGTGCTCAGGCTGGAAGATGCCGAGTGGCGTCCTCTTGATACCGAGCCCTTGCAGCCAGTCGTTGAGCTTCATCATCTCCCCGGCAAGAGCCTGGATGGACTCCTTGTCGGTGAGGCCGTAGCTCAGCGCGTCGATATACTGCACGGCTTCGGGCAGATTCGTCGGCGTCCACCACATGTTTCCGGAGACCCTGCTGTTGCCTCCCTCGAAGTCCCTTTTCAGCTTCTCGAGGATCACGACCCTTGCACCCGCGTCGGCCGCCGTGATGGCAGCCGCGAGGCCGGCGTGGCCGGTGCCCACCACGACAACGTCGGCTTCCTTGCTCCATTTCGCCGGGACGCTCGCGCCTGCCGCCGCGGAAATCGGAGCAGCGGCCACTCGTGCCGTGACAACTGCCGCAGCGGCAGTCGCAGAGCCCTTGAGAAAATCACGACGGTTGACGCTGGCTTCCTCTTTGGACATGCGCTCCCTCCGCTGGTGGCTCCGAGCCGCGGTTTCTGATCCCGCACGTTGGGAATTCGGCGCGGACACAAGACGCGGCGCCGACTCTAACAACGGGTCCTGCCTCTGTCAACGCCGCGTCTGAATCCGTGCGCTTGAATTCGCCCAAGGCATGGGATCTAATAAAACGCGTGATGAGAACGGTCGCTCCGCTGGCCTGCCTGGCGGTGATTGGCCTCGCCCTGGCGCCGAGGATTGGCGAACCTGGTTCCCGGCTGACGGAAGCCTGTCTCGACTGCCACGGGCCGTTCGAGAAGATCACCGAAGCCACCGCCAAGTGGAAGGCGCCGAGCGGGGAAGAGACGAGCCCGCACCGCTACGTGCCGCACGATTCGAAGCAGGCGTCCGACATCCCGGAATGCAGCAGCTGCCACACCGCCCACGTAGTCTCGCCTCCTCCTGTGGCGGGGTCGATCGACCTGAAGAAGCTGAGCGTGGACTGGTGCTATACGGTCTGCCATCACCAGAAGAACTTCACCCCGTGCAAGGAGTGTCACGAGACTGCGGCGCGGTCAGCGACGCCGCTCACACCACAGGTCTCTTCACTGGAAACCGCTTTCCCACGAACACGTCGTACAGCCATCCTCCCAGCACTCCGCCCGTGAGGGGGCCGACGATGGGGACCCACCAGAAGTGGTTGCCGGCCCTGAACACTTCGGTCCCCCATCCAGCGAGCGCAGTCCACACCCGCGGTCCGAAGTCACGCGCCGGGTTGATGGCATAGCCGCAGTTCACGCCGAATGCGGTGCCGATGCCGACAACCAGCAGCCCAACGACCACAGGCACCAGTCCCGCCGGCGCTGGTGAGTTGCGGGGATCGGTGATGCCGAAGATCACGGCGATCAGAATGGCCGTCCCGACGACCTGGTCGATGAAGCCTCCGGGGAACGTGCTGAGGTACGGCTGCGGGTAGGTGGCGAAGATGAAGCCGGTTCCCTGCGGCCCGAGCACCTGGCGGACGCCGCCGTCGAAGGCGGAGAGGCCCTCCCGATACGTCAGATAAACGACGGCGGCAGCCAGAAACGCGCCAAGCGTCTGCGCCGCCATGTACGGCAACACCTTGCGCCAGGGGAAGCCACGGTGCGCCGCCACGGCGAGGGTGACCGCCGGGTTCAGGTGCGCTCCTGACACGCCCATCGAGACGTAGCACCCCATGACGACGCCCAGCCCCCAGGCCAGGTTGATCCCCAGGTAGCTGCCGTTCACCTGCTTGCTGATCGTGTACTGGGCCACCACACCGGCCCCGAACAGAATCAGGACAAACGTCCCGAACAACTCCGCCAGCACTTCCCGCCAGGTCTCACGCTGCATGTGGATACTCCTGTCCCGTTGACGACGGGCAATCGGCGCCAGAGTATATCCCGGAGTGTGGTAGCCTTCCGGAGTCTTTCGCGTCGGGATCCCATCCGACGTCTCCAGGAGCCGCATTGTGGCCTACATACTCGCCTTCGATCAGGGCACGACCAGTTCCCGAGCCATCCTGTTCGACCAGGCAGGCGCTGTCGCCGCAGTGGCCCAGCGCGAGTTCCAGCAGCACTATCCGGAGCCCGGCTGGGTCGAGCACGACCCGCGCGAGATCTGGGCGTCCCAGATTGCCGTCGCGGCCGAGGTGCTTGCCCGCGCTCAGGCGCGCCCTGCGGAGGTGGCGGCCATCGGCATCACCAACCAGCGCGAAACGACCGTCCTCTGGGACCGGGACACCGGCGAGCCGGTCTGCCCCGCGATCGTCTGGCAGGATCGCCGGACCGCCGAGTTGTGCGATCGCCTGAAGGCTGCCGGCTGCGAGGGCCTCGTGCGCGAGAGGACGGGCCTCGTCATCGACGCGTACTTCTCGGGCACGAAGATCGCGTGGATCCTGGACCACGTGGCGGGTGCGCGGAAGAAGGCCGAGCAGGGCCGGCTGGCCTTCGGCACGATCGACAGCTGGCTGGTATGGCAGCTGACGGGCGGCCGGGTCCACGTCACTGACGTGAGCAACGCCTCCCGCACGATGCTGTTCAACATCCGCACGCTGGGCTGGGACGACGACCTGCTGCGAATGCTCGACGTGCCGGCGAGTGTCCTGCCTGAGGTTCGGGCGTCCAGTGAAGTGTACGGGCGTGCGGCAGCCGGGCTGGGCCTCGACGGCGTGCCCATCGCGGGCATTGCGGGCGACCAGCAGGCGGCGCTGTTCGGTCAGATGTGTCTCGAGCCGGGGATGGCCAAGAACACCTACGGCACGGGCTGCTTCCTGCTGCTGAACACCGGCGAGCGGCCCGTCCCGTCGATGAACCGGCTCCTGACGACGGTTGCGTGGAAGGTCGGCTCGCGCACCGAATACGCGTTGGAGGGGAGCGTCTTTATCGGCGGGGCCGTCGTGCAATGGCTCCGGGACGGGCTCGGCATCATCCGGCAGTCGAGCGACGTCGAGGCTCTGGCGGCGAGCGTGGCGGACAACGGCGGTGTGTACCTCGTGCCGGCTTTTGCCGGCCTCGGCGCGCCGCACTGGGACGCGTACGCCCGCGGCACGATCGTCGGGCTCACGAGGGGCACGGGCGCCGCGCACATCGCGCGGGCGGCCATCGAGAGCATCGCCTACCAGGTGGCGGACCTGCTGGACGCCGTGCACCGCGACTCGGGGCTCACCCTTGCCGAGCTGCGCGTCGACGGCGGCGCGGCGCGAAACGACTGCCTGCTGCAGTTCCAGGCCGATCTGCTGGGCGTGCCGGTCGTGCGGCCGCACGTGACGGAGACGACCGCGAGTGGCGCCGCCTACCTTGCCGGGCTGGCCGTGGGGTTCTGGAGCTCGCCTGTGGAGATCGCGCGCCAGTGGCAAGCCGAGCGGCGTTTCGAGGCTGTGATGCCGGCGGCCGAGGCCGGGCGGCTGCGCGCCAGATGGCACGCGGCGCTCGAGCGGTCCAAAGGATGGCTCGGCGGCGGGGGACAGGCATGAACCGGGCGGAGATGGTCGGCAGGGTCGATGACCGCGCCGAGGCGTGGGACATCGTGGTCGTCGGCGGCGGCGCCACGGGCGTCGGCATCGCCGTAGACGCGGCGTCCCGAGGGTACGAGGTGCTGCTGCTCGAGCAGCACGACTTCGGCAAGGGCACGTCGAGCCGGAGCACGAAGCTCATTCACGGCGGCGTGCGCTACCTCGAGCAGGGGAACATCTCGCTGGTCATGGAAGCGCTCAAGGAGCGCGGCACACTCCGCCGGAACGCGCCGCATCTCGTGCACGACCTGGCGTTCGTGGTCCCCAACTACGACTGGTGGGAGGCGCCGTTCTACGGCCTGGGCCTGAAGGTCTACGACCTGCTCGCCGGCAGGTACGGGTTTGGCAGCTCGCAGGTTCTCTCCTACGACGAGACGCTGTCCCGTCTCCCGACGATCAAGACCGACGGCCTGCGCGGCGGCGTCCTGTACTTCGACGGGCAGTTCGACGACTCGAGGCTTCTCGTCAACCTCGCCCAGACGGCCGCCGAGCAGGGGGCAACGCTCGTCAACTACGCCCGGGTCGCCGGGTTCACGCGCGGGCCTGACGGATTCGTCGACGGCGTGGTCGCCGTGGACGAGGACACGGGCCGCGAGATTCGGGCCGGCGCGAAGGTCGTCATCAACGCCGCCGGCCCGTTCGCGGACGGCGTGCGCAGGATGTCGGATCCGGCCGCGCAGCCTCTCATAGCACCGAGCCAGGGCGTGCACCTGGTCTTCGATCGCGCGTTCCTCAGAGGGGCAAGCGCGATCATGGTGCCGCACACGCGGGACGGGCGCGTAATGTTCGCGATTCCCTGGCACGATCACACGCTGGTCGGCACAACCGACACGCCGATTGCCGAGCCAACGCTTGAACCGACCGCTCTGGACGACGAGGTCGCCTTCATCCTGGAAACCGCGGGGCAGTACCTGCACCGCGCGCCGACACGGGCCGACGTGCTGAGCGTGTCGGTGGGCATCCGCCCGCTGGTGCGCGCCGAGGGGGCCGTCTCGACCGCGGCTCTGTCCCGCGATCACACGATCCATATCGACCCGTCGGCCATCCTGACGGTCGCCGGCGGCAAGTGGACGACGTACCGCCGCATGGCCGAGGACGCGGTGAACCAGGCGGCCGTGCTCGCGCGCCTCCCCGAGCGCACCTGCAAGACCGCCACGCTCAACATCCACGGCTTCCACGCGCACGCCGAGAAGTCGGGCGCCTTCGGCGTCTACGGGTCGGACGCCCTCGCCATCAGGGACCTCATGCGGGCGCATCCGCCGCTGGCCCAACCCCTGCACGCGGCCCTCCCGTACCGCCGGGCCGAGGTCGTGTGGGCGGTGCGGGTGGAGATGGCGCGAACCGTCGAGGACGTGCTGGCCAGGCGCACGCGCGCGCTGTTTCTCAACGCGGCGGCGGCGGTGGAGATGGCGCCGGAGGTCGCCCGCCTCATGGCCGCCGAACTCGGGCACGACGATGCCTGGCAGCGACGCGAGGTCGCCGCGTTCGCTGCAGTAGCGCAGCACTACCGGCTGGCGTGACCCGCCGCCACGGAGGTGAAACCATGTTGAGACTTCGTTTCTATCCGTCATTCCTTCTCCTCGTTCTGCTTGCTGCTTCGTCGCCAGCCGCCGCGCAAACGAGCATCCAGGACAAGAAGCCCGTCTTCGGCGGCGCGTGCAAGATCTGTCCCTGGGGAGCCATGGCGGAGGTGGTACAGGCGGCGATGAAGCCCTACGGCTACGACGTGCAGGTCTGCTACAACTGCAACGCCATCGACGCGCCGCGGATCGTGAGCGAAGCGCGGCTGCCGCCGCCGTACAAGCCGGATCGCGTCGTGCCCGAAATCCTCGCCCCGCGAAACGCCCCGGGGCTGGGACAGGTCGACTTCGGCGCGGTGGCGATCCAGTTCATCCGGAGCGCCTACAAGGGAACGGGCATGTACGCGAAGGACAAGCCCCGGACGAATCTGCGTCTGATCGCCAACATCCAGGACCCCAGCTATGTCCTGGTGGCCGCCAAGGCGGAGACAGGGATCACGGACCTGGCGCAGATACGGCAGAAACGCTGGCCGGTCCGGATTCTCACGGCTGGGATCGGCAGCGACTCCGCGAGCATCCTGGCGCACTTCGGCCTCTCGCGGGAAATCATCGAGGCTGCCGGGGGCCGGGTGGGCAGCACGGCCGAGGATCGGGAGAAGTTCGACGTCGTCATCGGCGGCGGCGGCGGGATGACGACGGCTCCGGAATGGAGCATCTGGACGGAGATCAGCCAGAAGTTCAACCTCACCTTCATCGAGCTGCCCGATGATCTGCTGGCGAGGCTGGCGCGGGAGGGCGAACAGGAGCGCGGGATCATCCCCGCAGGGCTATACCGCGGAGTCGACCGGCCGATCCCGACGGTTGTGCGCACGGGCACGGTGGTCTACGGCCGGGACGACATGCCGGACGATTTCGCGTACATCGTTGCCAAGGCGATGGACGAACAGCAGCAGCTGCTGCAGTGGAGGCACCTGAACTTCTCCTACAACGTCCACACAGTGTGGAACGGGTACGAGGTCCCGCTGCATCCAGGTGCAGCCCGCTACTACAAAGAGAAGGGCTACATGAAGTAGGGGAGGCGGTTCACATGAAGACGGCTCTCTTGATTGCCATGCTCGTCGTCGTGCCCTTGATGGCCCAGCAGCAGCTCGCTCCCGTGAAGGTCGAGGGCGGGATGGTCCAAGGGACTCTCGAAGACGGGTTGACGGTCTACCGCGGCATTCCCTTCGCCGCGCCGCCCGTTGGTGACCAACGATGGCGGGCGCCTCAACCGGCCGCGAGATGGGAGGGTGTGCGGCCAGCCGACAAGTTCGGGCCTAGGTGCGTGCAGGGGATGGGGAGCCCCGCTGCTGCCGGTCAGGGGCCCGGAACGAGCGAGGACTGCCTCTATCTGAACGTCTGGACACCGGCAAAGTCCGTCCGCGACCGCATCCCCGTGCTCGTCTGGATCTACGGCGGCGGGTTTAACGCGGGAGCCACCTCGGAGCCGAACTACAGCGGGGAGAAGCTGGCGAAGAAGGGCGTGGTGCTCGTCAGCATCGCGTACCGCGTCGGGCAGCTCGGCTTCCTGGCGCACCCGGACTTGAGCGCCGAGACGAAGAACCGCGTCTCGGGGAACTACGGCCTGCTGGACATGATTGCAGGCCTGCAATGGGTTCAGAGAAACATCGCTGCGTTCGGTGGCGATCCCGGCCGCGTGACCATCTTCGGCGAATCTGCCGGCGGGATCGCGGTCAGCATGCTGTGTGCGTCGCCGCTGGCAAAAGGACTGTTCCACGGCGCGATTTCGCAGAGTGGCGGGTCGTTCGGGCCCCCGCGTCCCACGACTTTCCCCGGCGAGAACCTGAAGCGGCTTCCGGACGCGGAGCGCTCTGGCGACGCCTACGCCAAGAGCGCGGGGGCCTCGTCCATTCAAGAGCTTCGGAAGCTGCCCGCAGACAAACTCCCGGCCGGCGGGCGCGGCATGGGCATGGCCTGGCCGATCATCGATGGGTGGGTGATTCCGGACGATCAATACAAGCTCTACGAAGCGAAGCGGTACAACGACACGCCAATCCTGGTCGGCTACAACTCCGACGAGGGGGCGAGTTTCTCGCCGCCGAAGACGCCGGAGGACTATGTGTCGGCCACGAAGGCCCGCTACGGCCCGTTCGCGGAGAGTCTCCTGAAGGCGTATCCCGCCGGCTCCACGACAGTCCCGAAGACCGCACGCGATCTGACGCGTGACGCCGCATTTGGGTGGCACACGTGGATCTGGGCGAGGCTTCAAGCGAAGACGGGGAAATCCAGAGCCTTCTACTACTACTTCGACCAGCATCCGGAGTATCCGGCTGATTCTCCGCGGGCGGGGTACGGCACCGCGCACGGAGCCGACGTCCCCTACGTGTTCCAGCACCTCAACGCCTCGAACCCGCAGACCACGAAGGATGATGTCGCGATCTCGGAGGCAATGGCTACGTATTGGACGAACTTCGCCAAGCGCGGCGACCCGAACGGAGAAGGGCAGCCCGCCTGGCCGGCGTTCAGCGACGCCAATCCCGTGGTGATGCACTTCTCGGGGACGCCCCGCACCGGGCCGGTCCCCAGTGCCGAGGCGCTCAAGGCGCTGGACGCGTATTTCGCGTGGCGCCGGACGCCGGAGGGAGAGGCCTTCGTGAAGTAGGCCCGCGTCGGTCAGGCCGGACTTCATGATGGGAGGCGCACGTTGGTGAGCGCACGGCGAGTCGTCTTACTGATTGGGCTGGCGGCGCTCGCGTTCACGACGCCCGTCGTCGCACAGACCTGGACGGCCGACAACGGGAACGGAACCTTCACGAACCCGCTGTTCTGGGAGGAGTTCTCGGACCCGGACATGATCCGCGTCGGCTCCGACTTCTATCTCACGGGCACGACCATGCACAGCATGCCCGGCCTGGCCGTGTTGCGCTCGCGAGATCTGGTCAATTGGACGTTCGTCAGCTACGCGCTCGACCGGCTCGACCTTGGACCCTCCTTCCGCCTGGAGGACGGCAAGAACGAATACGGCCGTGGGATCTGGGCGCCTTGCTTCCGTTATCACAACGGCACGTTCTACATCTTCAGCAATGTCAACGGACAGACCACGCAGACGTTCCGCGCCAGCAGTCCCGAGGGTCCCTGGACCCGGATACCCATGAAGCGTTCGCTGCACGATCTCTCGGTGCTGTTCGATGACGACGGCAGGATCTACGTGGTGTGGGGATACAGAGGCATCCGCATCGCGCAACTCACCGAGGATCTGACCGACACGGTTCCAGGTACCGAGCGGGAGCTGATTGCCACGTCGGCGGGGATGGGCGAAGGCCTTCACCTCTACAAGATCAAGGGGAAGTACATCCTCACCAGCGCCTGGTACATGGACGAGATGCGGATGCCCGTGGCGCGCGCCGATCGTCTGGAAGGCCCGTGGGAGGTGAACCAGAACGTGAGCCGGGGCGAAGATTTCGGCCTCGGTGTGAGCTTCCGAGCGAGCGGGCGTGAAGGCGCTTTCCGCATCAGCCCGCCGGACTCGTCGAAGCCGGGCCGCTGCGCCATCCACCAGGGCGGCATCGTCGACACTCCGACCGGAGAGTGGTGGGGGTTCTCGATGATGGACGCCAATGCCATCGGCCGCTTCACGGCGCTCTCCCCGATCACATGGACCGACGGGTGGCCGTACTTCGGGCTGCCCGGCAACCTCGGACGCACGCCGCGGACGTGGGTCAAGCCCAACACGGGGTCGTCAGACGCACCACACGCCCCGCACCGGCGCAGCGACGATTTTTCCGCACAGGTGCTTCAGCCGATCTGGCAGTGGAATCACGTGCCGGTGGAGGGGAAGTGGTCTCTGCTGGAGCGGTCTGGGTTCCTGCGCCTTCACGCGCTGCCCGCAGCGGACCTGTGGCGCGCGCGCAACACCCTCACGCAACGCGCGATCGGGCCGCGCTCCACGGTGACGGTGGCTTTGGAGACAGCCGGCATGAAGCCCGGTGATGTCGCCGGCCTTGCGCTGTTCAACAGACCTTACGCGTGGCTTGGCGTGGAGCGTGGCGCTGACGGTCTCACGCTGGCGCTGTTCGATGAGGTGGCTGGCACAACCAGTCGGGTCCCGCTCACGAACACGCGAGTCTGGCTTCGTGCCGACTGCGACTTCGTGAAGAATGCGGCGGGCTTCCGCTACAGCACCGACGGAAGGAGCTTCACCGGCATCGGCGAGCCCCACACGATGGCCTACGGCCTCATCACCTTCCAGGGCGTGCGCAATGCCCTGTTCGCCTACAGCACGCAAGGAGACGCCGAGGGCGGCTACGCGGATTTCGATTCGATTGACGTGAACGAGGAGGCGCGGGCGCCCATCCCGTACGGCAGGCAGATCGAGCTGACGGTTCGCGGCACCGGTGCGAAGCTCCAGTTCGGGAACGCCGCGTCATTCACCGTGGTAGACCGGACGCTCGGACGTGTGGCGCTGAGGACAGACGATGGCTTTGTTTCGGTGGATCAGAGCCGCGGCGTGTCGCTTCGCCGCGGCACGCCGGGCCAGGCGGAGACGTTCCAGTGGGTCGACACCTTCGACGGCGAGCTCGCGCTGATGTCTCTCTCCAGCAACCGTTTTCTCCGTGTGAGTCCGGAAGATGGCAGAATCCTGGCGGACAGTCCGGGGCCGCACCCGAATGGCCAGGATGGCGTCCGTTTTGTCTGGCGTGCACGTTGATGGAACACCCGTTGGGAAACGCGATCCCTCTGGTTGTCTTTGCTCGTGCTTGAAGGAGGTTTGACATGTCCCGTTCCTGGATGAGTGCTGTGACGTGCGGCGTGGGGATCGCGGTGATGGTGGCGATCTCGAGCGCCCAGGCTCCCGCCGGACCGCCCCAGGGCGGTCAGGGCATGCCTCCGGGTGGCCGCGGAATGGCTGCGCCCTTCGCGGCCGATCAGCTGAGCTGCCCGGAGCTCTCCGCTGCGGTGCGAATGGCTGTGTCCAACGACAGCCGGCTGCGCGACTGGGCCCAGATCAACCGCTATCGAGAGGCCAACCGGACAGTCACCAAGGCCGACGTCGTCTTCATGGGCGACTCCATCACCGACTTCTGGCCGCAGTCTCGCTTCGGCGAGTTCTTTCCGGGCAGAAACTACGTCGGCCGCGGCATCAGCGCGCAGACGACGCCGCAGATGCTGATTCGGATGCGGCCGGATGTGGTGGCGCTGAAGCCGAGGGCGGTCGTCATCCTGGCCGGCACGAACGACATTGCCGGGAACACCGGACCGATGACCGACGAGGAGATCGAGGGCAACCTCATGTCGATGGCCGAGGTGGCGGCGGCCAACAACATCAAGGTGATCTTCACGAGCATCCTGCCGACGAGCAACTACCACGTCGCGCCGAACGGCGTGCCGCAGACGACGACGCGGCCCCTCGCTCGCATACAGGCCATCAACAGCTGGATGAGGAAGTACGCGGCCGAGCACAAGCACGTCTACGTCGACTACTACTCGGCCATGATCGACGCGCAGGGGATGCTGCGCACCGAGCTGAGCGGCGACGACCTGCACCCGAACAAGGCCGGCTACGACATCATGGCGCCGCTCGTCGAGCAGGCGATCGCGAAGGCAGTTCGGTAGGCGGCGAACGGGCGCAAGACGGTCAGGTCCACGCAGGGGGGCGCCTCGCCCTCGTCGACGAAGGTGCGGGATACAGCAACTCGCCGTGCTCGCGGCGATCAGGACCCATGCCGCCCTTCCGGGTCGTGAGGTTCTCCTGCTCCCGGAACACGAGGCAGGGCGACGACGATCCGACCGGCCATAGAAACGTCCAGGACTTGGACGACCGACGCGCTCGCGAGGTGGGCTGATTATGGCCGATTGACGGCCGGCCCTTGCGTGTTCGGGCTTGGGGTGTTCGGGCATGGGGCGAGGCCATTCACCGGTGGACACGGTCGTGATCGAAGAGTCGCCGGACGAGACCGGTACGCCCCGGCGCGACCCCGCGATTACGGGGGTGGGATCTGAAGATCACGGCAAATCTTCCGGGCCAAGAACTCGTCGATCTCGCGATGCCGTGGAATGGTGGATGCCTTCCGCGCCGAGGGATTCACGAAGATGGAGTGGATCGCCCCCTCACGCAGCAGGCGGCAGCCGTGTGACTCAAGGTGGCGAATCAGATCGACGCGCTTCACGCTGTCAACTGCAACGGCTCACGGATTACGTCAACGCCCCTGGCATCCTCTTGAGCGAGTGCCCGGTTCGCCTCCAGGACGAGGGTCACAGCCTCTGCGAGGTTCGCCCTGGCTTCGTCCAAGGTGGCCCCCTGGGTGTTCGTGCCGGGCAGTTCCTCCACGTACGCAACGTATCCGCCGGGAACAGGGCGAAACACGGCGGTGAACTGGACCGTCATGAACTCATGATACTGCCAGTCGGATGGGGCGTCCAACTGCAGTTCGGACGTCGCAGCGCCTCGAACCGTATCGCAGCGGCACGCGGCCGCGCGATCACCGGAAGTGCGCAATCGGGATGAGATCCTGTTCGGTGCGCCACGACCGCTAGCGGCCTTCGACAACGATCAGCACACCCCACCCGGGCACCTGCAGCGTGGCGCCTGCGGCGACGGGCTGACTCGTGAGCAGGTCACTCCCCGCCGCGTGGGGGTAGCGGAACGCTGCGGGTTGCGCGGAGTAATTGAGGTAGTAGCGAACGGTCCGGCCCTGGTCGTTGGTGCCGGACTTTGTGACGAGCGGGAACCGGATGTCCTGGTCGGCGCCCCAGAGCCCCGCCTTGCGCACGGCATCCTCGAGAATCCGGCTCATGAGCTCGTCGGTCGGCATGAACCCGACGTACGTCGCCAGGCCTTTCCCATATGGGTTCTCGGTCAGGGCCGCGTACTGGCCCCAGACGGGATGCGCGTACCGGGCCAGCACGCGCGCCGTCGTCGGCGTGAGCATCTCCATCCACAGCCGGACCGCGTCGTTCCCCTTCTGCAACGGGTACGGGCTTGCTACTGACACGGCGGCAGGCACGGTGAACTGCGTGTAGGTCACGCCGCACGCTTCCGTGATGACGCCTGGCTGGGGGGTCGCCCGGACCTTGACGTTCTCGTCGGAGAAGCCGCTCTTGAACGTATAAACAATGTGCCCGCCGTTCCTGACGAACTCGTTCAGCCGCTCGAGCAGCGCGTCGGGGGCGGCGTACAGGGCGGGGACGACGATCAGGCGGTACCTCTCGAAGTTCGTGCTCGACGGGTCGATGAAGTCTACGCCCACGTTCAGTCGGTAGAGCGCGTCGTAGGCGAGACGGAGCACGTCGTTGTAGTTCTCTCTGGCCCCCGCCCCGAAACCAAACGCGTTGAAGGCCGTCAGGGCCTCGTTGCTGAAGAGGATCGCCACCTGGTTCGTCTTGCGGAGATTGACCAGTTGAGATCCGATCGCGGCGAAGTCCCGGCCGATGGTCTTCGCCTCTTCGTACGTGGGATTGGGGCGGAAGTCGTGGCTGAGAAGACCCTTCCAGTACGTCTCGGCGGAGTTGTGAATCGAGTGCCAGTGCCAGTACGCGACCATGTTCGCACCGGAGGCGAGATGGCTGAAGGCCTGGAGCCGGAGCTGGCCGGGGTAGGGCAGCCATGGCGGATTGCCCTGCGCCTGGGTCTCAATGACGAGGTAGTTTTGACCGGCCTTCATCGAGCGCGCGAGATCGCCGCCAAGCGAGATCTCGATGCCGGTGAGTTCATCCTGCGTGGGGTGGTAGACGTCCACGCCCGCGACGTCCATCGCCTTCACGGCGGCGAAATGATCCACGTCCGGCTGGATGCCGTAGGAGTAGCCCCGCCACTCGAGGTCGAAGTTCTGCGTCACGAACTGGCCCGGCCGCGCGTACTCCCTCACGATGGCCGCCTGCCACGCCAGATAGTCGGTCACCTGCTGGCGCTGGAACTTCGCGAACTCAGCGCTCAGGCTCGCGTTGATGCTGCCCACCGAGGAAGGGAAGTCCTCCCAGCTGCCGACCCGGTTGCTCCAGTAATCGAGGCCGAACGCCCGGTTGACCGCGTCGAGCGTCTTGAACTTCTCCTTCATGTACTGCACGAAGAGCGCCTGGACCGCCGGGCCGGCGGTCTGGTAGTGCTTGGTCTCGTTGTCGACCTGGTACCCGATGACCGCCGGATGCTTGCTCACGTGCTCCAGCAGCCGGCGGATCACGCGCTCGGCATGCGTCCGGAAGTGCGGGTTGGTGATGTCCATGTTCTGCCGCGGCCCGTACTGGTTCGGCCCCCGCGGCGTGACGGCGAGCACGTCCGGGTACTTGCGCACGAGCCACGCCGGCACGGCGTAGGTGGGCGTGCCGACAATGACGCGGATTGAAGCGCGGTTCATCGCATCGAGCACGCGGTCGATGTGGGTGAAGTCGAAGGTGCCGTCCACGGGCTCAAGCGTGCTCCACGTCGACTCGGCGATGCGGACGACGTTGATGCCTGCCTCCTGCATCATGCGGACGTCCTCGTCGAGGCGGTCGTACGGCATGTACTCGTCGTAGTAGGCGACGCCGTAGAGCAGCCGGTCCATCTTTGGAGCTTGCGCCAGGACGGCCAGGGACGCGCACAGGAGTGAGACCGCCAGCACGGGGATCGTCTTGGTCATGGAAACGCTCTACTTCTTCGGGCGCAGGTGTTTGTCCATGAAGTCGAGGAACACAGCGTAATCTGACGGCAGCGGTCCGTGGCCGCCGGCGTGCATGAAGTACCCGATGTCGTAGAGCAGCGGTGTGCCCGCGGAAGGCCACTCGTCGGTTCCGAGTCCCCGCCTGCCCAGCAGCCGGTAGACGGGTTCAGCCGCTACCGCGGCCAGAAACTCGCCCTTCGGATCAGACCACTTGTCGCCGTCTCCGGTCTGGAGAAGCACCGGCCTGGGAGCTATCAGCGCCAGAAGCATGTGGGAATCGATCGGCAGATCATCTACGCGATCCCCGTACTTCCGGTAGTTGGCGCAGAACTGATACGGGAAGTTCGTGTTGAGGTTCTTGACGGTTTCGCCGTAGTCGCGACGGCTCAGGGCCGCGCCGCCCTCGCCGGACGCGCCTGCGATCACGAGAGCGAAGCGGGTGTCGTGGGCTCCAGCCCACACCACGGTCTTCCCCAGGCGGGACACGCCGAAGATCGCCACGCGCCTGGCGTCCACGCCCGGATCCCTCTCCAGATAGTCCATCGCGCGGCTCATTCCCCAGGCCCACGCCGAGATGGCGCCCCACTCATCGGGACCGGGTTCTGCCTGGCCCGGCTTGAGGTAGAGCCCCCGGACACCCAGCGTGGCGCCGCCGTCGAAGTCCGGGTCAATGTCGCCGTAGTACATCGTTGCGAACCCGAAGCCGCGATCGAGAAACTGCTCGACGTTCGTGCGGCCCATTCCCGGCGAACCGGCCGGCACCGGAATCCTCTTCTTGTCCTTCCCCCACATCTCGCCCGCTCTCACACCGGGGTCGGAGACGGTCATCACATTGGGAGAGAAGCTGAGGTTCAACAGCACGGGTGCCGGCTTGGCGGCCGCAGCGGGCAAGTAGATGAGCAGGTCCGCCTTGGGACCAGCCTTGTTGGCTGAGAAGTAGATGGTGACCTGCTTGCGGACGGCCTTGCCGTTCAGCGCGGCGGTCCCCTTGTCGAACACCTCGAAGGTCATGTCTTTCGGGCGTCCGGGCATCCGGCCGTACTGATGCTCCTCGGCAAGCTTCAGGATCTCCGGCCGGCGCTTCGTGTTCCACGTCTCAACGTCCTTCACCCGCGTTCCGTCAAGGCACACCAGCGGGTCGGGCAGAACGTAGCTGCCCACCAGGGACTCATCCGTATTCGCGGGCCTCGCAGCGGGCGCAGCCGGTGCGGGAACGCCCGCCGGCGTTCTTGCTGGGGACGCTGCACCCTGCGCGGCTGCGGGCTGGGTTGCCGGAGCGGGAGACGGAGCCGGCTCTGGCGAGGACTGTGTGGCCGAGAAGCTGCCCTCCATCCCGAACGGCGAGAGACTCACAGTCCCGCCCATCTTCGTTGCGGACTCCAGCGTCCCCGTGTAGGCCATCGTCAGCGCCGTGCCCTGGTAGTCGGCCTTGTACGAGAAGGTCACCCTGGTGCCATCGACCTGCCCGCTGACCTCGACCGCGGTCTGGCCGGAGCCGCAGCTCCCGGTGAAGTCACCGTCCTTCTGGATGAACGTGCACTCCTGGGTGCTCTCATTCCCGGCCATGCGGGTCTGAACCTGCCATCTTCCCGTCAGCGTCGGGGCCTGAGCAGGAACTGCGACGACGGCCGCGAACGCCAGTAACACAAGCGGGATCGACACCTTCATGGACTCCCCCTTCTGAGGCCAGACCAGGAGACCGCGCCTCGAGAGCCGGCGAGGGGCGCGGGTGGAGCAGCAGGCGACCCGCGCGCAGCGGGCGGCGGCCGCCGGCCGGAACGCGTCGAGCGCCTCGGCCGTAGAGTATATCTCGCCGATCTGGCACTATCGAGGCAGCACGGCTGTGGCAGGAAGGGCCGGCGTGACCTCAGGCTGCAGGGACGGAAGGAGCAGGCCAACCATGAACATCCCAAGGGTCGTCTCTCTCCCCCTCGTCCTCGCACTGGCTCTGGCATTCGGCGCTGCGCCGTTGCCCGGCAGCGGTTCGGGCGGCACCGACGCCCTCATTCGCGAGCTTCGCTGCGAGTACCTCGTGGATCCGGCGGGAATCGATGTTCAGAAGCCGCGACTGAGCTGGGGGATCGACCCTCGGTCTGGCGTCCGCTCACAGGTTGCGTATCGCGTGCTCGTCGCGAGCAGCCAGACGATCCTGAACAAGGACCAGGGCGATCTCTGGGATTCCGGTCGCGTTGCCTCGGAGGAGTCCACGTGGATCCCATACGCCGGCACGACGCTGAGGTCGGGCCAACGCGTGTACTGGAAGGCACGGATCTGGAGCGAGGACAAGCGTCCATCGCCCTGGAGCGCACCCGCAACGTGGTCGATGGGCCTTCTGCAGGCTTCCGACTGGCACGCCAAGTGGATCGGAGAACGGCGCCCTGACGGCGCCGCCGAAGGCACGCCGCTGCCTTTTCCCTGGCTGCGGAAGACGCTCACGCTGGCGCAGAAGCCCGCCAGGGCCGTCGCCTACGTCAACGTGTTGGGCTACTACGAGCTGTACATCAACGGCAGGAAAGTCGACGACCATGTACTGAGTCCGGCAGTCAGCGACTACTCCAAGCGGAATCTCTACGTGACGCACGAGGTGGCCGAGTACCTGGTGCCGGGAAAGAACGTCGTTGCGCTCTGGGTCGGGCGGGGCTGGTACGTCAGGGGCCATCCGGGAGTGGTGCACGATGGCCCGCTCGTGCGCGCGCAGCTCGAGATCTCGATGCCCGATGGACGCGCGACCGAGATCGTGACGGACGAGACCTGGAGGCTCCGCGAGAGTCCCCTCACGCCGCTCGGCCGCGGGACGGCATTCGGCGACTACGGCGGCGAGCGCCACGACGCCGGCATGGAACTGCCCGACTGGAACGGCGTGGACCTGGACGATTCGGGATGGCAGGCCGCCGCGGTGTTCACGACGCCGGAGGTTCTGACGACGGCGCAGATGGTGGAGCCGAACCGGCTGGTGGAGACGATCAGGGCCCGGCAGGTCGATCTCTATCCTCAGGGCGGCTGGGTGATCGACATGGGCCGGGCGTTTACGGGATGGCTCGAGATCAGACTGCCGGCGATTCCCAAGGGTGTGACCGTCAAGCTCGAGTACTCCGACCAGATGACGCCGGACAAACCCGCCCCCGGGGCTGCAGCGACGGGAGGAGGTGGCGGACGCGCGGGCGCGGCGCCGGCACTCCCCAACACGTTCAATCAGCGCGACGAAGTCGTGGGGAACGGCAGCGCGCTGACGTTCCGCTCGCGGTTCAACTACCACGGATTCCGATACGTTCGATTGACCGGGCTCGAGACGCCTCCGGCCGCTTCGGACGCGACCGGCTACCTGATCCGCACGGCGTACGACCGGGCCGGCGAGTTCACCTCGTCGAACGACCTGCTGAACCGGATCTACCAGCTCGTCACCTGGACGTACGAATCGCTGACGCTGGGTGGCTACGTCGTGGATTGTCCGACGCGGGAACGACTGGGCTACGGGGGGGACGCCGGGACCTCCCTCGAGACGGGCATGTACAACTTCGCGACCGGCGGGCTCTACAACCGCTGGCTGGCCAACTGGCGCGACTCCCAGGAGCCGACAACCGGCTCTCTGCCGCACACCGCGCCCAACTACCCAAATCAGGGCGGCGGCGGCCCGATGTGGGGCGGGTTCGTGGTGACCCTCCCGTGGCACATGTACGTGCAGTACGGCGATCGAGCGGTGCTCGAAACGAACTACCCGATGATCCAGAAGTGGCTCGGCTACCTGGCCTCCGAGACGACCGACAACCTGCTGTTGGACCACAAGAGCCACGCGATGGGGATGCAGGCGTGGAACTTCCTCGGGGACTGGCTGACGCCGAAGGGAAGCCTCCGGGGAACCGTGCCGCCCGTCCAGCTGATCAACACCACGCAGTACCTGTACCAGCTCCAGCTCGCGTCGAAGATTGCGAAGGTCCTGGGGAAGACGTCCGACGCGTCGTCGTACGACGCGCGGGCGGCTGCGGTCTCAAAGGCGATCCACCAGCGCTTCTTCAACGCCGCCGACCACAGCTACACCAATGGCGACTCGGTCCAGGAGGCTTTTCCGCTTCTCACGGGCGTCGTGCCCTCGGAGTTGCGCCCCGGCGTCATGAAGAAGCTGGAAGACACGATCCTCGTTCAGAACAGAGGCCACCTCGACACAGGGATGCATGGGACGTACTTCGTGATGAAGTACCTCATGGAGGCGGACCGCAACGACCTGATCTACGAGATGACGAGCAAGACCGACTATCCGGGCTGGGGTTACATGCTCGCCAGTGGCGCCACAACCGCCTGGGAGAGCTGGACGGGCCAGTCGCACATCCACGACACGCTCATCTCGATCGGCGCGTGGTTCATCCAGGGTGTGGGCGGGATCCGGGCCGATGAGAACGCTCCGGGCTTCAAGCACTTCTTCGTCAAGCCCGCAGCCGTCGGCGACCTGACGTTCGCCAGGGCCAAGTACCGTTCGATCCGGGGCGACATCGTCAGCGACTGGCGGATCGAGAACGGCATCTTCAAGCTCAACGTCACGGTCCCTCCCGGATCGACGGCGACCGTGATCGTGCCGGGGCAGGGCGAGGTCCGCACGCAGGCGCGCCGTTCGCCCTCATCCGCTGCAAGCGGCGCTCGCCATTTCGAGGTTGGCCCCGGGACGCACGCCTTTGAGACGACGCTGCGATGATCTGGAGGTTCGATCACGGTGGCTGGATCGGGCTGGCGCATGAGTCCGGCAGATCGGGCCGGCTGGGCCAGGCTGGCTGGAGTGTCCGGCCGATGCGGCGCAGGTAGAATCCCACTCGGCTGAATGACCCGACGTGCTCGCAGGGGTGATTCGACATGAGGACAACAACATCCAACGGAGTGACGGTTCTGCTGGCGCTGCTGGCCGTCTGCCTTTTCGCCTGGGCGGCGCCCGGAGGCCAGGTCGGAGATCCCCTGCAGTTCGCCAGAGACGGCTTCACCGTGGAAACCAGGACGGTGAGGACCTCTGCGGGTGAGAAGCAGGTGACGTATCGCTCGTACCTGCACATTCCGTACGTCGCGAACCCCGTCGACAAGGACTATCAGAGCCTGAACGTGAGCGTTCCGATCAGCGTCGATGGCGCTGCCGTCGATGCCACGAACGCGCCGATTCTGTTCACGATTGGCGTTGGTGGCTACATGTCGCATCTGGGCTGGTGGACCAGGCGCTGTCGAAACAGCTGAGAGGGGCGTACGCCAACTATCAGGCGTCTCTGAAGCTCCAGGGCAGGAGCGGCTTCGGGGCCATCACGGCAGACAACTACGCGAAGTACCTGCTTCAGTACTACCTGATCCCGTCAGCCAACAAGTACTTGAAGAGCCTCCCCGACGACAGGCGCAAGGAGTACCTGGCCGAGCACACGTGGATCACGTGGACGGAGAAGGGGGCGACGTTCAGTTTCCCGGACTACGTCGCGCACGTCGGCAGGATGAAAGGCCTGCCGGCCTTTGACGACTTCGACCTGAGGCAGCCCGAACCGAATCTCTTCGGCACCAAGACGATCGACTCCAGGCACTTCACCGAGTTCAGCCTGCGGCACGCCACTGGCAACAACAACGCCGCGCTGGACACGGACCTGCAGCGGCTGGTGAACATGATGAATGCCATGTACTTCATCGGCCAGAACAACAGCGGCTGCGCCAACCACTGGTGGATCCGGCACGGCACCAGCGACAATCACACGTCGCAGACCGTCATCACGAACCTGGCTACGAGCCTCGAGAACCGGAAGAAGAACGTGAATACGTGGCTCTACTGGGACGCCGGGCACGGCGCAGACGAACACCCTGAAGCCTTCATCGCCTGGATCGGCGAGATCACCGGGTTCAAGAGAGGGAGCAGGTAGGCTGGACGCTCTCCTCTACGCCAGAGTCTCCTGTGCCCGCACCACCCTGTCTCGGACCGCCACGCCGTAGGCGCACCTGAAGGAACAGGCGGCGCAGTCGCGGCATCGGGCGTCTCTGGCCTGCTGCGGCATCTCCAGGTAGCGCTCGCGGGCGAGCGCGAACTGGCCGTACCCTTCCGCATAGGTCAGGAACCGGAGGATGTCCGGCACCGGCACGCCCCTGTCGCAGGTGCCGCCGCAGGCGCCGCACATCCGGCAGTAGGTCGCGCTGATGCTCGCGAGCTGGGCAGTCAGCAGGAGCTCGTCTTTCTGCGTGTACGGCTCCGCCATCGCCCGGAGGTTCTCATTCAACTGATCGAAGTCCGTCATGCAGACGATGGCGGTGTCGACCGATTCGTTCTTGAGCGCCCATTTGATCGCGGCGACGGGAACGCCCGGCTGGCTGAGCCGCTGGCTCAGCTCCTTCGGGTTGGCACCGTAGAGCCGGTCTCCTCTCCCCACGCGGGTGACGCCGCCGGCCATTGCCTTCATCGTCACGATTCCGAGGCCGGCTTTTCGAGCCGCCTGGATGGCGGCCGTCATGTCGGTTTTCGACGCGTCGGGGTTCGTGTTCATGCCGGCGTCGACCGACCGCATGGCGAAGTTGTAGGTCGTCAGGCAGACGTCTGTCTGGCCCGACTTGGCCAGGTAGGCCAGCATCCGGTCCATGTTGAAGTGCGTGCTGACGCCGGCAAAGCGGATCTTCCCGCTCTTCTTGGCCTCCTGCTGCGCTTCGAGCAGGTCGGGGCGCACCTGCTCCGGCTCGTTCTTCATGTGGAGGTACCAGATGTCGAGGTAGTCGGTCCCCAGCTCGCGCAGGCTCGTGTCGAGATCCTGAAGGAGCTGGGCCTTGGTCTGGGCGCCGCTCTTGCTCGAGATGACGACCTTCTGGCGGACACCCTTGAGCGCGCCGCCGACCATGCGCTCGTTGTTGCCGTTCTGATAGGCGCGGGCGGTGTCGAAGTGGTTGATGCCGAGATCGGCCGCCGCCGTAATCACGGACGGATCCGACGTTGTCATGCAGCCGAAGGCAAGCGAGGTGACCTTCAGGCCGGTCTTGCCCAGCGTCCGGTAGGTCAGCTTGATGGCGCCGGGCTTCGCCTGGCCATCGTCTGGCGGCAGAAGCCGGCTGTTCGTCGTGCGAAGGCCGGCCGCTGGAACGACCAGGCCCGCCGCCAGGAAATCTCGACGTGTGAAGTCTGGTTTCATGTTAGCGCTGCTTGGCGAAGATCGCGTCCAGCGCGAGATACCGGGCGCGGTCGGTCTCGGGTTCCGCCTTGGACTCGACGTCGATGCGCATCCGCATGTAGTTGGTCGCGGCATCGTACGCCGGCCACTCGGGCAGGCCGGGACCGTTCGGGTTCCCGGTCTTGATGAAGTTCACGAAGTACCCCTGCATTGTTTCGGAGACCTTGCGGTCGTCGGGTTCCCACGCGTACCGGTTGTCGAGATCGAGGTTGCCCATGGCGTACTGAATCTCGGCCGAGTGGGCGGCGCCGCGCGGCGCCGACGGCATCATCGCCCCGCGTCCTTCGCCTCGTCCTGCTCCTCGTCCTTCTCCTCGTGCTGCTCGTCGCCCTTCTGCTTGCGCTGCTCCTCGTCCTTCTCCTCGCCCTGCCGCTGGTGCTGCTGCGGGCGCTGTGGGGGCCTCCCGGCCGGGCATGCCGAGGTACCGCGGGCGAACCCGGGTGTAGAAGTACCGGTAGACGGGCTTCCCTCCGGTCTTCAGCTGCAGCTCGGTCCACTTCCAGGTGCTGTGCGCGATAAACCGGGCACTCGCCAGATCCGTCGCGGCCTGCAGGACCTCTTCCGGTGTCTTCGGCGCGTAGACCTTTAGAACCTCGCCGGCGTTTTCGCCGTACAGCCTGCGGATGGCGTCTGCGAAGTTCGCCACGGTCGGCTCGGCCTGGCCGAGGACCGATCGCGCGCCCTGCTCCTCGGAGTTGCTGCCGGCCATGAGCGGAACCTTGGCCTGCTCGCCTGCCTCGAAGATCTCGGTGAGCGTCTTCGGCAGGAAGTACCCATCCAGATTCGAGCTCCAGCGAAGGCTCGGCATGCCTCCCGGCGCACCCGGACCGCCACGGCCTTCCGGGGCACCCTGACCGCCACGGCCGGCCGCCGCACCCGGGGCGCCACGGCCTGGCGCCGCACCCGGCGCGCCGCCGCCGGCGGGAGCCGCGAGCAGTTCCTGGATCTTCTCGGCGCTGATCGCGCGCAGCGCGGCGAGCGTGGTCGCGCCTGCCCTCTCGCCGAAAGCGACACCATCCTTCTCGGTTTCGGCGAGCGGCCGAGGCGGCAGCGTGGAGATGAGCGCGCCGCTCTCGCCGATGGCCCCGGCGATCAGACCCCTGGAGAGCGGCGACGCCATGAGCGCGCTGACCGAGATCGACCCGGCCGACTCGCCCGCGATCGTCACGCGCGCCGGGTCACCGCCGAACGCCGCGATGTTCTGCTGCACCCAGCGCAGGGCGGCCACCTGGTCGAGCAGCCCGTAGTTGCCAGAGGCGTGATTCGGTGACTCCTGGGTCAGCTCGGGATGCGAGAAGAACCCGAAGATGTTGGTCCGGTAGTTGAGCGAAACCGCCACAATGCCCTTGCGAGCCATGCTCTCGCCGTCATAGCGGGGTTCCGAGCCGTCGCCATTCTGGAACCCGCCGCCGAAGACGTAGACCAGGACCGGGAGCTTCTCCTCCGCGGACTTGGCGGGCGTCCAGACGTTCAGGTACAGGCAGTCCTCGCTCATGCCCTTGGAGCGGAGCCAGTAGTCGGAGGCCGGCGAGATCCGCTGCATGCAGGCCGGGCCGAACTCGTCCGCGTTCCGCACGCCCGTCCAGTCCTTGACGGGCTGAGGCTCGCGCCACCGCAGATCGCCGACGGGCGGTTCCGCGAACGGGATCCCCTTGAAGCCGCGCACGCCGTCTTTGGGTGCGACCGTCGATTCGATGATGCCGTTTGCGGTTTTCACCTGGTTCTCCGGAAGCGGCGGTGCCGCCGTGCACGCCGACAGGAGCACGGCAAGCGGGGCGATTGCCATTGTGAAGGTTCTCATCGCAGTGGTCTCCCGTGGTTATCGATGCGGCGATCTTCGTGTGTTGCCGGGCGCTCGCGTGTCAGACGCAGACTGGCGAACCTAGTCTACCCCAGAAGGGAGGCGCCGTCGCGCGATCACGCGCCGAAGGGCTACGTGCTCACGGGTCAGGGGATCACCGTCGTCCGATCCCAGCGGTGCGCGCGCAGCGCCGCGAGCAGATCGGCCGTCAGAGGCGCCCCGTCGCTGGCCGCGAGGTTGCGTTCCACGTGCGCCGCCTTGCGCATGCCCGGGATCGTCGTCGTTACGGCCGGATGGTGCAGGATGAACCGCAGCGCGAGGCCCGGCAGGTCCATGCCGGCCGGGACGAGCGGCAGGAGCCGCTCGATGTGTTCCATCGTGGCCGCCAGGTTCTCCGGCGTGAAGTACAGGCTCCGCCAGTCCGAGCTCGGCCACCGTGATTCGCGGGTGATCGTGCCGGTGAGGCTGCCCTCGTCGAACGGCACCCGCGCGATGACGCCGACGCCATGCGCCTCGCACGCGGGGAACAGCTCGTCTTCGGGCGCCTGGTCGAAGATGTTGTAGACCACCTGCACGCAGTCAATGGCCCCGGTCCGGATCGCCCGGATGCCGTTCCACGGCTCCCATCGGTTCAGGCTGATGCCGAACGCGCGGATCTTCCCCTCAGCCTTGAGGTCTTCGGCTGTCCGCCGCCAGCGTTCGTCGTCGGACCACTCGTCTGTCCACGTGTGCAACTGCTGCAGGTCGATCGTCTCGACGCCGAGATTGCGGAGGCTCTTCTCCGTGTACTCGCGGATATGGTCGGGAGGAAACGTCTCGTCGAGCCGGTACTCGGCCCTCGCGGGCCACCGGCGATTCTTGGGCGGCACCTTGGTGGCGACGTACAGGCGCCGGTCGGGATGGCGGCGAATCGTCTCGGCCAGCAGCCGCTCGCTGTGCCCGTCGCCGTACGCCCAGGCGGTGTCGAAGACGTTGCAGCCGAGCTCAACGGCGCGGTTCAGCGCCGCCAGCGACTCGGCATCGTCGGATCCCGTCCATCCGCCCATGCCCCACATGCCGTAACCGATTTCGGTCACGGGCCAGCCCGTCCGCGGGAACATCCGATTCTGCATGCCTCGAGTCTACCTCACCGTCGGCCGAGATCGCACGGTTGGCCAGCCCAACCGCGTTTCGGCGATGCGCGGGGAGGCCGTGTGAAGCGGTGGACCGGCAACGAGGAACGGGCTAGAGTAAGCAGAGAGTCAATGACGCAGCCCGGCCGTTTCGTCCGTCGCCTCGGAATCGCCCTCGTCATCGTGACGATGATGGCGATTCTCACCGTTTACGCGCAGCGGCGCGGGCGTGGGTTCGGGTTCGGTCCGCCGGCGCCGGCTGCCACCCGCATGCAGTACGACGGACGGTTCACCGTCGTGCGCCTCTGGTACCCGTACTATCCCGGGTGGTCGTACGACTACCCGGACATGGAGCAGAACTTCACGGCCATCCTCAAAGACCTCACCTTCGTCCGCCCGCGTCCCGACGGCAGCGCCATCCTTCGGATGGACGATCCGGAGCTGATGAAATACCCCGTCGCCTACCTGTCGGAGCCGGGTTTCTGGTACCCGAGTGACAGCGAGGTCGCCGGGCTGCGGACGTATCTCGCGAAAGGCGGGTTCCTGATCGTGGATGACTTCCACTACCAGGGGGAGTGGCAGGTCTTCGAGGCCGCAATCCGGAAGGTCCTGCCGGGCGCCCGGATCGAGCGTCTCGCGCTGACGCATCCGATCTTCAACTCGTTCTTCTCGATCAAGTCCCTTGTGGTTCCCTATCCCGGCCAGCTCGGGCAGAGCGGCCTGATGGGGGAGTTCTTCGGCATCTACGAGGGGAACGACCCCTTGAAGCGGCTCATGGTCGTCATCAACTACAACATGGACATCGGCGACTACATGGAGCATGTGGCACGGGGCTGGTACGCGGTCGATCCGACGAACGAGGCCTTCAAGTTCGGCGTGAACTACGTGATCTACGGGCTGACGCACTGAGCTGGCGCCCGCCAGCCCTCCTCCCTCCGTCTGACAGCGATCCGCCAGCGCGTGTGAGGCGGAGCCCTTTCACGCTGCCCCGGCAGGCCTCGTCCAAAGAGATGAGCGCGCGCCTCGATCGCCTCGAGGCGCGCGCCTGCAAGGAGGCCCTACTTGGCCGGGGGAGGGGTCTTCGTGTAGACGACCGACGCGAAGTGCTCGCGATACCGCGTCATCGTGTTGTTCCAGCGGTCGTAGTTCGGGCCGTCGGCGATCGGCACCTCCGGCGCGGTCCCTGCCATGATCTTGGCGTCCAGATCCATGAAGTACTTGATGTAACGCTTGGTCACCGGCGCCCCGTTGTGGGCCGGGATGATCATCGACACCTTGCTGTAGTACTTGTCGTACAGCTTCTTCATGTTCGAGTGGTGCAGCTTGATCTTCTCGGGATTCATCCCGACGACCTGGCCCGGGTCGATCTCGTCGCCGGTGAACAGGTAGCCGGTCTTCTGATCGAGGTACGCCAAGCTGCCCGGGCTGTGCGCCCCGATGGCGATCGCCTGGATCTTCCGGTCGCCGAGGTCGATGGTCTCGCCGTCGTTCACGGGCTTCAGCGTGTAGCTGATGGGCGTATTGGCGCGAGCCGCCGCCGACGTGATGTCCGCGATCGTCTGGGGGGACGCGTACACCTCGCTGAACTGGACGTTCCCGGCGGTGTGGTCGAAATGCGGGTGCGTGTTGACCACCACCGCCGGCTTGTCGGTGATGCTCTTCACGTAATCGACAATCTTCTTGCCCTCGAACTCGGCCACCGTCTGCGTGTCCACGACGAGCGCCTTGTCCCGCGTCACCAGCACGTACATGCAGGTCGAGTCGAGGCCGACGGCGATCTGGAAGAGATCGTCCTGGATCTCGCGGACGGCGAGCCGCGGCGGTGCGACGTACAGCGGGTTGCGCTGCCCCTGAGGGGAAGCGGCAGCCGCCGGCTGGGCCTGCCCGCTCCGCGTGCCCTGCGCGACGACCGCACCGACCGCACAAGCGGCGAGCAACACCATGACGAGCCACAACAGAGCGGACTTCTTCATTTCGAAACCTCCAGATGAGTGAGATGATCTGCTAGTCGGAATCAGCTCTTCGTGCTGACCGTGACCGTATACGTCATGGTAGCGCTGGCATCAGGCGAAGTCACGACCACCGTGATGTCTGTCTTGGCGGAATCCAGCTGTTCCGACAGGGGCATGCCGGAAGCCGCTTCGGCGCGGTTCACCCTGATGCTCCTCGTTCTGGTGGAGCTCGCCCCCGGCGTTCGTCGCCTGGACTTCTACTTCCGCGCCCGCTCCGCCGTCTTTACTCTTTCGGCGCCTTGCCGAACACTTCAACGATGGTGGCCGTTACGTTGGCGATATTCTTGAACGTGTGCTTGGCTGTGCCTTTGAAGTGAATCACCTGGCCCGGCTCAATCTCGATCGGCGCTTCCCCCTCAAAGGTCAGGACCAGCTTTCCCGTCAGAAGGGTGAACACGATCCACTTGACGTTGTCGTGGGAGTGCATCCTGCGCGTGGCGCCCGGTTCGGCATAATCACGTAGCACCGAGAACTCGGGCTGGTCGATGGCTACCATCGACGACACGCCGGGATCCCCGGCGACGGGACGGGCTTTCTCCGCGCCGCCGAGCGCCTGAGCCCAGCCCGCCGGCGCCACGATCATCCACAGGGCAGCTGCGGCGAGCAGTTCGACCGAATGCCGGTTCCACGTCTTCATGGCTCATTCTCCTTCGGGGACCGCAGGAGCCCCGCCTGAGCCCGAAGGATAGCAGGGAGGCCCACGAAACGGAACCGCTTCACACCGCCCCGTCGGCCGTCGTCCAATCAGGAGGTGGACTGACGGAGGGGCATAGAGGCTACACTTGCATGCGGGACCGGGGATGACGACCTCAATCACGCTGGACTGACCGTGAGCGACATCCAGGACGCGATCGAGCTTCCACGAGACAGCACGGCATGACGACCGCCGACGCCTACGCCGCCGCAATCCAACTTGATGAACTGTCTGTGCCGGTGGCGCCGGAACCGGGCATCAGCCCGGCACAGGCACGACGCGAGGCTCTCAGGTGGCTCCTTGCCGAGCACGCCGGGAGTGCGAAGTCAGTCCCCGCTGACAGTGCCGAGATCGACCGGCTGATCCGCGATCTCCTGACGATTCGCCGTCCCGGCGCAATCCCGTCCCCGGTGCACGCCTGGCTGGATCAGATCCTCGCCGAGCGGGCGCGGGCGCGCGGGTCCGTGACCGTGAGGGAGGTTCTCGCCGGGCCGGGCTCGGGGCTGGATGTGGCCGGCACCCCGTCGAAGGTCTGGCGCGGCGACATCACGCGACTAGCTGTCGATGCCATCGTCAACGCGGCGAATGCCGGGCTGCTCGGGTGCTTCATCCCCGGCCACGCCTGCATCGACAACGCCATCCACAACGCGGCCGGACCGCGGCTGCGCGAGGACTGCGCCCGCATCATCGAGATTCAAGGGCAAGCAGAGAAAAGCGGCGACGCCAAGATCACGCGCGCCTACCACCTGCCATGCCGGTTCGTGCTGCACACCGTGGGGCCGATCGTCGCAGGCGGTCGGGTGGACCCCGATGACGAGCGGACGCTTGCGGCGTGCTACCGTTCGTGCCTGGAACTGGCCGCAACGAAGCCGCCGGTAAGGTCGCTGGCGTTCTGCGCCATCTCCACCGGCGTGTTCGGCTACCCGAAAGACCTCGCAGCCTGCGTTGCGGTCCGGACCGTCGCTCGCTGGCTGCGCGAGCGGCCGCAGACGTTCGACCTCGTCGTCTTCTGCGTCTTCTCCGACGCCGACGAGCGCGCGTACGAGAGGGCGATGGCAGGCGGGGGAGAGGACCGGGGCGCATGACGCTCCTCAGCGCCGACAGACTCGAGGCGGCCGCGGTGCAGATTGCGCGCTGGCTGGACGAGGCGGACCGCGTCGTCATCGGCGCGGGCTCAGGGCTGTCGGCGGCTGCCGGCTTCGACTTCGGAGACCAGGCCGACTTTGCCGCGCGGTTCCCGGCGCTCGTCAGGCGTGGCCTGAAGGCCGCCTACGAGATGATTGGCTACTCAGGTCTCCCCGAGGCCGCGTTCTGGGGCTTCTGGGCGGTCCACGTCACGCAGATGCGGTTCGAGGATGGGCGGAACCCGGTCTACGAAAGCCTGTTCCGGCTGGTCCGCGGGAAGGACACCTTCGTGCTGACCTCGAACGTGGACGCCCTGTTCGTCCGCAACGGCTTCGACCCTGATCGCGTGTGGTCGATTCAGGGGGACTACGCGTTCATGCAGTGCCTTCGTCCGTGCACGACGGAGGTCTGGCCGAGCGCGCCCGCCACCCAGCGTGCTCTTGGCGCGATCGACCCGGCCAGCCAGGAGGTCACCGACCCCGCGTGCATTCCGCGATGTATCCGGTGCGGCGGAAGCGTGTTTATGAACGTCCGGGGCGGCCGGTGGTTCATCGAGGAGCCGTACTATCCGCAGATGGAGAGGTGGCGGGCCTGGTTCGGCCAGCGGGCCGACGAGCGGCTGCTCCTGATCGATATCGGCTCGGGCCACAACACGCCCGGCGTCGTCCGGTGGCCGATGGAGCAGATCGCCATGCAGGTCCCCACGGCGAGGCTCGTCAGGATCAACCTGCACGACGCGCGGGTGCCGCGCGAGCTCGGTCCTCGAGCGCTGTCGGTGTCGGCTGGGGCGCGGGAGACGATCCAGGCGATCGTCGCGGCGCGGTGACCTTTGTCGGCGTTCGCGGGCGCGGTCTCCTACTGCTGCGACCGGACGCCCAGGTACGATCCGCCGGCGCCGACGAAGTGCCAGAACTCCCGCGGGTTCTTGGCGAACGCTTTGTCGAACAGCATCTCGGCCTTCGCGCGGTCCTTGAAGATGTTCGCGAGGGCGCCGTACTCGACCATGCCGGTGTCGTCGCCCTTGTTCATCTCGAGCGCGCGGTCAAAAGCCCGCTGGGCCTTGTCCCACTCGCCGGCTTCCGCGTAGACCCGGCCGAGGCGGAACCAGTCGCTGTCCTCTGCCTTGTTGCCCGCCGTCACGCCGTCGAAGATCTGCTGCCCCTTGGCCTTGTCGCCGCCGAGGTACCAGGCGCGCCCCACGGCGATCCGCTCCCAGCTGCCGTTCTCCGCAAGGACCAGGGCGCGGTCGAGCAGCGCCGCGGCGGCTGCCGCGGGTTCTTTGCCCTGGTAGTAGAGGCTGGGGTCGAACGCGGGCTTCTTGCCCTGGGCGAAGCCGGCTTGCGCGAGCGCGCCGAGCGCAAAGCACGCGACGCACGCGAGCGCGAGCTGGACGCGAGGTGATGTGGTCATCTGCTCCCTCCCCCCAGGCCTGTGGCCTTCCCGTCTGGATATACTTTATCCCGTGGCGCACGATTCCGCGCACCACGTTCCGGCAGTGGGGCTACAATTGGCGCGCGGTTCGAGCAGCTTCGCCATCCTCATTCCGTATGCGTGATAACAGGAGGGAACGTATGGAAGACCGACGCGTGTTTCTAAAGACCCTGGCTGCGACGCTGGCCGCGTCGCGCTCGGTCCTGGGTGCCAACGACCGGGTGCAGATGGGGATCATCGGCACGGGCATGCGGGGCAACCAGGTCTACCAGTCGTTCATACGCAACAAAGACGTCGCCTTCGTCACTGCCTGTGACGTGCAGAAGAGCCGGCTGGGCAAATTCGTTGCCGACTCCGGTGCGAAGATGACCTCCGTCGGCGACTACCGGCGCGTGCTCGACAACAAGGACGTCGACGCCGTCCTGCTCACGGTGCCGGACCACTGGCACGCCCCCATGGTGATGGAGGCGCTCCAGGCGGGCAAGGACATCTACTGCGAGAAGCCGGTGTCCAACACGCTCGAAGCCGCCATCAAGATGCGGGACGCCTGCCGCGGCAGCAAGCAGATCGTGCAGGTCGGCTGCCAGCAGCGCAGCTGGCAGCACTTCGAGGACATGGCCAAGAAGATCAAAGCGGGGTACATCGGCAACATCAACCACTGCGTGCTGCTGTTTGTCGGCTACGGCGCATTCGGACCGGCGCAGCAGGAGAAACCGGAAGCCCCGCCGCCCGATTTGGATTGGGAGATGTTTCAGGGGCCGGCGCCGCGGAAGCCCTACGTGCCCGGCCGGCTGAACTGGCGGGGCTGGTGGGACTACGGCGGCGGGTCCATCACCGACTGGGGCGTCCACCTGACCGACGTGATGTGCTGGTATATGAACGCGGACTCGAAAGGCCCGCTGCTGTCCAGCGCTTCGTACACGTACACCTCCGGGGTGGAGGATCCTGAAAAGGCGCCGGACACGTTCTCGGTCACCTGGAAGTACGACGGCTTCGTCGCGACCTTCAACAATGCCACGCCGCCCGGCACCCCGGGCCTCGGCATGTCCGACATGTACGGCAACTGGTTCCACGGGCAGAAGGCCGTGGTGCTGGTGAACCGCTACGGGTATGAGATCAAGCCGCTGGCGTCGGGGATGATGGGCCAACGCGCCGGGGCCGGAGCTCCGGGCCAGGCGCCGCCTGCTCCGCTCCAGGCCATCCGGGACATGGACCCGCAGGGCATGTCGGAGAACCCCGACTCGGAGTTCGGATCGGCGACCGTGCGCCACGCCCGCAACTTCCTGGACTGCATCAAGTCGCGCAACAGCAAGGACCTGCATTGCTCGATGGACGTCGGCTTCAACTCGACGCTGCCGACACTGCTGGCGTGCATGTCCGTTCGCCAGAAGAAGATGTTTGCGTGGGACGGGAAGGCCGCGCGCCCGGCGTAGGGGCTCGGAGTCCCGTCTGAAGATGTGGGTGGACCGCCCGGGGGCAGGCAACGGGGCCTGCCTCCGGGCGTTGCTTTCTCTATCGCACGACGTACGCGTCGTAGACCACGGCGTTGCCCAGACGCATGCCCGCGCCGATTGCCAGAGTGCGGTTTAGCCAGCGGTAGCGCTCGGCGCTCGTCTCAAACTGCGCGGAGACTCGGAAGTAGTACCGGTTCGGGTCGACCGGATTGCCTTTCGCGACCTCTGCCATCACGTCGCTCGGTCCGTGGCGGAAGCCCCGCGTCTGAATGTAGATGAGCGCCCCATCGTCGGTCCTCAGGGCGTACCGCGTGTCGATCTGCGCGAGGCCGTCCGCAAGGACGAGCTGCCAGTCAGCGCCGTTGTTCAGAATCTGCCCCTTGAACTGCGGGCCTTCGAACCTGCCACCCGTGATTGGAATTACGCGGCGCCTTCCCAGAGTCTCGATCTGACCGAGCTCGAGGATCGGCGCCTCGAGGGCGACCTCGAACCGGGCCAGAAACTCGAGGCTCGGCTTCGGCGGCTCGAAGCGGCCGGCCTTGCCCTGCGAGCGGGCGCTGCCGGCGCACGCGGCAAGTACCGCGACGATGATAGGGACAATCGCCCTTGTGTTCATGTGAGCCCTCTGTGTGTTCCACGCGCCACTGACAGCCCGCGCTGGAATCAGGCCTTCGGCTGGTGTGCCCGCTCCCACCGGATCCATGAGTCGACGGCACGGGCTGACACGCGTCTGTCGGCCTGCTGCGTGATGCTTCTAGCACAAACGAGGCAGTGCCGCCACAACTGGCCGCCGCCGAGGAAACGACTCGTGGACATTCGGCCGGCTTTCACTCAGAATTGCGCAGTCTGCAGGTGCTGACAGGCGTTCGGCAGCGGTCAGATCCGAGCCAAGGAGGCCCCGAGGTGGATGGCAAGAAGAAGGCACTGAGCGAGATCGTCGGTTCCGGATACGTCTCGGATGCCCCGGATGTTCTCGACGCCTACGCCCGGGACGAGAGCTTCGCCGCGCCGCGCAGGCCCTGGTTCGTCGTCCGCCCGAAGGACGCCGACGAGGTGCAGGCGCTGGTGGCATGGGCCAACGACGCCGCGACGCCGCTCGTCCCGGTGAGCTCCGGGCCGCCGCACTTTCACGGGGACACGGTGCCCTCCGTCGCCGAAAGCGTCATCGTGGACCTCGGCCGGATGAAAACGATCAAGAGGATCGACCGGCGCAACCGGATCACCGTCATCGAGCCGGGCGTCACCTACCCCCAGCTGAAAGATGCGTTGGCGGCGGAGGGAATGCGGATCAGCCGGCCGCTGCTGCCGCGCGGCAACAAGTCGGTCGTCGCAAGCCTGCTCGAACGCCAGCCCACGCTCATCCCGCGACTGAATTTCTCGCTCCCCGAGCCGCTGAGAAACTGCGGCGTCGTCTGGGGCAGCGGCGAGTGCGCGTTCACCGGCGAGGCCGGATCGGGACCACCGTCGCTCGAGGCGCAGTGGGAACGGGGCTTGGCTCAGCTCGATCCGAAGGGGCCGAATGCCACCGACCTGATGCGCCTGCTCACCGGCGCCCAGGGCACGATGGGCATCGTGGTCTGGGCCTCGGTGCGATGCGAGTTGATCCCACAGGCGTCGACGTGCTTCTTCGTGCCGGGTGAGCGGCTCGAGGACCTGGTTGATTTCTGCCTCCGCGCCGAACGGCTGAGGCTCGGCGACGAGCTGCTGATCCTGAACAACACCCAGCTCGCTCTGATCTGCGGTGGCGGCGGCGAGAGCGACGTCGCGGCCCTGAAGAGGGCGCTGCCCCGGTGGGTCGTCATCCTCAACCTGGCGGGTGCCGCCTTCTACCCCGAAGAACGAGTGGCCGTGCAGGAGAAGGAGCTCACGTCGCTCGCGCAGGCCTTTGGGCGAACGGTGCTCGGCGGGCTTTCTGGCATCCCCGATGCGAGCATCAAGTCGATGCTGGAGGACTCATCGGGCGAGCCGTACTGGAAGCTGCACCACAAGGGCGGGTGCCAGGAGCTGTTCTTCCTGACGACGCTCGACAAGGCACCGGCGTTCGTCGCGACCGTCCAGGCGGTCGCCGAGACGTGCAAGTACCCGGCGTCGGAGATTGGCGTGTACATTCAACCGCAGCATCACGGCGTCTCGCAGCACGTGGAGTTCGATTTCCCGTTCGACCCCGCGGACGAGCAGGAAACGGCGGCGGTTCGGAAGCTATTCGAGATGGCGAGCGAGGCCCTGATTGGGCAGGGCGCGTACTTCTCGCGCCCGTACGGTTTGTGGGCCGATCTGGTCTACAGCAGAGACCAAACAGCGCGCCGGGTGCTGAGCACGGTGAGGGGGATCGTGGATCCCCGGAACGTCCTCAACCCGGGCAAGCTGTGCTTTTAGCGCGGGCCTGCCCGCCTTCGCGCTTTGCGCTTCGGCGAGGTCTCGCCGTAGCGCCGCGTGAAGATGACGGCGCGCAGGCGGAAAGACCCGCGCAAACGGCGGGGCTGCCTTCGACCTTGCTCAGGCCAGGGAAGCCCCGCCCTACACCGGTCGTGACGTTGATGGTCGCCGGCAGAGGGAGACAGCAACCATGGCCTTCGAAGATATCCGCGCCGATGCGATGAGGTGCACGCGCTGCGCGTACTGCAAGTGGATCCCGTTCGATCTCGTCAAGAGCTGGCGGTTCGCCAAGGGGTGCCCGAGCATCGAGTACGGCAAGTTCCACTCCTACTCGGCCGGCGGGAGGCTCGTCACGGCGCTCTCGCTGATGGACGGGCGATCGACGGTCACAGGTCCGGTGAAGGACTCGGTCTTCACGTGCAACATGTGCGGCCTCTGCGACGTCGCCTGCAAGATGTGCCGCTACGACATGGAGCCGCTGCTGGACCTGCATGAGCTGCGCTTCAAGCTGGTTGAGGACGGCCATACCCTCCCGCAGCTCGCCCCCGTCATCGACGGACTGCGCAACGACCTCAACATGCTGCAGCAGCCGAAGGCGGCTCGGGGCGGCTGGATGCAGGAGCTGAGGCTGAAGGATCTGACGAAGGAGAAGGCCGAGTTCGTGTTCCACGCCGGCTGCCGCTACTCCTTCGATGGCGATCTCGGGCACGTGGCCCGGACCTCGGTGCGGATCCTGCAGAAAGCCGGCCTCGACTTCGGCGTGCTGGGCCGGCACGAGCAGTGCTGCGGCGGACGGGCATTCCACATGGGGTACCGCCAGGACTACCAGACCCGCGCGCGCAGCACGCTGGAGCTCTGGGAGCGGGCCGGCGTGAAGACGGTCGTGACCCCGTGTGCCGACTGCTACCACACCTTCAAGCGCCTCTACCCGGCTGAGTCCGGCTCCGGCGTGAACGTCCTGCACATGGTGGAGCTGCTGGACCGGCTGACTCGCGACGGGCAGCTGAGGTTCACGAGACCCGTGCCGATGAAGGTCACCTACCACGATCCGTGTCACCTCGGCCGGCAAGGGGAGCCGTACGTCCCGTGGAACGGGAAGGAAAAGAAGATCTTCGGACAGGCGGTCTGCTATGAGCCGCCACGGCCCAGGTACAACGGCGCCTGGGGTGTCTACGAGCCGCCGCGGAACGTGCTCAGGGCGATCCCCGGCGTGCAGCTGGTCGAGATGGAGCGGATCAAGGAAGCAGCCTGGTGCTGCGGCGCCGGCGGCGGCGCCCGCGAGGCCTATCCGGAGTTCTCCCGCTGGACGGCGAACGAACGGCTTGAAGAGGCGATGTCCACGGGCGCGGATGCCATCGTGAGCGCCTGCCCGTGGTGCGAGCGGAACTTCATGGATGCCGCAGCGGGAGACGGCGCGAAGCTGAAGGTGTTCGACATCATGGAACTGGTCGAGCGGGCTCTTTAGAAGCCGCCAGCGGGATAGAGGAGGAACCACCGTGGAAATCCCGAGAGACGCGTATCGCGCCATTGAAGATCTCGTCGGGCCGGAGAACGTCAGCGACGACCCGGCGTTCCTGGACTCGTACGCCTTCCAGTGGCTGGCCGAGCTGGTTCGTCCCAACCGCAGTCACTACATGCCGCGGCCATGGGCCGTCGTCCTGCCCGGCTCGACCGAGGAGGTCCAGGCCGTCACGAAGCTGTGCAACAAGTACAAGATCAAGATCAAGCCGATCTCGACCGGCTGGTACCACTGGGCGGCGCCGATGAAGGACAACGAGCCGACCGTCCAGTTCGACCTGCGGCGCATGGATCGCATCCTCGACATCGACGAGAAGAACATGTTCGCGGTCGTCGAGCCGTACGTGATCTGCGCGCAGCTTCAGGCCGAGGTCATGAAGAAGGGCCTGAACCTGAACATCATCGGTGCAGGGTGTTCGACCTCCATTGTGGCCAGCGCCTGCGCGTATTTCGGCGGCGGGCCGTCGAGTTTCTACATGGGGAACAACTCCGACAACCTGCTGGGGCAGGAATGGGTGACGCCCGCCGGCGAGATCATCCGGACGGGATCGCTCAGCTCGGGCTGCGGATGGTTCTGCTCCGAGGGCCCCGGGCCGAGCCCGCGGGCGATCACGCGCGGCGGCCTCGGATCGCGGGGCGGCCTCGGCACCTACACGAAGTGCGCCATCAAGCTCGGCAACTGGCCGGGGCCGCCGGTGCTGGAACCCACGGGCACACTGCCCGGATACCGGCTGCCGATCCCCGAGAACTTCAGGGCGTACACGATCGGGGCGCCCGACTGGGACAGCTGGGCGAACTGCTACTACCAGATCTACGACAACGGCATCGGCTACATCTTCCACAGGCAGTTTAATCTCGCCGGCGCGGACCTGGCGCCGGCGCTGTGGCTGACGTACATCGATCCCACCAAGACGCTGAACGACGTCGAAACGGCCGTCAAGGATCCGGAGATCAGGAAGGCCACCGAGCAGAGCCGCATCGCGTTCCAGTTCATCCTCGCGGCGAATTCGGTGGAGGGGATTGAGCTCCAGGACAAGATCCTGGACCGCATCCTCAAGGAAGCGGGCTGCTACAAAGTCGAGCGGTTCTGCGAGCAGGACATGGCCGAGTTCACGAACATGTACCTGCAGCGCCTGGGCCATAAACACTGCAACTTCATCTGGGCGGGCGGGTACATGGGGAGCTGGATGCAGGCCGGCAACCCCGACTGGGTGAAGAAGTACGCGCCGGTAGCGATCGAGGGGTTCTATCGGGACCAGAAGAGCCACAAGCTCGTGGAGTGCGGCGGCGACGCGCTCATGGGCTGCGGCAGCACGCTCGGCGGCGGCGGCTACTTCGGCCTCGAGCAGTTCGTGTCGTACGACCCGCACGACAACGACTCGGTCGACGCCTGCGTCAAGCACATGGAAGACGCCATTGCGGACGCGGTGTCGCACGGCGTCCCGCCGGGCAAGGAGCTGCTCTACCTCCAGATCGGGTGGACCGACGAGCGGATCTGGGACGGCCTGGCGAAGCTGCCGCAGCAGTTCGTGCTGAACTTCCAGCGCAAGATCAAGGAAGCGTTCGACCCGAACGCGCTCGGCGACCGCAACTATCCGTGGCTGCCGGAGAACTGGGGCCAGGCGCCGAAGAAGGCGGAGTAACCGATGACACAGCCATCAGAACAGAGCAGTGCCCGCCGCGTCAGGTACTTCTCGGCCGAGCACGAGTTCCCTGCGGATCCCATCAGCGGCGAGCGGCCGGTCAGGCTGAGGTACTACGCGGCCGGGAAGTGGCACGACTCGAAGACCGCGAAGCACATGCCCTGCTACAACCCCTCGACCGGCGCCGTCATTGCCCATGCGCCGCAGTGCACCGGCGAGGAAGTGGAGGCCGCCGTTCAGGCCGCTGTTGCCGCTTTTCCCGCCTGGTCGGAGATGCCCGTCGGCAAGCGCGTGCAGGTACTGTTCCGGATGAAGGCGCTCGTCGAGCAGAACCTCGACGAGCTGACCCGACTGCTCGCCACCGAGATGGGCAAGAAGTGGGACGAGGCGATGGGGGATGTGCTCAAGGTGGTCGAGGTCGTCGAGTTTGCCTGCGGCGCGCCGCACATCATGAAGGGCGAAGCGCTGATGAACGTGTCGCCCGGCTACGACACGGTGCGCTACAACCATCCTGTCGGCGTCTTCGCGGGGATCGCGCCGTGGAACTTCCCGGCGATGATCCCGCAGGGCTGGATGGCCCCGATCTGTCTTGCGACGGGAAACTGCATGGTGCTCAAGGCGGCCAGCTTCGTGCCGCAGTCCGCCATGCGGCTGACGGAGCTCTGGGAGGAGGCAGGCCTGCCGCCCGGCGTGCTGAGCCTTGTGACGGCCGGCAGGAACGAGGCGGAGATCCTGCTGCGCCACCCCGGCATCAAGGGCGTCAGCTTCGTCGGGTCGACCAGCGTCGGCCGCCATATCTACGCCACGGCCGCGGCCAACGGGAAACGCGTCCAGGCGCTCACCGAGGCCAAGAATCACGCGCTCGTGCTGCGCGACTGCAACCTGCAACGCACGGCCCAGGGCGTCATCAACGCCTTCTGCGGTTGCGCGGGCCAGCGCTGCATGGCCCTGCCGGTCGTGTGCGTCGAAGAGGCCATCGCCGACAGGTTCGTCGCCCTGGTCACCAGGCTGGCCTCCGAGGTCAACCTGGGCGCTGCCTATGACAAGACAACCGGCATGGGCCCGCTCGTCAATCAGGCCCACAAGGACTCCGTTCTCAGGTGGATTGAGACCGGCATCCAGGAGGGAGCCGAGCTGGCGCTTGACGGCCGACAGCCGAAGGTCCCGGCGGGCTGCGAGAAGGGCTTCTATCTCGCTCCCACCATCTTCGACAGGGTGACCGAGGAGATGTCCGTCGGCCGCGAGGAGGTCTTCGGACCCGTGCTCTGCATCAAGCGCGTGAAGGACTACGACGAGGGGCTGACGATCATGAACAACAGCCGCTTCGCCAACGGGTCCGTCATCTACACCCAGAGCGGCTACTACGCGCGCAGGTTCGCCAAGGAGACACACGGCGGCATGGTCGGGATTAACGTCGGCATTCCGGTGCCCGTCGGCATGTTCGGGTTCACGGGCCAGAAGCAGTCGTTCTTCGGCGACCTGCACATGATGGGCCGCGACGGGTTCATCTTCTTCACCGAGAGCCGGAACGTCACCCAGACCTGGTTTGCGGAGGATGCCGCCCCGGCCAAGGTCGACACGTGGGACGGCACGATGACCGCCCTGTCCCGCTGAGACAGAAAACCGAGGAGACCATGCACCGACCGGCCGCCGGCGAGGCGCGGGGGTGGGTCGTTCCCTACATCGCCGCCTTGTTCGCGATGATGATGCTGCAGGTCTCGAACCTGGGGTTCCCGCCGCTGCTGCCCGGCATCGAGAAATCCTGGGGGCTCAGCTTCTCTCAGGTCGGCCTCTTCACCGGTGTCAACGGCCTCTCCAGCATGCTCATGGCCATTCCGGCAGGCCTGCTGATCGAGCGCTTCGGAGAGAAGAAGGTCCTGCTGACGGGCCTCTTCGTCGTGACGATCGGTCTGGTGGTGGTGGCCGCCTCCTCCAGTTTTCCCATGGGCATGGTCGGCCGCAGCATCTGGCAGGCAGGCTACAAGGCGGCGTTCGTCGCCATCATTGCCGCCCTGGCGCTCACGATTCCGATCCACCTGAAAGCGTCCGGCATGGGCATCAACGGCTCGCTCTCCGCCCTGGCCTCCGCGGTGGGAGCGCCGCTCGGCGGCATCATTGCCGCCCGGTACGGATGGCAGGGAGGGATGCTGGGCTACGCGGGTCTGGCGCTGGTGGGGGTGGCGGCGTTTGCCCTGCTTTATCATCCCGTGCGGACGAGGCCGGCGACGCCCGCCGCCGGACCCGCCGGGGACAACGCCACCTCGCCCAGCGCGTTCAGATCGCCGATTGTCTGGGTGCTCTCGCTGCTCATGTGTTTCGGGACCATGGTCGGGATCAGCCTGGCGTTCTTTATGCCCACGGCGCTCACCCACCTGTTTCACCTGACGTCCATGGATGCGGCCGCGACCATGTCGATGGGCTTCGGCATCGGCGTGCCGGTCGTCCTGTTCTCGGGCGTCATTGCCGACCGCATCCGCAACCGCAGGCTGGTTTTGGCCATCGTCATGCTGCTGAACACGGTTTTCGCGCTGATGATGACCAGCGCCAGCCCGACCGTGTTCCGCGCAAGCGCGATGCTGATTCTCGCGCTGGGGCTCTCGGTTCCTAACCTGATCTACGCCGTGGCCGGAGATGTGCTGGCCGGGCGCCAGGTCGGCAACATCATGGGCACGATCGGCTTCGGCATGGGTGTGGCGGCCTACTTCGGCCCGCAGATGCTGGGCGTGCTGCGCGACGTGACCGGCGGCTTCACCGCGGGGTGGTACCTGATGGCTGCCGTGTCGGCGGTGTCATTCGTCATCATCTCCTTCCTGAAGATCAGGTAGCACGGGCAGGGCCGGCGCGATGACCGATTCAACCCGCGGCGTGATCTTCGACATTCAGGGGTACTCGATTCACGACGGCCCGGGAATCCGAACGACCGTGTTCCTGAAGGGCTGCCCTCTTCGCTGTGCGTGGTGCCAGAACCCGGAGTCCCATCGGTTCCTGCCCGAGGTGCTGTTCGCGACCGAGAAGTGCGAGGGGTGCGGCCGCTGCGTGTCGGCCTGTCCCGAGCGGGCCGTCCGCCTCGAGGGAGGCAAGTCCACGACCGACCGCCGGCTCTGCCGGGGTGCGGGCGCGTGTGCGCAGGCCTGCCCGAACGAGGCCCGTGCCATCATCGGCAGATGGACGAACGTGGATGAGGTGTTCGAGGCGGTCGCGGCGGACGCGATGTTCTATCGGAACTCGGGCGGAGGAGTCACGCTGAGCGGGGGTGAGCCGCTGGCCCAGGCGGAGTTCTCGGCCGGCATCCTCCGGAAGTGCAGGGAGGCTGGGTTTCACACAGCCCTCGACACTTGCGGCGACGCGCCCTGGGAGGTGCTGGAGCAGGTCGTGCGCCACGTCGACCTCGTGCTCTACGACCTGAAGCACATGGACGCAGCCGAGCATCAGAGGCTCACGGGTGTATCCAACGATCGCATCCTGGACAACGCCAGGAGAATCCACCGCGAGCTGTCGCTGCCAATCTCGGTGCGAATGGCGCTTGTGCCGGGCTTCAACGACTCGCCGGAGAACCTCGAGCGCACCGCCAGGTTTGTCGCGGAGGCGTTGTCGCCGGCCGTCCCGGTCCACCTGCTGCCCTATCATCGGCTGGGCGAGGCAAAATGGGAGCGGCTGGGCCGCGCAGGCGAAGCCGCGGCGGCGGCTGTTCCGACCGATGAGCACGTGGCCGATTGCGTGAAACGGTTAGAGGCGCACGGGCTCACCGCCATCGTCGGCGGGTGAGTATGCCTCGGCGGCCGCGGGCCTTGCCGCGATTCCGAACCGCGGCCTCGTGTTTGGAAGGACGGTCGAGTGATGACTCCCAGAGTTGCGAGGCTCAAGGAACGTCTCAGGGTGGATCGGTACGAAGTCTGTACTGAGAAGGCCCGCCTGATCGTGGACTCCTACCGGCAGACGGAGGGAGAGCCGCAGATTGTGCGCCGGGCCAAGGCCACCGCTCACTACCTCGATCGCAAGACGATCTATATCGAAGACGACGAGCTCATCGTGGGCAACGTCGCCTGCCGGCCCATGGGCCTGGAGGCCGGATCGATGGGGCCGACCTGGCCCGAGGAGGATCTCGAGAACCTGAGGCAAGGCACGCTCTCCATCTCCGAAGACGACGTTGCTGTTTTGCGTTCGCTGGACTCCTACTGGAAAGAAAAGGGCCGGACGCTCGACGAGCGGCAGGGGCAGTTCTACGACGATGAGCGGATGTGGCCGTTTATCCAGTCGGGCATTCTGTGTCCTCCGTGGCAGAACCGGATCGAAGGGCGGGGAACGGGCTCGGCGGGTGTCGGCTGGGGACTGGGGCTCGGCCTCTGCCTGATCGTTCCCGACTACGCCAAGGTGCTCAACCAGGGCCTCGCGAGGCTGATTGCCGACGCCGAGCTGGAGCTGAAACAGCTGCGGTTTACGGATCTCGACGCCATCAAGAAGGCGGATTTCCTCAGGTCGGTCATCATCTCGCTCACGGCAATCATCCGGATTGCCGGTCGGTTTGCCGATCTCGCGGCGGAGATGGCACTCAGCGAGGAGAACCCGGCGCGCGTGAAGGAGCTCGAGGCGATCGCCGAGGTATGCCGCCGTGTCCCGGCGCAGCCGGCCCGCACCTTCCATGAGGCGATGCAGTCGTTCTGGTTCATCTGGCTCATGGTGGCCGGCGGGACGACGCCGGGAGGGCGTTTCGACCAGTTCATGTACCCGTTCTACCGGAAAGACCGAGCCGAGGGGCGTATCACCGACGACCAGGTCCTCGAGCTGCTCGAGATCCTGCGGATCAAGGTGATGCAGCTCAACTTCGTGGGCGGGGGCAAGGCCCAGCGCGAGAAGTGGGCGGGGATGGCGCGCTGGAACAACTGGGTCATCGGCGGCCTGACGCCTGACGGCGAGGATGCCACCAACGAGCTGTCGTTCCTGATTCTCGAGGCTGCGAAGGAGTGTCGGACGCCGCACCACACGATCACGGTAAGAGTGCACGCCGGCACGCCGGACGCCCTCATGCTGAAGGCCCTCGAGGTGGTGAGGACGGGGATCGGGCTGCCCGCGTTTGTCGGCGACAGGTCGTACATCGAGTACCTCGTCAGCCAGGGAGTCCCGCTTCGCGAGGCGCGGGACTACGCCCTGGCCGGGTGCATCGACGTGAACCTCCCCGGGAAATCGCGCATCAACGCCTTCGGGATGTTCGTCGTGCCTCGCGTGCTCGAGATCGCCATCAACGACGGCGTGGACCCGCGAACCGGACGGCAGCTCGGCCCCAAGACCGGCGAGTTCGAGAGCTTCGGCACGTTCGATGATTTCGTCAAGGCATTCCGCACCCAGCTCACGCACTTCATGGCGCTGGCGGTGGAGGAGCACAACATCCTGCTCCAGGCGCAGCGCGAGCTGTTTCCCGACGCGGTGCATTCGGTGCTGATGGACGATGCGCTCACGGTCGGCAGGGACGCCCTGGACCGGGTGTTGCCGTTCGAGAACGGCTCGGCCCTGAACCCTGTGGGCATGATCAACGTGGCCGATTCGCTGGCGGCCGTGAAGAAGCTCGTCTATGAGGACAAGAAGGTGACGCCGGCTGAGCTCAAGGCCGCGTTGGCCGGCAACTGGCAGGGAAACGGGTTCACCGAGCTGCACAGACTGTTTCTGTCAGCCCCAAAGTACGGGAGCGCCGATCCGTACGTCGATTCGCTGGCGGCCGGTCTGTACCGCTTCTGGGCGGATACCGCGGCGACGTTTCCCAGCGTGTGGGGCGGCAACGTCAAGCCTACGGCCATCTCGATCACCGCACACGCCCCTGGCGGGGCGATGACGGGCGCGACGCCGGACGGGAGGCGTGCCGGCGAGACCCTGGCGGACGGATCCATGTCGCCCGCGCAGGCGCGAGACACCCGCGGTCCCACGGGAGTCATCCGGAGCGCACTCGCAATTGACCAGAGCCGCTACCAGGCGACGTTGCTGAACATGAAGTTCCATCCCTCGGCGCTCGCGACCGAGGCGGACCGACGGAAGCTGTCGCATCTGATCCGGACGTACCTGACCGGCGGCGGCAAGCACATTCAGTTCAACGTGGTCGACAGACAGACGCTGCTTGACGCGCAGCAGCACCCCGAGCAGCATCGAGACCTGGTCATCCGTGTGGCGGGGTACAGCACCTACTTCGTGCATCTGACCAGGCCGGTGCAGGACGAGATCATCCGCCGGACGGAATACGCGTAGGCTCGCGATGTTCGGGGGACTGAAGTCCCGTGGTTCGACTCGCTCACCACGCCCCGAGCTTGTCGAAGGGCGCCGTGCTGTCGCGACCTGTCGGGCGGGGTTTTAACCCCGCCGTGATGCCACAACCGGTAGGGCGGGGTTTTAACCCCGCCGTGATGCCGGCGGCTTAAGCCGCCGGCACGTACGGCGGTACACGCAGGGGGCTTGAAGCCCCCTGCGTCACGGCGGGACTGAAGTCCCGCCCTACGCTGCGCGATCGAAGTGCTTGGGGATCCGCCCGACGGTGTAGATGAACAGGGCCGCGGCGAAGATCGGCAGCGAGGCGGCGACAAAGTCCAGCGCAATCGGCCACTGAAGGGCTACGAAGGCTGTTCCCACGGCGGGGCCGACGACCGAGCCCAGCCGGCCCCAGCCCATCGTCGTGCCGACGCCCGTTGCCCGGATCGCGGTGGGATAGACCAGCGCCACCGCGGCGTACATCGCGCACTGCGCGCCCATCATGCAGGTGCCGGACAGGAAGATTGCCGGGACGAGCAGGGCCGGCCCTCCTCCCAGGCCTACGGCGCTGATCGCCAAGCCGCCAACGATGTAGCTGGCCGTCATCACCCTGAAGATGCCGAGCCGGTCGATCAGGAAGCCGAGCGTCGCCGTGCCCACGGCGCCGCCGCCGTTGAGGAGGACCGTTGAGAGGAGCGAGAACCTCAGCGACAGCCCGGACTGCTTCATCAGAACCGGCAGCCAGCTCATGAAGAAGTAGACGCCGAAGGTGTTGGCGACAAAGACGAGCGTCAGCAGCACGGTGGGAAGCGTGCGGCCCGGCCCGAACAGCGCCGCGACGCCCGCCTTCTTCTGAGCGGCCTCGCGAAGGGTGAAGTGGACCCTCTGAGGCAGTTGCACGTCAGGCGCGATCCTCCGGACGATTGCGATCGCCTCGCTGTGCCGCTCCGCGTGCGCGGCAACAAATCGAAGGGACTCGGGGAGGGCGAATGCCGCATAGGCGGCAATCGCGAGCGGAACCAGCCCTCCGACGTAGAACACGGACTGCCATCCGGCGGACGGAATCAGCCACGTCCCGATCAGCCCGCTCGCGAGAGCGCCCAGCGGCACGCCGGTGTAGGCCAGCGTGCTGAAGGTGGCGCGCGAACGCGCGGGGACGTACTCGGCTGAGAGCGCGACGACATTGGGGATGACGCCTCCCAGCCCGATGCCCATCACCAAACGCATCATCGCGAGTGCGGCCGGCGTCTGGACGCGAGCCGTGAGCAGGGTGAAGAGGCCAAAGACGGTTACGGCCGCCACGACCGGCCACTTCCGGCCGTAGCGATCGGCGACCGGACCGAGCGACGCCGCGCCAATCACCATGCCGATCGGGCCCGCGGTGAGCGCGAGGCCGAGATCCTGGGGCGTCAGTCCCCAAGCGCTGGCGAGCGCGGGGACGACGAGGCCGAGGATCTGCATGTCGAAGCCGTCGAGCAGCATGACGATGAAGCAGGTGGCGAGGATGCGGAGCTGGGCGCCGCCGATCGGGCGGCTGTCGATGAACTCGGAGATGTCGAAGGACGTGGTGGTCATACTCTCTCCGACAGACAATCTACGCCGCAGAAGCCACTCCTCTCACCGGTGGACGGATCGCGAGCAGGACGACGGCGCCGACAAACGACCACACCGCCACGGTCAGGAACATGCCGCCGTAGCCGAAGCCTCGGTCATAGAGCCAGCCGGCCACGGGCGGCGTCACGCTGCTGAGCGTCGTGTTGATCGCCGCGGCCAGCCCACCCAGGAAGGGAAACGCCTCGTGCCCGTAGTAGTTGCTGATCACGGTCATCACGCACAGCACGCCTCCGCCGAAGCCAATGCCGATGCCACCTGCCGCGGCGTACATGAGCGGGACCGTGTCCGCACGGATGGCCAGGAGCATCCCGAAGCCCATGGCGGCGGCAAACACCGCCCACAGGTAGCGCGGGTCCATCCGGTCCCCGAAGACGGCGACGAGGAGCGGCGGGATCAGGGACATCGCGGCCGAGGTGCCGACGGCAAGCGCGATCGCGTCCCGCGAGTGTCCGAGATCCTGCAGGTGGACCACGCCGTGCCCGCCGAACACCACGTACCCGCAGCTGATGGCCAGTTGCGCGAACATCATCCACCAGTACGTCGCGCCTGAGAGCGCCTCCCTCGACGTCCAGGTATCCGCCGTGACGAAGGTCCCGCGGCGTCCGGGTTGAACATGGATGTTGGCAGCGACCTGCGGCTCCTCGTCGCCGTCGGGCCGCTGGCCGACGTCCTCGGGCCGTTCCTTGACACAGACGAACGCGACCAGCGCGGCCAGGCACGACAGGACGGCTATCATCCACCATCCCGCGCGCCAGCTCCCGCCGCCGAGCGTCATCGCGCGGTTGGCCAGTGGCGCCGCGAAAAACCCCCCAATCCCCCCGGCGGTGTAAAGGACGGACATCGCCAGCGCCCGCCTGCGGACGAACCACCGTGCCAGGCCGGCCTGTGACGCCAAAATGGCTCCCGTCCCCACGCCGCTGCCGACAAGAAGGCCGAACGCCAGGATCGCCCCCGTGCCTGTCGTCACCAGCGTCGCCAGCAGCACCGATCCGGAAATGACGAGCAGGCTCCCTAAGATGAGCGTGAACCGCACGCCCAGCCGGCGGACGCTCACAGCCACCAGCGGGCCGGGCAGGCCGGACATCAGCGAGAACACGGAGTAGGCGAGGCCCAGCGTGCGGCGATCCAGGTGCAGGTCGGCCAGCATGGCCGCGTTCAGCACCGGGGAGCCGGACATGGGAAAGGCGAGGTTGACGAGGCAGACCGCCCAGACTGCGATGAGCAGATTCCAGCCGTAGAAACGACGGGCTGCCATGAGGGCCTCCTGGTGAGGGGCGCAGTATACCATCCGGGTTTGCGGGCCCCTCGCTTTGCCCCCTCCGCTCCAGCCGCTACAATGCGCCCTGCGACACGGACCACGCAGGTCCTGGCTTTCCGGGGCGCTGACCATGACGACCGAACTGGGCTGGGCGGACCTCACCGCGGACGAGAAGCGGGCAGCGCGCTTCAGGAAGTGGCTCGCGCCCGAGGGCGTGACGTTCGACAGCCCGGAAGCGGAGCAGGGCTACCGACAACGGGTGACGCGGTTTATCAAGGCGATCGCGCTCGAGGCGCCGGACCGGGTGCCCGTGATGCTCAGTGCGAGCTTCCTCCCTGCTTTCCACGCGGGTGTCGATCTCAAGACCGTCATGTACGACTACGGTGAGATGAAGCGGGCGTGGCTGAAGTTCCAGCGCGACGTCGAGAGCGACACCTGCGCGAGCCCGGTGTTCGTGCTCCCGGCAAAGGTGCTCGAGACGCTCGACCACAGGCTGCACGTCTGGCCGGGAAAGGGGCTTGCCGACGACACGCCGTCGTACCAGTTCATCGAAGACGAGTACATGCGCCCCGAGGAGTACGACGCGTTTATCAACAACCCCGGCGACTTCATCCAACGGCGGTTTCTTCCTCGGGTCGTGCGCGGGTTTGCGGGTTTCGCCAAGCTGGCTCCCATGACGCCGTTTGTCGCGCTGCCGATGGGCTACGTCCTGCAGTTTGCCGATCCTGAGGTCAGGGCCTCGGTGCAGGTCCTGCTCGACGCGGCGGTCGAGGCCGAGAAGTGGGCCGCGGCTGTCGATGAGGTATCGCGGGCGGGGATGGCGGCCGGCTACCCGCCGCTTTTCGGGGGTCTGAGCGGCGCGCCGTTCGATCTCATCGGCGACATGTTGCGGGGCACCAAGGGCATCATGCTGGACATGTACCGCAGGCCCGCGCAGCTGCTCGAGGCAATGGATCGTCTGACGCCGATCGTGATCGAGGACGCGCTCAGCAACGCGGCAGCGGCCAGAAGTCCCGTCGTCCTGATGCCGCTCCACAAGGGGCCTGCCGGCTTCATGTCGAACGCGCAATTCGAGCGCTTCTATTGGCCGACGTTCAAGACGGTCATGCTGGCGCTCATCAACGAGGGCTTTGTGCCGATGCCGTTCGCGGAGGGTGACTACGGCCCTCGCCTCGAGATCATCAGGGACATGCCGCGGGGCTCAATCATCTGGTACTTCGAAACCATGGACATGGGCCGAGCCAAGCGCATCCTCGGCGGCAACGCCTGCATCGCCGGCAACGTGCCTGTCTCTCTCCTGCACACCGGCACGCCGCCGCAGGTCAAGGAAGCCTGCCGGGCGCTCATCGAAACGTGCGCGCCGGGCGGGGGCTACATCCTGGCGGCCAGCGCGGCGATGGACCAGGGCAATCCGGACAACCTGCGGGCGATGATGGAGGCGGCTACCGAGTACGGCGTTTACGGGTAGGTGGTTGAGTGGTCGATTCCGATCGCAGCGACGAGGCATCCGACCAGGACACGGCTGTACAGGACTGCCCTGCATGCAGGTTCCCGTAGGGCGGACCTTGAGGTCCGCCGTACAGCCGGGGGCTTAAGCCCCCGGCACAGCGGCGGGGCTGAAGCCCCGCCCTACGGTGATCTCGCGTGCTTCCACGGGACAGGCCCGCACGACTGCGTTTCCGTTTCAACAGCGAGTGCGGAAGCGCAAGAGCGCGCGGCCCAGCGCCAGGCCCAGCCAGCGCGGCAGCCGCTTGTCGCTCAGTCCGCGGCACATCGTCAGGGAAAACGATCCGTCGGGTTTCTGCCTGTCCCTGAACCAGTCGATGGCCCGGGCGATCTGAGGGTCATCCACCGAGTTGCCCATCTTGCCCAGCGAATCGAGTGAGGTCAGCAGATCCGTGAACTGAAACGGGTACGTGAACTTGAGCCAATACTCCGTTCCTCCGCGATCGGAGTACTTGTCTGTCTTGAAGAGGCGTGACTTCAGCAAGTCGGCCGCACGCCGGGCTGCCTCGGTCGCGCGGTACCGCGGGTGCGCCGCGAAGGCGCGCAGGACCATGCCCGTGACGAGATGCGAGAACGGCTGCGTCGGGTCGCCGGGGATTTCGGGCCCCGCGGTGATCGTGTCCCACTCTTTCACGAGCCGAATGCCGCGCGTTCGCGCTGCGATGGCCCAACCTCCATCGTCCTGACGCGTGGCGAGCAGCCACTGGAACGCGCGCTCGATCGCGGGATGATCCTCATAGCCGGCCTCGATCAGCACCTCCATTAGCGCCGGCGTGTAGGTGTGCGCGGGCTGGGTGCCGTAGATGCCGCGGAAATCGCCGGCCGGCGCCTGGCACGAGAAGACGTACTCGGCAGCTTTCGCAATGGCGGGGTGGCGCCGGTCGAAGCCGTACTTGCCGACCAGCACGCCCAGCGTGGTGAACGTCTCGTAGAGGTCGTAGTTCTGTGGCGGCGGCTTGCTGACGGGGTAGCGCCAGGCGCCGCTTTCCAGTTGGCGGCTCACGAGGCGTTCCGGGTCGCGAAGCGTCCAGAGCGGTCGTACGTCCAGCTTCTCCTCCAGGAGATCGCGCCGCACGAGCGTGGTGATGGCCTCGTCGTTCGCGGCCAGCAGCCAGGGGATGGGGTCGTGGGCGAGCAGGCCCGACAGGTGTGTCCTTCTTGTCATGCTGCGGCCTCCTCACTCGCGGGCGGACGCCCACATGGTCATCAGAACAACCGCAACTGAGGCTCGGGCGGCGAGGTCTCCGTCTCGCCGCGCGCCTCATCATGGGTGAGCAGCGCGGCGGTCAGCGCCGATTCGCGGCGGTAGAAGCCCTCAGTGTGGAATGAGTCCGGGAGCTTCAGCAGCGTGTAATCGAAGTGGTGGCACAGCTCGTGAATCAGCGTGCGCAGGAAGGTCTTGAAAGCCACCACCTGCCTCTTGGCTGCCGTGCGCATCCAGACGGTGATCGTCGCCGTGCGGCCGCGCTCGAGCTCGTAGAGGCCGTGCAGTTCGTGGGCCTTCTTGACGGGCCGGCAGGTCAGGACGCGGATACGGACCTGCGCCACGCGGAACCCGCCGGTGAGCTCATCGCCGATGGCCTGTGCCGCCCGCTGGACGCCGGCGCGGTCGTTAGCGGCCAGCCGCTCCCGCAGGCGCACGAGGTTCGCAGTCAAGGCGGCGCTCTCGGGCACGGGCAGGCTTGTGATGGCGTCGCTCTGGCGGTAGATGCGCTTTCGGTCGGCGGACAGGCGCTGGTAGTACGCGAAGGGCACGGCTCGGCAGTCTACCTCATGGGGTTACATTTGATATGACAGGATTTTCAAGCCTCTGACCCCGCCGCGCCGGGGGGCAGGCACCCACACGTGGGCTATGGTTAGCCCACCTCCCACTGCGCTCGTCTAGAAGCGTCTCGGCCATTTCTGTCGGCTGTGGAGGACCGCAATGATCTCGAGGCGGTCGCCTTGCACTCTGTAGGGAATCACGTAAGGCGTGTCAGAGACAACCAGTTCACGGGTGCCGGGAACTCGGCCGGGTCGGCCTAGCGTGGGAAGGGCGGCCAGACGTTCCACTGCATCCAGCAGCGCCGCGGCGATGCGCCCAGCCGCATCTGGGTTGTCGCGGGCGATGTACGCGCGCAGATCTCCGAGGTGGCCGATCGCGCGCGGCGACCAGACGATCGTCACGTTCGTGGCGCCTTTCGCTCGCGCGTCCCCCCCCACGAACGGAGCCAGCCCGTGACCTCCCGATGGGGAACGCTTCGCCCCTGATCAAGCTCTCTCAGGCCCGCCTCGATCTCGTCCCGTTGCCAGCCTTCCGCCTCGACGAAGGCGGTGATGGCTTCGGCGGCAAGAAACGACTTCGAGCGGCGGGCCTGTCTGGCGAGATCTTCGAGCCGCCGTTTTGTGGCCACATCGATGCGGACGGACAAGGTTGTCGTCATTTATGTTCGCCTGTGCGATGACGTACACATGTTACCACTGGTGGGCCGTCCATACGCCGCGCACAACCTGCCGTGGCCCAACCTGCGCTCGGTACCTCCCGCCCGGCTGCCGCCTGTGAGTGACGGAGCGGGACTGGTTGCGGACGCCGACTCATGGGGTCACACGCGTGAAGAGACTGTCATATCAAGATGTGACCCCATGTGGCGCTCGACACGCTCGACGGCCTGGAGTAGAGTGTGGCGGCGCCGTCTGTCGTTCCGGCCCGGTCGGCTTCTGCCCGCCGGTTCCCGCGAGGTGCCGCGATGAGCCTGTCACCCGGTACGCGCCTCGGCCCCTACGAGGTGCTGGCGCCACTCGGGTCCGGCGGAATGGGCGAGGTGTACCGGGCGCGGGACACCCGCCTGGAGCGCGACGTCGCGCTGAAGGTGCTGCCGGCCGAAGCGCTCGGGGACGAGCGGGCGCGCGCCCGGCTGGTGCGGGAAGCGCGGCTGGCCTCGAAGCTGAATCACCCCCACATCTGCACGATCCACGACGTCGGCGAGGCCGTCCCATCGAGCCCGTTCGTCCTGAGCGGGTTAGAGGGCGAGCGGGCATCCGAGCCGGTCGATACGGCAAGCTCAGGGCAGGCGGCGGCCTACATTGCCATGGAGCTGGTCGAAGGGCAGCCGCTCAGCGCCTGTCTGGCACAGGGCCCGCTGGCCATGGACGAGGTGCTGCGCTACGGCCAGCAGCTGGCCGACGCGCTCGCCCATGCGCACAGCCGCGGCGTGGTGCATCGGGATCTCAAGAGCGCGAACGTCATGGTGACGCCGGAGGGCCAGCTCAAGGTGCTGGACTTCGGCCTGGCGAAGCGGCTGACGGACGCAGACCTGGCCGAGGCGACGACGATGTCGCAGCCGTCGCTGACGGAGCCGGGAACGGTGGCGGGGACGCTGGCGTATATGGCGCCGGAGCAGCTGCGGGGGCAGCCGGCGGATGCGCGCAGCGACATCTGGGCCCTGGGGGTTGTGCTCTATGAGATGGCGGTCGGACGGCGGCCGTTTGAGGGGCAGACGAGTTTCGCATTGACGGCGGCCATTTTGAACCAGCCGGCGTCGCCCGTGCCGGCGCAGGTGCCGGGACCGGTCACGGGCATTGTGGAACGCTGCCTGGCCAAAGAGCCGGAGGCGCGCTACCAGCGGGGCAGCGAGGTCAAAGCCGCGTTGGAGGCCGTGGCGTCGGGGGGCGCGCCCTCACGTCTGCCGGCGTGGCGCGCCGCGGCGTGGAGCCGGCGCCGGCTGCTTGGCGGGGCGGCTGCCCTCGCGCTGCTGGTCGTCTGCGCCACACTGGTGGGGCTCGACGTGGGTGGCGTCCGCAGCCGGTTCATGAAGGGCGCAGTGGCGCCCCCGCGCGCCGTCAGGCTGGCGGTCCTGCCGTTCACAAATGCGAGCGGCGATGCCGCTCAGGAGTACCTCGGCGACGGCGTGGCCGGTGAGCTGATCACGCAGCTCGGCAGCCTGCATCCGGCAGAGTTGAGCGTCGTCGGGCTCACCTCCGTGATGCGCTACAAGAAGACCGAGAAGCCCCCCGATGAGATTGCCCGCGAGTTGGGCGGGGTGGACTATGTGCTGGAGGGGAGCGCGCAACGGGACGCGAGCCGCGTGCGCATCACCGCCAGACTCATCCGCGTGCGCGACCAGCAGCAGGTCTGGGCGCAGCCCTACGAGCACGAGCTCTCGGCGATCATGCTGATCCAGAGTGATGTGGCGAAGAACGTCGCGCAGGCGCTCGCGCTCAGGCTGCTGCCGGCCGAGAAAGACCGGCTGGCCTCGGTGCGGACCGTCAACCCCGAAGCCCACGAAGCCTATCTCAGGGGGTCGTCTCTGTGGAAGAAACTGACACCGGCCGATGTTGACGCTGCCCAGCGGCTGTTCGATGAGGCGCTCGTCAAAGACCCGTCCTATGGTCCGGCCTACGAGGGGCTGACCTGGGTCTGGCTGATCCGCCAGATGGTGAACGCCGCACCGCCCAGTGAAGCCGGGCCCAAGGCCAAGGCGGCAGCACTACAGGCCCTTGCACTGGACGGCAATTCCGCAGGGGCGCACGAAGCGCTGGCGACAGTCAGATGGACGTGTGACTGGGACTGGGCCGGCGCCGAGCTGGAGTGGAAGCGCGCCCTCGAGCTCAATCCCAACTCGGCCAACGCGCAGGCGTACTATGCCCACTTCCTGGCACAACAAGGACGCGCGGACGAGGCGCTCCCGCACAGCGAGCTGGCGATCAAGCTGGACCCGTTTAATGCTCTGTACCATGGCATGTACGCGATGGTCCTGGATTACCTTCGACGATGGGATGACGCCCTGGCCGCGGCCCGCACCGCGCTTTCCTATCAGCCTGACCTGGGGATCGCCATCGACATGTTTCAGTGTGTCTACGTCAACAAGGGGATGCGCGCCGAGCAACTGGACGAGCAGAGACTCAGGGTCGGCCGCGACCCCGAGCGACTCGCGGCTTTCGACCGGGGCCTCGCGGAAGGCGGATACGAAGGCGCGCAGCGCGCCATCGCCGACGTCCATGCGAGGCGGTATGCGACGAACGGCAAGTATCGCGATGCCATGGGCGTTGCCTTCCGGTATCTCGACGGCGGCGACAAGGACCGGGCGATGGACTTTCTCCGCAAGGCCTACGACGCTCACGATCCCTCGCTGCTCTACGTCGGCAGGCCTCACTGGGACCGCCTGCGCTCCGACCCACGTTTCCAGGCCCTCCTCCGACGCATCGGCCTGCCGGCGTCGTAGGAATCTCGGGGTCACATCTTGACATGACAGTTTCTTAAGGGGGTGACCGCGTTGAGCGCCGGCGTGGAGGAGGCCGGCGAGCTCGGACCGCCGCAGGGTCTTGATCGGGGAGAGGACAGCAAACTAGACTAGACTAAGTCCGTTCTCTGGTCCGGTGCGCCATGCAGACCGTCAACATCCACCACGCCAAGACCCACCTTTCCCGCCTGGTTCAGGAAGCGGCCCGCGGGCGCGAGATTCTCATCGCGCGGGCAGGGAAGCCCATCGCCCGCCTCGTGCCGTTGGCCGCGGGCCCCCGGAAGAAGCAGTTCGGCCTGCTCAAGGGCCGGATCCGGATTGCGTCGGACTTCGACGCGCCGCTCGCCGACGAGGTGCTCAGACTCTTCGAGGGGCGCCGCCCGTGACACGCCTCCTGCTGGACACCCAGATGGCGTTGTGGGCGCTATCGGGACACCGGCGCCTCTCCAGAGAGGCCCGTCGCCTGATCGAGACGCACGATGTGCTCGTCAGCGCGGCGTCAATCTGGGAGATCGCGATCAAGGTCTCGATAGGCAAGCTCGAGGCCGACCCTGTCGCGGTGTGGCAGGCGCTCGCGCCGAGCGGGTTCGACGAGCTGCCGGTGACGGGGGAGCACGCGGCGCGCGTCGGGGCGCTGCCGCCCCACCACCGGGACCCCTTCGACCGGCTGCTTGTCGCGCAAAGCCTGGTCGAGGGGCTGGTCCTGCTGACGAGCGATTCCCAGCTTGTTCCCTACGGAGACTCGATCCGCCTCGTGTGAGGCGGAGCCGAGGAAGCGAAACAACGAGGTATTGGCATCAGGCCGGCCGCACGGTGCCTCTGGAGCGCCTTCCGCGGATTCCGCGGCTGGTGTATACCGTAGTGTAGTCGTCAATACGAACCGAGGGGCCTGTGCCGGAAACCATACGCTCGACCGTCCTGACCATCCGCGTACCGGCAAGTCTCGACCGCCGCATTGCGCAGGCGGCACGGCGTCGCCGGGTTACCAAGAGCGCCGTGCTGCGGGAGGCCTTGACTCACGCCTTCAACGGTGAGCCCGAGCCGGACGACCCGGCAACGGAGGCGCGCCGCCAGTCGCTGCTCGCCAGCAGCCGGCCTTCCGACCGCGAGGCGCTGGAGTTTATCGAGCACGCCGCCGACGACCGGGGGTGGCAGTGAAACGGGGCGCGATTGTCATCGTGGCCGCCCGCGGCCCCTGTACCGGCAAACCGCGGCCCGCGGTTGTGGTGCAGTCGGACCTCTTCAACCCGACACACGCGAGCGTGGCCATCTGCCCGATCACCTCGGACATTGTCGATGCCCCGCTGTTCCGGCTGATCCTGCCGCCGGGGTCGCGGACGGGGCTCAAGGACGTCTCCCAGGTGATGATTGACAAGGTTGTCAGCGTGCCCCGGGCCGCCATCGCCGAGGAGATCGGCCAGTGCGACGCGCGGGAGTTCGCGGGTGTCGACGATGGCCTGCGGCGCTGGCTGTCGCTGGCGTAGCGCGGCGGCTATCTCCCGCCCGGGATGAGTGACCGATCGGCCTCCGCCCGCCGCTCCGCAAGCAGCAGATCCACCATGCGGCCGTAGCTTCTGGCGCCATCCCGCTGCCCTTGAAAGCGAAGGTGAGCGTCGTTGACACGGTTGAAGGCGGTCATCGCGGGTCCCCTGTAGCGGGCGACCCACGCGGCAAGGGCGGCGATGTCGCGCTTCACGGCGGGGGAGCGCCGAGCTTCGAGCGTTCGGGCCGCCGCCCGGTCCACGAGGCCCAGCGCGCGTTGGGCGTGCCGGCTCGCGACGAAGATGCCCGAGTACCTGAAATCCGCATCGGGATGAAGGCGGCACACCAGGTAGCCGAGGTAGTTGGCTTCGTCCTCGCGCGCGAAGCCGAGCTGGTGCGCGGTTTCGTGCGCGGCGGAAAAGGGGAGCTCCGAGGGTGAGACGTCGATGTCGATGTGAGGCTCGGCCGTGAGCGGCGAGTAGAAGCCGGCAATCCCCAGGCGCGCGAGCAGCGGCGACGACCAGGCGGCCTTCGGAAGGACCGCGGACCGAGGGAGCCACGGGTACCGCTTCAGGAGTGCGCTCACGCCCGGGGCCGTGCGGGTCAGCACGCCGCGTGCCCCATCGGCCAGCCGCATCGCTCCGACTTCGTCCTCCGGAAGCCCCTCGCGCAGCGCGTTCGCCGCATCGATCAGGCTGACGGCGAGCGCAGCAATCTCCGCTCTGTCAGAAGGGCGAACCTCGAGGCCGGCGGAATGGGCGAAACTTTGCCGCTGGTAGTTGAGGCCCCAGGTGATCAGGAACAACGTGTAGCCGGCGCCTGCCAGGCCGAGCACAAGCAGAGCCGCGCGACCAGCTATCTGTGACCGACGTCCCCGGCCGCGCAGGATCGAGCGCGCAAACCAGAAGACGGCCAGCGCGAGCGCCACGCAGGCGCACGCAACGCCGGCTTCCATCACCGAGAACGGGATCCGCGAGGACACCGAGGCCAAAGCCCGGACGATCGGCGGGAACAGTGCGCGCGAATACAGCGCTTCGACAGTCTCGGGGACACGCGCGCTCAGCCACTGAACGCCAACGGCCAAGGGAAGCAGCAACAGCGCCACGAGCGTGCGAAGCCGAAGCCGCCGCGTCCGCGCCGCCTTGACGCTCACTTGGCCCCGGCCTCCTTCCCGGCCGCCGCTAGTGCCTGTGCTCGAACCGTGTCGGAGGCGAACGAGAAGTGCATCTGCACGATCACCCAGTTGCCGCCGCGCTTCTCCAGGACGCCCGTCCAGCGGGTGTCCCTCCAACCGGTGGGTTTGCCGTCCCACACGGCCAGGTCGTCGAGGATGGCGGACCACCACGCGACGGTGCCCGCCTCAGCAAAGGTGACCCGCAAGTCCCGCACGTCGAAGCTCGTGGCCCGAAACCGCGGGTCCATCCAGAAGTCGAAGTTCTTCACGAACGCATCCCAGCCGACCGTCGTCGACTGCGAATCCGGGTTGAACATGAACAGGTTCGGATCGTGCGCGATGATCCGCTCGAGCCGCGGGCGGTCCTTCGTGAGCGCCCATCCGATGGAATCGCGGATGGTCTGCTCGACCACCGCGCGCTCCTTCGCGAGGTCCACCTTCTGCGCCGAGCAGGCCGCTGCTGCCAGCAGCGCCACACCCACGCCGGCACAGACGAACATCGTGCGCATGTCGTCTCCTTTACTGCAGCACCGGATCGGTCAGCTTCAGGTCGTCGTCTAGCGACCGGTACGGGCGAATGCCGAGCCGTTCGAGATCGGCGTGATACGACCGGCATGCCTCGGCAGCCTCGAGGGCGCCGTCGGCGATGGCCCGAAGATGGCGCACGAAGGTCAGCTGATGCTCGGAGCGGTTGATCTTGCGGCCGAACAGCGCAGCGCGGGCGCCGTGGCGGCGGGCGTCCTGCACCAGCCGGAAGGCGTCGTGCGTCGTGCCCGCCGAACCGCCCAGCACGCCCGGCACGAGATGCGGATCGTAGGCGACAAGCGCCTCCATCGCCTGCGGCCCGCAGTACGGCATCTTGAGAAAGACCGGCCGGCCGGAACCGGGGACGCCAGCGAGCGTCCGGGCGATAAAGTCGTTCAGGAAGCGCCCGAGATCCGTCATGGGCACGGGCACGTTGGGGGCGAAGACCTCGAGGAAGTGGCGCAGGCCGCATCGTTCGGCCTCCGCCCGAAAGTCCCGATACGCCTCGAGCGCGGCGCCGTCGCGCTCGGCATCGCCAACCGGCGTGAGCGAGTACAGCGCCAGGCTCGTCCCGCCGCGCATGATCTCGTCAACTCGCGGCGTTCGCAGCGGCCGCGACGGCTGCCGCGGGTACGGGGCGCCGGAGAGCACGTGGATGTCCGTCGAGTCGTTCGCGCGCACCGCAGGCGTGACCGCGGCGCCCGCAAACAGCCCTTCGGCCGTCAGCACGTCGTTCGTGCTGGCGCTCATCAGCATGATGTCGACAAGCCCCTGCCGGACCACCTCGCGGATCTGGTCGCGGAACTCGGCCAGCGATCGCGGCCGGCCCGTCGCGGGATCCACGCCGGTCGCGGCCAGGCCGAACGCCATGTCCGCGTCCTTCGCATCCGCGAGGATGAAGTCCTTCGCGCCAGCCGGATTGGTGTGGATTGCCGCAAGCTTACGGTCGAGCGTCTTCATCGTGTCGTCTCCGGGGCCGTTGGATCGAAGAGGGTACCGTGTGCGCTGCGCTGCCACCTGTTATCTCCGATGAGATCCCGGGCGACCGGCAGGCGCGGCCATCCGGCGGCCAGCCGCGCGGCGACCTCCAGCCAGGGCACGACGCCGCCGGTGGCATCCGGCGCCTCGACGCTGCACGCCCCGACGGCGGTTGCACTGGTCGCGACGGCGACCGGGTCTTCACCGCGCAGCAGAGCGGCCAGGAGGCCGGCAATGGTGCAGTCCCCCGAACCCGTCGTGCCGGCGACGCGCCGCGCGCGGAAACACGGCGCAAGCACCTCGCGGTCTCGCCACGCGGCCGGGTCGAGCGCAAGCGCCGACGACAGGCGCTCGAGCGTACCCTCCGCGCGGCTCGTGCGAAGGTACAAGCCCTGGTCACCAAGCTTCAGCGCAACAACGGCTGCTCCCGCGCCCAACACCCGTTCGGCAAGCGCCCGCAGCTGCGCCAGGTCGAGCCGCGCCACCTTCGTCGGGCCAAGCAGCATGAAGCAGAGCTCGTCGAAGCTTGGCGCAAACACATCGACCGCGGGCAGCACGTGCGCGAGCCACGCGGGCCAGTCGACGCGGCCGGCTTCGCTTTGAGGATCCGGCTGGCAGACGTCGAGCGAGGTGACAAGGCCGCACCCGCGCGCGGCCGCCAGCAGCGCACGCAACTCGACGCCGCCGTCCGAGTACAGCCGGCGCATGACCGGCGGGTACCCGAAGTGAAGGATCCGTGCCCCCGCCAGCCGGTCGAGGGGGACGTCAGATGCGCCGAATGTATGGTTCGCGCCCGGGCAGTGCAGGAACGTCCGATCGAGACCCGGCGGGCTGAACACGACCGAGTAGCTGGTCGTCTCACCCGGCGTCACGATCATGCCGTCGGCCAGGTTGGGGTCGCGGCTGCGCAACACGTCGAGCAACGCCCGGCCGAGGACGTCATCGCCGATCTTCCCCATGAGCCGCACGGGGACACCGAGGCGGTGAAGCGCCAGGCCGACGTTGCCCACCGGCCCGCCGGTAGAGACGACGGCCGGTCCCACCTCGACAAGGGCGCCAGGGCGCAGGTCGGGCGCCTCGGGAAGGGCAGGGATCACGTCCAGGCAGATGTGGCCGGCGACAACCACCTCAGGCGACACGACCGTTGCGTGCGTCATCGACACAACAGCGTAGGACGCGGCCCAGCCGCCGTCAACCAGTCCGCGCATCGAGATTCGATGTGGAGCGGCGGAGTTTGATCTAGGATTGGCTCGTGAGAGAGGGGCCCTCACCCCGACATCTGCTCGCTCCCGCGTTGCTCGCGGCCACCGTGCTCTCCGGGGCAGCCGCGCCGACCGGGGCAGTGCGGTCCTATGCCCTGGGGGCTCCCGACCTGAACCTCACCCTCCCGGCGCGGCTCAACGAGGTGTCCGGCGTCACGAGCATCTCGGACACGGAGCTCGCCTGCGTGCAGGACGAGGAGGGCGTGGTGTTCGTCTACGACCTCCAGCTGCGGCGGATCACCCGGCAGATCCCGTTCGGTCCGCCGGGCGACTACGAAGGCATCGCGAGGGTCGGATCGCGGCTGTTCGTGCTTCGAAGCGACGGGCCGCTGTTCGAGATTCGGGGGCTCTCGGGAAGGCCTGCGGTGAAGCTCCACCAGCTCAAGCTTCCGACCGCCGACAACGAAGGGCTGTGTTTCGACGCCCTTCGCAACAGGCTCCTGATCGTTCCGAAGAGCAGGCTGGGCAAGGGGAAGAACCTGAAGGACGCGCGGGCGATCTTCAGCTTCGACCTGAACACAGCCACGTTGCAGCAAGATCCGATCGTGGTGCTCGACGTCGATGCGATGCGCACGTTTGCCGAGCAGGGTGAGCGCGAGAGCCGAGGCCGCCAGCAGACGAAGGGCGGCAAGGCCCGGCCGACGCTCAGCTTCATGCCCTCGGCGGCTGCCGTCCACCCGCTGACCTCGGAGATCTTCATCGTGTCAGCCGTCGATCGCGTCCTCGTCACGTGCGATCAGGCCGGCCGCGTGACCGGTGTCGTCCCGCTCGACCCGAAGTTGTTCCGCCAGCCTGAGGGGCTCACGTTTCTCTCGAGCGGGGATCTTGTCGTCACGAACGAAGCCGCCGGCCGTCAACCCACGCTGCTCGTCTTCAAACCGAGCCGCACAGGCAGTCGCAGTGGTGCCCGCAACTGACAGCAGCCCAAGGAGCCCGCGGACATGACCAAACGGCAGCTGCGGAACCTCGCGCGATGGTGGCCGGTGGCGCTTGCCGCCGCGATCGGAGTGCTTGCCGTCGGGCTGGGCAGCCTCTTCTGGATGATCCGGTCCGGCGTGGCGGAGGACGTCGCCAGAGCGCGGCGCGAGTACCCAGGCGATCGAGTCGAGGCGCTGATCGCGTTTGTCGATTCCGATCGACATCCGCTGTCGGAGCGCAACCGGGCCGTGTGGGCGCTCGGGCAGATCTCAGATCCGCGGGCGCTGCCGGTGCTCCGCAAGTACTACACAGGAGCCGAGTGCCAGCACGCCAAGTTCCTGTGCCAGTACGAACTGAAAAAGGCCATCGATGCCTGCGTCGGCGCCAACGCGAGCTGGATGGAGCGGGCCACGCGCAGGTGGCGGACGGCGCCGCTCACCCGAGCACCTGATGAACGCCAATGATCACGTAGGGTTTCTCCCCCGGCTTCAGCGTTGGCGATCTGAGGGTCCCCAGGAACACCGCGTGGTTCAAGTAATCGTACGGGCTGTCTGTGGGCGCCTCGAGGTCGATGACCGATCGGATGTACGGCGCTCCCGGCGCGCCCGCGGCCGGCATGTGCATCAGCACGCGGTTGATGACCTGAATCAGGTGCCCGTCGTGGGTCCTGAGCAGGTATCGCGCGTAGAGCTCGGTGTCTCCGTCGGGGCGCACCAGTTGCCAGTCTTCTCCGCCCGGCACCACCTCTCCTCGGATGTTTGGCCCTTCGAACGTCCCGCCGGTGATCGGGATGATGCGCCGCACACCGTGCTTGCTCCTCCCGAGCACGATCGCCTCCGCGATCGTCACCTTCGCGTCCCATACGTGCTGGGTCTTGATAGCCGGTTCGGGAGCCTGAGCGCCGTCGATGCCGGCGGATCCGGCTGCGCCCACACTGCACGCCGCTGCGGGGAGCAGCACGAGCACGGCGCACACGAGGCTGGCAAGGCGGAGCAGCATGCGTGAACCTCCTTCTGTTCGACAGAGCATACACGCCAAACGGCGCCTGCTGTCGGATTCCTGTCGGCAGCGGAGCACGATATGGCATGGAGCCGCGGCATGATCCTCCGTCTTGCTCTTCTCGCGCTTGTCCTCTTGGCCGCCGGCCTGGCTGGCTGCCAGGGAGTTCCCGCCGGCTCTCCCCTGGAGTCGCTCGTTGCCACCGAGCGCGCGTTTTCGCGGAGGAGCGTGGCTGAGGGCACGCGGGCCGCGTTTCTGGCGTTCTTTGCCGAAGACGGCGTGAACTTCAGCCCGGGGCCGGTCAGAACGAGAGCAACGCTCAGCGCTCAGCCCGCCCCGGCGACGCCGCCCGCCGTCATTCTGGAGTGGGCGCCGATCACAGCCGACGTCGCCCGCGCCGGCGATCTCGGCTACACGACCGGTCCATGGGTGCGCTCCGAGCGCAACGAGGCGCGCAAGCCGCTGGCCTGGGGCTGGTACTTCACGGTCTGGAAGAAGCAGCCGGACGGCTCGTGGAAGGCGGCAGCCGACATCGGCACGACGTCGCCCGCTCACACCCTGCCCGGGCCGGAGACGTTTCGCGCTGCCAGTCCCACGAGTCGGGCCGGCGCGTTCCAAGCGCCGGCTGGGGCAGCTGACGCGGCGGAGATCCTGGTGGCCGAACGGCGGCTCTCGGACGCGGCCGCTTCCGGAGCGCTCGAGGCGTATCTCGCCTGCGCGACAGAGGAGATCAGGCTCCATCGGAACGGCGTGGAGCCTGTCGTGGGGGCGGCCGCGGTCCGGTCGCTCCTCTCGGACCGGCCCGCGCAGATCGTGTCGACACCGATCGAGGCGGACATCTCGCGCTCGGGCGATCTGGGCTACGCGTACGGGAGCTACGTCGCGCGCGACCAGAAGGCGGCGTCGCGGCCGGAGGAACGGGGCTACTACCTCCGCGTCTGGAAGCGCCTGGCGGTCGGCTGGCGCCTTGTCGCCGACATTTCGAATCCCGCCCCGGCGCAGTGAGGCGTGAACGGCGGGCAGCGCGTCGCGGCAGGCGGCGCGCGGACTACTTCACCGGCGTGAAGGTGACGACGTGTCCGGCCGTGTAGGCCCAGGTGCCGACCTTCACGCCGTATTCCATGAGCGCGGCGCCGTCGATCTTGCCGACCGCCCGAGTCCTGAAGGCGGAGACCTCGTACAGCACGTCCGGCTGCAGGCCCACCGGCCGGATGCTCGTGCGCCCGTCGGCGCCGTTCCCGCGGAAGGCGAGCATGAAGCTGCTGCCCGTCTCTCGTGACAACAGCTGCACGGCGTCCCACGCGTCGCTCGATGTCAGCCTCGCCTGGCCGGTCAGCAGCGCGAGGATGGGCTCCGGGCCGGTGTCACGCAGCCGTTTGTAGAGCGTGATCTCCCGGGCCATGTCCGTGAGGTCGTTCTCGGCGAACTCCGCGCCAATCAGGCTGATTCCCAGCGCCCCGGCCATCCGGCTCCGGAAGTACAGCGGCATGTCCGCGGCCTGATGGATGGGCTCCGCCGGGTCGTCGACCACAAACGACAGCAGGTAGCGGGGCGGAAACACCGCGGCAATCCCCTGCAGATTGTGGCGCACATGCGCCGACGGGCCGGTGACATCGTCCATCCAGGCGACGTCGGTGTACCGCAGCATGCCGAGGTCCAGACGGTTGCCGCCGCCGGAGCAGTTCTCAATCGTCATGTCCGGATAACGGGCCCGGAGCGCCGCGAGCAGCTCGTACAGGCCTCGGACGTGCGCGTAGTTGCCGTCCTGCGTGCCGTGGCCGTGGCCGGGTCGGTCGCAGTTGATCCAGTAGTTGTTGTCCCACTTGAGATGATCGGGGCGCACCTGATCGATGAAGCGCACGAGCCGGTTCAGCACCCACTGCCGGGCCTCCGCGTCAGCCAGGCAGATCTGTGCCGAGTCGGCGTGCTCGTTCTTGACGCCCGCGTTGTAGTGTCCCGCGATCGTTGCCAGGTACCGCTCCCGGGCCTGGCCGGAGCGGCCCACGGTCGAGGTAGCAACGCGCTCCGGCTCGACCCAGACGCCGAACTTCATGCCCAAGCTGCGCGCGTAGTCACCCAGGGGGCCGAGGCCCACCGGAAACCTGCGCGTGTCCACCGTCCAAGAGCCGAGCCCGGCGGAGTAGTCCGACCTCGACGTCGCACCGGGGCTCCAGCCGGCGTCCAGCACGAACAGCTCGACACCCAGGGCGGCCGCGCTCAGCATCTCGGCTCGGACGGATTCATCGTCGATCTCGGTGCCGTACGAGAACCAGGTGTTGTAGGTGACCGGGGGGTTGATCGGCCGCCCGTGGCGCAGCCCGTTCGTGACGTACTGCTGGAGCGCCGTTGTCATGGCGATGTCGCCGTCGGCGGCAAGGCCAAAGACCCCGTGCGGGCTCTCGAACGGTTCCTCCTGCTTCACGGTCGTCGCAGTCGCTCCAGCCGACAGCCGCACCGTCGTCAGACCGTCGGATGACGCGAGCCTTGCGGTCAGCAGCCACGTCCCAGACCAGAGGGGACCGCCGAAAAGCCGACCGCGCGGCCCTCTGAACCACAACGCGGGCACGACCGATTCGGAGGACCGCTTGGTCGAGCCGACCTCGAACGACTCTCTTGGGGCCAGAGCCTGCTGCAGTCTTGTGAAGCGGACGCCCCCGTCGGCGGAGCCGTGGAGGCCGGTGACCCAGTTGGCCTCCTGAACCGGCACGACGAGCTGCCAGATGCCGATGTCCGATATCGGTATGCCGGTCGTGGAGCCGACGGCCTCGAAGGTGGCCCACGTCTCGATGGCCGGTGCTCCGGGGTAACACACGTACGATCGCGTCACCCGCAGGCCCGTCTTGGCATCACTGAAGACCAATGCCAGCCGGACGCCACCGAGATACTCGTCGACGTGGGCGGATTGAAATGGAAACCCAGCCTGACCCAACGACAGACGCCGGGTGGATTGCTGGAAGCTGGGCCCCGGCGTGGACGCGATGGTCCAGGGGGTTTCCGAACCGGGCCGTCCGAGGCCCAGCGGGACCAGGATGCCGTCGGCGTTCAGTCCCACCCTGAATGTAATGGCCTCGTTGCCGACCGTCCAGGACTCGCTCGGTGCGTCCTGTGCGATGTAGGCGTCGGCGACCCCGAGCACGATGTCGGGCTCGTCGGCCGACACGGACAGGAGTCCGACCAGCAAGAGGGCCGCCGCCGCAGCGAGCTGTCTGGGCGTCATAGGAATGTCCACACCAGGCCGGAATACGCCGCCGCCGCGGCCGGCGTTTACCGGCAACGAGGGTGGGGCAGTGCCGACCTGGTCACGATCGGGCCCTCGGGACCTATAATCGGCAGCGCGGACAACAGAGACGGGAGGAACCTTCGATGACCGAAGATGCCAGCGGCCGCCACATGCTCAAAGCCGGCGACTGGGCGGGTTGGCGCGTCAGCCCCAGCGACCAGCAGGCCGGCGTGCCCCAACCGCCGGTCCAGAAACCGTTCGACCCGGCCGCTCCGACGGTCGCACTGATCCCGCCCGGCTCGCTGACCGTCGGGCGAATGCCGCTCGTGGAGGTGCTCCGGCGCCGCCGCAGCCGCCGGAAGTACACGCAGGACCCGCTGACCCTTGAAGAGCTGTCATTCCTGCTGTGGAGCACCCAGGGTATCGACAAGGTCATCCAGAACGGCAAGGCCACCCTGCGACCCGCGCCGTCGGCGGGCGCGCGGCACCCGTTCGAAACCTATCTCCTGGTAAACCGGGTGACCGGTGTCGCGCCAGGCCTCTACCGCTATCTGCCTCTGGATCACCGGCTGGTGCTGCTGTCGGCGGAGGCCGGCCTCGCCGAGCGTGTTCACGCGGCGAGCTACGACCAGTACGTGCTGCAGAGCGCGGTGACCTTCATCTGGACGACGCTCCCGTACCGGACCGAGTGGCGGTACGGCTCGCTATCCCACAAGATGATCGCGGTCGACGCCGGGCACGTCTGTCAGAACTTGTACCTGGCCGCGGAGGCGATCGGGGCGGGGACGTGCGCCATCGGCGCGTACGACCAGGCCGGGATCGACGCCGTCCTCGGTGCGGTCGCCGGCGTGGACGGCAGCGACGAGTTCACAATCTACATGGCGCCAGTGGGGAGGCTGCCGGGGTAGACCGCCCCTTGTCATGGGTGACACACGTGCGCGAACGATCCGGGCGTGAGGCGCTGCAGGCGACCGTCGTGAGACGCGGGGGCTGGTGGATTGCCCTCCTGTGCATCCTGATGGCAGGTTGGCCCGCCCCGACGCAAGCGGCGCAGCCGCCGTTCGGCCGGACGCTCATTCTGGCCGCGCAGGACGATCCGTATTACTCCCTTGCCGAGGAGATCTCCCGCGAAGAGGGGCTGGAGATCGTCCGCAGCTTCGACGATGCCCGCGCGCGCAGCCCGGAGTTCCTGCTCTGGGTCGTCGCGCCGGCGAGGCTGTCGGAGCGGGTGTTTGTGGATCTGGGACTCGCAGCGCGGGCGTCTCGATCGTCGATCGGCATTGGGATCATCTCTGGCTCAACGCTCGAACGGGCGCGCCAGCTGTGGACGCGTCGAACCGACGTGCGCGGGGAGCGCGTCTTTGCGGCGAACGGCGAGTACCCGGCCGCCCGGGTGTTCCAGGGACGGATTCTCTCCTTCATCCCTACTGGCACGCGCGGGCTCACCAGAGAGAGCCTGCGTGGCGTTCTGCAGGAGGCCGACTACCTCACCTTCACCGGGCACGGAGGTCCAGGATACCTGTCGCTGGCTCCGGGCAACGCGATGCGGGCTCGTGACATTCCGCCGCTTCCGCCGGTTGTGGTCGGCACGGCCAGTTGCCAGACCTTCCAACTCTGGCGTCCGGGCTCGATTGCGCTGGCCTTTGCGGATCAGGGCGCCGCGGCGTACGCGGGCTTCGCCTTCAGCCCGAACGAGGGGTTCCTCATGGGGGAATTCGACGGCCTGCCGTTTCGGTACACGTGGCCCGAGTTTCCCATCGGGCACGTGATGCTGGTGCAGGCGCGCGGCACGCAGCGCGGGTTTGCGGCCTTCTCGTACTACTACCTGCTTGGCGATCCACGCATCTCGCTCCGCCCCGCTCCGGCGTACCGCGTCGCCGAAGACCGCGAGGTGGGCGACGACCGGCTGGTGACGATTGCCGATGCGCCCGCCGGGATCGTTCCGATCCGCATCTCCGGCGGCGCGCGCTACCGCTTTGCCGAGATTTCGGGAGTCGCCTCCGCGGGAGACGATGATCCCTTCTACGATGCTCGCCTGCAGACGGCCAACGTCGGCGACGCCAAGTACCTGCTGTTCAAGCACGCCGGCGGCGGTTTCACGGTGCGGTTGCGCCGCGACGAGCCCGCGCCGCGGGCCATTGTGGACCCGCTTCTCGATTCGCTCGACAACGCGCTCATCTTCCTGTACCAGAACGAGTCAAGGTACTTCGCACTCGTGGTGGGGCTTGTGGTCTGGCTGGGGATTGGCTGGCGGACGTGGCGGCGGAAGACGGCTCGTGACGGCGCGGCCGGCAGGCGTGCGCTCGCAATTGCGCTTGCCGTGGGACTGGCACTGGCGGCGCTTCATGGCGCGTACGGCTGGCTGCGGCTCGACAACTTCGCGATCAACGAGAAGCCTGTCGCCTTCGGATGGCCGCCTGTTGCCGGCACGGCCGTGCTCGCGGCCGGCGCTGCGCTGATGTACCTCCGCGCGCGCACACGGCGCGGGCGGATCGCCGCAATTCTGGTCGCCAACCTGCCGCTCGTCGGGGGCGCGGTCTTTGTCACTGCCGCCATGTTCCTCGTCAACTCGATGAGTGCGCGGCAGTACGGGGCCGGGCTCTGGAACTACTCGCTCGCGCGGATGGCGCTCGTGGCGGCAGCGGTCCAGGTCGTTGTCACTGCCGCGGTCTTTGCCGCGTCGAGGCGGCTGCACGTTGCGTCAGTGCACGTCGCGACCTTGACCCCTTCTGAGCCGGCAGGATAGCGTTAGCGACAGCGGACGACCCATGCCCGAGAATTTGCTGAAGTCCTCGCTCGAGCGCCAGGAGTTCCTCTGTACCGCGGAGCTGGTGCTGGGGCGCGACCACACCATCACCGAAGCCGAGACGTTCGTCCGGGACGCGGCTTCAATGCCAGGCGGCATCCGCGTCGTCAGCGTCACCGATCTGCCCGGCGGCAACCCGTCGCTGCCGCCCGAGGCATTCGCGCAGCGGGTTCTGGAACTCGGCCTCACACCGATCACGCACTTCACAGGAAAGGACGGGAACCGCTCGATCCTGGAAGGGCGGCTGCACGCGGTGGCACGCCTGGGCGCTCCCAACATCCTCGCGCTCACCGGCGACGCGCAGAAGGAGGCGTTCCAGGGCAGGGCGAAACCGGTGCACGACCTCGACTCCGTGCTGATCCTCCGGCTGGTCGAGGCGCTGCGCGCGGGCCTGCGCTACGAGGTCGGCTCCCGCGCCGTGCAGACAACGCCCTTCGACTTCTTTGCCGGGGCGGTGGTCAACCCCTTCAAGGTGCGGGAACCGGACCTGATGATGCAGCTCTACAAGATGGAGCTGAAGATTGCCGCCGGGGCGCGGTTCCTGATCACGCAGGTCGGCTTCAACGTCCGCAAGCTCTACGAGCTGCGCCAGTACATGCTCCGAGAGCACCTCGAGCACATCCCTGTGCTTGCGAACGTCTACGTGCCCACGGCAACCATCGCACGGCTGATGCTCTCGGGCGAGCTGGCCGGCTGCGTCGTGAGCGAGGACTTCGTGCGCCGGCTGGAGGCGGAGAAGAAGCCGCAACGGCTCGAGCGCGCGGCGCTGATGGTCGCGGCGGCGAGGGGCCTCGGCTTTGCGGGCGCGCACATCGGTGGCTTCGGGCTGACGCACAAGGACTTCCTCGCCATCCTGGAACGCGCAGGCGCCATCGGCGGCGCCTGGCGCGGCCGGATGGACGAGCTGGTCTTCGCACGGCCGGGCGAGTTCTACCTGCTCCCGCGTGGCGACGATGGACTGAGCGACGGCCGGGGCGAATACCAGGGCGGCAGGACGAGACCGCGGCTTTCGCTCCAGCAGCGGCTTTCGAGGTTCGCGCACCGCGTGCTGATTGCGCCGGAGTCTCCGGGCGCGCGCTTCTTCGCCCCGCGGCTCCCTTCGGCCTTCTGGTCGAGCCTGCTGGGCGTGTCGTCGCTGTACCGCAAGTCGGCATTCGGCTGCGTGAACTGCGGCGACTGCGTCCAGGATCACCTTGTGTACGTGGGCTGCTCGATGCGCTGGTGCTACAAGGAGCTGCGCAACGGCCCGTGCGGGGGCTCGCGCACCGACGGTACGTGCGAGGTGCGGCCCGAGCAGGCCTGCATCTGGAACCTGGCGTACGATGCGACGCGCGCAGCAGGCGCGAATCCCCGCCGGTTCGCTCACACGCTCATCCCTCCGCGGAACTGGCAGCTCGACGAAACAAACTCGCTCCGGAACCGGTTTGCCGAGGCCGACAATCTCCGAAGCAGGCAGGACATTCATGTTGATCATCGGTGAGCTCATCAACAGCACGCGCAAGCGTATCCGGGAGGCCGTGCTCGCCCGCGATGCGGAGTACATCCGCGACGTCGCCATCCGACAGAAAGCCGCCGGCGCGCACATGCTCGACGTCAACGGGGGCGTGCCCGGCCAGGAGGCCGAGTGCCTCGCCTGGCTGGTCGGCATCGTCAAGGAGGCCGTCGACTTGCCGCTGTGCCTCGACAGCAGCGACCCCGAGGCCCTGCGCGCCACGCTGCCGCTTGTCGGCCGCAGCGTCATGATCAACTCGGTCAACGACGAGCAGGGGCGCGTCGAGACGATGCTGCCGCTGCTCCGGGAGTTCGAGGCCAGAGTGATCGCGCTCTGCATGGGATCGGCAGGCCCCCCCAAGGGGCTGGACGACCGGCTGGCGGCGGGTGCGTGCCTGGTGGATCGGCTCACCGGCGGAGGCATTCCGCTCGATCGGATCTACATGGATCCTTGCGTGCTGCCGATCAGCACGGACCACGAGCAGGGCCGAGCGGTGGCGGATGCGATTGGCGAGATCGTGAAACGTTACCCGGGCGTGCACACGAGCGTCGGCCTCAGCAACGTGTCGTTCGGTCTGCCCGTCCGCAAGCTGCTCAACGAGTCGTTCCTGCTGCTGCTGGTTTCGCGCGGCCTCGATGCGGCGATTCTCGATCCGTGCGACCGGCAGCTGATGGCCGGCCTCACCGCTGCCGAGACGTTGCTCGGCCGCGACAAGCACTGCGCGCGCTACCTGCGCGCGTTCCGGGACGGCAAGCTGGAAGCCCCGTCGGCGCCCTCGCCGCCTTCCCCTGCACACGCGTAGGGCAGGGAGGGAATCGACAGTCGGCAGTTGCCCGGCGTAGGGCGGACCTTCAGGTCCGCCGTACCGGCCGGCGGCTTAAGCCGCCGGCAGCACAGCGGGGCTGAAGCCCCGCTCTACACATGTGGCGCGCGCGAGCGGGGTCCCGCGCGTCGAGGCACCGAGGAGCACGGAAGGGCACGGAGTGGCAGGGACAGGTGGGCGGCCGGGCGCCAGCCACCTGTCGCCTCGGCCGGGACCCGCCAATCAGCCCCTTGTTGCGTAGATCTCCCGCCCGAACTTCAGACAGTCGGGCCTCGAGAGATTGTCGAAATCGCCCTTCGGCCCTCCGATCTTCGCGTACATGTCGGCGATGCCCTTGTACTCGGCTTCCGGCATCAGCGCCTGCGTGATTCGGCCGCCGAGAATCTGCATCGGCGCCGACGTGGTCTTGCAGAGCGGCGCGAGGTACCCCTCGACGTAGCTCTTGACCTGTGCCGGCCCCGGGGGCTTGCCCAGGTTGCCGCAGACGGCAAACAGCCCCCGGATCTTCTTCTGGAGCTGCTCGACGTTGGCCGTTAGGTACGCGTCGAGCGCCTTCGGGCCCCTGCCTCCCTGGATGGCCGTGCCGATGATCAGGTGGTCGTACGAGGCGAGATCCGCCGGAACCTGGCGGATGTCGAACACCGACGCAATGCCGCCCATCCCTTCCGAGATCCAGATGCTGGCGTCGCGCGCCGTGCCGTACCACGTGCCGTAGAGGATGGCCCATCGCTCCTTCGATGGCTTCGGGATGTACTGCGGCGGAGCGGGCGCTGCCGCGACGAGCGTCGTTCCAAGCCCGGCCAGACCGGCACCGAGGAAGGTCCTTCTCTGCATGTGTGCCTCCACTGCTCAGAATCGCTCCGGACAATTGCCGTTCTTCAGGGCGACGGCGACCGACCGAGATTCTGCCAGACTTCCACCCGGCGTCAAAGCCGCCCCGTCATACCGCCGCCACCCGGTACGCCGTGCCGTAGGTGCCGTAGTCGCGGCTGGTCACGCCGTTGCGTACCGACCCCTGATACTGCTGGAGGGGCTTCTCCACCGTGATCTTCACGACCGCCTTCTCCCCCGCCTTGACGACACCAGCGTGCACGGCCGCCGTGGCGATGCCGGAATCACCCGTGTAGACATCGGTGCCCCACACCGAGCCGGCCGCATCGCCTGTGACGCGGAAGTAGTATGTCGCGCCGACAGGGTCGCAGAGATTCAGCATGTTGGCCGGCGCGTCCGCCGCGAGCAGCCCCTGGTCGAGCAGTTTCCGGATCTCGGTCCGCGTCAGCCGGCCGCGCCGGTCGAAGTACGCAACTAGTTCCTGGATGACCTTCATAGCCGCTCCTGGCGTGGCAACATCGGGACGACGCGGCCGTACGGCGGGTGGAATGCTCGCGCAAAGCGCGCGGGGACGAGCCACAGCAGCTCGTACGGCATCGGCTCGGCCGGGTAGGCAATCTCACCGTCGGTAATGACCACAACCGCCCGCACGTGCTGATCACCGGCGAGGTACCGAAGCGCGGGGGACAGGTCGCTGCCGCCGTATCCCTCGATGCGCCGCTCGGCCAGCTCGTGCGGGCCGAGCAGTTCGTCGCTCGTGAGCGCCGCGTCGCACTGGAGGAGGCGGACCTGGTCGACGGCGGCCGCGTCGCAGAACTCGGCAATCGTGCCGAGGACGGGCGGAATCTCGTCGGTCATCGAGCCGCTGGTATCCAGCACGACGTTGAGAATCCATCCTTCCCGGCGTCGTCCCGGCAGCACGACGTCCGTGCGCTGCGCGTCCCGGCGCGAGGCGCGGCTGAACGTCCGGTCGCCCGGCGCCACCGATTCGATCCAGCGCTGGAGCGCCAGCTCCCACGGCGTGCGGTAGAGGCCGCGCAGGGCGAGCACGGTCTGGCTGGCCGATCCGGGGTCGATTCCCCGCAGCCCTTTGGCCAGGCCCATCGCGCGCGCCAGCGACAGCGCCTTTGCCGCCATCTCTCGCACCTTCTCCGCCCGTTCAGCTGCCTCCGTCGCATCGTCCGGGAACAGCTCCGACTCGGCTGCGACATCGAGCGCGTCGCCCGCCTCCGTGCCCCTGGCGCCGCGGGCGCCTGCGCCGAAGATGCGCCCGGCCGCGGTGACCTGGCCCTGCCAGACGCTCGTCTTGGTCTGCCCCTGCTGGTTGCGGCGCATCTCGAGAACGATTTCCTCGGCGGACTTCTCCCGGGCGCCCGGCATATCGAGGCCGCCTGCCGGGACCTCCATGCCAAGCTCGGTTCGGAGGATGTCGTTGATGATGTAGTCGTGCGCGTAGTTAAACTCGAGGTGGTCGGCTCCCTTCGCCCTGTCGTGCGTTCTGAGGGCGAGGTGCAGCATTTCGTGCGCCAGCACGAAGACCAGCTCGCTGTCCTTCAGGCCGCGCACGAACTCCGGGTTCGCCGCCAGACGGCCGGAGGCGAACACGCCGATCGTCGGGATCCGATCGTCGAGCGTGACCTTCGTCGAGGCGACCAGCCCGGCCAGGTGCGGGAAGGGCACCGTGACCATCCGCAGTCCTCGATCGATCCGCTCGAGCGGCGGGCGCTCGGCAGCCAGAGGGCTCACAGCCTGGCCACCTGCTTCAGCAGATCCAGCATGGCGGCATCGGCGCCGAGCGCACCCCACCGGTCGACGAGGTCGGTGAGCAGCGTCAGCTGGTGCTCGTGCGGCAGGCTCCGCAGGAACCGGTTGACGTCACGCGGCCTGAGGCCGGCGAGCTTCCCGTCCTTGACGTTCTGGCGGATGCAGTTCAGCACGAACCAGCGGGCCGTGTCGCCTTGCGGCAGCAACTCCGGGTGCGCGAAGTAGTGCTCGATCGGGTGCATCGCCCCGATCGACTCCTCGGCCAGCGCGCAGAAGACGGCGGCATCCTCGGCCGACAGCCGGCCGAAGGCCAGGGCGCGGCGCGCCTGGCGGGTCAGCTCGCCCGAGGCCTCGGCCAGATCGAGCGCGCGCGCAAACAACGTCCACGAGCGCGGCGTCGAGAACGGCACCGGCTCCTGGGGCACCTGGCGCATCAGCGCCTCCGGCATGTACGAGATAAACGCGCGAACCTCTTCACGCACGCCGGCGCTCTTCGACCACGCCATCCACTCGCCCACGTCCACCCGGACGTTCAGGATGGTCACCCGGTTGACGAGCGCCGAGCTCAGCGAACGCACGAGCGCGCGGTCCTGGACGCGATTGCCGGCGCCCACCACCCACGTGCCCCGCGGCAACGCGAACTCGCCGATCCGGCGCTCGAGGAGCAGCGAGTAGAACGCCTTCTGCACGTCGGGCGCGCACGCCGGCAGCTCGTCGAGGAACAGGCAGAACGGCTCCGGCTTCTCGGGCAGGAGCACTCGCGGCGGGCAGAACACCGACCGCTCGCCGACGATGCGCGGCACGCCGCTGACATCTTCGGGCGCGATCTGTGTGCCGAGCAGCGACCGGCAGGGCAGACCCGCCTCCTCCGCGGCCTGGTACACCGTCTCCGACTTGCCGACGCCGGGCGGCGCGAGCAGGAGGAAGCTGTGTTCGTGCGCCATGCACTGAATCAGCTTCTTCGCCTGCTGCAGGGTGATTGTCTCCTCGAGCGGGCCGGCGAGGCTGGGGTCGAGAGTGGTTTGCATCATGCCCCCCGTGTCAGAAAAGCGCCGCGCGGTTCGGTGCCCGGAACCGGAGGCGGCGGAGGGCACGACGTGCCGGTCCCGGAGGCCGCCGGCACCGGCGACAGCACGAAACGACGGCTCAAACCCACACTGCACCCCGGCCTGGTGCGTGTCAAGCGGATTTCTGACGCTCGGATTCCCGGACCGCGGCAGCCCGGCGGGCGCTGTCGGCCGTGCACGTCCATCCGGATGCAACAAACCCGACGCCGCTCGCGTATGTTCTCTTGTCGGACCTCTAGGGGAGCGGGGCGATGCTGAAGAGACTGATCGCGCGGCTTCGGGCCCTGGCAGGGGGGCGCGACATCGATCGCGAACTTGACGAAGAGCTGCGGCTTCACATCGATCTTCAAGCCGATAAGAACGTGCGGGCTGGCATGTCCCCGGCCCAGGCACGCCGGGCAGCGCACCTGTCGTTCGGCGGTGTTGAGCAGGTGAGGGAAGCGACGCGGGATGCCCGCGCCCTGTGGATTGACTCCGTCTGTCGGGACCTCCGGTTCGGGTTTCGCAGTCTTCGGCGGAATCCGGGATTCACCGCGGCGGCCGTGCTGACGCTCAGCCTCGGCATCGGCGCCAACTCCGCCGTGTTCAGCATCGTCAATGCCGTGATGCTCCGGCCGCTGCCGGTTCGTGACGGCGAACGGCTCGTGGTGGTGGCCGTCTCGCGCGGGATCGAGGGCGCGCCGGAACGGCTCTCGCGCCTCGACATGGAGGACTACCGAAGCCAGGCGGACGCCTTCGCTGACATGGCGGCGTACGCCATGGGCTTCGGGGGACTGGTCGCCGACAGGACGACCGAGCGGGTCTGGCTCACCTACGTGTCGGGCAACTACTTCAGCATGCTCGGCCTGAAGCCCGCTGCCGGCCGCTTGATTCGCTCGGATGAAGGACGCGTGGCTGGCGCGGACCCCGTTCTGGTGTTGAGCCACAGCTACTGGCGCCGACGCTTTTCCGGGGACCCGTCGGTGGTGGGCAAGGTCGTTCGCCTGAACGGACGACCCTTCACAATTGTGGGCGTGGCGCCCGAGGGCTTCCACGGGACCTATTCATTTGTCGACTTCGACGTCTTCACGCCGCTCAGCATGATCGCGACCGATCCGGCCTGGGGGAACTCCTGGTGGTCGCGGGCCGATGGGAGCCTGATCGTCCTCGGACGTCTCAAGCACGGCCTGTCGCTGCCCGAGGCTCGGGCGTCGCTGGATGTTGTCGGGCACCGGCTCGCCGCGCAGCATCCCGACACGAATCGGAACGTCAGGCCGCTCGTCTTCTGGGAGACCCACGCACGTCCGGAAGCGGGTGCGGCGTCGGTGCTGCCGGTCGCGGCATCGCTCTTCGTCGGCCTGGTTGTTCTGGTGCTGCTCGTGGCTTGCCTCAACGTTGCCGGCCTGCTCCTTGCCCGGGGTACGGCTCGGGCGAGGGAACTCACCCTCAGGAACGCGCTCGGCGCGGGTCGGCTGCGGCTCGTGCAGCAACTGGTAACTGAGAGCCTGCAGCTGGCGCTCCTCGGTGGATTGGCCGGACTCATGCTCGGAGCCTGGATCAGCCGGATCGTCGCCGGCATCCGCCTGCCCAACGACATCCCGATTCGCCTGGATCTCGCCTTCGACTGGCGAGTGTATGTGTACGTCGGCTCCGTCGTGGTGCTGAGCGGGATCGTGGCGGGGCTGGTTCCCGCGATTCGGGCGTCGGCCACGACGGCGGCGGACGTGTTGCGCGCCGGTGGACGCATGCCGTCGGCGGGGGCGGGAGGCCGACGTTTACCGCGCGATCTCGTGGTGGTTGCGCAGATCGCCGGCTCGCTGGTCCTGCTCGTCGTGGCGGGCCTGTTCGTGCGAAGCCTGGCCAACGCGCAAGGCATCCAGCTCGGTTTCCGTCCCGACGGTGTCATGAACTTCTTCATGAATCCGCAGGAGGTGGGCTACGACGAGACACGGACGGCGTCGTTCTATCGCGATGTGTTGCTGCGCGTACGATCGCTGCCCGGAGTCGAATCGGCGAGCCTCGCGTACTCGATGCCCCTCGGCTACTACAACGTTGCGCAACGGCTCGAGACAGAAGGGCAGCAGATCGTGCCGGACGAGGACCTCCCGGTCGCCGACTACAACCTCGTCGATGCCTCCTATCAGCGCACTATGGGCCTGCAACTGCTGCGAGGCCGATGGATCTCGCAGACAGATGATGATGGCAAGCGCCCGGTCGCCGTCGTGAACGAGTCGCTCGCAAGACGCCTGTGGGCCGGCGAGGATCCGCTGGGAAAGCGGCTGCGGTTCAGTGACGGACCTGGCCCCTGGCTCGAGGTGATCGGAGTGACGACGGACGGCAAATACGGCTCCGTCCTTGAGCAGCCGCGTCCGTTCTTGTACGTGCCTCAGAGCCTCGAGTACCGATCGCTGCATGTGCTGCATGTGCGCACGGCGGGGGAGCCGCAGCGTATCGCGCCTCTGGTGACCGAGGCGGTGCGTCAACTCGGCCCGGAGGTGCCGGTATTCGACGTCTCCAGCATGCGCGAGGCTGTCAGTGGAGGCAACGGGTTCTTCCTTCTGCGCATTGCCGCTGCATGTGCCGCCGCTCTCGGCCTGCTGGGCATGGTGCTGGCCGTTGTCGGTCTCTACGGCGTCGTGGCGTACTCGGTGGGCCAGCGGACGCAGGAGATTGGCATCCGGATGGCGCTTGGCGCGGAACGGCGGAAGATCCTGGCGATGGTGGTAGGCCACGGCCTGTGGCTGGTGACAACGGGAAGCGTGTCTGGCGTTGTACTGGCGCTCGGTCTCGCACGACTGGTCGGCTCGTTGCTGTTTGACGTCACGCCGCACGATCCGCTGACGTATGGCGCAGTCGGGGGTCTGCTGGCCCTTGTCGGGACAGCTGCGTGCTACCTGCCGGCGCGGCGTGCGACGCTCGTCGATCCGGCCGTTGCGCTCCGAGGCGAGTAGAAAGGACGTCAGGAGTCACATGAACCCACAGAAGACCGATCTGCTGCAGGGCACGCTGGACCTGCTGATCCTGAAGACGCTCTCGCTCGGTCCCATGCACGGATGGGGCATCTCCCAGCGCATCGAACAGATCTCGCAGGACGCGCTCCGCATACACCAGGGCTCGCTGTATCCCGCGCTGCATCGTCTGGAGGTCCAGGGCCTTCTCGCCTCCGAACCGGGCACCTCCGAGAACAACCGGCGGGCGCGATTCTACCGGCTCACCGCCGCCGGGCGGCGGCGGCTCGAGGCCGAGACTGAAAACTGGGAGTCGGTCTCGCTGGCGATTGGGCGAATCCTCAGAGCCACGTAGCGCCGGTTGGCCGGGTGGTCGGCTAGCTGGCCGTGCTTCGGGCCTTGCTCGACGCCGACGAGGTGGCGCTTGCCGCTCCGGTCCGCGTTGAGCTTCTCTCTGGTGCCTCGAACGCCGATCGGCCCAGACTGCGGCGGGCGCTGTCGGCATTGCCCGTGCTTCATCCTACGCCCGACACCTGGAGACTCATCGCTGGATGGATCGACCTGGCCGGCCACCGAGGACATCGGTCTGGCCTCGGCGACCTGCTGATTGGCGCGCTCGCAAGCGAGGTGGGAGCCCTGCTCTGGTCCCTCGATGCCAACTTCGCTCGCATGGAGGCGCTGAACATGGTTCAGCGCTACGTGCCGTAGGCGACCGGGCGGCCGATCCTCTTGGTGGCGTGCTCCCGTCTTACGGCCGGGCCTTGCCAGTGAGAGTCTCAAGACATTTGAGAGACAGTAGAAGTCGCAAGCTAATGATAAAGATAGACTTCATCATTTGCTATGTCTATAATTAAGTCTGCTTATGTTTGATATTAAGCACTCGCAAGACCTTGCCAGGCGGCAGCCTGGTCGAACCTCCCGGCGGCGCCGGCGCTCCGACGCCGGACGACCACGGCTGCATCCGTTGCTGCAGAGAGAGATGCGCTCGCTGCTGCTCGGCCACGACCGGCCATCGATGACTGCCGTGATACGGGAGCTTGCTGATCGCGTGGCCCCCCTCGGCATCCGGGCGCCATCGCGGGCGACCGTGTACAACTCGCTCACGCGGATTCCGGGGAAAGTGTACCGCACGAAGCTGCTGCCACTGCCCGTGAGGGAGAGCCTCTACAACCTCTCGCTCGACGGCCGAATCCCTGGACACCAACTGGTTTTCTACTGCTTCAACTACGGCTCGATCTCGGCGATGAGCTACGCCGCCGGCCTTCCCTGGCTGGATCTCTGCCAGGCGAGCCGCATGCGCGGCTGGCGGACGCGCAGCCTCGGCCTGCTTGAAGCCGTCATGCGCGCGAGAGGCATTCGATGACGGCGCGGTACACACCGATCCAGGTCATGCCCGCGCCGCTCGGGCGCGCGGTCGACGACATGCCCTACTGGTTCGTCATCGGGGGGCAGGCCGTCCGCTGCTTCGCGCCGTACCGGCCCAGCCGCGACGTGGACTTCGGCGTGGAGTCGCCGGCCAGCCTCGATGATCTGGTCGAGCAGCTCCGGCAACGTGGCGAGGTGGAGATTCAGGACCGCACAGCCGACACGGTCCACCTGCTGTGGAACGGCACGAAGGTGTCGGCGTTCGTCCTCGAACACCTGAAGCCGCACGTCGAGGACCGGCACCTCGACGTCAGTGCTGTTCTGGCCACGAAGCTGCACGCCATCCTCGACCGTGGTCTCCGGCGCGATTTCTTCGACCTGTACGTCATGCTCGAAACGCACCGGCTGGGCCTTGCCGCTGCGCTTGGCGCGATCCGCGCGGTCTACAAGACGCCGATCGATGACGGTCTATTGCTGCGAGCGCTGACGTACTTCAACGATGCAGACCGCGAGGCGGCGCTGCCAGGGGAAGGACCGCGAGACTGGCGCGCCGTCAAGGAGTATTTCCAGCTGCGGGTGGGAAGCCTCCTCATCCCGCCTGGACGCCCGCTCGCGATCCAGTCGCGCATCGTCGATGTGGCAGCCGCGCCGGCTCGGTGACGCTGCCCTCGCTCGCGGCTGCCGTGGTTCGTCAGGACCGTCGAGACTGCCCTCGCTTTTGGTAATGTAGTAGAGTTAGAAGGTACGAGGAGAGGCGAAGACGATGGGTACTTTTCGGCGCACGGTGGCATTCTTCCTGACCCTGATCTGGGTGATTCCGGTGCTTGCTCTTGCCGCACAGCGAGGAAGGCTCGTTGGAAGAGTCGTCGACCCCGACGGCAAGCCGATCGAGGGGGTGGTCGTGACGGTGACGTCACCGCAGCTGCCCAAGTTCCGGGAAGTCCTGACAACCGACAGAAGGGGCGCGTTCACGATTGACTTTCGCGAGATGAACGTGACGTACGTCTACCGCTTCGACAAGGCCGGGTATCAGACGCTGGACGCCCAGCAGGTCTGGGATTTCGAGGGCACGCAGCGCTTCGAGTGGAAGATGTATCCGGGGACCCCGGCATCGACCGGGGCGCTGACACCGGCCACGACCTCGGAGGCGGCAGCCCAGGCGTTTAATGCCGGCGTCGCCGCGCTCAAGACCAAGGACTACGCGACGGCCGAGGCGAAGTTCATCGACGCGGTGAAGAGCGACCCGAAGCTGCTCCTGGCGTGGTCAGCGCTGGCTGGCGTGCAGGTGCAGACGGGCCACAACAAGGAAGCGGCGGAATCCGCGGAAAAAGCCATTGAGCTTGGCTCGACGGACGAGGCTGTGCTGACGGCACGGTACCAGGCCTACCGCAACCTCAAGGATGAAGCGAAGGCAGCCGAAGCCCTGAAGGATCTGGAAGCCAGCGGACGGCGTGCCGAGGAAGCGAAGAAGGTTCACAACGAAGCGGTTGGCCTGGTCAAGGCCGGCGACAGCGCGGCCGCCTTCACGAAGTTCCAGGAAGCCCTCAAGATTGACCCGAATCTCCAGCCATCTTTGCTGGGGCTTGCCACCGCCGGGCTCAAGATCGGGCGCAACGAAGAAGCGGCGGCCGCCGCCGAGACGGTCCTCAAGTCGGATCCCAAACATGACCAGGCGCTGCGCCTCCGGTACAACGCCTGCCTGGCCCTCGGGGACAAGGAGCGGCTCTTCAGCGCTCTGCTGGGGCTGTCGGCCGTGGAGCCTGCTGTGGCCATGAAGGGGCTGCTCCAGCTCGCCTTCGAGGCGTACGACGCCAACGATCGGACGCTCGCAAAGGAACGATTCCTCAAGGTCCTGGAAGTTGATCCCAACCAGGCGCTCGTGCATTACTACGTGGCGCTGGTCTACGTCGCCGAGGCCGCGAACGCGCAGGCGCGGACCCATCTGGAGAAGTTCCTGACGCTCACGCCGAAAGGCGCGGAGGCTGACACCGCTCGGGAGATGCTCAAACAATTGAAGTAGCGCCGGATTTCTCTCCAACAGTTTGGATCCGAGGCGTGAAGACGAAGCAGTCAGCGTCAGATGCGATACTTCTGCGCCTCTAAGCCTAAGATTTGATTGGTGTTATCCCGTGTAGTTTCGGGTTGACATCTTGCGCGTTCTGGCATACCGTATGCAGTTTGCGTTAGCTTTGCGAAGCGCAGGCAAGCGGAAGCCGTGTACGTTCCGCAGGAAGGGCCATTTTGATTGACTCCGAGAAGCTCTTCTTGATTTGCCGGTTCGGTCAGTTGAACAACGCTGAGGAGGACTAGATGAGGAGAATTGCTTGGTTGATGGCCGTTCTGATGATCCTGGCGCTGCCGCTTGTCGGCACAGCCCAGGCTCAGGTCGGCCGCGTGTCTGGCGTGGTGACCGACGAGAGCGGCGCGGTGCTGCCCGGCGCGACGGTTACCATCACGGGCCCGGGCGTGGCCCGCACGGCTGTGACCGACTCGGTCGGCCGCTTTGCCGTGGCTGACCTGCCGGCGGGTTCCTACGAGGTCGCCGTTGAGCTGTCGGGGTTCACCAGGAAGGTGAGCAAGCTGGTTGTGGCCCCTGGCGAAACCGTGAGCCTCGAGACCCAGCTTCAGATCGGCGCCCAGGCGGAAACCGTCCAGGTGACGGGCTCGCTGATTCCTCGTCCGACGCTCGAGGCGATGAGCCCGGTGACGACCCTGGACCCCGAGGCGATCACCTATCGAGGGACGACACGCGTGGAAGACCTCCTGATGAGCCTGCCTCAGGTCTTCGCCGCGCAGAACTCGACGATCGCCAACGGCGCGTCCGGAACCGCGACAGTCGACCTGCGGTACCTCGGATCCCATCGCACGCTGGTGCTGATCGATGGGCGCCGGATGTCGAGCGGTGACGCGTGGGAGTCTGCTCCCGACCTGAACTTCATCCCGTCTGCCCTCGTGAAGCGCGTTGACGTGCTGACGGGCGGCGCATCGGCCGTCTACGGCGCTGACGCCGTTGCCGGCGTCGTCAACTTCGTCATGGACAAGGACTTCGAGGGCATCAGGGGCGGCATCCAGTTCGGAGCCTACCAGCACAACAACCGCAACGACCTGGCCCAGACGATCAACAAGAACAAGGGCTTCACCTATCCGACGGGCAGCATCTGGAACCAGGCGCCGACGGATCTGAACGTCGCGCTCGGTGGCCGGTTTGCCGACCGGAAGGGCTATGCGTCAGCCTACATCGACTACCGCACGATGGACGCCATCCAGAAGGACCAGCGCGATTACACCAACTGCGCTACCGCCCAGACGATGAGTGGCCCGGTGTGCTCCGGATCCGGCACGTGGCAGGACGGCCGGTTCCTGGTGTTCAGCGCCGACGGTTCGAGAACCAGAGACCTCGTCCTGGATAGGACGACCGGCAATACGTTCAGGACACGCAATTCGGCGACCGACGTGTACAACTACGCGCCGGCCAACTTCATGCAGCGGCCGGACGACAGGTGGGCCGGCGGCGGGTCCCTGAGCTACAAGTGGAACGACAAGATCGAGGGCTACGCCGAAGTCCAGTTCATGGACGACTACACGGATGCGCAGATCGCGCCGTCCGGCGACTTCGGCAACACCGGCTCTCTCAACTGCAACAACCCGATGCTGAGCGCTCAGCAGAAGCAGCTGCTCTGCACGGATATGGGTTACGGCGACGACGATCTGGCAGAAGTGTACATCTACCGCCGCAACGTCGAGGGCGGAGGCCGGGTGGCCCAGATCCGTCACACGGCGATCCGTATCAACTTCGGGGTCAAGGGCGACCTGAACAAGGCCTGGAGCTACGACGTGTACGGTCTGCAGGCCGAGTTGCACTCCCCGCAGTCGTACGCGAACGACTTCAACGCGGCCAGGATCCAGGAGGCCCTGCTCGTCGAGGGCAACCCGGGCGATCCGAGCTCGTGGTATTGCACGTCGGGCGACCCCACCTGCGCGCCCTGGAACATCTTCTCGTCGGGCGGAGTGACCCGCGAGGCGCTGAACTTCCTCCAGTTGCCGCTGATCATGAACACCGGCACGAGGACGCGGGTTCTGTCCGGGACCGTGAGGGGCGACCTCAAGGACTACGGCATCGCGTTCCCCACGGCGATCGAGGGCATCAGGATTGCCGCCGGCGTTGAGTATCGGGACGAGAGCATGTTCGTCAACCCCGACCTGGCGTACCAGTTGGCTCTGGGCGCCGGCCAGGGCGGGCCCACCATGCCGATCTCCGGCGACTACGACGTGAAGGAGTTCTTCGCCGAGGCGCTGGTTCCCGTGGTCCAGGACGCCCCGGGGTTCAAGGATCTGAGCCTCGAGTTCGGCTACCGCTACTCCGACTACAGCAGCACGGGCGCGTGGCCGACGTTCAAGGTGCAGGGCTCCTGGGCGCCGGTCGACGACGTGAAGGTTCGTCTGGGCTTCAACCGCGCCACACGCTCGCCGAACATCCGTGAGCTCTTCGCGGTTCAGCAGCTGAACCTCGGAGGGGCTGAAGACTACTGCGCGGGCACGAGCCCGACGTCGACCCAGGCGCAGTGCGAGCTGATGGGCGTGCCGGCATCGTGGTACGGACGGGTTCTCGAGAACCCCGCCGGCCAGTACAACATCTGGTCAGGGGGCAACCCGGATCTTACGCCAGAGGTCGCGGACACTGTCACTCTGGGTCTCGTGTTCCAGCCGAGAATGCTCCCGGGCCTCTCGGCCGCGCTCGACTACTACAACATCAACATCGAGGACACCGTCGGTGCTCTTGGTCCCGAGGACATTCAGAGGGCGTGCGCCAACACCGGCGATCCCACGCTGTGCGGCCTGATCCACCGCGACCGGCTGTACACGTTGTGGGCCCTGACGGATGGCTACACGATCACGACCAACCAGAACATCGGGAAGTACAAGGTCCAGGGCCTCGACATCAACGCCACGTACTCCAGAGCTATCGGCAGCCTTGGCTCGATGACGGCGAATCTCATCGGCACACGCCTGATGAAGCAATACTTCAACAGCGGGCTGTACGAATACGACTGCGTCGGATACTTCGGCGAGCAGTGCGGCGTTCCGACGCCCAAGTGGCGGCATATGGCTCGGGTGCTGTGGGAGACCCCTTACAACACCTCGATCTCTGTCGCGTGGCGGATGGTCGGGCACGTCAAGAACGACGACGTGAGCCCCAATGAGGCCATCGGTGACCCTGCGAACCTCGATCTTCTGCGAGCGAACGACATGTACGAGTTCGGCGCGCAGAGCTACATCGACCTGGGGGTGACCTACAAGCTGACGAAGCACCTCAACTTGACGTTCGGCGTCAACAACATCCTCGACAAGGAACCCCCGCTCGCGGCGGGCAGCCAGATCAACGACTACGGGACGGGGTTCTACGGCACCTACGACCCGAACGGCCGGTACGTGTTCTCGGGTATTCAGTTCACGTTCTAGTTCGTCGGAATTGCGCTGTGAATGGGGCGGTCCCTTCGGGGACCGCCCTTTTTTTTCGAGCGTCGGTGACCTCGGCAACCCTTGACGGTTGCCGCCCCGCCGGCACGGCTGAAGCCGCGCCCTACCGCGACGAGGCTACTCCGGTAGGCCGCCCCTTGAGGGGTGGCATCCACGTGGCACGGCTGAAGTGTCGCCGGCGGCTTAAGCCGCCGGCGCCTACGGCGGACCTGAAGGTCCGCCCTACACCTGAAGGCGCGATCCGTTTGACACGCGCCCGTCCGCGGCCATAGTGTGACGCGCACGAGGTGCCTTCCATGTTCATGAAGAGATTCCTGTCCGTGATCATCGTGCTCCCAGCCGTGTTCGTATGTGTCGCGTTCGCTCAGGAGCCCGGCCGAGGCGCAGCCGCCGGAGCCGCCGGCCGTGGAGCGGCCGGCGGGCGCGGCCCTGCGGTGGTCTCGCCCGAGGTCCGGGCGGACCGAACTGTCACGTTGCGCATCGTGGCGCCGGAGGCCAAGTCCGTCACGGTCAGCGGCGAGATCATGGGCACGAGTCCCGCCGCCGCGCTGACGAAGGACGAAAGCGGCGTCTGGAGTGTCACGCTCGGTCCGCTCGAGCCGGAAATCTACTCCTACGGCTTCAACGTGGACGGCATGACCGTGAATGATCAGCGGACCTCCTACGTGAAGCCGAGCTCGAGCTACACCAGCCAGGTGGTCGTGCCGGGCGACGGCCCGCAGTTCTACGACGCGCGACCTGTCCCCCACGGCGATCTCCGCATCGTCACCTACGAGGCGAAGACGCTCGGCGGCATGGTGCGGCGCATTCGCGTGTACACGCCACCGGACTATGACTCTTCCACGAGAAGGTACCCGGTCCTGTACCTCTTCCACGGCGCCGGCGATTGGGATGTCGCCTGGACGGATGTGGGCCGGGCGCACTGGATCATGGACAACCTGATTGCCGACGGCAAGGCGAGGCCGATGATCGTGGTGATGCCGTCGATCTTCCAGCAGCCGGCGCTTGGTTCAGGCGCCATGGCGCCGCGGGCGGCCGCCGCTGGTGCGCCGGCCGGTGCGCGCGCGGGCGCTCCGGCTGCGGCCGGTGCCGCCGGACGAGCGGGTGGGGCAGCCGCCGGCCAGGACGATGGGTTCACGAGGGAGCTCCTCAACGACATCATGCCGCTCGTCCAGAAGCGGTACCGAACGCTCGCCGGCCCCGACAACACGGCCATTGCCGGCCTCTCGATGGGCGGCGCTCAGGCCCTGCGCAGCGGGCTCGCCCACCTGGACACGTTCCATTACGTCATCGGCCTCAGCTCCGCCGTCGGCGTGGGCGGTGGCCGGGCGGCTGCGCCTCCCGGCGCGGCGGCCCCTGCGGGCGCGGCCGCCGCGGCACCCGCTGCGCCTCCCGATCCGACCGCCGCGTATCCCGCGCTGATGGCCGACGTGCAGGGCGCCAACAAGAAGCTCAAGCTGTTCCAGATGTACTGCGGCAGGCAGGACAGCCTCGTCATTGCCGGCAACAAGGCCCTGTCGAGCGCCCTCGTGGCCAAAGGCGTCAAGCTCGACTACACCGAGGGCGAGGGCGGCCACTGGTTCATCGTCTGGCGACGGAACCTGCGTGATTTCGCGCCGCTGCTGTTCCGGTAGGCAGGATCTCCCATTCGGTGCCCCGTAGGGCAGCCCTGAAAGCCTGCCGTACAAGCAGGGGGCTTGAAGCCCCCTGCGTCACGGCGGGGCTGAAGCCCCGCCCTACCGCGACGAGGCTACTCCGGTAGGCCGCCCCTTGAGGGGTGGCATCCACGTGGCACGGCTGAAGCCGCGCCCTACCGGGGCGCAGGCGCGGCCCGTGCGCAGGTCAGTGGCACGCACCGCTGCCGAAGTCACGAAACGTCTCGCCCGCGACGGGTACGAACTCCCAGTTGTACATGCCGGTCCGCAACGTCAGCTTCAGCACGCCGTGAGCGCGGGCTCTGATCTCGCTGTTGGCTGACACGCGAACGAACCCGTACAGCGGAGCGCCCCCGGTCCCCACTATGAACTGGCGGATGCCGCGGAGGGGATCGGCGTGCCCATCCGGATCCTGTGGGGCGAAGCGTTCGTAGACGTGGTCGTGCCCGTTCATGACGACGTCCACACCGTGGGTGTGCAACACACGCCACAGGTCCGTCATGCCCGGGTTGGGACCGTTCTGTGCCGATGAGAACAGCGGCTCGTGCCAGTACGCGATCGTACAAGGCGCCGTCGAGCGTTCGAGATCGCGCGCCAGCCAGGCCAACTGCAGGGAACCCGAACCGATGTCAACGTAGTTGTTGAGGACGACGACGTGCCAGGTGGCGATGTTGTAGCTGTAGTAGCCGACGTCGGGCGTCCCGGCAGCGGAGCCGAAGTAAGCGTAATAGGGCGCCGCACCGGCAGCCATGTAGTCGTGATTCCCGGGCGCCGGGTGCGTCCGATCACGATGGCGTCCCCACGTCGGGTCGAAGCAGTTGCGGAACTCCTCGTCCGCCCCGACCGCCTGGACGTTGTCGCCTGCCGTGAAGACCGACCCCTCGATGGTATCCAGCAGTGTCGCCGTGGCCTCGGCGGGCGCAAGCGCAGAGCACAACGCGATGTCGCCTGCGCCTACTAGCACGCCGTCAATGGTTGCCGGAGCCGACGTAGGGCTTGTGGGAGTGTCTCCGCCACAGCGGGCGACCGACAGGAGGATCGTGACGATCGGGAGAAGCCGCTTTATCATGGGGACCGCGTGAACCGGCGTCTCCAGGCGTCTCCAGGTTTGCCGCAGGCACGCCGCCTGTGCTACCTTCCTCGCCGACTTTCGCACATCTTCGCGCCGATGACGCGCCGACGCCTCCGCACAGGAGAGCGGTTCGGTCGGTGACCTCGTGGGTAACGCCATGCGCAGAACCGGGAAAGCCGATCGCCCTCCTCGAATTCTATCACCACGGCAACCGCAGCGTCCGCGCCCGACAGCCGACGAACGTCTCATCTTCGAGCCGCACGACCGGCTGCCCGCAGTCGTCGACCTCATCGGTTCCGCGCGGCGGCGGCTCATCTTCTCGCTGTTCCGGTGCGACGATTTCCGCATTCTGGACGCTCTGGCCGCGGCGCTGCAGCGCAACGTCCAGGTGGAGGTTCTGCTGACCGGACGCGCCAAGGGCGGGCGCAAGCGCCTGCACGAGCTGTGGGGCGTTTTGGAGGGCATGGGCGCCAAGCTCCACCGCTACGCCGACCCGGTCGTCAAGTACCACGCGAAGTACATCGTCGCTGACGACGGACCCGCCCTGGTGGCCTCGGCGAACTTCACCCGGAAGTGTTTTACCTCGACGTGCGACTTCCTGCTGGTGACCGGTGACCGAAGCGTGGTGACCAGCCTCCAGAGGCTGTTTCGCGCCGATTGCCTGGCCCCGGACGCGTCGCTTCCCGGCCGCCTGAGCAGCCGGCTGATCGTGGGACCGGAGCACGCACGCCGCAGGGTCACCGACCTGCTCGTTCACGCGGAACGGTCGATCCGGATCGTCGATCCGAAGGTGACCGACCCGGCCATGCTGGACATCCTAAGGGCGAGACGGGAAGCCGGAGTGCTGGTGAAGGTGCTTGGGCGAGCACAGATGGGGCGCTACAGCCCGCACGGGAAGATGATGTTGGTCGATGAATCGGTCGGCGTGATCGGCAGCCTGTCGCTCTCGGCGCTGAGCCTGGACTTCAGACGCGAGGTGGCCGTCGTGGTGCGGCGCCGGGACTGTGTGAACAAGATGAACGAAGTTTTCCAGGACCTCGCCGGCCGTCACCGGCGGCCTAGTGAGTCTGGCGTTCCGCGCGGGTGACCCCATGAGATCCCGTCGCGCGGCTGCCGGGTTCGTCATGCTGGTGTGCGCCGTCGCCGCTCCGGCGGGCGCCTCGTCCGGCGTGCCCGACGCTGACCCGCCGGCCTGGGTGGCCCGCGCGGGCGTCGAAGGAACGGGCCAGGAGGGCCTGCAGCCACAGGATCAGCCGGGGGGCAAGAAGAAGCAGTCAGAAAAAGGCCTCAGGCTGGTGTGGGACGATCGCCCATCCCTGCGCGCGGGCCGCTGGCTGCGGGTTGACTTCCGGGTCAAGTCGCAGGTGGACGCACGCTGGTCGCAGGCGGACCTCGCGGACCTCGGGGAGATGGTCGAGCCAGGCGTACTGCGCGGCGGCGTGGAAGGAGAGCTGCTCGGGCTGTTCGAGTTCCAGGTCGAGCACGACCTCAGGTCTGAGGGCGCCTGGCGCGACGTGTACGTCAACTTCCGGCCTCTTGGTGCCGCCCAGGTCCAGGTCGGGAAGTACAAGGTTCCCTTCGGCCTCGACAAGACGACCGGTGCCACGAGCCTGGATTTCGTGCACCGGTCTCTGGCCGCGAACGACCTGGCTCCAGGACGGGACGTCGGCGTGATGGTGCACGGCTCGCTGCTGAAACGGAGCGTCCGCTACGAAGTCGGATACTTCCGCGGAGACGGGGATTCCCCGCCCGCCCTGGAACCGATGCCCTATCCGCTACCAGAGGACGAGTCCCCCGTGAAGCAGCCGAGCCAGGCTGCGCGGATCAGGGTGGCGCCGTTTCGCGCACTGGGAGGAGACTCGCTGTTCGGGACCTTCGAGGTCGGCGTGGCGGCGACGTCCACGACGATTCCGGTGGGCCCCAACCACCTGCAGGGGCACAGCGTGCTTGGCGCCGACTTCTTCCCGCGCCGCTACTACGCGAACGGACCGCGCCGGCGACTGGGCGGGGAGTTCTCCTGGAGCCCCGGGCCGGCGTCGATCAAGATGGAGTACATCCGGACCACGGAGGCGCGGCTCGGACAAGGCGTCGGCGGCGAAGGCAGTCTCGACAACGATCTCCCCGAGCTCGTCGGCCGCGGCTGGTACGTGAGTGCGACGTGGGTGGTCACGGGTGAGAAGAAGGACGGCGGCGTCGTGCCGAGAAACGAGCTGTTCGGCGGAGGCATCGGGGCGGTCGAGATCGCGGGGCGGTACGAGACGCTGCGGTTTGGCAGCGCCGACGAGACGGAACCCCCATCCGCGAGCCCGCGCGCGGTGACCGTCGCGGCGAGCGAGGATACCGTCCTGACCGTCGGCCTGAACTGGTACCTCAACCGATGGCTCAAGGTGCAGGCGAACGTGATTCGCGAACGGTTCACCGACCCGGCGCGAAGCCCGATTCCCGGGCAGGCGGCGGTTCGAAGTGTCGTGCTGCGCATCCAGTTCGTGCTGTGACGGGGGCTCACCAGCATGCGGCGGGGAAGGCTCCGAGGGTGCAGGAGGCGATGCCATGCGGCTGAACGCTCTGCGGCTCACATCGGCCGCGCTGCTGGCGCTGGTGTTGTCAGCGCCGGTGGCCGCGGCGCAGACGTCAGACGATCTGTTCGACGATGCCGTGCTGCACCGGATCGACCTCTACGTGAACACCCGCGATTGGCGGCAGCTCAGGGCCCAGTGGGAGGGCAACGAGTACGTGCCCGCCAACCTCGTGTGGCGCGGCCAGACGGCGCGGAACGTGGGCATCCGCTCGCGGGGGTTCGGCTCGCGCAACCCGAACAAGCTGGGCCTGCTGGTCGATTTCGACCGTTACACGACCGGGCAGACCTTCCTCGGGCTGCAGTCGCTCATCCTGGATAACCTGACGCAGGATCCCTCGAACATCCGCGAGACGACGGCGTTCAAGTTCCTGCGGCGCATGGGCGTCCAGACCTCGCGTGAGGCGCACGCCGCCGTGTACGTCAACAACTCGTACTACGGGCTCTACGCGCTGGTCGAAGACGTCGATCCTGTAGCCCTGTCGCGCTGGTTCGGCCAGAGCGGGGGGTACCTGTTCGAGTATCGCTGGGCGTTCGACTACTACTTCACGTACCTCGGCTCGGATCTGGAGGCCTACGCGCCGCTGTTCGAGCCGCGGACGCACGAGTTCGAGACGCTCGAGGCGCTGTACCGGCCGATCGAGGCGATGTTCCGGACGATCGACGAGTCCTGGGACGAGGTGTTTGTGGAGGCGGTGTCGGCGTATCTGGATCTGCCGCTGTTTATCAGGCAGGCGGCCGTCCAGGACTTTCTGGCGGAGCTGGACGGCCTGCTCGGGAACTGGGGCCTGAACAACGTGTATCTCCACCGTTTCGAGAACAGCAACCGCAGCCAGTTCATCCTCTGGGACGCCGACAATTCCTTCATCCAGCTCACGTACCCCATCCTCCAGCGCCACGACGCCAACGTCCTCGTGCGGCGCGCGATGGGCGTCGCCGAGCTCCGCCAGCTGTACTTCGACACACTGGAGCAGTGCGCCGCGCTGGCGATGGAACGGGAAGGGGACGATCCGCGCGGTTGGCTTGAGCGCGAGATCACGCGCGAGCTTGACCTCGTCGGGGCAGCCGCCCGGCTGGACCAGGCCAAGCCGTTCACCAATGCCGAGTTGGACCGGGCGTCGGCTGAGATGGTGGGATTCGGCCAGGCGCGCGCCGCCTTCGTGCGATGCGAGGCGCGCAAAGCGACGGATCCGAGGCTGGCGGGCGCCGATTGCACGCCGCCGCCTGTTGAGCCTGCCGGGATCGAGTCGGGCGATCGTCAGGGCCGAGTGACGCCGAGGAAGACAATCAAGTAAGAGGCCGGCAGTGATGGCCTCGCTCGGCCGCGTCGAGCAGGGCGATCATGCGAGCACGGGTTTCGTCGTCTCTGAATGCGGGCGACGTGGTGGCGAGGACCGTACTGCAGAACTCGGCGAATCCCTCGGTGGCCTTTCCCTTCCAGCCCGACGACTTCTTGCCCTCCCGGACGCGGTAGCAGGCGTCCGGCTCCGGCGCGAACCGCAGCAACTCGACTAACCAGGCGTGCGACAGGCCGCACGCGCGTCCGAAGGCGATCGCGGTCTCCCGGTACGGGGCTGCCACGACCGTCTGTCCGCTCGCCAGCGCGGGCCGGATCTCCCACCGGAGGCGAAACGCGAGGTCGGCGGCGTAGAGCAGAAGCATGGTCCGGGGCGAGGGTGTGATGTGCTTCCGTTTGCCGAGCGAGATCTCGTAGAAGGTGCCGGAGGCGTCCCACCAGCTGACGCCGCTGGCGCTTTTCAGATCCCGGTGGCGCGCGCCGGGCTTCTGTGCCGCCTTGCGCAGATCGACAGCCCTCGTGCCTTCCAGCGCGACCAGCCGTCCTTTCGGTTTACGTGTCGGCGCCACGCCCGACCTCCGCGTCTTCGCCCCGGAGCGTGAGCCACTCCGCGACCGCCTCGATGTTCCAGTCCCCCCACTCTCGCCGCTGGCCTTCCTGGAAGAGCTTTCGAATCTGCTTATGCTGCTCGTAGATGGGCTGCTCGCCGTCGACCGTGAGGAACCGGAAGACGAGCGCGAGGTTCTCGTACTCGCGCATCACGCGGGCCTCGAACTGCCTGAAGCTCGCAAGCGGATCGTCGACGGCGGTGACGTCCTGTCCGGCGTCGTAGTACTTCGGGGCGCGCAGGGTCGCGACCCGCTGGGCGGCCGTGTCAATCGAGATCGGGAAGTAGAACACGAGATCCGGCCAGAACAGGGGGGAGTAGACGTGCAGCATCCAGTCGAGATCCAGACCGCGGGCGGCATCGCGGGACAGCCCGGTGAAGAGGAACCGATCCGCAAGCACGGAATCGCCGCGCCAGAGCGCCGGCAGGATTTCCTGCTCGAGGCGGTGCCGGAAATCAGCCGCTTGCAGCAGGCACAGCTCCTCGGGGCTGAGCGTGTGCGCACGCGTTCGGGACTTGACGAGCGGCTTGACGAGCCGGGAGGAGGCCCACTTGGTGGTCCGCACGCGGAAGCCCTGGCTTTCGAGCCAACGCTTGAAGAGCTTGAGCTGGGTTGTCTTGCCGGCGCCGTCGGGGCCCTCGAAGGCGATGAGGAGGCCCCGCGTGTCTTCGCGTTTGCGGAGCAACTCGACGAGCTCGCGTGAGATGGGCCCCTTGCGCGGGCGTCTGGCGTGTGTCGGCATGTTCGCGGCGCTATTGTAGCCCCATTTGGGGTCACATCTGAGGGGGTCAGAGGCTTGAAGGAACTTGCACATCAAGATGTGACCCCACAGAGCTCTAACGAAGCGTAAACGACGCCTCCTTCACGTCACGCGAGTTGCCGCCGACAAAGACCGTGAACGTCCCGGGTTCAGCCTCCCACTGGCCGCGGGCCGTGTAGAAGGCCAGGTCGGACGCAGTGATCGTGAACGTCACCTCTTGCGCCTGGCCCGGCGCGAGCTCGACGCGCTGGAAGCCTTTCAGTTCCTTGACCGGCCGGGTCACGCTGCCCACGAGGTCGCGCACGTAGAGCTGCACGATCTCGGCGCCCGCACGCGCTCCCGCGTTGGTGACGGTGACCGACACGCGAAGCTGGCCGTCGCGCCCGATCTCGGTGGCGCTCAGTCTCGGCTCCGAGCACGCAAGACTCGTGTAGCTGAGGCCGAACCCGAAGGGGTAGAGCGCGTCGTTCGGGACATCTGTGTAGTGCGACCACGTGACACTTGAATCGGGGCCGGGCCGGCCCGTGTTCTTGTGTGCGTAGTAAAGCGGCTCCTGGCCCACGAGCCGCGGGAACGACACCGGCAGCTTCCCGCTGGGGTTGTAGTCACCGAAGAGCACGTCGGCGATGGCGTGGCCGGACTGCGACCCGAGCAGCCAGGCCTCGACGAGCGCGGGGACCGCCTCCGCGACGTGGCCGATGGCCAGCGGGCGCCCGTTCATCAGGACGACGACGACCCTCTTGTTCGCCGCGACGACGGCCTTCAGGAGCTCGTCCTGCAGCCCCTTGAGGCCCAGATCCGCCTGGCTTCGGCCTTCGCCCGTCTGGTAGGCGTCCTCGCCGATCGCCAGCAGCACGACATCCGCAGCGCGCGCTGCCGCCACGGCAGCCGCGAATCCGGAGCGGTCGCTCGTGTTGTAGACGGACGGGGAGCTGAAGTCGCGCGGGCCGGTCACCAGCTTCGCGCCCTCGGCGTAGAGCACCCTGGTCGACGGCGACACAGCCGCCTTCACGCCCTCAAGCAGTGAGACCGCCGAGTTGGCGGCGCCCTGGCCGCGCCAGTTCCCGAGCGGGCTGTCCTTGTCGTCGGCGAGCGGCCCGATCACCGCGATCGAGCGGACGGTCTTGTCGAGCGGCAGGACGCCGTCGTTCTTGAGCAGCACGATCGATCGGCGCGCCACGTCGCGCGCTTCCGCGAGACTTGCCGGCGTCAAGGTCACCGCCTGCTCGCGGGCCGCGTCGGAGTATCGGTACGGATCGTCGAACAGGCCAAGCGCGAACTTCACGCGCAGCACACGCCGCACCGCATCGTCAACGAGCTTGATGTCCACCTTGTCGGACGTCACGAGCTCGGTGAGGTGTTGGACGTACGCCCGCGACTCCATGTCCATGTCGCTGCCGGCGGTGATCGCCTGCTCGGCGCCCTGGGCGAGGTTCTCGGCGTAGCCGTGAGGGACCATCTCGCCGATCGAGCCCCAATCCGACACGACGAAGCCCGTGAAGCCCCACTCGCCCTTCAGGATCTCGCGCTGCAGGTGCACGCTCGCCGTGGCCGGGATGCCGCCGATTTCGTTGAACGAGTTCATGAAGGTGGCGACGCCGGCGTCGGCGGCGGCCTTAAACGGCGGCAGGACGACGTTGCGCAGGGTGCTCTCCGAGATGTCGACGGTGTTGTAGTCGCGTCCCGCCTCGGCGAAGCCGTACGCCGCGTAGTGCTTCGCGCACGCGGCAATCGTGTCGACATCGGCCAGGCTCTTGCCCTGGAACCCGCGCACGCGGGCGGCAGCCATCTGCGAGCCGAGGAACGGATCCTCGCCGGACCCTTCCATGATCCGGCCCCAGCGCGCGTCGCGCGAGACGTCGACCATCGGGCCGAACGTCCAGTGCAGGCCCGCGGCTGCCGCTTCGATCGCGGCGATCCGCGCCGAGCGCTCCACCGCCGCCGGATCCCAGCTGGCCGCTTCGGCGAGCGGGAGGGGGAAGATGGTCTTGTAGCCGTGGATGACGTCGTAGCCGAAGATGAGCGGAATCTTCAGCCGGCTGTTCTCGACGGCGAGCTGCTGCGCCTTACGGGTCGCCTCGGCTCCCGTGACATTCAGCATCGAACCGACGAGGCCGCCACGTATCTGGTCGTAAGCCGTCTTTTGCGCGCCCTCGCTCGGCGGCGGGCCCGTCATGTCGAACGGGCTGCTGTACTGGTTGAGCTGGCCGACCTTCTCCTCGAGTGTCATCTGGGCGAGGAGCGCGTCAATCCGCTTCTCCGTTGCTGGGTTCACGAGCGCCTGCTCGCCGGCCGCCGGTGGCGGGGACTGTTCCGGTGCGCACGCGGCGAACAGGCCGACGAGAAGCGTGACCGCGGCGACGGCGTGACGAGTGGTGTGTCTCATGTCTCGATTCCTTCCGGCGAGAAAGAAATGGGGTCAGACCTTGAATTCTGCGTCAATTCAAGACCTGACCCCATGCAGACTACGGGGTGGGCAGCGCTTTGCGCGCTTCCCGATCCGGATCGTTCTTCACCTCGACGACGTCGTTGAGGACGATGACCTCGCCGTTGGCCGTGGTGTACTTCGGCCAGGGCACGAGGCCCGTCCCGTTCGGATCGCCGGACTTCATGAAGTTGAGCAGGTAGTTGGCCATCTGCGTCGACAGCTTCCGCGGCCTGGCGCCGCCGCCCGTATGGCTGAGCATCAGATCGGTGTTGTAGTACCAGAAGCAGATGTCGACACAGTGGAACGCGCGCAGCCGATTGTCGAAGAGCGGCGGGTGCCAGCCGAACCAGGCGACATAGACGCCGGCCGGCTGCTTGACCTTCGCATCAGCAAGCGTGACCACGCCCTGCCGGTTGCTGCTCACGAGCGACCAGATGTCCACCGGTTTCTCGTTGGGGAAGGCCTTGGCGTACGCGTCGACGACCTCCTTGGACTTGTCACCGAACCCGGCGCCGAAGCCCGCCCGCTCCTTGACCCTCTCCACGACCTGATCCAGCGTGATGTTCTCGAGCGCGGCATCGAAGGCGCTCGGTGACTGCTCGTTAAACGTCGAGCAGATGATCATCGGGACGTCCGCGGCCGTGGGCGCCGGCTCAGGCACATACGGGTCCTGCGGGATGATGACGCCGTCAACGTGTGGGCTGAACCCAAACCGCAGCCCGCTGCCCTTGCCGGCCATCTCCTTCGTCAGGGCCTGCTGCGCCCTGGTCGCGATGGCGTAGTACTCCTTCCACGGCAGCTCGTGGAGTTTGGCAATCTGATTCGGCCTGAGCTTTGCCTCCCGGAGCACGTACTCCCCGAGCTGTGCCGAGTACGCCTTGTCGCCCGACTGGACGGTCGCGCCGCTGAGCACGACGGCCTTGTGGATCAGCCCCTTGGCGGAGGGCATCGCGGTCAGCGTGCACACCTTGGCGCCGCCGCCGGACTGCCCCATGATGGTGACATTGCCCGGGTCGCCGCCGAAGTTCGCGATGTTGTCGCGCACCCACTCCAGCGCCGCCACGATGTCCATCATCCCCACGTTGCCCGACGCCGCGTACTTCTCGCCGCCCACCCCGGCCAGGTTCGTGAAGCCCATCGGCCCCAGCCGGTGGTTGATCGAGCAGAACACCACGTTGCCCAGCCGCGCCAGGTTCTCGCCGTTGTACCCGTCGTGCTCGATGCCGTTGCCGTTGGTGAACCCGCCGCCGTGGATCCAGAACATCACCGGCCGCTTCTGCCCGTCGTTCACCCCCGGCGTGAACACGTTGATCGTCAGGCAGTTCTCGCTCACATCGTCATAGTTCCAGTGATCGCGGAACGTCCCGTACTTGTTGGCGTACCGGTTCTCCATGTTCTGCGGCGCGGTGTTGCCCCACCACACGGCCGGGAACACATCCGTCCAGGGCGTCGGCTTCTGCGGCGGCATGAACCGGTTGGGCCCCGACGTGTCGGCGCCGTACGGGATGCCGAGGTAGTGATGAATACCTCGCAGGATGTACCCCTTGACCTTGCCGTTCGTCGTGTCGACGAGCGCGATGTTGTCGCCGATCTGGAGGATCGGCCCGTCCTCCTCGACCTTCGGCGCCGGGGCTGGCGCGCAGGAGGTCGAGGACAGCGCGGTCGTGCCGATAGCAAGCCCGGCAGCGCCGGCTCCTATCGACTGGAAGAACTCACGTCTGTTCGAATCCATGATGCAGTGTCCTCCTTCAGAAAACATGGTCAGACCACAAGATCAGACCATAAAACAGCCCTACAATCCACGCGTGACCATTCTCGCCGCGCCATGCACGGAAATCACCGTGCAGAATCGACGCTCAGCATATTACAATCCGGGTTCGCGGCGTGATGGCTGAATTCGCCCATTGCGCAGCGCGGCGGCACGGATTGTGCCGACACGCAGGGCAGAGGAGGAGGCCCAATGGCTGGCATTGTCGGGTACGGAGCGTACATCCCCCGCAACCGCATCAAAGTCGAGGAGATCGCGAAGATCTGGGGCGCCGATGCCCCGAGCTACCGGCGGGGCCTCGGCCTGGAGGAGAAATCCGTTCCCGGGCCGGATCAGGACACGATCACGATGTCGGTGGAGGCGGCCCGCAAGGCCATCAGGCGGGCCGGCATCAACCCGAAGGAGATCGGCGCGGTCTACGTCGGATCCGAGTCGCACCCGTACGCGGTCAAGCCGAGCGGCACGATCCTGGCCGAGGCGATCGGCGCAACGCCTGAGGTCCACTCGGCCAGCTTCGAGTTCGCGTGCAAGGCCGGATCGGAGGCGATGTTCGTCTGCCTGTGCGAGGTGGAATCCGGCCGAATCACCTACGGGCTCGCCGTGGGAGCCGACACCTCGCAAGGCGCGCCCGGCGACGCCCTGGAGTACTCCGCCGCCGCCGGCGCCGCGGCCTTTCTGTTCGGGAACGACCATCTGATCGCCGACGTGAACGAGACGTACTCCTACATGACGGACACGCCGGACTTCTGGCGCCGCGAGTACATGCATTACCCGCGGCACGCCGGCCGGTTCACGGGCGAGCCCGCCTACTTCAAGCACAGCCTCGGGGCGGCGCGCGGCATCATGGCGAAGGCGAACCTCACACCCGCCGACTTCACCTACGCCGTGTTCCACCAGCCGAACGGCAAGTTCCCACAGACGGTCGGGCGGCAGCTGGGCTTCGCGCCACAGCAGACCGAGGTCGGCCGCCTGGCGCCGAAGCTGGGCAACACCTATTCGGGCGCCTCTCCGCTCGGGTTGACGGCGATTCTCGACGTGGCGAAGCCCGGGGACCGGATCCTCATGGTCTCGTACGGCTCGGGCGCAGGCAGCGATGCCTTCGTGTTCACCGTGACGCCGCGCATCGAGGAGGTGCGGGACCGCGCCACGAAGACGAGGGAGATGCTCGACCGCAACAAGAAGTACCTGGACTACGGCACCTACTGCAAATACCGCGGCAAGATCCTGACGGCGGAGTAAGGAGACAGGTCCATGAGAGACGTCGCGATTCTCGGCATCGGCATGAACCGCAAGTGGGGCGAGCTGTGGCAGATGTCGCTCAGGGACATCTTCGTGGATGCCGCGCTCGCCGCCCTCGACGATGCGGGCGTGGATCATGTCGATTCGATCTATGTCGGCAACATGTCGGGCGGCTTGTTCGTGGAGCAGGAGCACCTCGGCTCGCTCGTGGCCGATTACCTCGGTATGACGCCTGTCGCGGCCACCAGGGTCGAGTCCGCCTGCGCGTCGGGCGGCGCCGCCGTCCGTCAGGGGTTTATCGAGGTCGCCTCGGGCATGAGCGATCTGGTGCTGGTGGGCGGGGTGGAGAAGATGACCGACGTGGGCGCGGACGAAGCCACGCACGCGCTGTCCACTGCCGCCGACATGGAATACGAGGCGTACCACGGCATCACGTTTCCGGGCCTCTACGCGCTGATGGCCAGGGTGCACATGGAGCGGTACGGGACGACCCGCGAACAGCTCGCGCACGTCTCCGTCAAGAATCACAGGCACGGAGCCAAGAACCCCGAGGCTCAGTACGGATTCGAGATCAGCGTGGACGATGTGCTCAACTCCGTGCTGGTTGCCGATCCGCTGCGCATCCTGGACTGCTCGCCCATCACCGACGGGGCTGCCGCCGTGGTGCTCTGCCCCCTGGAGGTCGCGCGGAAGATCTCGAAGCAGCCCGTTGTGAAGGTGCTCGCTTCGGCCCAGGCCTCCGGCACGATTGCCCTGCACGCCCGGGCGGACCTGGCGTGGCTGGAATCGACCGCCGTCGCGGCGGAGAAGGCCTACAAGATGGCGGGCCGGACGCCGCAGAACATCCACGTAGCCGAGGTGCACGACTGCTTCAGCATCGCGGAGATCCTGGTGATTGAGGCGCTGTCGCTGGTCGAGCGCGGCAAGGGGGGCGGTGCGGCGCAGAGCGGGCTGACCGCGCTCGGCGGCACGATCCCGGTCAACACGAGCGGGGGCTTGAAGTCCAAGGGCCATCCCGTGGGAGCAACCGGCGTCGCGCAGGTCGTGGAGATCACGCGGCAGCTGCGCGGCAGCGCCGGCGCCCGGCAGGTCAGCGGCGCGAGGACCGGCCTGACCCAGAACATGGGCGGCACGGGCGGCAGCAGCGTGGTGCACATTCTCGAGGTAGTCTAGTGTCCCGAGTCAGAAGTACGTTTGCATTCGGCGAGCGCTGCATCCCGGCTGGCTGCGTTGCTCGTCGGTCGAATATTCCCGATATTCTCGCTCCTCGCGCCTTGCCAGCCAGGCGCATCGCACGCCTCGGTGCGACAACGTACCTCTGACTCGGGACACTATAGCGGCGGCGTCGCCGCCGATGGAGGGAGCGCAGTCATGGCCAGTCCGGCTCGGTATTGGAGAGAGATTCCCCGGCGGTACCGCCTGGAAGCCGGCAGGTGCACGGCGTGCGGTGAGGTCAGCTATCCGCCGCGCCTCGTCTGCCCGCGGTGCCGCTGCCGCACGTTCGACACCGTCACGCTGCAGAACGAGGGCACGCTGCTCACCTACACGGTCACACGGATCGGGCCCTCCCAGTTTGCCGCCCTGACACCCTATGCCGTCGGCATCGTGGAACTGGACGGCGGCGTCCGGATCACGGCCCAGCTGGCCGATTGCGACCTCGAGGATCTGGCTGCCGGGCAACGCGTGCGTCTTGAGTTCCGCAGGATCCAGCAGGATGGCGACGCGGGCATCCTCTGTTACGGGCACAAATGCGTGCCGGCCTGACACAAGGGGGGGACATGTCGGTTGCGGCGACCAAAGGCGCGCTGGATGGGATCCGGGTGCTGGATCTGACGCGGATTCTCGCAGGTCCGTACTGCACCTTGCTCCTCGGTGACATGGGGGCGGAGATCATCAAGATCGAAGTCCCGGGGCACGGCGACGACTCCAGGAGGTACCCGCCCTTCATCGGGACCGAGAGCGCGTACTTCATGAACCTCAACCGGAACAAGAAGAGCCTGACGCTCAACCTCAAGGCTCCCGAGGGGCGCACCGTCTTTCTCGAGCTCGTCAAGCGCTCGGACGTTCTGATCGAGAACTTCCGGCCGGGAACCCTCGACGCCCTCGGCCTCGGGCACGACACGCTGAAGGCGCTCAAGCCCGATCTCGTGTATGCCGCGATCTCCGGCTTCGGGCACACCGGCCCCTACAAGGATCTGCCCGGCTACGACATCATCGGCCAGGCCATGGGCGGGATCATGAGCGTGACCGGCTGGCCCGACGGCCCGCCGTCGCGAACCGGCACCGCCATCGGAGACATCCTGGCGGGGCTGTGCGCCTGCATCGGCATCCTCAGCAGCCTGGTCGCCGTCCGCGCGGGGCGGCCCGGCCAGAAGGTGGACGTCGCGCTCGTGGACTCCGTCGTGTCGGCGATGGAGGCCATCATCCAGATCTACCTGGTCGAAGGACGAATCCCGCAACGGACCGGCAATCGGTACGAGTTCATCTACCCGTACGACACCTTCCGCACGACGGACGGGTGGGTCGTGATTGGCGTCGGCAACAACAAGCTGTGGGAGCTCTTCTGCGAGGCAATTGAGGCGCCGCAGCTGGCGCGGGATCCCAGATACCGGGACAACCACGACCGCGTGAAGGCGCACGCAGAGGTGAGACAGATCGTCGAGGCGTGGACGGGACACCGGACATCCCGCGAGGTGATCGACGGGCTCTCGGCCAGGGCGATTCCCTGTGCGCCGATCTACACCGTCAAGGACGTGGTCGAAGATGCGCACATCGCCGGCGCGCGCCGGATGATCCGGGAGATCGATCACCCGGTAGCCGGGACGATGAAGCTGGTGGGGTCCCCGATTTGCCTCTCCGAGACGCCGGCGGAGATCCGGACGCCCGCGCCGCTGCTGGGCCAGCACAGCGAGGAGGTCCTGCGCGACGTGCTCGGCTACACCGCCGAACAAGTCGAGGCGCTCAGGAGAGCGAAGGCGATCTAGGCACCATGCTGGCACTCGTCGGCCTCGCCATCATCCTCGTGCTCCTGCTGCTCATCCTGACGAAGAGGTTGTCTGCGCTCTCGGCACTCGTCCTGGTGCCGGTGGCAGGGTCGCTGCTGGCGGGCTTCGGCCTGCAAACCGCGCAGTTTTCCGTCGACGGCATCAAGACCATCGCGCCGGTGGCCGCGATGTTCGTCTTCGCGATTCTCTTCTTCGGGGTCCTCACCGATGCCGGCATGTTCGACCCGATCGTCCGGTTCATCCTGAGGCGCGCGGGAAACAGCCCCACGCGCCTGGTCGTCGGGGCTGCCGCCTTGTCCATGATCGTGCACCTCGACGGCGCAGGTGCCGTCACGTTCCTGATCGCGCTCCCGGCGGTCCTCCCCCTCTTCGATCGGCTCGGGATCGATCGACGGGTCGCCGCCTGCGTCGTCGCGCTCGGCGCCGGGACAATGAACCTCGTGCCTTGGGGCGGGCCGACGCTCCGCGCCGCCACCGCGCTGAACGTGGACGTGCTCACGCTGTACGCGCCGGTGATGATTCCCCAGGTCTGCGGGCTGGCGTTCGTCCTTCTTGTCGCCTTCGTGCTCGGGAGGCGGGAGGCCAGGCGGCTGCGCGCGGCGCCCGCCAGGCGCGCCGGCGAGGGGGTCGTGCCGGCCGTGTCCGGGGCGGACGGGGGCACGCGGCGCCCGCGGCTGTTCTGGTTTAACGTCCTGCTGGTCGTCACCGCCATTGCCACGTTGGTCTCCGGTGTGGTGGCCCCGGCGCTGGTGTTCATGATCGCCGCCGTTCTCGCGCTGATGGTGAACTACCCGAGTCTCGACGACCAGCGGGCGCGCATCGATGCCCACGCCAGAGAGTGCCTGCTCATGGCGAGCATCCTGCTGGCGGCCGGATCGTTCACGGGGATCATGCAGGGGTCCGGGATGATCGCCGCGATGGCCAAGCAAGCGGCGAGCTTCATCCCCTCCGGTCTCGGGACGCACATGCCTGCGATGCTCGCTGTCGTGAGCATGCCGCTCAGCCTGCTCTTCGATCCCGACTCCTTCTACTTCGGCTTCCTGCCGGTCGTCTCGGAGGTGGGGAAGAGCCTGGGCGTGGCGCCGGTGACCATGGGGCAGGCGGCCATCCTCGGGCAGATGACGACGGGCTTTCCCCTGAGCCCGCTGACCGCGTCGACGTTTCTGCTGGTCGGGCTGGCCAAGGTGGATCTGGCGGACCACCAGCGGTTCACCTTCGTGTACGCATTCTCGACTACCATCGTGATGACGGTTGTGTGTATTGTGTTAGGCGTTTTCCCGCTCTGATGCACGCGTGCAGGGCGGCCCGAACGATCACAGCAGGAGGTGAGTGATGGCGCAGGGCACGACCCCTACGGCGCATTCCAGGCAGCTGACGACGACGGACGGCCCGAACTACACCCCGGCTCTCGTGGTCCTGACGTCCCTGTTCTTCATGTGGGGCTTCATCACCTGCCTGAACGACATTCTGATCCCGCACCTGAAGACGTTGTTCTCGCTGAACTACACCCAGGTGATGCTGATCCAGTTCACGTTCTTCACGGCCTACTTCATCGTGTCGCTGCCCTCCGGCTTCATCGTCGAGAAGGTCGGCTACAAACGCGGCATCGTGATCGGCCTCGTCACCGCGGGCATTGGATGCCTGATGTTCTACCCCGCGGCAGGCTGGCGGTCGTACCCCGTTTTCCTCACGGCGCTGTTCGTGCTGGCCTCGGGCATCACCCTGCTCCAGGTGTCGGCGAACCCGTACGTGGCGATTCTCGGCAAGCCGGAGACGGCCTCGAGCCGCCTGACGCTCACGCAGGCGTTCAACTCGCTGGGGACCACGGTGGCGCCGCTGTTCGGGTCGTTGCTGATCCTGTCGGTGGTGGCCAAGACGGCCGAGGAGCTGGCCGCCCTCAACCCGACGGATCTCACGGCGTACCGGCTGGCGGAGGCAGCCTCGGTGCAGACACCGTATCTCGGGCTGGCGGCGGCGCTGTTCATCATCGCGGCGTTTTTCGCCATCGTGAAGCTGCCGGAAATCGAGGCGTCGTCCGGCGAGGCGAAGTCGGCGACAGGCGAGAGCTACGACGCACAGCATCCCAGCGCGTGGAAGTACCGGCATCTCGTCCTCGGCGCGGTCGCGATCTTCGTCTACGTCGGCGGAGAGGTCTCGATCGGGAGCTTCCTCGTCAACTTCATGGGCGAGCCGAACATCGCGGGGCTTGCTGCCGCCGAGGCCGGCAAGTACCTCTCGTTCTACTGGGGCGGCGCGATGGTCGGCCGGTTCGTCGGCTCGGCCGTCATGCGCGTGATCAAGCCCGGCCGCGTGCTGGCGTTTAACGCCGCAATAGCGGCCCTGCTCGTGCTGACGACGACGCTCACCTCCGGGCACGTGGCGATGTGGGCCATCCTGGCGGTGGGGCTGTTCAACTCGATCATGTTTCCGACCATCTTCACGCTGGCCGTCGACGGTCTCGGCAAGCACACCGGACAGGGATCGGGCATTCTCTGCATGGCGATTGTCGGCGGCGCCATCGTGCCGCTCATCCAGGGCGCCCTGGCCGACGCGATCGGGATTCACCACGCGTTCTTCCTTCCGATCCTGTGCTACCTGTACATCCTGTTCTACGGCCTGAAGGGCCACGTTCCCTCCTACAAGAAGGCGGCGTAACCATGCGCACAGAAGTCACAGTCGGGATTGACGTCGGCGGCACGAATACCGTGCTGGGCTTCGTGGACGCGGAGGGAAGGTGCCTGGCGGAGTCCTCCGTCCTGACGTTGGCGCACGAGCCCGCGAGTTCGTTTGTCTCCCGCCTGACGGCGAAGATCAAGGAGCTGCACGCGCCGCTCTCGGACCGCGCGGCGATTGTTGGCATCGGCATCGGCGCGCCCAACGCGAACTACTACCGCGGCACCGTCGAGAACCCGCCCAACCTGAGCTGGAAGGGCGTGACGCCGCTGGTGGCGCTCTTCAAGGAGCACGTTGACGTCCCCGTCGTCATCACGAACGACGCCAACGCGGCCGCGCTGGGAGAGATGCGGTTCGGCGCCGCGAAGGGCATGCGCGATGTCATCGTCATCACGCTGGGGACGGGCCTCGGCAGCGGCCTCATCGCCAACGGGGAGCTCATCTACGGGGCCGACGGCTTTGCCGGCGAACTCGGCCACACCCTCGTGGACCCGGCCGGGCGATGGTGCGGGTGCGGCAAACGCGGGTGCCTCGAAACGTACGCGTCGGCCACCGGCATCTGCCGCACCGTCTTCGAGATGCTCTGCAACAGCAGGGAGCCGAGCGAGTTCCGGGACATCAGCTTCAACACGCTGACGGCAAAGATGATCACCGAGGCGGCCAACCGGAAAGATCCGATCGCGCTGGCGGCCTTCGAGTACACGGGGAAGATCCTGGGGATGAAGCTGGCGGATTCAGTGGAGCACACCAGCCCCGAGGCGATCATCCTCTTCGGGGGCCTGGCTAACGCCGGCGAGCTCATCTTCGCCCCGACCAAACGTTCGCTCGAAGAACACGTCATGGCCATCTTCCGGGGGAAGGTGAAGCTGCTGCCGTCGGCCCTGCCGGCGGGGAACACCGCCGTCCTCGGGGCTGCGGCGCTCAGCTGGACCGAGCTGATCAGGACCCGATAGGATGCACGCCATCTGGCAGGGTGGAGTCGCGAACGCCTGGGCGGTCTCCGGAGTCGCCACGCTGGTCTTCTTCACGCTGGTCTGGCTCCTGAGCCTGCGGCTTCGCGACAGCAGCATCGTCGACATCTTCTGGGGGCTGGGCTTCGTGGTCCTGGCGTGGACGGGCGTGGCGACCGCCCCACGTCCCGTCGCGCCCCGAGCTTGGCTTCTCGCCGCGCTCGTGACGGTGTGGGGCCTCCGGCTCGCCGTTCACATCTTCTCGCGGAACCGCGGGCGGGGCGAGGATCCCCGCTACCGCGCGTGGCGGGACCGGGCCGGCGCGGCGTGGTGGTGGCGCAGCTACTTCAAGGTGTTCCTGCTGCAGGCCGTCATCATGTGGCTCGTGGCGACGCCGATCGTTGCCGTCACGAGCCGCCCGGTGCAGGCGGCCCTCGGATGGCTGGACCTGCTTGCGGTGGCGGTCTGGGCGGTCGGGTTTGCCTTCGAGGCCGGCGGGGACTGGCAGCTGGCCAGGTTCAAAGCGGACCCGAACAACAAGGGGCGCCTCATGACCGCGGGCTTCTGGCGGTACACCAGGCACCCCAACTACTTCGGTGACTCGACCGTCTGGTGGGGTCACTACCTCCTGGCAGCGGCTGCCGGCGCCTGGTGGCCGGTTCTCAGCCCAGTCCTCATGACGTTTCTGCTCCTCCGTGTCAGCGGTGTCGCGATGCTCGAGCCGACGCTTCGCGAGACCAAACCCGGCTACCGTGAATACACGGAGTCAACCAGCGCGTTTTTCCCGTGGCCTCCCCGAAGGAGGCCGTCGTAACCAGCAGCGAAGCGGGACCTACCGCCGCTCCGCCAGGCTGACGTTGAGCGTCGTGGGCTCGCCGGGCCGCACCTGAACCTCCTGCGAGTACGGCAGGAAGCCTTCCTTGCGAATCTCCACTCGGTGGAACCCTGCGGCCAGATGAAGTGTCAGCCGTTCGCCAGGCGCTGACGAGGTCCAGGGCTCGCCGTCGATGAGCAGCGTGGCATCCGCCGGCTGCCACCGGAGCACGAGTTGACCGTACCCTTCGGGGCTCGGCACACCCGGCTCAAAAGGACGCCCCGGCTCGCCCGGTCGGCCCGGCTCACCCGGGCGTGCCGGCTCGCCGGGACGGCGGGGCATCGGCGTCCGCGGGGGCTGCGGCTGCTGCACCGGCGGGCCCACCTGCGGCGGCGGGTTCTCGCCGGCGACCGGCCCTTGTGCTTCAGGCGGCGGCTGCGGGAGCGGGTCGTCCGGCTGGCCGGGCGCGAGCGGCTCCAGACGGCCCTTGATGTGGGCGGTCACACCGAGCTGGACGTACAGCCGCCTGACCAGGGAACGGAAGCCCGTCTGGTACACGGTAATCTCGTGCCCGCCCGGCGTGACGACGAGCCGCTGAAAGTAGCCGTCGAAATCATCGACAACGCCCGCGTGGACGCCGTCCACGTACACAGCCGCGGTCTTCGGGGCGACCTCAATCCGAATCCCCGCCCGCGGCGGCGCTCCCCAGTAGTACGGATACCGCTGCATGTAGCCGACGGGGTAGGGATATCCCCAGGGAGTGAACAGGAACGGCCCGCCGAACCCGACGTAGAATGACGTGTAGGACGGGCGGTACGGCACGCGGTAGCCAGGACCGCGGCGCTGAGCCTCTGCGTTGGCCGGAACCAGCAGGACGGCCAGGCATGCAGCGGCTCCCAAGACGGTCAGTGCTCGTGAGCGCATCGGAACCCCCATGGTATGGCGACTGCTCATGACGCAAATTCGACGCCAGCACCGCCTGAGGGAATTTCCAGCGGAATCATCCAAGGAAGAAGCCCGGTCCCCGGCACAGTGTCCTCCGGCGTGGTCGCCCCATCCAGCCGGACGTCCTGATCCGGTACTGATCATGCCTTGTCACGCCGCCTCAGTCCATGGAGCCCGGCAGTCGGAGTGGGCGCGGCCCTGTGAGTGCGCCGCGTGACCACAGACGCGGCATCACCGTATAATCCGCCGACACGTGCGGTTCCTGGAGGCAGACCGATGAGGAATGTTCGTTTGCTTTGTCTTGGTCTCGTGATATCCGCCGCCCTGGCGTTCGGCGGGCCGCTGCTCGCCGGGCTTGCAGGTCAGGCGCCGGCCGCGAGCCCTCCCGCGGGGCCGTTCGACTCGCTTCACTTCCGCGAAATCGGGCCTGCCTCGATGTCAGGGCGGGTTTCGGACCTGGCGGTCTACGAAGCCAACCCCTCCATCTACTACGTGGGCACCGCCCACGGAGGCGTCTGGAAGACGGTTAACAACGGCACCACGTTCGAGGCCCAGAAGCAGGACAACGGCCTCATGGCCATCGGCGACGTCGCGGTGTCGCAGTCGAACCCCGACCTCGTCTGGGTCGGGACCGGCGAAGCAAACAACCGGCAGAGCACGTCGTGGGGCGACGGGGTCTACAAGTCAACCGACGGCGGCAAGACGTACACGAACATGGGGATCCGTCTCTCCCGCCACGTCAACCGCATCGTCATCGACCCGCGCGACAACAACGTTGTCTTTGTCGCGGCGACCGGCAGCCTGTGGGGGCCGGGCGGCGACCGCGGCGTCTTCAAAACCACCGACGGCGGCAAGACGTGGAAGCTGGTCCTCACGGTGGACGAGTACACGGGAGCGAACGATCTCGTGATGGACCCGCTGAACAGCCGGATCCTGTACGCCTCGACCTACCAGCGCCTGCGCTCGACCTGCTGCATGAACGGCGGGGGGCCCGGGAGCGGGATCTGGAAGTCCACCGACGGCGGCGAGACCTGGACCCGGATGAAGGGCAGCGGCATCCCGGACGGCCCGCTCGGCCGTATCGCGCTCGATGTGTATCGCCGCCGGCCGTCCGTTCTCTACGCGCTCATCGAAGGACCCGCCGCGGCGGCAGGCGGCCGCGGGGGGGCGGCGCCCTCAGGAGCCGAGGCGGGGCCGGGCGCGGAGCCTTCCGCGCCGGGCGGCGGGCGCGGCGCGGGGCAGGCGGGCGTCAGCGCGGCGCCGACCGGGCTCTATCGATCCGACGATGCAGGGGCGACATGGCGAAAGGTGAGCAACGCGAACCCGCGGCCGATGTACTTCAGCCAGGTCCGGATTGATCCGAACGACCCGGAGGTCGTCTACCTCGGCGGCGTCGGTTTGTACCAGACGCTCGACGGCGGCAGGACGATCGCCACCGACGTGGCCGCCACCACGCACGACGACGTGCACGCCATCTGGATCAACCCCGCGAACTCGGACCACGTGCTCATTGGCAACGACGGCGGCCTGGCGGTGTCGTACGACATGGCGAAAAAGTGGGTCTTCCTTCCGAACCTGCCGCTCGGGACCTTTTACCACGTGGGGTACGACATGGCGACGCCGTACAACGTGTGCGGCGGCCTGCAGGACAACTACGACTGGTGCGGGCCGAGCCAGGTCCGCGGCAGCGCCGGCATCGCCAATTTCCACTGGGCCACGCTCCAGGGGGGCGACGGCTTCGTCACGCTGCAGGACCCGACCAACTACCGGATTGCCTACACCGAGTCGCAGGACGGGAACATGGTGAGGGTGGATCGCGTGACGTTCGAGACGATGAGCATCCGGCCGCAGGCGGAACCGGGCGGGCCGGCGCTGCGGTGGAACTGGGACACGCCGATCATCATGTCGCCGCACGATCCGAAGGTGATCTACACCGCTGCCCAGAAGGTGTTCCGGTCCGCAGATCGCGGCCTGTCGTGGGCGGCGGTGAGCGGCGATCTGACCGCCGACGCCAACCGCAACGACGTCGTCACGATGGGCGTCAAGAACAGCGACATCCAGATCTCGCGCAACGACGGCATCGCCGCGTGGCCGACGATCGTGTCGCTCGCGGAGTCGCCCAAGCGGCCCGGCCTGCTCTACGCGGGCACCGACGATGGGCGCCTGGCGGTGACGCGCGACGCCGGCAAGACCTGGGTGCAGGTCATCGACAGGGTGCCGGGGCTGCCGAAGGACATCTACGTGTCCGAGGTCGTGCCGTCACGCTTCGATGAAGCGACCGTGTACGCCAGCTTCGACGGCCACCGCCAGAACGACTTCGACACCTACGTCTACGCGAGCACGGACTTCGGGCAGACGTGGCGGTCGATCGCCTCGAACCTCAAGGGGGAGGCCGCCCGCACGCTGACCGAAGACCTCAGGAACCCGGACGTGCTGTACCTCGGCGGTGAAAGCGGGCTGTTCGTGACGCTGGACCGCGGGAAGAGCTGGATCCGCATCAAGGCGAACCTGCCGATGGTGCGGATCGACGAGATCACGCTGCACCCGCGAGAGAACGCCATGCTGCTCGCCACGCACGGCCGTTCAATCTGGATCCTCGACCACCTCGAGCCGATCCAGGAGTACGCCGCCGCTCAGGCCGCTGCGGAAGCCAGGTTGTTCACCCCGCCGCCGTCGGCGATGTACCGGCGGCCGGCCCGGGACCGGAACTACGAGTTCTGGGGAGACCAGACGTTCTTCGGCGAGAACCCGCCGCAGGCGGCGGTGCTGGCATGGTACCTGAAGCAGCAGGTGGGCGAGGTGAGGCTGAAGATCACGGATGCGGCCGGGAAAGACGTGCGGGAGATCTCCGGGCAGGTGCTGGCAAACAGCAACAAGGCCGGATTCCAGGCGGCCTGCTGGGATCTGAGGGTGCAGCCGGTGCCCGCGCCGCAGGTCGGCCTGGCGGGTGCGGCAGCTCAGGCAGGGGCCCGCGCGCAGGCAGCCGGCAGGGCTGGCGGTGCCGGCGGCCCTGGTGGTGGTCCTGGCGGCGCAGCAGCCGTCAGCCCGTTTGGCGCAGGGTGTGGTGGGGGCGGCGGTTTCGGCGGCGGGGGCGGCTTTGGCGGGGGCAGTGCCGGCCCGTACGTGCTGCCCGGCACCTACAACGTGTCGCTGGTCGTTGATGGCAAAACCGTCGAGACCAGGCCGCTTCGAGTCATGGACGACCCCGAGCTCGGGCTGACGCCGGTCGAGCGGAGGCGCCTGTTCGACATGGCGATGGACATGCATCAGCTGCAGCGTGCCGCAAACGAGGTCTCGCTGGGGCTGTCGTCACTGAACGGCCGGCTGCAGGCCCTGTCGAAGGAGCTGGCCAACACGAGCAGTGTGCCTGCCGCCGCCAGGGCGGAGTTCGATGCCCTTCAGAAGGCGCTGGCGGCCGTCTCCCAGAAGTTCGCAGGCGGCGGGGGAGGTCGTGGCGGCGCCGGCGGTGGCGGGGGTGCGGCCGCGCCGGCGACGCAGCCGGGTGGCGGCCGGGGGACGCCGGGAGGCCCCAGCCCGGTGGCTCGGCTCACGACGGCCAAGAGCGGCCTGATGGGCGGGATGTGGCCGACCGAAGCGACCATGCGCGCCTACAGCGATGCCAGGACGCAAGTCCCGCAGGCGATCGGCGAGGCGAACGCGCTGTTCGCCAGGGCTTCAGCGCTCGGCGGCACACTCGCCGGCCACGGGCTGAAGCTGACGGCGCCGGCAGCGGTCAAGGCGCCCGTCCTGCGACCGGCGGGAAGGTAGGAGAGCGAAGGCCGGCGGCGGGGTCCGCACCCCGGCCGCCGGCTGCCCGTACTAGCGGCTACTGCGCCACGCGGGCCGCGCTCCAGTTGGTGGTCTTCCCGCCGGAGGTCACGGTTCCCGCCATGGTGGCGCCGTTCACGCGGCCCGTGTACTGCGCGCCGTTCACGGTGAAGCCGATCTCTTCCCCGCGCAGCCGCCCGTCGACGACCGTTCCGGCGCCGGTGCCCCCCTTGAACGTGCCCCCCAGCATCTGGAACGACTGGGTGAAGGTGATCTGCCCCTGCGGCATCTTCCAGACGCCCTCGACCTTCGCCGGCACGATCCACAGCAGGGCCGTGCACCAGCTCGTGCAGTCCTCGTCCACCGTCGCGGTCTCATCGGCCATCCAGTCTTCCATCGTGAAAGAGTTCGAGACCACACGTGTGCCGGGCTTCATGTCGAGCAGCTTCGGGCGCAGCCTGAGGTTGATATCGGGCAGGAGGAACATCGTGATCACCGTCGCCTGCGAGAAGTCTGTCTCGAACAGATCGGCCTGCTTGAACTGGGCCCTCTCGCCGACGCCTTCCTGGGCGGCATTGCGCTTCGAGAGCTCGATCATGTTCGGGTTGTACTCGATGCCGATCGCGCGCGCGCCGCGCTTCGCGGCAGTGATCACCGTGCGGCCGTCGCCCGACCCGAGGTCGATGACGAAGTCCTGGGGCGTGACCTTGGCCATGTCGAGCATCTTGTTCACGAGCGTTTGCGAGGTCGGCACCCAGACGACATCCTTGCCGGCCTGACCGACCTTCGGCTCGAACTGGGGCGTCGCCTGCGCGTGAATCAGAGCGCCGGCCGCAAGGGCCGAGACGCAGAGCGCGATCCCAAACCGTCCATAAAACTGACGCACCTTCATCATTGTTCTCCTTCTGGGCTCAGACCGAGAGGGCTGACAAACCTGCCACTCTATCCCGAGGCGCCGTCCCAACGCAATCTCGCCCCGTACACAGGCCGGTTCTGCAGCCTCGGGAGGGTTTTCCCGATAACAGATCGGGGCGCCCCCCTGAGGGCGGGGCGCGTACGCCGGGGTCCGTTGACCGCTCCAGGGAGACCAGGGTCGTGAGGTTCCTGCGCAGGCGGAAATTCGTCGTCGATCCGAAGCTCCAGATCAGCTTCCTGCTGATCACGCTGGGCTACGTCGCGTTCCTGCTGCTGGTGCTGGCGGTGTCGCTGTTTGCGCCGCTGGTCCTTCAGCTGCGCGACGCCGACCTGGCCTCGCCGGACGCGCTGGCGCCGGCCCTCAGCATCCTGTACCTCCACGACCGGTTCTGGCTCCCGGCGCTGCTCGCCATCATCGCGATCGTCCTCCACTCGGTGAGAACGACCCACCGGATTGCCGGCCCGCTGTACCGCTTCCGGCGGGTGTTCGAGGCGCTGAGGGACGGCGTGCTGCCACGGCCGGCGCGGCTCCGCAAGGGCGACTACCTCACCGCGGAGATGGAGGTCATCAATGCGGCGCTCCAGTCCCTGCGGGGCAAAGCGGCGCAGATCCAGGGGCAGGCGGACGCGCTCCATGAGTGCCTTCGCAGCCTGCGTGACCAGAGTGCGGCGCCCGGCGGGGGGGTGGCCGCGAGCGACCTGTGGAACGAGTTGACGGCCAGAGAAGAGCAGCTCCGAGACGCCCTTCATGCGTACCGTGTCGAGAACTGATCGCGTTCCGCTCGGCGGGCGGGCCGCGGGCGCCCTGATGATGGTGGCGGGCTCCAGCTTCCGCCGCGGGGGCCGTCGTGTCGCCGTCGGCAGAGCCGGATTCACCGTCGTCGAGCTCCTGATCACCGCGGCGATTCTGGGGACGGTTTCGGCGATCGCCGTGCCGATGTACTTCAACGCCCTGGACGCTGCGAGGCTCTCGCGGGCCATCGCCGACATCAAGACGATCTCGATGGAGGTCGAGACGTTCCGCATGAGCAGGAAGCGGTACCCGGTGTCGCTGGCCGAGATCGGCGCCGCCCACCGGGCGGATCCATGGGGGCGGGCCTACCGGTACACGCCGATCGCCGGAGTGAAGAATCCCAAGGACGCGCGCAAGGACAAGAAGCTCAAGCCGATCAACTCCGACTTCGACCTCTACAGCGTCGGCAAGGATGGCGACACCGCGGTGCCGCTGACGGCGAAGGCCAGCCAGGACGACATCATCCGCGCCAACGACGGAGGGTACCTCGGCTTGGCCGTGAACTACTGACCCGCACGGGTGAGCCGGCCCTCAACCATGACCTCACTCAGGCCACGTCTGACGCTTCAGTACTTCAAGAGCCGCGTGGCCCAGCGCATCTTCCTGCTCTTCATCCTGTGCGCCCTGCTCCCGGTTGGGGCTTTGGCGTTGTTCTCGTTCCTGCAGGTCCGGGGACACCTCGCCACCGAGGCCGAGCGGCGTCTTCATCAGGCAGCCAAGGCGGCCGGGATGACCATCATCGAGCGGCTGGACTTCCTGGAGAACGATCTCCACGTGGTGCTCGGAAGCTTGCCGCCGCTTCCGCCGGGGGCGGAGGGTCTCGCCGCGTCGCTCCCGGACGACATGAAGAAGCGGCTCGGGGATCGCTTCCGGAGCCTGGTGATCCAGGCGAGCAATGGCCGCGCCGTGACAAGCATCTTCGGCACCGCGGGGCCGCTGCCGGCGTTCGACCTCGAGCAACGGCGGCACATCGAGTCCGGCAGGTCGCTCGTGACATCGGGCCGCGGTATCGACGGTGACGCGACGGTGTTCATCGCGCGGCTCGTCGATCCGGCCGTGCCGGAGAAAGGCATCCTGTTCGGCGAGCCCAACCCCGACTACCTGTGGGGTGGAGACGGGTTCCTCTCACCGCCGGCCGAGCTCGTGGTGCTCGGCCCGGCTCACGAGCTGCTGTTCTCGTCGCAGGGAACGAGGCCGGCGGAGGCGGTCTTGCAGGCAGCCACAACGGGCGACGCGCCCGCCGGCCGGTTCGAGTGGTCGGATGGCCGAGACAGCTACGTGGCGAACTACTGGACGCTGTTCATGCGGCCCGTCTTCTTCAACTCGTGGGTGCTGGTGCAGAGCGAGAACAGAGATGACGTCATGGAGCCGCTGCGCACCTTCAGCCGGACGTTCCTGGCGGTCGTGCTGCTGACCGTCTGGGTGGCGCTGCTCCTGAGTCTCCGTCAGATTCGCAGGAGCACCGGGCCGATCGAGATTCTCAAGGACGCCACGCAGAAGATCAAGGACCGGCAGTACTCCCATCGCGTCAGGATCGACAGCGGCGACGAGTATGCCGAGCTGGGCGCGTCGTTCAACGCGATGACCGAGAGCATGGAGCATCACGAACGCGTGATGGGCGCGATCAGCCGCATCGGCATCTCTCTCACTGCCGAGAACGACGACACGCGTCTGCTCGAGATCATCCTGCACGGCGCGCAGGCGGTGTTCCACGCGGATGGCGCCGTCCTGTATCTCATGGCCCTTGACGATCGCCTCGAACTGTCGATGCTCGACCTGAAGTCGCTCGGCCTCCATGTGGACCGCTCGGATCCCGCCGCCCTGCAGAGGCTTGGACTCTCCGACGGGTTCGACGCGGGTGAGGCGTGGGCTGCCGCGGGAGCGACCGCGCGCACGATCGCCGCCGACGATGTCTACGAGGCAGACGGGGGAGGGTTCAGCGCGCAGATCGAGATTGACCGCCGGACGGGGTACCGATCACGATCCTTCATGAGCGTGCCGCTGACGAACCACGAGCGGGACGTGATCGGCCTGCTGCAGCTCATCAACGGCCACGCGGACTCCGATGGCGGTGTGACGACATTCTCCGAGGAGGACCAGCGGCTGGCGGAGTCGCTGGCCTCCCAGGCGGCAGTCGCCCTCACCAAGAACAGGCTCGTCGACGACTTCAAGGGCCTGTTCGAGGGGCTCACGGAGATGATCGGCGAGGCGATCGACCAGAAGTCCCCCTACACAGGGGGTCACGTCAGGCGCGTGGCCGACCTGGCGATGATGATCGCCGACGCGGCCAGGCACGGCCCCAACGAGGAACTGCGGGAGTTCGCCGAATCCGAGAGCGCGCGCTACGAACTGCGGGTGGCGGCCCTGCTCCACGACTGCGGGAAGATCACGACGCCCGTCCACGTGCAGGACAAGGCGACGAAGCTCGAGACGATCTGGGATCGGATCGCCCTCATCGAGACGCGGGCCGAGATCGTGCGGCGCGAGCGGAGGATCAAGCTGCTCGAGGAGACCGTCAGGGAACTCTCCGACGGCCGGGCGGCCCCGCTGCTGTCCGGGGTCGAGCAGAGGGCCGAGACGTTCGACCGGCAGCTCGAGGGCGAGCTGGCGCTCCTGCGGAAGTGCAACCGGGGGAGGGAGCACATGCCCGAGACGCTCCGCGAGAAGGTCCGGGCCATCAACCGCCAGTACACCTACGCAGACGCCAGGCAGGTCCAGCAGGGCCTGATTTCGCCGGACGAGCTGCGCCATCTGCTCATTCCATCGGGCACCCTCTCGCCCGAGGAACGCGCGATCATCGACGGCCACGTGGTGTCGACCATCAGGCTGCTGGAGAAGCTGCCCTACCCGAAGCGGCTCCGCAACGTGCCGCGGGCGGCCGGTTCCCACCACGAGCACATGGACGGGACCGGCTATCCGCTGCGGCTGAAACGAGACGAGATCCCGATTGCCGGACGCATCATCGGCATTGCCGATATCTTCGAGGCGCTCACCGCGCGCGACCGGCCGTACAAGAAAGCCAAGAGCCTGCCCGAGGCGCTGCGGATCCTGAGCGAGCTGGCGAGAACCGGCCACATCGATCCCGACATCTACAACCTGTTCGTCACCGAGCAGGTCTACCTGCGCTACGTGGAGCACCGCTCCGGGACCGGAACGGTGAGCGGCGGCGCCAGGAACCAGGCGGCGAAGTGCGCAGCCGACGAAGCTGCCGCGGCCCCGCCCGGCTGAGAAACGCGCGGCAGTTTGATGGCAGGGAGCGCTCGCACGGGCGAGAGGACACGCGTGGGGGAGCCCCGGCTCCGGGAGACGTCTACGCGGCGGTGTTGTCCGCCGAAGCCGGCCGGTTGAGTGTCACCTCGAACAGCGCCCCCCCGCCGTCGGCGTTGGCGGCGGAGATGGTCCCGCCGTGCCGTTCGGTTATGGCTTTCGCAATCGACAAGCCCAGGCCGCTTCCCGTCGAGTGTTGGTTCGTCGTGCGGGAGGCGTCTGCCTTGTAGAAGCGGTCGAAGACGCGCGCTTGATCCTCCGGCGCGATGCCGGGGCCCGTATCGCGCACCGAGATCCGAATCCGCTCGCCGGCCTCTTCGGCGCGGATCTCGATCCGCCCCCCCTCCGGCGTGTGCCTGACCGCGTTGGCTGCCAGGTTCTGCAGCACCTGCTCCAGACGATCCTGGTTTCCCCACACCACCTCTGCGCCCGGGCGAACCTCGGTCGTCAGGCTGATCGACTTCTGCTCGAGGGCACGCTCGTGGCGGTCAGCGACTCGAGCGAACAGCCGCTCGACCTGGACGGGGTGGCACACGAGGGCGCCGCCGCCCGCCTCGAGCCGCGCGAGATCGAGCAGTTCTCCGACGATGGTCTCCAGCTTCTCCGATTCCTCTCCCACGACGCGCAGATACCGCTGGCGTGTTTCTTCGTCGAGCGCGACCTCCGTCATGCCCAGCGTTTCGACGTACCCCCGGATCGCCGTCAGAGGCGTTCTCAGCTCGTGGGACACGTCAGCGAGGAGGCGCCGGCGGGCCGCGTCCGAGGCTTCCAGCGCTGCCGCCATCCTGTTGAAAGCCCGGGCGAGCGCCGTGACCTCGTCGTCTCCAACCTCGGGGGCGCGGACGGCCGTCCGGCCCGCTCCGAGCGCGGCCGCCGCTTCCTCCAGCTTCTGCAGGCGCTGGCGGGCCGGTCGGAAGATGACGAGCGAGCCGACGCCTGCGCCCAGGATGAGCAGGCCGGCACCGACGAGAGCCAGGGTGGGCCCCAGTTGGCGCAGCATGAACGTCAGCTGGGGGGTGAAGGTGGCGACGGCGACGACTCCCACCTGCTTGCCCCCCACCTGGATCGAGGCGAAATCAAAGGCAGGGTTAACATCCGCGGGAGGCCGCGATCCGACGCCCGCTCGGCCCCCGTCAGGTTGCCGCGGGTCTCCCGGCAAAACCGGCGGCGTCCCGGAGGGCTGCGGCCCGCCAGCGACGGGCGCGCCGCCCGGCGGCAGCGCGCCTGCGGGGGGAAACATGCCTGCCGGCGGCTGGAAACCGCCGAAGCCTGGACCGCCGCCGCGCCGCGGTACCTGGCCCCGCTGCGGCGACTCACCAGGCGTCGTCACGCCGCCGCGCTGCGGCGTATCACCCGGCTGCGGCACGCCGCTCCAAGGCGGCATCCCGCCTGGCGAGGGCGTGCCAGCAGCAGGCGGCCCGCCGGTGTCGGGCAGTCTCGTGCCTCCCGGCAGTGGCCGGTCGAAGGGACGCACGGGGCCGGGGCTGCGCAGCCGCGCCCGCGCCGCGCGCACCAGACCAGGCGACAACGCGCCGGCGTGGTTTGCCGCCATGCGCCCGTCTTCCATGACGACCAGGAACGGCTGGTAGACACGGGCGAAACGCTGGCGCACGAACGACTCAAGCGTCAGGTCCGGCTTCTTCGCCAGTTCCTCGGCGATCTCCGAGGCCACCACCGTCGCGAGCCGTGCCGGCGTGAGCACCGGCAGCCACCCGCCGGTCGGCCCCGACAGCCACACGACGAGCAGCGCTTGCACGCCGAGCAGGACGGCAAGCAGCGCGATGAACCCGAGGCCGATGCGCCAGTAAAGGCTTCGAAACCACATGGCGTTACGCGTCCGCGAACTTGTAGCCGGCGCCCCACACGGTCACGATGAACCGCGGGTTCACCGCATCCGGATCGATCTTCCGCCTCAGGCGCTTGATGATCGTGTCCACACTGCGTTCGGTCACGTGCGTATCGCCGCCCCAGACACGGGCGACGAGCGCCTCCCGGCTGAAGACAATGCCCCGGTTCGACGCGAGGAGGTACAGCAGTTCGAACTCGAGCGCGGTCAGCTCGATGTCGTCGCCGTCGAGCCGCGCCTGCCGGCGTGCGGGGTCCAGCGTCAGGCCGTCCACCGTGATGGCTTTGGTCGCGCCGGCCGTCAGATCAACGCCGGTCGCCAGGCGCGAGAGCCGAGGCCGGCGGAGCAGCGCGCGCACCCGCGCCACCAGCTCGCGCACGCCGAACGGCTTCGTCAGATAGTCGTCGGCGCCGCTTTCGAGGCCCAGTACCGTGTCCGACTCCTCGTCGCGGGCGGTCAGCATGAGGATCGGCACGTCGGCATTCGGCGACTCGCGGCGGATCGCCCGGCACACAGTGATGCCGTCGAGGCCGGGCAGCATGAGATCGAGCAGCACGATATCGAACGCCTCCGATCGTGCGAGCCGCAGCGCCTCGTTGCCATCCCCCACACCAACGGGCGTCAGCCCCTCGAGCCGCATGTGCAGTTCGACCAGCTCGCGGATGCGCGGATCGTCTTCCACGATCAGCACCCGCTGGGGGCCCTCCGCCGCCGCTGCGCGTCCCTGCTGCGTCATGGGCTGACACGATTCTAATGCGGCCGGCTGCGGGCCGCACGCCAAACAGATGCTGCCACAGTTTCTTCACAGGCAGCGCTGCTCTCGCGTGATCCGGCGAGTCGGGGATGTCACCCTCGCGCCACGGTCATGTCACGGCCTCGCCACCGATCGTCCGTCTCATCCGGTAGAGGTGGGCGATGGATACACGACTCAGCAAACGGACATTGTGGATCGGCGCGGGAGTCTTGGCCGCGGCCGGCCTGGCTGCCGGCGCTTACTTCAGCCGAGGCGCGAGCACAGGCATCGACATCAGCACGGTCACCCTGACGCGCGGAGATGTCGTCGTGTCGGTCGGGGCGACCGGCGCGCTCGAAGCGGTCAAGACGGTCGAGGTGGGTTCTCAGGTCTCGGGCGCCGTCGAGGCGCTGTTCGCCGACTTCAACTCGATTGTCCGCAAGGGACAGCTGCTGGTAAAGCTCAATCCGTCGGCGGCGGTTCAGGCCGTTGAGGAGGCCCAGGCGGGGGTTGTCAAGGCCGAGGCCGACCTCGAGGGGCAGCGTGTGTCGCGGGACGCCGCCGCGCAGGCGGCGGCCCGTCAGCGTCTTCTGGCGGACCGGCAGATCAGCGCGCTGACCGACCTCCAGGCGGCGGAGGTGGCGCTTCGCTCGGCGGAGGCCAACGTCAGATCCGCCGAGGCGCGGCTGCAACAGGCGCGCGCGGCGCTCAGCCAGGCCGAGGTGACCTTGCAGAAGACGGTCGTCACCTCGCCGATTGACGGCATCGTGGTCTCGCGCAACGTCGACGTGGGACAGACCGTCGCCGCCACCATGCAGGCGCCGACCTTGTTCCTGATCGCCGCCGACCTGTCGCAGATGCGCCTCAATGCCCGAGTCGACGAGTCGGACGTCGGCCAGGTCCGCGCGGGCCAGGCTGTTCGCTTCCGCGTGGACGCGTTCGCCGCAGACGAGTTCACGGGCACGGTGGCGCAGGTGCGGCTCGCGCCAACGGTCGAGCAGAACGTGGTGAGCTACGACACCATCATCGACGTGCCGAACGCTGCGCTGAAACTCAGGCCCGGCATGACGGCCAACGTGACGATCGAGGTGGCGAGGAGAGACAACGTGCTTCGCGTCGCGAACGCCGCTCTCCGGTTCCGGCCGAACGAGGAACAGTTCGCGGCGCTCGGGCAGCCCGTGCCCGAACCTCGTGCCGCCGCCCCATCGAGCCGGCCCGCTGCGAGCGTCGTCTTGGCGGCGAACCCTGTGACAGCGACGGCAACGTCCACCGCGGCCGCAGGCTCGCCGGCCTCGCGGCTGACAGCCGAGACGGGCGGTCAGGGCGGCCCGGAGGCGGCTTCCGTGTCCGCCGGGCGGCTGTGGATGATGGCGGGTGGCCGGCTCACGCCGATCGACGTATTCGTGGGCCTCAACGACGGCACGGTGACAGAGGTCCGGGGCGCGGCCGTGAGCCTCGAGGAAGGCATTGAGGTCGTGACGGGCGTGCAGGCGACGCAGCAGAGCACGACCCGGACGACGGCCCCCGTGAACAACCCGTTCCTCGGAACGATGCCGGCGGGCCGGCCGCCCGGCATGCGGCCCGGCGGTTAGTTAGTGCTGCTTTGCCAGATTGCCGACGGCACGCGGGCGATCTGACAACGGCGTGTTGGCTGCTCGGCGTGCCGGCACCGCGAAGGAAGCACACAGGACGGCGGGGGTGGTTTCGCAGAAGTGTCATAAACTGGCCCCACCCTCGCCACGCCCATCTGGTCCAATATGCCGACATGGCAGCCCCGCGTAAACGGCCGGTTCCGGCGGGTCGTATGCGCAGGCAGGCGACTCCCGGGTTTCTCTCCGTGAGGCAGAGCATGAGCTGTGGGACTGCACCGTCAGGCTCCCGCCGGGGTGCTGCCGTCCGCCGGGCAGCGATGCTCGCTCTCCTGCTGCTGTGGTGGGGGAGCGCGTCGTCTCCCGTGGCGCAGCAGGCCGCCCCCGCCGTTCAGGCGCCGAAATGCACGATCCGCGGGACCGTCTCCGCGGGAACGGCGCGTCTGCCCGGTGTTGCCATTACGATCACGCCCGTCGAGGGCAAGGCCCTGGCGACCTCCTCGCTGCTCGACGGCTCGTTCGCACAGGAGATCCCCGGCCCGGGCCTGTACCAACTCAGGGCCGTGCTCGCCGCCTTTGCGCCCCTGACGCAGGAGGTCACCGTCGGGGCGGATTGCCAGGCGCGGCTGCAGATCGCCCTGACGCTGGCCTCGAGAACGACTGGGGCGGCTCCCGTCGAAACCCGGCCGATCCCCGCGCAGCGCCTGCCCGCCGGGTCGCAGTTTCAGCGCCTCTCCCCCGTTGCGGATGCGAACGCGCCTCCGTCCCCGCAGACTGATGCTACGGCTACCTTGGCCGAGGATACGCAGGCGATCATCACGCACCTCAGCCTGCCGCCAGGGTTTTCGCCCGAGAGCCTCGCCGACTCGATCGCGGCCGTCGGCTCGACCGGGCAGACCAACGCTGCCTACCTCTTCGGAGGATTCCGCGAGGGGATGGGCTTCGGGATGATGGGCACGGCAGACCTCTTTGGCGGCGGGCCGGAGGGCCAGCCGGGGATGCTGCCGGGCGGGGGTCCGGGCGGGATGGGGATGCCTGGTGCTCCGGGCGGCGGCCGCGGCGGCCGTGGTGACATGGCGGGGCTCGGGCCCGGCGGGGGTCCGGGCGGCGGAGGCCCTGGCGGACGAGGCGGCGGGGCCGGCGGCGGCCCCGGCGGAGGGATGGGCGGTCCGCCTGGCGGCGGCCGGGGAGGCGGTCCCGCTCTGACCGGCCGTCTCGGCATGGCAGCGCAGGCGATGAACAACCGTCCGCGGGGGCAGCTCTCGTGCACCTTCGGCGGGTCTCCTCTGGACGCGAGACCTTACTCGCTGACTGGGCAGGCCACCGAGAAGCCCCAATACCTGCAGCAGCGGTTCTCAGGCTCGGTCGGCGGCCAGGTCAGGATTCCGGGGCTCTTCGACCTGGGCACGCGCTCGTCGTTCTTCCTCAACTACTCGGGCAACCGCTCATCGAACCTGAACAGCCAGTACTCGACAGTGCCCACGCTTGCGGCGCGCGCGGGCGATCTGTCGGCGTTGTCGCAGGCGGTGATTGACCCCTCGACGGGAGCGCCGTTTTCGGGCAACCAGATCCCGGAGGACCGGATCAGTCCGGCGGCGCAGGCGCTCCTGGGGTACTACCCGGAGCCGAACCAGGAGGGCAGCGCACAGAACTTCTACTACGCGACGACGACCCGGACGACCTCGGACGACATCAACCTGCGCTTCACGCGGAGCTTCGGCGCAACGACGGGGCGGGGAGGACCTCCCGGCGGAGGTCCCATGGGGGGCGGCGGGCGCGGAGGCGGGCGCGGCGGAGGGCGCGGTGGGATGAACCTCAACGTCGGTGTCCATTACCAGCGGTCCGAGGGCGTGCAGACCTCCCGGTTCCCGACGCTCTCGGGAGAGACCCATCGGACCGGCTGGGACGTGCCGGTCAACTTCTCCTTCTCGAAGTGGGGCCTTCAGCAGACGATCAACTTCCAGTTCAACCGCAGTTCATCGAAGACAACGAACGGCGCAACGTACGTCACGGATGTGGCCGGCAGGGCGGGGATCACAGGCGTCTCCACGGACCCGTTCGATTGGGGGGTGCCGGGCATCTCGCTGTCGAGTTACACCGGCCTGAGCGACATCAGCCCGAGCCGGAGCCGCGACCAGACGATCACGGTGTCCGATTCGCTGATGAAGATGATCGGCCGCCATGCGATTCGCTTCGGCGGGGACTTCCGGGACCAGCGCCTGGAAAGCTGGTCGAGCGGAAACGCGCGGGGGAGCTTCGTCTTCACCGGTCTGTACACGGGAGGTGGCAGCGCGGTCCGGTCCGGCCTTGACTTCGCGGATTTTCTGCTCGGCCTGGCGCAGCAGGCCTCCGTGCAGTACGGGCCGGGTCTCGTGCAGTTCCGAGCGCGGGCCTTCAACCTGTTCGTGCAGGACGACTGGCGGGTGCACACCAACTTCACCGTGAACGCCGGGCTGCGCTACGAGTACCAGGCGCCGTACTGGGAGGTCGACAACCACCTCGTCAACCTCGACGTCGCTCCAAGCTTCACGGCGGCCGTGCCGGTGATTGCGGGGGACACGGGCCCGTTTACGGGGCGGTTCCCGGCGACGATCGTCGAACCCGATCGGAACAACCTCGCGCCGCGGATTGGCGTCGCGTGGCGCGCGCGCGCGCGGACGATTGTCCGCGGCGGGTACGGCATCAACTACGCCTCGGTGCCGTACCTGTCGTTTGCCCAGCGGATGGCGAGTCAGCCGCCGTTTGCGGTGACCGACACGAGGATCGGCACGACCGGCAGCCCGCTTCCGATCACCGCGGCCTTCAGCGATCCCAGCCCGGCTACGACGACGAACAACTTCGGCGTGGATCGGCACTACCGGCTGGGGTACGTGCAGATCTGGAACGTGGACCTCCAGCAGGAGCTCACGCGTACGGTGTCGATGGGGGCGACGTACACGGGCACGAAGGGCTCGCAGCTCGACCTGCAGCGCGCGCCGAACAGGGGTCCGTCGGGGCTGCTGATCGAGGGCGTGCAGCCGTTCATCTGGGAGTCGTCGGGCGGCCGGTCGATCATGCACGCGTTCTCGGTGCGGGTGAGCCGGCGGCAGGCGCAGGGGATTGCCGGCAGCGCGACGTACACGATTTCGACCGCGCACGACAACGCCTCATCGACCGGCGGGGGGGCGGCGGTGGTGGCCCAGAACGACCAGGACCTCGAGGCCGAGTGGGGGCGGTCCAGCTTCGACCAGCGCCACCGGTTCTCGGCCAACTTCTCGTGGGAGCTGCCGTTCGGGCCGAACCGGCGGTGGTTGAACGGCGAGAACTGGGCGGCGTGGCTCTTCGGGGGCTGGATGCTGAACGGCACGCTGTCGATCGCGTCGGGGAGCCCGTACACGGCGCGCGTGACGGGCGCGGCGACCGACGTGGCGCGGGGCACCAACGGCACGCTGCGGGCCGATTACATCGGGGCCCCGATCGCGCTGGCGCATCCGACGATCGCGCTGTTCTTCAACACGGCCGCCTTCACGGTGCCTGCGGCAGGCACCTTCGGCAACGCGGCCCGGAACACCATCACGGGGCCGGGCAGCCGCACGCTCAACATGGGCCTGATGAAGAACTTTGTGCTCCCCGGCTCGCGAAGCCTGTCTCTCCGCCTGCAGGCCACCAACGTGCTGAACACGCCGCAGTGGGGCGGGATCGACACCGTCGTCAACTCGCCGACCTTCGGCCGGGTGACGAGCGCGCGGGCCATGCGCAGCGTGCAGGCGGTCATCCGCGTCTCGTACTGAGCCATGTCCACGACATCCCGCTCGCTCGTGCCGCTTGTTGTGACGCTGGCCGCGGCGGCGGCCTTCTCGCACGCCACGCGCGCGGCGCAGGCACCGGCGGCGCAGACGCCCGCGGCGCAGTCGCGCCCGACGTTCCGTTCAGGGATCGACCTGGTGCTCGTCAACGTGGTCGTGCGCGACAAGACCGGACAGCCGATTCGCGGGCTGACCCGCGACGACTTCACGGTCGTCGAGGACGGGCAGCCGCAGAAGATCACGGCGTTCAGCTTCGAGGAGATCGCGGTCGCCCCGGCGGAGGTGCCCGCTCCGTCGATCCCGACGGTGCTGGGAAGCGTCGGCCGCACCGAGACGCCGGTGCTCGCTTCGACTCCCATTGCCGACGTGCACGGCCGGCGGCTCATCGTCATGCACTTCGACTTGAGCTCGATGCAGACCGAGGAGCTGGAGCGGTCGTACGAGTCGGCGCGCGAGTACATCGAGCAGCGCCTGACGCCTGCCGACATCGTCGCCATCACGTCGCTCACGACCTCGCTCCAGGTGCAGCAGGACTTCACGACCGACCGCGCGGCCCTGGTCGCGGCCCTTGATCGGATGACCGGCGTCGAAGGCATGGGCTTCGAGGAAGCGGCAGCGGTTGATCCGTCCGCAGTGAGCGAAACCGGCTACACCGCCGACGACAGCGAGTTTAACGTCTTCAACACGGACCGCCGGCTCGAGGCGCTGAAGGCCATCGCGAACGCGCTGGCGGGGATCGAACAGAAGAAGTCGCTCATCTACTTCAGCAGCGGGATGACGCAGACCGGGCTGGACAACCGCGTGGCCATCCGCTCGGTGATCGATCGCGCGGTGCGAGCGAACATGTCGATCTACACCGCCGACATGCGCGGGCTGCAGGCGGTGGTTCCCGGCGGCAGCGCCAACCAGGCCAGCACGCGGGGACAGTCGGCGTTCACGGGTCGGACGGTCTCCGCCCGGTTCGAGCAGATGGCCGCCTCGCAGGACGCCCTCTCGACGCTGGCCGAAGACACCGGCGGGCGGGCGTTCTTCGACGTCAACGACTTCGACAGCGTGTTCGACCGCGTGCTGGCGGACACCTCCGCCTACTACATCCTGGGCTTCACCAGCACCAACCTGGTGAAGGACGGGCGCTTCCGGCGCCTGCGGATCCAGGTGAGGCGGCCCGACGTGAAGCTCGAGTACCGCGCGGGCTACTACGCCGCGCGCGATTTCGCGCACTCGGGGCGTGAGGATCGGGAGCTGCAGCTCGCCGAGCAGCTGATGTCGGATCTCTCGGTGACCGACGTGCCGGTCTACGCCGCCTCGGCGTACTTCCGCCTCAGGGGGGATCGATACTTCGTGCCGGTCTGGGTGGTCGTGCCGGCCTCGCGCCTCCAGTTCGCTCGCACGGGCGAGAAGGAGAAGGCGACCATCGACATCTTCGGCGTCGTCAGGGACGAGCAGGAGCGGCCGATCGGCCGGATTCGCGACACCATCAACCTGGCGTTGGCGGCAGCCGACGGCACGGCGCTCCGCAACGTCCAGTACCAGACCGATCTGGAGCTGCCGCCAGGCGTCTTCCGGTTCAAGGTGGTCGTGCGCGAGAACCAGACGGGGCAGATGGGATCGTTCGAGACCAACATCGTCGTCCCGAATCTCGATCGCGACGCGCTGAAGGTCAGCGCGGTTGTCCTCGGCACGCAGCTCAAGAGCGGCGCAAAGCGCAACGCACGCAATCCGCTCATCCGCGACGGCCAGGAGCTGGTGGCAAACGTGGCGCACGTGGCCGCGACGTCGCAGCACCTGTACTTCTACTACGAGATGTACGACCCGGCCGAGGGCACGGCGCCGCCGGCAGCCGCAGCCGCGCCGGGCGCCAAGCCGTCGAGCCAGCGGCCCGTCCGCGTGCTCTCGAACGTGGTGTTCTTCCGCGGCCGGACGCGGGTGTACGAGACGCCGCTGGTCGAGGTGCAGGCGCTAACCGCCCCGGACAGGAAGGCGGCAGCCTTCCAGCTGGACGTGCCGGTCTCGGAGCTGGCGCCGGGCCTCTACACCTGCCAGGTCAACGTCATCGATGATGTCGGCGGGACGTTCGCGTTCCCGCGCCTGGCTCTCTACATCAGGCGATAGACCCGGTGTCCCCTTGGCCCAGCAGCCAGCGCACGTGCGCGGCGACCTCGGCCCCGATGTCGTCGCAGCCGGCCCTTCTTCCGACGAGGTCGACAATCGAGCTGCCCACAACCGCCGCGTCCGCGAAGCCCCCGACCTCGCGCACCTGGTCAGGGTGCGAGATGCCGAACCCCACCGCGACCGCCATGGCGGTTTCCTGCCTGATTCGTGACAGAAGCGCCCTTGCCTCGTCGGCAACCGCGGCGCGTACGCCGGTAACGCCCAGTGTCGAGATCGCGTACAGGAAGCCGCTTCCCACCGAGGCGGCCTGGCGCAGCCTCTGCTGGCTCGTCGTCGGGCTCACAAGGAGGATCTGGTCGAGTCCGGCTTCCCTCGAGGCGTCCCGCAGGCGAGCCGATTCCTCGATGGGCAGATCAACGACGAGAAGGCCATCGATGCCCGATCGAGCCGCCCTCTCGACGAACTGCGTGAGGCCGAGGCGCAGGATCGGGTTCAGGTAGCTGAACAGCACGATGGGAGCGCGCAGCAGGGGGCGCACGTCAGCGCACAACTCGAGGACCAGGTCGAGCGTCGTCCCGCCAGCCAGCGCCCGCTCTGAGGCCCGCTGGATCACCGGCCCATCGGCGACCGGATCGGAGAAGGGCACGCCGACCTCGATCACATCAGACCCGCCGCGGTCGAGACCCAGCAGCACCTCCCGGGACCGGCGAAGGTCGGGGTCGCCGGCGGTGACGAAGGTGACCAGGCCGGTTCGTTGCTGTTCGCGCACCGCGGCCAATGCCGCGTCTATTCTCGTAGCCATCGTCAGTCTCCCGCCGGGTGGTGCGGCCGGCTCCCGGTGACGCGGTCGACCGTCTCGACGTCCTTGTCGCCCCGCCCCGACAGGTTGATGATGACGATCTGACCGCGGCCGAACTGGCGTCGTTCGCCGAGGGCCACCGCGACAGCGTGAGCCGACTCGAGCGCCGGCAGGATCCCTTCGAGGCGGGCCAGCGCCTCGAAGGCGGCCAGCGCCTGCGTGTCGGTTGCCGAGACGTACTCGACGCGGCCCGTCTCGCGAAGCCACGAGTGCTCGGGCCCCACGGCCGCGTAGTCGAGCCCGGCCGAGATCGAGTGCGTCGGATCGATGTTCCCGGCCTCGTCCTGGAGAACGCAGGTGAAGGTGCCGTGGAGGACCCCGGCCGACCCGGTGGCAAACCTCGCGGCGTGGCGCCCGCGGCCGAAGCCGTCGCCGCCTCCCTCCACGCCGATGAGCCTGACGCGCGCATCGCCGATAAACGCGTCGAACAGCCCAAGCGCGTTGCTGCCGCCGCCGACCGACGCGACGGCGACGTCGGGAAGGCGCCCGGTCGCCTCCAGCGCCTGGCGGCGCGCTTCGTGTCCGATGACCGCCTGGAACTCGCGCACCATCAGCGGGTAGGGATGGGGGCCGAGCACCGAGCCGAGCAGGTAGTGCGTGTCGTGGAGGCTGGCGGCCCAGTCGCGCATCGCCTCGCTAATGGCGTCTTTGAGCGTGCGGCTGCCGGCGTTGACGCGCGAGACCGTGGCCCCGAGCAGGCGCATACGGGTCACATTGGACTGCTGGCGGACCATGTCGTCGGCGCCCATGTAGACCTCGCAGGTGAGGCCGACGAGCGCGCAGGCCGCGGCAACCGCCACGCCGTGCTGGCCGGCGCCGGTTTCGGCCACGGCCCGCCGCTTCCCCATCCGCCGCGCGAGCAGGGCCTGCCCCAAGGCGTTGTTGATCTTGTGGGCGCCCGTGTGGGCGAGATCCTCGCGCTTCAGGAATATGCGGGCGCCGCCGGCCGCTTCGGAAAGCCGGGCCGCCTCGAACAGCGGTGTCGGCCTGCCGACGTACTCACGCAGCAGGCGGCCGAACTCCTCGCGGAACCTCGGGTCCGCGCGGGCCGCGAAGTACGCGTGCTCCAGCTGCTCGACCGGCGCGACGAGCGTTTCGGGCACGAAGCGCCCGCCGTAGGCGCCGAAGTACCCGCGGGCGTCCGGATCGCGACGTCCGGCAGGCGGCAGATCGTATCCGTTCACGCCAATCTCCTCCTTCTGGAGCCGCCGGTCGCGGCCTCGACGAAGCGCCTGAGCCGCTCCGGGTCCTTGACGCCCGGACGTGCCTCTACGCCCGACGACACGTCCACGCCAAACGGGTGAACCGCGGCGATGGCCGCCGCCACGTTCTCGGACGTTAGCCCTCCGGCAAGAATGGTCTGCCGGTGGGCCGCGATCTCTGCGGCCTTCGTCCAGTCAGCCAGGCGTCCGGTGCCGCCACGCGCCGAGGGCAGAGCGCCGTCGATCAGGACGACGACCCCGGGCGGCAGACCGGCCCACGCCGCGCCGGGCGCGCCCGGGCCGAGCGGAACAGCCTTGATGAGCCTGGCGCCGACATGCGCGTACTGCAGCGGATCCTCGTCGCCGTGCAACTGAACGGCGTCGAGGCCGACGGTCGAAACCGCGCCGGCCACCTCAGCCGGACTCTGATTGACGAAGACGCCGACGACGAGCACGCTTGCCGGCACGTGCTCGGCGATCCGGCGGGCGGCCTCCGGGCTGACGGCGCGAGGGCTGCGGGGCCAGAAGACGAACCCGATCGCACTGGCGCCGGCCTCGGCGGCCAGCCGCGCGTCCTCGGCCCGGGTGATGCCGCAGACCTTCACCCACATCGCCCGAGCTCCGTGATCCACGCGGCCAGCGTGCGTTCAGGATCAGCGCTGGCGGCGAGGGCTTCGCCGACAAGGAACGCCCGGTACCCGAGATGCGCCAACCGGGCAATCTCATCGGGTGATCGAATGCCGCTTTCCGCGACGGCGACGACTTCGGGCGGGACGCGCGAGATCAGCCGGTCAGCTGTCCTGAGATCCACTTCGAACGTCCGAAGATCGCGGCAGTTGACCCCGATGAGCTCGACGCCAAGGTCGAGCACGACTTCCAGCTCGGCTTCGTCGTGCACCTCGGCCAGCACCGCGAGGCCGAGCGCCCGCGCGCTGGATGCAAGCGCCGCGAGCGTCGGCCGATCGAGGGCGGCCGCAATCAGGAGCACGGCGTCGGCGCCGGCGGCCCGCGCCTCGAGCACTTGGTACTCGGTCAGGACGAAATCCTTGCGGAGCAGGGGCAGGCCGACGGCGAGCCGTACCGCGCTCAGATCCGCGAGCGATCCGCCGAAGCCCTCGGCGTCTGTCAACACCGAGACGGCCGCAGCGCCGCCGCGTTCGTAGGCGGCGGCAAGCGCAGCGGGGTCGTAGTGCGGCCGGATCAGGCCCCGTGATGGGGATCGCCGTTTGCACTCGGCGATGACATTCACGCGACCCGCCGCCGAGACCGCGTCGAAGAACGCGCGGCCCCTGGGCTCGACCTGCAGCGCCCGGCGTTCGAGCACGGCAAGCGGGACTGCGGCCATCCGCCTTTCGAGATCAGTCCGCGCCCCGGCGAGCAGCGCGTCAAGGCGGCTGATCCCTCCGGGGACTTCCGCACGCCGTCCGGCTCTCATGCTTCCTCCTCTGGTGTCTCCGTGCGCGACACCGAGACCAGCCGATCCAGCGTGGCCCGTGCGGTCCCGCGGTCAATCGCATCGGCCGCCTTGGCAGCCGCCTCGCGATGCGAGCGTGCCAGGCCTGCCACGAGCAGCGCGGCCGCCGCGTTCAGGACGACGACGTCTCGGGCCGGCCCCGGCCGGCCGTCGAGCACCTTGCACGCGATCTCGGCGTTCAGCCGCGCGTCTCCGCCCGCCAACGCGGCTCGGCTGCAGGACGGCAGGCCGAAGTCCGACGGGTGCACGTAGAACGTCCGCACCGCGTCGCCGCGCCACTCGGACACCTTGGAGTACCCGCTCGTTGACAGCTCGTCGAGGCCGTCGGCGCCGTGGACCACCCACGCGCGGCGGCAGCCCAGGTCGCGAAGTGCGTGGGCGACGAGATCCGTGAGTTCGGGCCGCGACACGCCGACGAGCTGGTGCGTGGGGGCGGCCGGGTTGGTCAGCGGGCCGAGCAGGTTAAACGCCGTGCGGATGCCCAGTTCACGCCGCACCGGCGCCGCGTGACGCATCGAGGGATGGAAGGCCGGCGCGAAGAGGAATGCCATCCCAGCTTTGTCTACGGATCGGCACACACAGGCCGGCGTCTGCGCAAGGCGGACGCCGAGCTGCTCGAGCAGATCCGCACTGCCGCAAGCGCTTGACGCCGCGCGGTTGCCGTGCTTGACCACGCGCGCACCGCAGGCGGCGACGACAAACGACGACACCGTCGAGATGTTGAATGTCCCCGATCGATCTCCGCCCGTCCCGCAGAGGTCGAGCGCAGGATCCCATCGCCTGGGAAGCGGCGTGGCCCGCGCCCGCATCGCCGTAGCCAGCCCGACAATCTCGGCCGAGCGCTCCCCCTTGGTCGCCAGCGCGGCCAGCAGCGCGCCAATCTGCGCCGCGGTCGCCCGCCCGTCCATGATCTCGCCCATGGCTTCTGCCGCCGCGTCCGCCGAGAGGTCGCCGCGGCACGTGAGCGTGTCAATCGCTCCGGTGACGCTCATGCGGCGCTCCTTCCCATCGCCACGAAGTTCCGCAGAATCTGACGGCCGTCACTGGTCAGGATGGACTCCGGATGGAACTGCACACCGAACACGGGCCGCTCCCGGTGCCGCAGCCCCATCACGACGCCGTCGTCCTGCGATCGCGCCGTGACCGTGAGGTCGGCAGGGAGATGGTCCTCGAGCACGACGAGCGAGTGATAGCGGCCAGCCGCGAACAACTGTCCCACGCCGGCGAACACGCCCCTCCCATCATGTTCTACGCGAGACGCCTTGCCGTGTACGGGCCGCCACCGCGCGACGATCCCGCCGAAGGCGACGCCGATGGCCTGATGCCCGAGGCAGACGCCCAGAACCGGGATCGACCCGGCCTTCCGGACGACCGTGATCGTCTCGCCAGCCTGCTCCGGCCGTCCTGGTCCTGGCGAGATGACGATGTTGTCCGGGCCCAGCGCCAGCATCGCATCCGCGCTCATCACGTCGTTGCGCACCACCTTCACCGCAGAATCCAGTTCGCCCAGGTACTGGACCAGGTTGAAGGTGAACGAGTCGTAGTTGTCGATCACAAGTACCATGCTGCCCTCACCAGTCGGGGTTTGCCGCGAGCTCGACCGCTGCCAGAAGCGCGCGCGCCTTGGCGGCCGACTCGTCGTATTCCGCCTCGGGGTCCGAGTCGGCGACGATGCCCGCGCCTGCCTGCACCGTGGCCCGCCCGGCCTCCATGACGATGGTGCGGATGGTGATGCAGAAGTCGAGACGCCCCGAGAAGTCGAGGTACCCGACGGCGCCGGCGTAGAGGCCGCGGGTTGACGGCTCGAGGTCCGCGATGATCTGCATCGCGCGCACCTTGGGCGCGCCGGTCACCGTCCCGGCCGGAAAGCACGAGGCCAACGCGTCCAGCGCGGTGGCGCCGTCGGCGAGGCGCCCTTCGACGACCGACACCAGGTGCATCACGTGCGAGAAGCGCTCGACGGCCATGAAGGTGGGGACGCCGACCGTGCCGTACGCGCTCACGCGGCCGACGTCGTTTCTGCCGAGGTCCACGAGCATCACGTGCTCGGCCCGCTCCTTCTCGTTGGCCTTCAGCTCCTCCGCCAGCCGCCGGTCCTCTTCTTCGTCCGCTCCCCGGGGCCGGGTGCCGGCAATCGGGTGCGTCTCGACGCGGGCCCCGTCGACCCTGACGAGCATCTCCGGCGAGGCGCCGGCAACAGCGGTCTGTCCGACGCGCAGGAAGAACATGTACGGGGACGGGTTCACGTGTCTGAGCGCGCGGTAGACCCGGAACGGATCGACGTCGGTCACGGCGTCGAAGCGCTGCGAAAGCACGACCTGGTAGATGTCGCCGGCGGCAATGTGCTGCTTGGCCTCCTCCACCATCCGAAGGAAGCCCTCGCGCGTCGTGTTCGACTCGAAGCGGATCGGGCTCGCAGGAGCGGCCGCGCCGTGCGTCGCCTCGCCGGCCAGCTCGCGCTCGAGGAAGCTGATCCGCGCGCACGCGAAGCCGTAGGCCGACTCGAGATCGGCGCCCGGCGTGATGCGCGCGTTGCAGATGATGAGAATGCGGTGCTGCGCGTGGTCAAAGGCCAGGATGCTGTCGAACACCATGAAGGCGGCCGGCACGTCCGCGGCGGCAGAGCCCGGCGCCCCGCTTCGAGCGACCGCCGGCTCGAACCACGCCGCCGCGTCGTAGCCGAGATAGCCGACGGCCCCTCCCGCGAACCGAGGCAGGCCGGGGACCTCAGGCGCCCGGTACTCGGACATCAGCTCGCGCAGCACGTCGAGGAACGGCTCGTCGCGCTGGACGGTCGACCCGGCCTGATCGACGACGGCGCGGCCGTTCACCTGGCGGAGCACGAGCAGCGGGTCCTTGCCGAGGAAGGAATAGCGGGCGACGTGTTCTCCCCCTTCCACGCTCTCGAGCAGGAATGCGTACTCGGAGTGGCCGGCCACGCGGAGGAAGGCGGACACCGGCGTGAGCAGATCGGCCATGATCTCCTTGCACACCGGGACAAAAGTCCCGCGGCGTGCCAGGTCGGCAAACTCGTCGAACGAGGTGATCTTCACGGTGCGCTCCGTGTACAAACAAAAAGCCTCTCCAGCCGGGCTGGCTGAAGAGGCTTGGGAGACGCGCTTGTGTCAGTGAATCTGCCTGTGAATACCTCTTCAGCTGTGGGTGCGCCACCACCAGGAGAAGTTGACCGAGCCGGCGATACCCGCGGCAGGCGCGCAGATCGGGACAATACCGCGCGCGTCAGGCGCGGTCATTGTCACGTCAGCGGAACCAGTGGAGAGCATCACGGGCGATTCACCGATGGCCTACCGTAACAGAGCGTGGGATACGGTGTCAACCGCACGGAACTGTCACCGGCAGCGCCGGGCCTGTGGAGGCACCCTTCCGGATCCGCTCAGGCCAGCCGTACGAGCATGCAGAGGTTCATGGCAGACGTCACCTCGTCGAAGACTGCCAGCATCGTGTCGACGAGATCGACGCCGCTCGACGACGACACGGCGGCCTCGTCGAGCGCGTAGTACACCTGAAGGCCGCCCCAGTCCCTGGCGGGTATGCCTTCAAGGACGGCACGGAGGCGGGCCGCGCCGGGCAGCGTCGTCCTGGTGAAGACACGGGGCGACTCCCAGCTGCCGGCGTGTACCTCGAAGCCCTCGCCTGCGAGCCGCTTCAGCTCGCGGTAGAGGGGGCCGCGGGGCGTGAGGCCCTGGATCAGTCGATGCCAGTCCCAGTCGGACCGCAACTGGCAGGCGCGGGCTGCCCGCGGGGCCTTGAGGAAGCCGCGCTCCACCTGAAGGCCGCACTTGAACCGCCGTTCGCTCGTATCGACTTCCACGAACAGCTTGGAGCACCCGAAGCTGACGTCGCTCGACAGCGGCATGGCCGAACGGTTCGCGCGCGCCAGGAACCCGATCCACTGCCAGAACACGCCGCGGCCCCAGCGTTCCGTGACGAACGGCTGGCGGTGCCGGGTTTCGAGCGCTGACTTCAGAATCCGCGTCAACCGCTCGTGCGGCTCGAGATTGCCGATGTGGATGCCGCGCCGGAAGTCGAGGAACTCGGGCTTGAAGCCGATCGCCGTCCTGGCCCAGGCCCACGTGGACGATCCGAGGGAGGCTCGCGTCATACCAGTCACCCGTAACTGTGCCGACAGAAAGTACGATGTCTGCCCGCGCGGCGCAAGGGGAATGCGCCGGCGCGCGCCGGAGTGCGGCCTCTCGGGCCGTGGGTTGAGCCGGAGCCGGGTTTCGCAGAGAATCGACGCACCATGGCTGCTGTGAACCTGCTGGTCGTCGGCGACATTGCCTGGGACATCGTGCTGCGGCCCGAGGGCGATCTGATTTGGGGCTCCGACGTCTTTGGCGCGATCGATCTGCTGCCGGGAGGGTCGGCCGCGAACGTGGCGGTCTGGGCCAGGCGGCTCGGCGCCGCGGTCACGCTGGCCGGCAGGGTCGGCGACGACGCGCTGGGCGCCCTGATTCGTCGGCATCTGGAGGCCGAGGCCGTCACCCTGCAGGTTCACGCCGTGCCGGGCGGCGTGACGACGCGGGTCGGGGTCTACGTGCGAGCCGACGGCGAGCACGCGTTCGTGACGGACCATACGCGGGCGGTGAAGCTCGAGGATGGCGACCTCCCGCTGCACCTGCTGGAGGGTGTCGATGCGCTCTTCGTGAACGGCTATGCCGTGTTTATGTCCGGATCGGCCGCGTTCCTCGCCGGGCTGCTGCGCGAGGCGCGCCGCCGCGGCGTTCGTATCGCGTTCGACCCCTCGTCGTTCGTTCTGATCCGCCGCTACGGAGCGCACCGTCTCCTCGCGGAGCTGGGTCCGATCGACGTGCTGCTGGCCAATGACGACGAAGCCCGGGCGCTGGCCGGCGACGGTGACGCCGCCACGCTGACTCGCGCGGCGAAGCTCGTGGTCGTCAAGCACGGCCCGGCTGGCGCCTCGGCGTTCGACGGCCGCCGGCAGTTGTCCGCCCCGGCCGTCCCCGTGCGCGTGGTGGACACGACGGGCGCAGGCGACGGCTTCGACGCGGCGTTCCTGGTGTCCTATCTCGATCACGGGGACCTCGACCTGGCCCTGGCGGAGGGGAACCGCCTGGGCGCGCACGTAACCGGCCGGCTCGGCGCCCAGGCTCGATAGACTGTGATATGGTGCACGCTGCCTGGCGCCTGGCCGGCGTGTGCCACCCCTACAGCGGGAGGAGACGATGAAACCATCCGACCTGACCCTGTCCAACCTCGACCAGCTTTTTCCGTCGGACTTCACGCAGGAGCAGCTCGCCAAGGCAAAGACGGTCTTTCTCAAGGCGCTGGCCGGCAGCTGCCATCGGTTCTACGGGGGTAAGATCGTCTCGATGCCGAAGGCGGGCATCTACGGCTTCAACTGGTTCAACGTCTGGTACACGCCCGGTGTGTCGATTGTGTCGACCACCATCCGTGACAACCCCGACTCGTCGTTCGAGCTGACGAACCGCGGCAACCTGGTGGCCGTCGTGAGCGATTCGACGCGCGTGCTGGGCGACGGCGACTGCACGCCTCCGGGCGGCCTGGGCGTGATGGAGGGGAAGGCGTTCCTGATGAAGTACCTCGGCGGCGTGGACGGCGTGGCGCTGTGCATCAACAGCTACAACGCGGCCGGCCGGCACGATCCGGACAAGATCATCGACTTCGTGAAGATGGTCGAGCCCAGCTTCGGCGCCGTCAACCTCGAGGACATCTCGCAGCCGAACTGCTACAAGGTGCTCGACACGCTGCGCGAGGCGTGCGAGATTCCGGTCTGGCACGACGACGCGCAGGGCACGGGCAGCGTGACGCTGGCCGGTCTCATCAACGCGCTCCGCATCGTCGGCAAGGAGCTGGGCAAGGTGCGGATTGTCATGAACGGCGCCGGCGCGTCGAACACGACCATCGCGCGGCTGATCCTGATGGCGGGCGGGGACCCCGAGAAGATAATCCTCTTCGACACGAAGGGATCACTGCACAAGGGCCGCGGCGACATCGAGGCGGACAAGGCGTTCTACCGGAAGTGGGAGCTGTGCGAGCAGACCAATCCCGGCCGCATCGACGACATCGAGAAGGCGCTGGCGGGCGCGGACGTCCTGATTGCTCTCAGCAAGCCCGGGCCGGACACGGTCAAGCCGGCGTGGATCCGCAGGATGGGGACCAAGCCGATTGTCTTCGCGTGTGCGAACCCCGTGCCGGAGATCTACCCGTACGCCGCCAAGGAAGCCGGGGCGTACATCGTGGCGACGGGCCGCGGCGACTTCCCGAACCAGGTCAACAACTCGATGGGCTTCCCCGGCATCCTCAAGGGGGCGCTGCTGGTTCGGGCCCGCAAGATCACCGACGAGATGGCGATCACCGCGGCCTACTCGGTGGCGAACTTCGCGGAGAAGAAGGGCATTCACCCCGACTACATCATGCCGACCATGGACGAGACCGACGTCTTCGCTCAGGAGGCGGCCGATGTGGCGATGACGGCCATCAAGAACGGCGTGGCCCGCCGCACGCTCGACCACGCGGCGGCGTACCAGAAGACGCTGCACGACATTCACGAGGCCCGCGCGTCTATCGATCTGCTGATGAAGAACGACCTCATCAAGACGCCGCCGCTCGAGATGCTGGAAGCGGCTGTCAGGAAGGCGGTGGACGCCGTCAAGTAGAAGGGGTCGGTGAGTCCCGACCCCTCGTTCCTGCCGCCTACACCTGGTTCCCGAGGTACCCATCGAGCCCCATGTGCTCGATCTGATCGAGTTGCGCCTCGATCCACTCGATGTGGACCTCCTCGTCCTTCAGCGTCTTCTCGAGGAGCTCCCGAGTGCCGTTGTCTGCGGCCTCGACGGCCACCTTGATGGCCTCGTTGTACGTCTTGACCGCGCCGAGCTCCGCGTCGAGGTCATTGAGGAGCTGCTGCTTGACGTTCGCGCCGATGGCAATCGTGTTGAGCTTCGAGACCGTCGGCGAACCCTCGAGGTACAGCAGGCGCCCGATGAGCGCCTCGGCGTGGCGCATCTCATCGATCGCCCGCTTCTCGACCGTCTTGTGCAGCTTCTCGTAGCCCCATCTGTCGCACATCTCCGAGTGGACCATGTACTGATTGATCGCCGTCAGCTCGTCGGCGAGCTGCGCATTGAGCGCCGCGAGAACCTTCGGATGACCTTTCATCTTCGTGCCCCTCCTGTCAGGACAACTACGGCCCGGGCAACAAGCCTATCCCATCAGCGCGACCGATGCCAACCCCTCCGGCGCCGCGTCGGGGAGGTGCCGGTCGGTTGCGATATCCCGCGGAATGTCAGTAGGATCAGCTGAGGGCCCCCGACACAGAACACCGACGAGGTTGCCATGCCGTCTTCCGCCGTCGACCAGTCCGCCGTGCTCGACGCACTCAGATCCGTGACCGACCCCGACCTCCGGAGCGACATTGTCGAGCTCGGATTCGTCAAGAACCTCGCCATCTCAGAGGGCCGCGTGTCGTTCACGATCGAGCTCACGACGCCTGCCTGCCCCGTCAGGGATCAGATGCGCGATCAGGCTCGGGCGGCGGTGATGGGCGTCGCGGGGGTGACCGGCGTCGACATCACCATGAGCGCCAGCGTCCCGGCGGCCATCAGACCCGACGCCGGGCCCGTGCCGATTCCGGGCATCAAGAACGTCATTGCCGTCGGCGCGGGCAAAGGGGGCGTCGGGAAGACCACAGTGGCCGTCAACCTCGCGCTCGCGCTCGCAGGATCCGGCAGCCGCGTCGGTCTGGTCGACGGCGACATCTACGGCCCGAACGTGCCCATCATGCTCGGCCTGAAAGGGCCGCTGCACGCCGAGGACGAGAAGATCCTCCCGGCGGAGAAGTTCGGCGTCAGGGTCGTGTCGATGGGCTTTCTGACCTCCGACGACTCCCCCGTCATCTGGCGCGGTCCGATGCTGCACAGCGTAATCCGCCAGTTCTTCCAGGAAGTGAAGTGGGACGAGCTCGACTACCTCGTCGTCGACATGCCGCCCGGCACCGGGGACGTCGCGCTCAGCCTCAGCCAGACGGTGCCGGTCTCGGGCGCCGTCGTGGTCACGACGCCGCAGGAGGTGTCGCTTGCCGACAGCCGAAAGGCCGTGCGGATGTATCAGAAGCTCGGGATCCCGGTGCTCGGGCTGATCGAGAACATGAGCTACTTCGTCTGCCCGAACTGCGCGCACGAAAGCGACATCTTCGGCCGCGGCGGCGGTGAGCGCACGGCGGAGGATCTCGACGTGCCGTTCCTCGGCCGAATCCCGATCTACCAGCCGATCCGCGTCGGAGGTGACACCGGGCAGCCGATTGTCGCGAGCGAGCCGGCCTCATCGGCGGCTCGGGCGTTCCTGGCTGCCGCCGAACAGCTGGCCGCGCAGGTGTCGATAGCCGCCTACCGCAGGCCGGTGATCCCGTTGAAGCCGGTCATGTAGGGCAGTGGTCGGTGGCCAGTGGCCAGTCGGGGCCGGTGGTCGTGGCAAGGCCAGCTGCCCCCACGCGGTTTTCGGCGTATCGGCGATGTCTCACACACCGCAACTCGAGATTCCCGTCACCCGGCGCGTGCTCGACAACGGCCTCGTCGTCCTCGTGCACGAAGAGCACCGTTGCCCGATCGTCGCCGTGAACGTCTGCTACCGCGTCGGATCGAAAGACGAGCCGCCCGACCGGACCGGGTTCGCGCACCTGTTTGAACACCTGATGTTCGAGGGCTCCGAGCACCACAATCACGGCTACTTCGAACCCCTGCAGCGGGCGGGTGCAGCCGTGAACGGCTCCACGAACGCTGACCGCACACACTACTGGGAGGTAGTGCCGACGAGCGCGCTGGATCTTGCCCTGTGGATGGAATCAGACCGCATGGGGCACCTGCTGCCGGCACTCACGGAGGCGAGGTTTTCGACCCAGCGCGCCGTCGTCCTCAACGAGCGGCGCCAGAACTACGAGAACCGGCCGTACGGCCTCGCCGCGATTGCGCTTCTTGGCGCGCTGTTTCCGCCCGGCCACCCGTACCGGTGGCCGACCATCGGGAACCCGGCCGATCTGCGCGCGGCCAGCCTCGACAACGCGCGGGCGTTTTTCGCAAGGCACTATCAGCCGGGGAATGCGCTGCTGGCGCTTGCCGGCGACATCTCGACCGACGACGCGCTGCGGCGGGCTGACGCGTACTTCGGCGGCATCCCCGGCAGTCGTCCCGCGGCGACGGCGACGCCTGGACTCCCCGCCACCGGCGATTGTCGGCTCGTGTTCGAGGACAGGGTCGAGCTGCCGCGCCTCTACCTCGCATGGCACGCGCCGGCGTTCTTCGCGGCCGGCGATGCCGAACTCGACCTGATCGCCGACGTCCTGGCCGGCGGGAAGAGCTCTCGCCTGTACCGCGCGCTCGTCTACGATCGGCGGCTTGCGACCGACGTGGCCGCCGCGCAGAACTCGCGCCTGCTGTGCAGCTTCTTCAGCCTGGCCGCCACCGCCGCCCCCGGCCACACGCTGGACGAGATCGATCGAGCGATCCAGGACGAGATTGCCAGGCTCCTTGCGACCGGCCCTGAGCCGGCCGAGCTCGATCGAAGTCTGGTCCGCGCCGAGGCCGATTTCGTCTATCGCCTGCAAAACGTCGGCGGATTCGGCGGCCGGGCGGATCAGCTCAACCTGTACGAGATGTACGTCGGGGATCCCTCCTACTTCAGCCGGGACCGGCAGCGCTACCGCCTGGCAACTGCCGGCGGGATCCGTGCTGCAGGCGCGCGCACACTCGAAGAAGGCGGGCGCGTGGCCGTGAGCGTCGTGCCGAACGGCCGCTTTGAGCTGGCGCTCAGCGGATCGGACACGGTGAGGCCGTCATGACGCCTGTCGATCGGACGCGTCTTCCGCCCGTGGGCGTTGACCCCCGCTTCGTGTTCCCCGCCGTGCAACGGACGACGCTTTCGAGCGGGCTGCGCGTCTGGACGGTGGAGCAGCGGGGCCTACCTGTTTTGGCCATCCTTCTTGTCGCGCCCGTCGGCTCAGCGGCGGATTCGGCCGAACATCCGGGTCTTGCCGCCATGACCGCCGACATGCTGGACGAGGGTTGCGGGGACCGCTCCGCCCTCGACATCGAGGATGCCTTCGCGAGGATCGGTTCGGACCTGTCCACCGAGACGGGCCCGGATGCCACCGTGCTGTCGCTCACGACACTCTCCCGGTTCGCGGGCCGGGCGCTCGACCTGCTGGCCGACGTGATCATCCGGCCGCGGCTTGCCGGCGCGGATTTCGAGCGGGTGAGAAACCTCCGCCTCTCCCGCCTCCTCCAGCAGCGGGACCTGCCGTCGCTTGTCGCCGAACGGACGTTTGCCCGCCTCGTGTATCCCGGCCATCCATACGGGCACCTGCCGACGGGCACCGAGTGTGCCCTGCGATCGATGTCGCTCGCAGACGTATCGGCGTTCCACGAACGCCGCCTCCGCGCGAGCCGACCGACGCTCGTTCTTGCGGGCGACGCTTCGCACGAGGACCTGCTGCCGATTGCCGCGGAGGCGTTCAGCGGGTGGCAAGGCTCGGGCGGGACGTCGCGAAGCCGAGCGGACGGCGGAGCCCTTCGGGACTGCGCGACGGGAACGGACGACCTCCTCGCTCCCGACGATCCTCCTCCGCCGGCTGTTCGCCTCGCCATCGTCGATCGGCCGGGCGCAGCGCAAGTTGACTTGCGCATCGGCCACCTGGGCGCGGCCCGCTGCACGCCGGACTACCACTCGCTGCTGGTCCTGAACGCGATTCTCGGCGGTCAATTCGTCAGCCGCCTGAATATGAACCTGCGCCAGGCCCGCGGGTACACCTACGGGGTTCGCAGCAGCTTCGACTTCCGTCGTGGCCGAGGGCCGTTTGTCGTGCAGCTGGCCGTCGAGGCGGGCGCCGCCGCGGAGGCGGTACGCGAGACGCTGGCGGAGATGGCGGCCATCCGTGGCCCGAAGCCGGCGACGGCGCGTGAGCTTGACGAGGCACGACTGTCGCTGACGCGCGGGTATCCCCGCGTCTTCGAGACCGCCGAGCAGATCGCGCGAGCGGTCCTGCAACTCGCGCTCTACGACCTTCCAGCCGATCACTTCGAGCGGTTCGTGCCCGCGGTATCGCAGATCACGGAAGACGAGGTAGCGGCGGCCGCCCAGGCGCACCTCTCGCCCGAGCGCGCGGTTGTGGCCGTCGTTGGAGATCACGCGCGCATCGGCTCGTCACTTGCCCGTCTCGGCCTCGGAGAGCCGGAGGTGCTCCAGGCGAGGGACTGGTAGGCGCAGGAGAGGCAAGGAGTCGGCAGTCGGCAGTCGATAGTCGGCAGTCGGTCGGCAGTCGGCAGTCGGTCGGCAGTCGGCAGTCGGTCGGCAGTCGACAGTCGGTCGGCAGTCGACAGTCGGTCGGCAGCCTGCCACCGCATTCGTGGTTTTTAACGCCCTCGCTACCTATCGGCTGCAACCTTGGAGCCGTCCTGCACGTTATTCCATCCGATGGCCCGAGCGGAACGTCCATCGGGCGTGTTCGGTGGTACACTGGCAGGTGCATTCCCCGCCGGCGGTTCCCCGGGAGGCGCAATGCAGTTCGCGCGGTTGAGCCTCAGCCTCTTTGCCACCATCGCCGTGATTGCGACGGTGCTGGCAGGGGCAACCGTTTGGCTGCTGCTGACCGATCCGGTCACGATGGCTGACGCGGTCAATCAGGGAGAGATCTCGCCGCTCGTTTCCGAGCTTGCCAGCGTGATCCTCGACGCCCTTCGCGGCCTCCTCAAGTACCTCTGAAGTTGCATCACCTTCGCCGGAGTTCCGCTCGGCTGGGTCGGCGCCTGCCGCATCGGTCGCTGGCTCAGGGCGTGAACGTCGTGTGGGGTCGCGGCCGCTCGTGAGCCTCACGCACCCAGCAACCTCTCGCAGCACTCGGCCACATCGAGCAGGCCCTCGGTCCGGTTGATGCGGCCGACGAGCTGGAGCCCGCACGGCAGGCCGGCCGCCGTCGCCCCGCCGGGGAGTGAGATGGCGGGGTGCCCGGTCAGGTTGAACAGCTGCGTCTCTCTGAGCATCAGCGGGCGGATCGGCTCCTCTCGACCCCCGATGCGTGCCGTTCGAGCGCCCAGGATCGGCGCCGGGATCGGCAGCGTAGGGAGGACCAGCGCGTGCACGCCGCCGAGTGCCTGGTCCACCTCGCATCGCAGCAGCGCGCGGCCCTGCTGGGCCCTGACGTAGTCTTCGGCCAGCACGTACCGACCCAGTTCGAGCCGCAGCCGCACGCCCGGCTGGTAATCCTGCGGTTGCCGCTCGAGCGCCGCCGCGTGATAGGCCGACGCCTCGGGGAGCTGGACGTGGAGGTAGATCGCCGGCGCGTCGGCCGCGTGCCCGATCCGCACCTCGCGTACCTGGACACCGCCGCTCTGCAGCCGGTCGAGAGCCGCAGTGAAGCACCGGCGCACGTCATCGTCGAGCACATCCATGAAGTACGGGGCCAGCAGGCCGAGGCGGAGCGAGCGGGCGGAGGTCGGGGTTGGCGGGGCTGCTGCGACGGCACGGATCGAGCCGCGCAGGGCCGCATGGACGATCCGGGCATCCGAGACCGTCCTCGTGAGCGGGCCGACATGGTCGAGCGACCGGCCGAGCGGCACGATGCCCTCGCACGGGAACTCCGCGTAGGTTGGCTTCAGGCCCACACATCCGCAGGCCGATGCTGGAATCCGGATGGATCCACCGGTGTCGGTTCCGATCGAAGCAAACGCCATCCCGGTTGTGACCGAGACGGCGGAACCGCTGCTTGAGCCGCCTGGCGAGCGGGTCACGTCCGCCGGGTTGAGCGTGGGACCGTAGGCCGATTCCTCGCCGGTCGTGCCGAAGGCGAACTCGTGCAGGTTGCACTTGCCGATGATGATGGCGCCGGCCTTGCGCAGCCGCGTGACGATGACGGCATCCCGCGTCGCCACGGCGCTTTCGCGCAGGCGCGAGGCCGCCGTGGTGGGCATGCCGGCCACGTCGATCAGATCCTTCAGCGACAGCGGCACGCCGTGCAGCGGCCCGCGGTACCGACCGGCCGCCAGGTCGGCATCTGCGGCCCCGGCCTGCGCGAGCGCGATGTCGCCGCACACCGACACGAAGGCGTTCAGCTCGCTGTTGCGGTCAGCAATGACTTGGAGGCACGCGCGCGTCACGTCGACCGAGCGGACTCTGCCCGAGGCCAGAAGCGGCGCGAGCTCCGTGATGGACATCAGGTGCAGCGGCGTCATGGGCGATCCGGTGACGATCGAACGGGCGGGCCGCCGAGGGCGGCGGCCTCGTCGTTCCAGTCGGCCTTGCGGATGGCCTCTGTCGCGCGCGCCAGCGACTCGAGCAGCGGTTCGAGATCCGGCAGGCCGCGGCGCCGGGCGTCTGCGACAGCCTCGGCGAGCCAGGTCGCTATGTGATCGCTCGGGTTTTCAGTCATTGGGCGGAATGTTAGCAGGGATCAGGGAGGGACGGAGGGGTACGGCGAGGTGCGCGGTAGGGCGGCGCGTTATCGCCCCCCAAAGTGCTTACACCCGCACCAGGCCACCCGCCACATACCACAGCCCCCAAAAAATAAAAAGCGATTTATATTAGCCACACAAGCGCCTCTCTCCTCCCGGAGCGATACCGATGGCCGAGCCGCCGACCGCTACCGCCGCACGCCCCGCGCCGACTCCTCTCGTTCGCTGGCTCGTGCTCGTGTGCATCAGCCTGGCGATGTTCGGCAACTACTACGTGTACGACTGCATCAGCCCGATGGCCGATCTGCTCAAGCAGCAGCTCGGGTTCTCGGACTCGAACATCGGGCTGCTGCAGGCGATCTACAGCTTCCCGAACATCGTCATGGTGCTCATCGGCGGCGTGATCATCGACCGGGCGGGCGTCCGGCGGTCGACGCTGCTCTTCGGCAGCATCTGCCTTCTCGGCGCCGTGGTGACGGCGCTCACGCCGAACCTGGCGTTCATGGCGGCGGGGCGCCTTATCTTCGGCCTCGGCGCCGAATCGCTCATCGTGGCCGTGACCACGGCGATCGCGCGGTGGTTCAGAGGCAAGGAGCTGAGCTTCGCGTTCGGAATCAACCTGACCATCGCGCGGCTCGGGTCGTTCGCGGCGCTCAACTCGCCGTCGTGGGCCGGCCGCGCCTTTGCGAACTGGCAGGCGCCGTTGCTCATCTCGGTCGCCTTCGGGACGATGTGCGTGGTCGGCGCCGTCATCTACGGGCTGCTCGAGGGGAGAGCCGAGCGGCGGTACGAGCTGGGCCAGGCCGGCCAGACCGACAAGGTCGTCTTCCGCGACCTGTTCTCCTTCTCCACCTCCTACTGGTTCATTGTCGCGCTCTGCATCACGTTCTACTCGGGGATCTTCCCGTTCCAGACCTTCGCGGTGAAGTTCTTCATGGAAACGCACGGCGTCTCGCGCGAGACGGGAGGCTTCCTGTCGAGCATGCTGACGCTGTTCGCGATGATTGGGACGCCGGCGTTCGGCTTCGTCGTGGACCGCGTCGGCCGGCGGTCGCTGTTCATGCTGTTCGGCTCGGTGCTGCTGGTCCCCGTCTACCTGATGATGGCCTACTCGTCGGTGAGCCTCTACGTGCCGATGGCGATCATGGGGGTGGCGTTCTCGCTGATTCCGGCCGTGATGTGGCCGTCGGTCGCCTACGTGGTGCCCGAATCCAAACTCGGCACAGCGTACGGCCTGATGACGATGATCCAGAACATCGGGCTGTTCGGCTTCAACCTGCTGATCGGGTGGGCGAACGACTACTCGGGCGCCAGCGCGGCCAATCCGGGCGGCTACGCGCTGGGCATGTGGATCTTCTCGTCGCTCGGCCTCTTCGCCATGGTCTTCGCGCTGATGCTCCGGCGGAGCGAGACCGGCCCGCGCGCACACGGGCTCGAAACGATCACGGCCGGGCACTGAGTCGGAGGCCGCCCGTCACCAGGCCCGCAGGTCCCAGATTCCGCGCCCGTGCTCGAGGTACTCCTTGAGCTTGTCGAGCGCGGCCGGCAGGCTGACGCCGAGCAGTTCGTAGTACCGGCGCCAGCGCGCGCTTTCCTCGTAGCCTCGCATCACGACGCGCACCGACGTGACGGCCGGGGAGGTGACGGCGTCGGCAGGCATCGGCTCCGTTCCCGCCGGCTGCGGCTGCAGCTTCGCCAGCGCGACGTCGACGGCTGCCGTGAGACGCCTGCGCGAGGTGCAGGTGACCTCCAGCGCCATGGGCCCGACCGGATCCGCGTCTGGCGGCATCAGGTATGCGTCGGCCACGAAGAGCGACCTTCCGGCCCTGAAATCCACGACCGTGCCGTGAAAGACTCCTCCCAGTCGGCCCAGCAGATCGTCAACCGCTTCGGTGGGCGCCCACTCGATCGCATAGACGCCCAGGGGGCGAGGCGTCGTGAGAGACCGCGTGACGTTCCACCAGGCGGCGAGCGCTCCGGCGTCGAAGAACGCGCCCAGCACCTTGGTGGCCGGCGCCGCGATGGCCAGCGTGTGGTCGAACCCGATTGGCTGTTCGCTCGCCATGCGCGCCTCAGTACAGAAGATAGGGTTCGCGGCGCTCGAGGAATGTCTTGACGGGTCGGTCCCACGCGGCGGCAACCGCGCGCCCGGTCGCGCCCGCCTCGATCTTCGCTCGCAAGGCGTCGGAGCCGGCGAGGATGTCGATGGGCATCTTCTCACGCTCGTACTCGTAGGGCGGCCGGCGCCACGCGAACTGCTCGGGCGAGGCCCTGCGGAACTCGGCGAGCAGGCTGACGCCGGTCAGGACGGGGCGAAACCGCGTGCGGTCGGTCACGTGAATCTGACAGCCGCCGCACGTCTGCCCGGCGTGCTTCTGAAACGTCGGCTCGAAGGTCACGGGCCTGAAGTGCACCCCATCGAGGCCCAGCGCGTTCATGCGCCCGGCCAGCTGCTCACCGTCGATCCAGGGCGCGCCCAGGATCTCGAACGGCCGGGTCGTGCCCCGCCCCTCGGACAACACGGTTCCCTCGAAGAGGACGCTGCCGGGGTAGACGATCGCGGTCTCCAGCGTGGGCATGTTGGGCGAGGGCATCACCCAGGGCAGCCCCGTGTCGTCGTGGTACATGTCCCGCCGCCATCCCGACATGGTGGCCACACCGAGATCGGCGTGGATGCCGAACTCGTCGTTGAAGAACCGGGCCAGCTCCCCGATCGTCATCCCGTGCCGCATGGGTATCGGGTGCTCGCCGACGAACGACTCGAAGCCTCTCGTCAGGACCGGACCCTCCACCCGGGCGCCGCCGATCGGGTTGGGCCGATCGCAGACGATCACCTCGACGCCGTGGCGGGCGGCTGCACGGAGACAGTGGGCCATTGTGTAGACGAACGTGTAGACGCGGGTGCCGACGTCCTGGAGATCGACGACGAGCAGGTCCACGCCTGCCAGCATGTCCGCGGTCGGCTCGCGCGTCTCGCTGTACAGGGAGTAGATGGGCACCTGCCGGCGCGGCTCGAGGCCGTGCGCGCTCTCGACCATGTTGTCCTGGACGTCGGCGCGGTACCCGTGCTGCGGCCCGAACAGGGCGGCGAGGGTCACCTCCGGCAGCGCCGCAATCCGATCGACGATGGAGACGAAGTCGGCGTCAATCGAGGCGGGGTTCGCCACGACTCCGATGCGCCGGCCCTTCAGGTGGCCGGCGCGCAGGAGCTGTTCGGAGCCGAGCCGGACGGACATGGGGACATTATAAGGGGCAGAAGACAGGCGCGGAGGGGCAGAGGACAGGCACGGGCGCCGGCGTCACGCCGGCGGCGCGCCTGCCGGCACCTGCAGCTGCGGCATCGGGCGGGCGGCAAAGAGGCGCACGCACGGCTTGGCGATCCAGCGGGCCCACTCGACCGAGCGGCTGGCCCTCGCGCTGTCGGTGGTGATGCCGGTGTTGGCGTACATCTGGCGGTAGAGCTTCGAGATCAGCACGAAGGCCAGCTTCGATCGCAGCGACTTCACGCAGCGGGCGCGTTTCCAGACGAGCGGCAGGCTGTAGAAGCGGTCCCAGACCGCCTGCGTCCGGCGCGTGATCTCCGACTCCGACATCACGGGATGCGGCCAGTGGATCTTGACGCGCTTGCCGTGAGGCATCAGCCAGTGCCGCGTGACCGGGACGCCGGCTACCCGTGCGGGGCTCGAGCCCATCGAGCGTTCCCAGCGTTCGAAGTCCACGGTGCCCGGAAACGGCGTGAGCGGGACAAATTGGGCGAAGGTCATGCCGGTCTGCTCGGCGATGGCGGCCGTGGCGTCGAACGTCTCCGGCCGATCGCTGGAGAGGCCGAAAATGAAGGATCCCAGGACGTGGATGCCCCGATCCGTGAACCTCCGCATCTGCTCGACGAGGTCCTCGCCGGTTGCGTTGAAGCCCTTGTAGACTTCCTTGAGCCCTTCCGGCGTCACCGATTCGACGCCGACCAGCGCGCCCTTGATCCGGGCCCGGCGCATGGCGTCGAGGAAGGCGGGATCCTCGGCCGCCTCCATGGTGATCTGCGTGAAGAAGATCATGTCGGAGGGCAGCTCGGCCATGCGCGCCATCAGCTCGAAGCGCTGCGAGCGCAGCGAGGCCAGCATGTCGTGCCGGCCCTGATCCGGACGGCGGGCGGCGTGTTCGAGGTCCGCGAGGCTGACGGGATAGAAGTTGTCGTCGGCGAGCGCAACGACGCGGAACCCGAGGCGGCGCAGCTCGACGATCTCCTGCATGACGGCGTCCACCGGCCGCTGGCGCGGGCGCTGGCCGTCGGTCTTCCAGACCGAACAGAAGGAGCAGTGCTTGGGACAACCGCGGACGGTCTGCACCGACGCCCACATGTAGCTCCGGCGCGGCATCAGGTCCCACCGCGCCGGGACGAACCGGTCGGCGTCGACCCATCCGGCCTCGTAGAGGCGCTCGGGCCGCCCGGCAGCGCAATCGTGGAGCACCTGGCCCCACACGACATCACCGTCGCCCCGGACCACCGCGTGCGCGCCGCCGTGCTCGAATGCCTCCTGCGGGTACAACGTCGCGTGGATGCCGCCGAAGACGACGTAGGCGCCGCGGGCGCGGGCTGCCGCGCCCACCTGGTAGCCGCGCAGCGCGTTGCCCGTATGAATTCCGATGCCGACCACGTCGCCGGGGGCGATCCTCAGAGGGTCGTGCGGAGCGAGCGACTCGTCGGTGATGGTGGGGTCGCCGTACTCACGAGGGGTGGCGCCCGCCAGCACGTACAGCCAGCGCGGCGTGATGACCCCCACGCCGAATGACAGGTCACTCGGGTTGATCAGGTGAACGTTCATAGACGCGATGTACCTCACCCTCACCAGGAACGTCCCGAGCACCGAATCCAGAGGACAGGAGCCGCGCGGAATCGCTCCGCTGGAGGGAATCAGGAGCCGGCAGCCCCGGAACAGCCGGGCCGCCGCATGGATCATCATCCCGACGCAAGCTGTTTATCTTATCAGAATCCGCCTCGTTTGCGGCATGGGAAAGCCAGCCGCGGGCTGACGCTCCGCTCAGTCCGCCTCGAGCTTCGCCCGCGCCGCCTCCAGCTCCTTCCGCCGTGCCTCGTCGACCTTCGGGAACGCCAGCCGGAGACCCTCCAGGGCGTCGATAACAGCCGCCGCCACGACCAGCCGCGCGAACCGCTTGTTATCGGCGGGAACGACGATCCACGGCGCGTGCGGCGTCGCCGTGTGCTGGATCATCTCCTCGTAGGCAGCCATGTACGCGCGCCAGTAGTCGCGTTCCTTGACGTCCCCCAGCGAGAACTTCCAGTTCTTCTCGGCTTCGTCGATCCGCTCGAGGAACCGCTTCCGCTGCTCGCTCCGCGAGACGTTGAGGAAGAACTTCCGGATGGCGTACCCGTTGCGCGCGAGGTACCGCTCGAAGGCGTTGATGTCTTCGAATCGCTCCGTCCAAATTGCCTTGGTGACGAGCGACGGCGGAAGCTTCTCGTTCCGCAGTACCTCCGGGTGGACGCGGACCACGAGGACCTCCTCGTAGTACGACCGGTTGAAGATGCCGATGCGGCCCCGCTCGGGCAGCGCCTTGACGGCGCGCCACATGAAGTCGTGATCGAGCTCCTCGGCGGAGGGGACCTTGAACGGCCGGACCTCGCACCCCTGCGGGTTGATGCCGGACATCACGTGCTTGATGACGCCGTCCTTGCCGGCAGCGTCCATGGCCTGGATGATGACGAGCAGTCCCCAGCGGTCCTGCGCGTACAGCGTCTCCTGCAGCTCGGCGAGCCGCTCGACGCCCGCCTGGATCAGCTCGTCGGTTTCCTTTTTCGACCGGTCCCACCCGCGGACGTCCGGGTCGTGATCCTGGAGCCTGAAGCCGCTGCCGTCGGTGACCACGAACGGTGTGAGGAACGCGCCGGTGTCGGTGTCCATGGGGCACTCCTGTCGGCTGTATTCTATCGCCGCGGCTGCCGTGGGGAGTCGGAATCTGAGGTGAGGCCGGCCTGGCGGGGAAGTCCGGGCGCGCCTCCCGGGCCGGCCACGACGACCGGCCCGGGAGCAGCCGAACTAGAAGCGGTAGGTCAGCTTCGCGTACGCGACGTTCGCCTTGTAGTTCCCGTCGTTGGCCTTCATGAAGAACAGGACCGACTGCGGGAAGACCGTCGTCCCGCCCGTGAACGCGTCGTTAAACTCGTACTTCTCGTACCAATACCCCACGCTGAGCGTCCAGGCTTTGGCGACCTCGTAGGCGAGGTCCGCGACGACGGAGGTCACGTTCGTATCGTCGAAGTCGACGATGTCCTGGGCGCCGCCCAGGCCGGCGGCAATGACCGTCGTGCGGCCCGGCGTGTAGAACGAGCCGGCCTCCCTCGCCGTGATGTCCATCAGGCCGTCCACGCGCTGGTGGTTCATCATCAGCGAGAGCGTCCATTTGTCCGGCACGAGCCGGATCACGGCGTGCGCGCCGAACGTGTTCGTCTTGTCGCTGCCTGCGTAGTTGAGCAGGTTGTTGACGTTTCCGCTCGTGAGCGTGACCCACTGATTCGTGGACGCGTTCTTCTCGTACGTGTAGTAGGCGCCGAGTTCCGCCCGCTCGTTCGGGATGAAGTCCGCCTCCACCGTGTACGTGTCGTACTTCGCCTCGAGGAGGCCGCTCTCCGTCTCGGCATTGCCAGGCACTTCGAACGGCCGGTTCGGGTAGTCGTCGTGCCGGCGGAAGTACGCGAAGGTCACGCCGAAGGCGGCGAGCGGCGTCAGCTCGACGTCCAGGCCGACGCGCGTCGACTTGCGCTCGGCGTGGTCAGCCATGACCCCCTGAAGCGCCGCAATGGACGTGTCGCTGAACCCGCTGACCGTGCGCTGCGCCTGGTCGTAGACGCCCCGGACGCTCACCCACTCCTGGGCGTGGTACACGGCGGAGAGCCCGAACCCGTCCTCCTTGCCGTCGGTGCCGGAGGAACTCGCGCGCCCCACCCACGAGGTCTGGATGTTGCGATAGGCGGCTTCGACGGTGAGGTCCCTGATGTCATAGCTGACCTGCAGGTCGAACCGGCCGCTGTCGGCATCGGTGCGGTTTGCGGTCGCGTGACCGTAGGGTTCTTCGGCTGTCGGCGCGCTGGCTGCTCCCCAGCTTCTGTCAGGAGAGCCGGACACATCGCCGAAGATGACGAAACGATCGGACTTGTCCTTGTATCCGTAGCTCCGGTACCGCATCCGGAACCCGAGCCCCTCGGCTGGGCGCGACGTGAACGCGAAGTTCACCGTCCTCGTGTCGATCTCCCCGCCGAGCGACGACTGCTGGAGCGAGGAGACCTCGTTGGCGGCTGTCCCGGAGGACGTCAGGATGGCCGAGTTGATCGTATAGGGCAGAAACGGCTGGTTCTGCGTCCAGGTGCCGAACGCCAGATCCCCGGTGACCCGCGTCTGGCGTGCGAACTTCAGGAGGAACCCGAACGCCCCCCGGCTCGCCTCGTTGTCGGGTGCGAGGCCGAACCGCACCTGCGCCGGGCCGCCGGGCACGGACGTCGAGGTGTAGGCCAGGTCGGTCGCCCGGAACGGATTGTCGATGACCAGCGAATCCTGGCGGTTGTTGTAGATGTTGCGGTTAAACGTGGCGTGCACGTCGCCGCCCTTGAACAGGCTGGCCGCCGCGAACTTGTACGCCCAGCGGATGCCGAAGTCCTGCACGACCTCGTTCAGCGGCTCGGGCACGTCGACCGCGGAGGTCACGACGCCGAGGATGTCGCCGCCGCTCGCGCCGCGCGTCCCCGTCTTCACCTCGCGCATGTAGGTGAACACCAGGTCGAACGGCAGCTTCCTGCCGAGGTCGAACGCGACGTTGCCGCGCTGGCGCATGGCGGAGAGGTGGACGAGATTGGCCGCCCCGACCGTGGGCGCGACCAGCGGGGCGTAGAACGCATAGTTGCGCCCCGCGGATGGCACGGCGTCCACCGCGTCGCCCAGCGTCTTGCGCAGCGTCGCGCTCATGCTCCAGACGCCGGGAGCCGTCTCGCTGAAGAGCGCGCGCCCGTCGTTGCCCATGTTGTGCGGGATCTGGTCGTAGGTGAACGACACCCCCAGCCAGCTGAGATTCGCCCAGCCCGCGAAGCTCTGGTCCTTCTGCCGGACGTTCTGGCCCGACACGGAGAAGTCAACCGTGCTGTTGGTTGCGAAGAGGTTGACGGACGGAATCGAGACGCCCCGCGGAACCTCGCGGTACTCCTGGAACTTCGACGAGTCGATGTCGGAGGCGCCGACCAGGCCCAGCGTGACCTGGCCGCCGGTGGTGGCGGCCGGCGCGTCCTGCGCCGCCGCAGGGACACTCGCCAGGAGGAAGCCCATGGCGAGCAGCGCTGTCAGGATCGTTGTTCGCTTCATGGGTTACCTCACAAAGTACGCGCCGGATGGGTGGTTGGAGCCGTGGATGGCCACATGGCAGGTCCGGCAGCTCCGCTCGACAAACCGGGAGTTGACCGTCGGGAAGCCCGAGGGGCTTCCAGTCGGGGCGACGGGGACGCCCTTCAGGGTCGACAGGTTGTCACCCGACCCGAAGTGGCCCGAGCCCGACAGGTGGCAGTTCCAGCAGAGGTTCGGCGCCTTCTGAACCAGCAGGCGCTTGTGATTCGACCCGTGCGGGTCGTGGCACGACACGCAGTCCTCGCGGACCGCCGCGTGCTCGAAGAGGAACGGGCCGCGCTTCTCGGTGTGGCACTGGTAGCAGAGCTCGTTGACCGAGTCCGCCAGCAGCATCTTGGGCGCCGCGCCATCGTGCGGGTTGTGGCAGCTCGAGCAGGCGAGCTTCCCCTCACGCACCGGATGATGCGAGGGGCGCATCGACTTCGCGCGCTCCGACTTGTGGCACGTCGCGCACGTGTCGACATCACGAGCGGTCTTGAGCTGCCCCTGCGCCGACTTGAACTGGTGCACGCTGTGGCACGACGTGCACGCGACGTTGCGGCGATCGTGCATGCTGCTCATCCAGTTCGCCTGGCGGTCGGCCTCGTGGCACGTCAGGCACGTCGCGTTGAGGTCGCGAACCTTGAGGGCCTTGACCGACGGCACCGGGCCGCCCTGCTCGCCGGCCAGCTGGGCCTTCGAGTGCTCCGCCACGTTCGCATGGCAGCTCGCGCAGCTCTCGCCGAGCGTCGCGTGCTTGCTGCGCTGGAAGACCGGCGAGCCGGCCTTCTCGTGGCAGGTGAGGCAGTCCGACGCGCTCCACGTCGCCCGCGGAGCGGACGCCTGCGCGAGCGCCTGGCCGGGTGCAAGTACGGCATAGACTGCCGCAAGCGCCGAGACAAGGAACAATCGACGCATCTACATGTCCCTTTCGTTGTGAGCCGTGCCCGGATGGAAACAGCCCGCCTGGGCAGAACCAGCGGAGATTACGGCAGACTATTACATCGAATTCCACGAGTCAATCGGCGCGCGATGCCGCCCGCGGCGATCGAGATACAGCAGAGCTAGGATGCGTTCGTCGCACGCAAGCGACCGCCGCACGCCAGTGACGGCGGACGCGTGCCGGCGCGCAGCTTCCGGTGTCGGGAACCGCCGGAGCGTTGTGCTACCATCCCCTGGAACCGCAGGGCATGCCTGCACGCGTACGGCCGTTCCCTTCCTGGAGCGATCCCGATGAAAAGAATGATGTGGATGACAGTTCTGGCGATCGGGCTTGCTGCCGCTGTGGTCGCCGGCCAGATAGGCGGGGCCGACCGCCTGACGGCGGATGTCTTCAAGGGGCTCGAGCTCAGAAGCGTCGGGCCGGGTCTGGTGTCCGGCCGGATTGCGGACGTGGCGATCGATCCCAGGAACACGAACGTGTGGTACGTCGCCAGCGCGTTCGGCGGCCTGTGGAAGACGATCAACCGCGGCGTCACCTTCGAGCCGATCTTCGACAACGGCGGCTCGTTCACGCTGTGCTGTGTTGTGATCGATCCGAAGGACTCGAACGTGGTCTGGCTGGGCACCGGCGAGAACACCAGCCAGCGCAGCGCGCACTTCGGCGACGGCGTCTACAAGTCGGTCGACGCGGGCAGGACGTGGAAGCGGATGGGCCTGGTGACGTCCGAGCACATCGGCAAGATCCTGGTCGATCCCCGGAAGTCGGAGGTGGTGTACGTCGCCGCACAGGGGCCGCTGTGGTCCTCGGGCGGCGAGCGGGGCCTCTACAAGACCATTGACGGCGGGGCGACCTGGAACGCCGTTCTCACCGTCAGCCCCGACACCGGCATCTCGGACATCGTCTTCGATCCCAAGAACGCCGATGTGATCTACGCCTCGGCGTACCAGCGGCGCCGGGCGGTCGGGCAGATGATTGGCGGCGGGCCCGAGGGCGGCATCTACAAGACCACCAACGCCGGCAGGACGTGGACGAAGCTCACCAAGGGGTTGCCCCAGGGGGATGTGGGGCGCGCCGGCCTTGCCGTGGACGGCCGCAGGACGCCGGCCACGGTGTTCGCCATCATCGACGCAAACCGGGGGGAGGCCGGCTTCTACCGGTCCGATGACGCCGGCGCCTCCTGGACTCGCATCGGGCGTACCGCGCCTGCCGCCGGCAGAGGAGGTGCGGGGGCGCCTGCTGGCCTCGCGGCAGCAGCAGCCGCGGCAGGTCGTGCCGGCGCTCCCGGGGCCGCCCCGCCGGCCGGGCAGCCACCGGCTCAACCCGGCGCGCCGGGGGGCGGCCAGCGTGCCCAGCAGGCGGGCCAGCCAGCCGCGCCCGCCGCCCCGCAGGAGAACTGGTACCGCGGCGGGGGCGCTCAGTACTACTTCGAGCTCTACGTCGATCCGTGGCGTCCCGACACGATCTACTCGATTAACGTCAACATCGAGCGGAGCACCGACGGCGGCAAGACGTGGTCGCAGACCGGCTGGGAAAACGCCGGGGTGCACGTCGATCATCACGAGCTTGAGTTCGATCCGGCCGACCGGCGTCACTTCGTGCTCGGCAACGATGGCGGCCTGTACGAGTCGTACGACGAGGGCGCCACGTGGCGGTTCTTCACGAACCTGCCGGTGACGCAGTTCTACCGGCTGTCGACCGACAACTCGAAGCCGTTCTACCGCATCTGCGGCGGCACGCAGGACAACTGGTCGTTCTGCGGGCCGTCGCGGACGATGAACCGCTGGGGGATCCGCACGAGCGACTGGTTCATTGTCAACTCGGGCGACGGGTTCCAGACGCGGAACGATCCCGAGGATCCCGACTGGGTCTATGCCACCTCGCAGGACGGCAACGTCAGGCGCCTCAACCTGCGGACCTTTGAAGGACGGGCCATCCGGCCGCCGCAGTCGCAGGCCGGCCGGGGCGCCGGCGGACAGGCGGGCGGTACGCCGTCAGCTTCTCCTGCCGCCGCCACTCCCGATCGGGCGAACTGGGACGCGCCCTACATCATCAGCCCGCACTCGTCGACCCGTCTCTATTGGGGGAGCAACAAGCTGTACCGCACCGACGACCGCGGCGACACGTGGACGGCGGTCAGCGGCGATCTCTCGCGCACCCTCAACCGGGACGAGATCCCGATCATGGGAAGGCTCTGGCCTCAGGACTCCGTCGCGCGAAACACGTCGACGACCGCGCTCAGCAACATCGTGACGATCGACGAATCGCCGCTGCTCGAGGGGCTCATCTATGTAGGCACCGACGACGGCCTCGTGCAGGTCACCGAGGACGGCGGCAAGAACTGGCGGAGGATCGAGCAGTTCCCCGGCGTGCCGCAGTGGACCTACGTCACCGATGTGTTCGCCTCGCCGCGCGACAGCAACCTGGTCTTCGTCACCCTGAACAACTGGCAGCACGGCGACTACAAGCCGTACGTCGTCCGAAGCGCGGATCGCGGGCGCACCTGGACCAACATCAGCGGGGACCTTCCGGATCGCCACGACGTGTGGTCGGTCATCCAGGACCATGTCAACGGCGACCTGCTGTTTGCCGGCACGGAGTTCGGCCTGTTCTTCACCGTGGACGGCGGGCGCCATTGGGTGCCGCTGAGGGGAGGGATGCCGGTCATCCAGGTGCGCGACATGACGGTGCAGCGGCGGGAGAACGACCTCGTGCTGGCGACCTTCGGGCGCGGCTTCTATGTGCTGGACGACTACAGCCCGCTGCGCGAGGTGAGTGCGCAGGCGCTCGGCGAGGAGGCGCGGCTGTTCCCGCTGCGCAATGCGTACTCGTACAGCGTGATGGGCATGGCCCCGGCCGGCACGGCGGGCATTGCGGAGCTTGGCGGCAACTGGACCACGCCGAATCCGCCGTTCGGCGCCGTGTTCACCTACCACGTGCGGCAGGAGCTGCCGGCCGACGCCAGACTGGTCCTGACCATCACGGACGACACCGGCAGGCAGGTGCGCCGGATCGATCTGGACAGGGCCGGCGGCCTGCGCCGGATCGCGTGGAACCTGAGGGCCGACGCGCCCGCGGCGCAGCCGGGCGGACGGGGCGCGGCGCCCGGCGCCGCCGGTGGCGGCGGCGGCCGCGGGGGCCAGGCGGGCGGTCCGCCGGCCGGTGCCGCAGCCGTGCAAGCGTTCGCCATGGGCCGCGGCGGCGCGCAGGGGGCGCTCGTTGCGCCGGGCCGGTATCAGGCGACGCTCGGCAGGCTGGCGGGAGATGCGGTGACGTCGCTGGGACCGGCGCAGTCGTTCTACGTCGTGCAGATACCGCAGTAAGGCAGGGGCCAGGGGCCAGGGGCTAGGGAGCTGCTCCGCGCCCTGATCCCTGGTCTCCCGTCACTCCTCCCACAGCCCCGTGCTGGCGAACTCCACTGTCTCGATCGCGACCAGAATCCACGAGGCCACGTGCGCGTGCGCCATGACGAAGCCCAGGCTGGCGCCTGTGGCCACGGTGCAGAAGGCCAGCTTCCAGCCTTTCTCGGTCGAAGGGACTCCCTGTCCGGCGTGGATCATCTCGTAGCCGCAGATCAGGCCGAACTGAACCTTCAGCGCGATTAGCGTGACGTCGGTCTGGTGCTCGACCATCCCCTGTCCGCGCCCGCCGCTGACGCGCAGCACCGCCGTCCCGTCCGGCCGGACGCTCCACCACGTCGCAGGCGGAGCGGCGGCGGTCGCAACCAGCAACCGCGCGTCGGCCGGTTCGTTGGCGCGAATCCACTCGACGTCCGTTTCGGACAGGCCGGCCCGCGTGAGCTTCTGCGAATCCCTTGCGCCGACCGCGACGATCGGCCGCCGCTCACGCTGCGACTCCTGGAGCACCGTGACGCCAGAACTGACGGTCGATTCCGGAAACGTCTCGGCCAGGAACCGGTGTTCGAGCGTGGCATCGGCGGCGCCCTGCTGGAGGGCCGCATCGAAGGCAGCAGGCCGTGAGGACCGGTCTTTGCCGACGAAGCGCACGGCGTTTCTGACGATGTCAATCGTGCGCTCGGCGACGATCCGACCGTCTGCCTCGCGCAGGGCCAGCAGGCGGTGTCCCGCAATGGTTAGAAGAGGCTCGTCGATGAACGCTCTGACGTCGGGCAGTGCCGCCAGGATGGTAGCCGTCGCGTGCTGGCGGAGCAGAGCCAGCTGCACCAGTTGCTGGGGGTAGGGCGGTGGCACCTCCTGTGGGGAGCGCTCCGAGGCGGCGCCGGCCGCGATGCTCGAGCGCATCGACATCAAGTGCTCGAGCAGCTGGTAGCCCGCCAGGTCGGCGGACAGCCACTGCGGCTGCACGAGGATCTCCCACTCCAGCAGCGGTGGCGCAAACGTCGCAGCCTTCAGATCGGCCGCCCGCACGAGCGTGCGCGTCTGCGTGAACGGCTCGCGCCCCGGGCCAGTCAGGTGCAGCACGACCTGCAGCTGCTCGAACTTGGCGGCCGGCTCCTTCTCTTCCGCTTCCCCGAAGACGCGGCCGAACAGCCCGCCGATTGACCCTCCTCGCGCCGAGTCTCTCTGACTGTACGTGTGGCCGTCGAGGTCGAACCTGCGTCCCGCGCGCAGCTCGGATCCGACCCGGAGCAGCCCCTGAAACTGCTTGAGCTTTCGCAGCGCGTCCACTCGCTGCTTGGCGCTCATGGCCGCAAGCTCATCGGCGGTCGGCGTCTGTTCCGCCGGCTGGATTCTGAACTCCAACGGCTCGAACAGCGCTTCGGCGGACGCGAACGTGCCGCTCAGCAGGGTCTCCTCAGCCGGGGCACCCTCCGAGGTCGTGTGATAGACGAGGTCGATCTGCAAACGATGGAAGCTGTCCTCGGGCGGCTCCTCGAGGACGGTCGGCTTGGCTCCGTACGCGGTGCCGCGTTGTGCGTCGGGCAGGCTCGGATCGAAGTCGCTCCACGTCTCGCCGTCCTCGCTGACCTGCAGCCAGTAGTGCCGCTCGAGCTGCTGGCGGAGCAGCGCCAGCGCCTCCGCGCCGTCGCCGGGCGCAGCGATGCCGCTGCGCTGCAGTTGGTCGGCGAGAAACGCGAAGTGCGCCGACCGCTGCTCGTCGGCGTGGGTCCAGAAGGCTTCCGCTCTCGTGGAGGCCTGGCTCAGCAGGCGGGCAATCCGGTCCGGCGCGAGCCCGGTCTTCGACGCGAGATCCCGTGCCGCCACGGCACGAGCTGATTCGTCGGTCTCGAGGGCACAGCTGGAGAGCGGTCCCCGCGTCGGATCTGTCGCCAGGAAGCGCGCCAGCACCCGCTCCGCCCGATCGGCCGGCAGCGTGCCGGCGACCAGCCGGCTGTCGAGGCCGCACGCCTTCAGCAGCGCCTGCCCGAGCAGGGCCCGGTCGAGTGCGTTGCCCGCCCGGGCGGCCAGCGTCCCACGCGCCCCGCGCAGCACTCCCACGTAGGGTTCGACGCGGATCTCGTCGCGCAGGAACTCGAAGACCCGCTGCGCGTCGAAGCCCAGCGCCTCGGCCGCCGCCCGTGTGTCGGACGGATCGGCACCGTCGCGGTCCAGCTCCTCCTCTGCGGCTCGCACGAAGCTCTCCCCGAGCGTCTTCGGATCCGGCTGGAACACCGAGGACTGTTGCCGCTGGCTGTACGTGACGGCTGGCGCCGCGGGTTCGGCCGTGGCGAGAGCTTCCAGGGACGAGGCGCGCGCGGTCGTAGGGCGTGCGCCCGACGTCGTGCCCGTGGCTGGGAACACTGCCATCCCGAGGCGGCCCGCCAGGCCGCCGGGGAGCAGGACGATGACCGCGATCAGCACGACCAGCGCCACGATCGCCAGGGCGATCGCGGCACGCCTTGAAGGGCCGGATGACGGCGTCTCAGGCCGTCGCTCCTGCGGGGCGGAGTTCACGTCGGGTCTCCTCGGGGGCGATGCTTCCACCCGTGATGCCTACTTCCAGGGCACCTCGGTCTGCAGCACTTTGCCCGAGAGGTCCTTGGCGCTGACCCTGACGAGCTTGGGGCGGCTCACGCGGATGTTGAACGGCGTGTTGTCGCGGCTGCGGAACGTGTTCGCTGCGAAGTCTCGCTTTTCGCCGTTTTCGAGGCGCCAGTGGTTGGCGGTGTACACCAGCTGGGTGCCGGCCGGGACGATCTCGATCTGGAGGTTGGTCAGGGCCATGCCCGCCTTGTTCTCGACGGTGATCCAGAGCGGCGACACCTGAACGCCGATGAGCGGGTTCTCGCCGATGCCGGAGCCGCCTGCCGAGCAACCGGCGCTGCCGAGCGCGAAGAGAGCCAGCGCCACGGCGAGAAGCAGATGGAGTCCGCGCCTCTCTTCAGTCATCGTTGATGCTCCTTTCGTGGGTACGGGCTTTGCGGGGCACAGGCCGGCAGGCGCACCTCCGGAACGCGCGGCCGGATGCCGCCGGAGGCAACGAACGCGGAAGACGAGAGACCGCCGGCCTGAGTACAGCCCAGCACGTCGCCCTCCCGTTCAGGTCAGGAAGAGCCGGGTGAAATTCACCGTTACTCTACAACTCCTGGCGCGAGGTGTCCAGACGGCGGGCGTCTCGCGGCACGGAACTCGTGACGGCCTGGAGACGGTTCGGTCATTTGACGATCCCGTGTCGCGGCGATATCATCCGGGCTCGCATCCAGATGCCGAGAAACGCGCGTGTCCCTGCGGACGCGCTGTGCGGTCGGATGGGAGGGCGTATGCGTGGGATGGTACGGCTTCTGACGGTTCTGGGTCTCGTGCTGCTTCCCGCTCTCGCGGCTGCGCAGCAGACCGGGACAGTCAGCGGCATCGTCAGAGACCCGGACGGCCTCGTGGTGCCGGGCGTCACGGTTGAGGCCCGGGCCGACGTTCTGCCGACGCCGCGTGTCACCACGACGGGTGGCGCCGGCGACTATCGACTTCCTGCGCTTCCGCCGGGCACCTATACGGTGACCTTCGAGCTTGCCGGGATGGCGAAGGTCACCCGGCAAGTGCAGGTCCAGCTGGCGAAGGACCTCATCGTCGATGTCACGATGAGCGTGGGAGGCGTGACCGAGGAGGTCACCGTGACCGCCGAAACGCCGATCATGGGAAGGGACTCGACGGAGCTCAAGAGCGGCGTCTCCTCCAACACGATTCAGAGCCTGCCCATCGGGCAGGAGTACCGCGATCTGCTCAAGCTGATCCCCGGCGTGATGTTCACGGCTGAGAGCGTGCGCGGCCCGAGCGCGGGCGGCAGCGGCCAGGACAACGTCTACAAGATGGACGGCGTCAACGTGACCATGCCGCTCTACGGTACCCTGTCCACCGAGCCCGCGTCCCACGACATCGCGCAGGTGACGACCATCAAAGGCGGCGCGAAGGCCGTGGATTTCGACCGAGCCGGCGGATTCTCGATTGACTCGGCCAGCAAGTCCGGCACGAACAGGTTCCAGGGCATGGTGAGCTTCCAGCTGCAGAACGCCGGGATGACGGCGGACCTGACCGACCAGAGCCTGTCGAAGTACGAGAGGAACAACCAGTGGGTGACGGTCAACGGCGGCGGGCCGGTGCTCCCGAACAAGATCTTCTTCTACGGGTCGTACTACCGGCCGACGTCCAACAGGGTGAACCGGGCGAATCTGTACGGCGACCTGCCCAAGTACGAGAGTACGCGGAACGAAGGGTTCGGGAAGGTGACGTACGCGCCGATCACGTCGATGCTGCTCAATGCGAGCTGGCGACAATCGGCCAGCGACACGACAAGCTCGAGTTTCGGCTCGGCGACAGCGGCGACGGCCGGCGCCGGCAGCGACTCGAAGATCAAGGTCGGTACGTTCGATGCTTCGTGGGTCATCAACGCGAGGAGCTACGCGTCGGTCAAGTACACGCACTACGAGAACCCCACCGCCTCGACCGCCGACAACGTGTCAGCGGCGGTGCCGACGTTGGCCTCCGGGACGAGGCTCGACATCAACAGTCTCGACACGCAGGGGGCGTTCAACGTGCCGAAGCCGGTTGCCGGCGCCGACGCGTTTAATGCCTTCATTCAGCCCCTCATCGATCGGTACGGCTACCTCGAGAACGGGGCGAGGGTCGGCGGGGGCACCGTCGGCTTCGCGTCGACGCTGACCGACGCGGATGACTTCTACCGCGACGCGGTTCAGGCCAGCTACAACATCACGCTCGGCGGCGCCCTCCGCCACGATGTACACGCGGGCGTCCAGTGGACCAAGGATGCCGAGGACCTGAATCGAGCCTCGAACGGCTGGGGCACGATCAACGTGCCGGGCGGCCGGTCGGCCAGCATCGGCCTCCCCGGGCAGCCGGCGTACTACTACGCCGAGTACCTCATGCGGTCGACGGGGTCGAGGATGGGCATTCGGGGCGAGTTCACCTCCCTGAACCTCGAGCTCAACGACACGATGGTCTGGAAGAACCTGTCGTTTAACGTCGGCGCGCTCCTCTCACGCGACACGCTGTCCGGGCAGGGGCTGAAGGATGATGCCTCGACGCTGAGCGGTTACGTGCTGTCGCCCGGCAGCAAGTACACGATGTACACGATTCCGATGAAGAAGATGATCCAGCCGCGCGTCGGCGCCACGTGGGCCTACAACGGGCGGGATACGGTCTACGCGAGCTTCGCGCGATACAACCCGGCGGTGAACTCGCTGCCCCGCGCCGCGTCGTGGGACCGCAGCATTCAGAACGCGTTCGTGGACGTCTACTTCGACCAGACCGGCACGGCGTACGGCTACAAGTTCGTCGAGTCATCGTCCGGCAAGTTGTTCGTCAACGACATGACGCCGCGTACGACCGACGAGTATCTCGTGGGGACCTCGAGGCAGTTCAAGCGCGGCTTCTCCGGACTGGCGTACTTCCGCTACCGGAAGAGCACGCACTTCTGGGAGGACACGAACAACGACGCGCGGACGCGTTTTGCTCCGCCGGAGGGCATTCCGAAGCAGCTCTACATCCCCGATCTCACAGCGCGGCTCAACCAGATCGGCAGCGGGTCGAGCTACGTCATCGCGGAGCTGGACGGCGCGTACACGAAGTTCTACGAGCTGACGCTGGAAGGGGAGTGGCGGGGCAGCAAGGCGTACGTCCGGGCGTCGTATACGCGCAGTCGCTACTGGGGGAACCTCGACCAGGACAACGCGGCGGCCAGCAACGACATGAACACCTTCATCGGCTCGTCAAACATCGGTGACGGAGCCGGACGCCAGCTGTGGGACTTCAAGGACGGCACGCTGCGCGGCGACCGCCCGCACATGTTCAAGGTCTACGGTTACTACCAGCTCAAGTGGGATGCCAACGTCGGGATCTACGCGTTCGCGCAATCCGGCCAGCCGTGGGAGATCTGGAGCTACGAACCGTACATCGCGCTGACGACGAACACGAGCGACACGGCAAGGTACGCCGAAAAGGCCGGGTCACGCAGGACGAAAGCGCATTACCAGTTGGACCTCAACTACACGCAGAACATCCGTCTCGCGAAGCGCTTCAACTTCCAGCTGGCCGCCGACGTGTTTAACATCTTCAACAAGCAGACGGCGTACAACATCAACCCGGCGGCGCACAGCTCGACGTTCGGCCTGGCGCGGTCGTACTTCGAGCCGCGCCGCTTCCAGATTGCCGCGAGGTTCTACTTCTGACGGCGGGGCTCAAGCCCCGCCCCACGGTTCCGGGATCGCGCGTTCCAGCCGCTCATCTCGGCTGCGCGTTCTGGAAGAGGCGTTCCCGCGCGACAAGATCGCGCGTGGTCGCATCGGCACGGCGCCGAGCCTCGGCAATCCGCGCGCTCTGGTCTGGCTCGTTCAGCAGCACGCTGACCTGCGCGCGCTTGAAGAGCGCCATCGGGTACGCCGGATGGGACGATGGCACCCGATCGAGCGCCTCTCTCGCTTCCGCGAGCCTCCGCGCATCCAGATAGAGCGCGCCCAGCTCGAGGTCGTGAGCGAAGGCGCGGCCCTGCAGGCCTCGGGCGCGCTCGAGCGACTCGATCGCAAGCGGCGTCTGCTCCGCGTCCATCGCGAGGATGCCCAACCGAACGAGCTCACTGGCGCTCGGCTCCCGGAGCCGGTAGATCGCCTGGCGCAGCGCAATCGCGTCGGCCGCCCGGCCCTGCCGCTCGCGGATGATCGCCAGCGCCTCGAGGGCGGGCAGCCGGTCGGGAGATCGGTCCACAACCTGCTCCAGCAGCGGAACGGCGCGGAGCCACTCCTTGCCCCGCGCGTAGTGCAGGCCGAGGTACATCGGGACATCCGGCGAGTCGGGCGCGAGCGCGGCCGCCTTCTGGAACAGCTCGATCGCGCGCCGGTCGCGACCGAGCGCCGAGTGCGCCGTGGCCAGCTGCAGCACGACGCCGATGTTGTACGGATCCTCGACAAGGATCTGCTCGTAGAGCGGGACAACCTGCGCGTACTGCTCCGCCACGAACAGGCCGGAGGCGCGCTCGAGCGGCTCGAACAGGCGCACCATGTCGGCCGGCCGGGGCGCATCCCTCCTGACGACAGGGGCAGGCCCGCCGCTCACGTATCCCAGGCTCGCCAGCCTGCGACGCGCCTCCGCATCCAGCGCGTCCGGCGCCCGGGCGGCTGCCGGCGACGGCGGGGCGTAGTCTCGCAGCGCGGCCGGCTCCGGGGGCCTGCCGGGCTCGTTCGCGATGTCGCGGGTTTCGCCCGGGTCGGCGGCGACGTCGTACATCTCGACGCGGCCGGCGAGGATTAACTTGTGCACACCGTCGACCGCCATGACCTGCGGCTGCCAGCCGTAGTTGAGGAACGGCTTCATCGCTTCCCCAAGGACGACCTCCACGCCCTCCTGCCGGAGGCTGTGTCTCGCCTCGAGGCCGGCCCAGTCCAGGATCGTGTGGTACACGCGGCGGATGCTGACCGGCTGATCGCTGACGCCGGGGCCAACACCCGGCCCGACGATCGCAAGCGGGACATGCACCGTGGACTGGTACAGGAGGTTGCCGTGAAGCAGTTCGCCGTGCTCGCCTAGCCCCTCGCCGTGATCGCTCGCGAGGACCACGGCAACCGGTCCCGGCGCACGCTGCTCGAAGGCCTGGACGAGGCGCCCGATCTGCGCATCCATCGACGCCACTTCGGCCAGGTACGGCCGGCCGGGATACCGGCTCCGGTAGGGCTCCGGCGGTTCATAGGGATAGTGCGGGTCGAAGTAGTGCACCCACAGGAAGAGGGGCTTCGGCGATGCTGCCGGAAGCCAGGCGAGCACGGCGTCGGTCGTCTCGCTGGCCCTCCGCTCGGAGAGCCCGGCCGGCAGACCGTCGTCGTAGACCTCGAAGCCGCGGGCGAGCCCGAAACGCCGCGCGAGGATGTATGTCGAGACAAACGCCGCGGTGGAATAGCCGGCCTGTTTGAGCTGCTCGGCGACGACAGGGTGCGTGGCGACAAGCGAGCGGCCGTTTTCATGGACGCCGTGGCCGGATGGATACAGCCCCGTGAGCATCGAGGCGTGCGAGGGAAGCGTCTCGGGAACGGGGGCGTAGGCCTGCCGGAAGCGGCGCCCGCGTGCGGCAAGGCTGTCGAACGCCGGCGTCGTGATGCCCACGGCCTCCGGGCCGATCGCGTCGGCTCGCGTGGTATCGAGCGTCACCAGCAGGATGGATGGGCGGACGGCCGGGGGCGGGAACCCCGACTTCGGCTCCCGCGCGCATCCTCCTATGACCGCAGCCACGGCCGCCGCGAGCGCGAGCAGGCGGAAACGGCACGCGGCCGCACGGCACCCTTGTCTCATCAGCAGCGGTATCACCTTCGCGACCCTCGCTCGACAGCCCGCGGTGGACGCCTCCGTTCGTCGTGAGCTTGTCGAAGGACGAACAACTTCACCACGGGCTCCTAACGAATCCTCAACGATCCAGCCGACTCGAACCCGCGATACTGCAACGTCAGCCTCTGGCCTGCAGGCACCGCGTACAGGAGCGAGAACCGCCGCCAGCTGCCAGCCGGGATCACGTTGTCCCCAGTGAGGCGGCACGGCAGATGGCTGCTTTCGTCCTCCGGCTCGTACGTCGTGCCCGACGCGTCAGCAAGCGTGAACTGATGCTCCGGCTGCAGCTCGAGACCGGATTCGGAATTCAGGTTTTCGACGAGGTAGTCCACCACCAGGCGTTCCAGCCCGGCCGGCGGCGGAGCCAGGCCGGCAGGGGGAGCAGCCGTGCCGACCACACTCAGCCGAAGAACCGAGCCGTCCGTGTGCGTCGCAGAGGCAGACGGCTTGCGCACGCTGCCGTCGCCAACGACCGGCAGGTCGATCGCACCACCGGGTCTGGTGCGCAGCATGAGCATGGCGCTGCGCGTGCCGGCCGGCACGGTGAAGGCCAGCTGCCCTTCGTTCGGCACGAACGGCAGGAACCGGCCGGTCGGGGAGAGGGGCCGGCTGACGGCAGCCGAGTCATCGTCGGGTTGAGCCACGCATCCTTGATCCGTCTGCAGGAACCCGAAGCTGCCGAACGGCACGTCCACGAGTACGTTCTGGCGGCTGATGCCCTTGATCGAGACGACGAGCGTCCTCACGCCGACCACGTCCTGAGCGGCGTCAGTCCACGAGGTGCCGGCGACGGCAAGGTCCACGTACTCATTTGATCGGCTTCGGCCGCCCAGGCTGGAGGCCGGCACGGGCGGGGCACCCTTCACCGGCAGCAGCAGATGTCCGTGGGCCGAGTCGAGGTACAGGAGCGCGAGCGACGTCGCGCCTGTGTGGGCCTGGAACGCGGTGCTGCCAGTCACCACCTGCCCGAACGCCGCAATGCTGAGCCTCTCGGGCCCCAGGTGCGGGTCCAGCGCCTCGGTGGCATCGGCGTCAATCGCTTCGACAAGACGCCCGTCCACGACAAGCCAGAGGTGGATCGACAGTTCGTCGACGAGGAACGGGACCGACTCGATCGTGGTGTTCGCCTCCTCGTCGGCTTTGTCCTTCGCGGTGGTCCCGCCGCCGAACCCGAGTCCTCCCGCGCCGGACGTGCGGTCCTGCGATCGTGTCCTGTCAACCTTCACCTTCGGGATGACGTTCTTCCACGCCGTCTCGACGATGACGAACTCGCGGCCATCCGCGGCGCTGAGGTCGCCAACCGTCGTGGCGGTCCTGACGGTGCGCAGGCGTACCTCGACCGCCTCGTTTGTTGCGCCTTCTCCAGCCCGGGCAATCGACAGCTGCGCGGCCGGTGAAGCGGACGTCTCCCCGCCCGGCGTGGAGGTGCCGGTCGCCGGCGCCGCGGCGCCTTGCACGCCGCCGGCAGGCGCCGTCTCGCCTGCCGCTGGCGGCGGTCCGCCCGAGGCCGTCCCTCCGGTGAGCAGCGGCAGCACGCCGAACCGATAGGCGGCGTAGCCCCCACCGGCAAGGACGGCCAGACCGAGGATCAGCACAGCGAGATTCTTCATCGCGGCCTCCTGGATCAGCGCAGATCCTTGAGCGCGCGTGCGGCGGAGGCGGCCCACTCGACCGCATCGGAATCCCCGCCGGCCGCGCGCGTCCTGGCGAGCGCCTCGGCGCGCTGGTACGCCTGGCGCGCTTGGTCACGGTTGTCCGTTGCCGCGAGTGCCTCGCCCAGTGCGAGCAGGTTCTCGGGGTGCTCCGGCACGAGCGCGTCAGCCTGGCGGGCGTGTTCGAGCGCTGCGTCCGGGTCGCCGGGTCCCGTTGGCCATCCCGGCGCGCGCAGCAGCAGCAGCGCGAGGACACGATGGCCCCCGGCTCCATCGTAACGGGGATTCTCCGCGATGACTTCCTCGAGCAGCGCCATGATGCGCGGAAGGGCGTCCACGCCCGTGGACGGTCGCTCGCGAGCCTGCAGCCCGAGCGCGAGCGCAAGGCGGTACTTGCAATCCAGGTTGTCCGGCGCGCGACGGGCGCACCACTGGCACGCCTGCACAGCCTCGAGCGCCAGCGCGGAGCGGCGGGCGCCGTCCGGCTCGTGCTCGACGAGCCACGCCGACACACGGGCGGCGCCGAGCAGGCCCTCAACGCGTGTGTCGTCGGCGCGTGCTGCGGCGAGAAAGAGGTCCAGCGACCGGTTGACAGCGGCGGGATCCGGCCGCTTCGCAAAGCCAGCCTCCGCCTCGCTCAGTACCCGACCCACCTCCGCGGCCGGCGGCGTTTCGAGGGGTGCGCGCGCCGCCGACGAGCCGAGTGTCGTGACGGGCGGCGGCTCTCGGAGCGCCGGCGCGCAGGCGGCCAGGCAGGCGAGCATTGCGCCGGCGAGCATCGCGCCGACCGGCGTCGCCCCGGTCCGCATCGCTCCCGCCGGGCGCATCCTACTCTCTCACCCGACTGTAGGCGTCAGCAGCGCGGGCAAGCGCCGCGCTGTCCGCGTCGACGAATCGCTCGAGCCGGACGCCGGCGAGCGCTTCAGCGCCCGCGGCCGTGCGGTTGAGCGACGTCAGCCCCTTCGAAAGCGCCTTGAGTCTGGCCGCGGCCAGCCTTCCGTTTACGTGGCAGACAACCGACACCGGCAGCGGCGCCGAACGGGTGATGACCTCCAGCTTGGCCGCAAACGGCAGCGTGGGCAGCGCGGCGGCCTGCTCGCGGTCGAGCAGCAGCGCCACCTTCGATCCGCCGCTGGCCCGCCTGAGGCCCGTCAGGACGGCAGCCGAGAAGCTCACCGTTGCGCCAGGCGGCACCTCGCCCCACGCGCCCAGTGCCGGGCCGCGGACGAACCGCGAGGAGTAGCCGGCGAGGCTGACGATCTCGAACCCGGCCAGACCGCTCGCTCCCTTGACCATGCCCGCTCCCGCAACGAGGCTCCACGGCTCGGCTGCTTCGCCGCCCTGTTGCACGGCCTGCAGAAACGGCTCGAGCTTGAGTGCGCTGCGATGCTCGAGCCAGAACGGCAGCGGAACGGCCGCGATGGCCGCGTCGGCGGCGGCAAGCCGATCGAGGCCGCCCTGCTCGGTCTCGAAGTAAACGGCAGCCAGCTCGCCCGCTGCCCAGCCGGACGCGGCGGCGACGGTGGACGCCAGTGTGTCCATCGCGGGCTGGGCTTCGGCAGTGCTGCCGGGATAGCCGGGAGCGCAAATGACGAGGGTCACCGGCTTGGCCGCAGAGGCGATCGCAGGCGACGAGGGCAGGCTGGCCAGGCCCAGCAGCCCCGCCAGAGCGATCGACGCGGCGGCGGCACGGGCCGCGGCCCGCCGGAGCGAACCTGCCTGGTGCTGACGAAGACTCATACGAGCGGCTTTCACAGATATGATATCGGCCGTGACCCTGCCTCCTGGTAACCGTCGTCTCGACGCCATCTTCGCACAAGTCATTCGTCTCCGGTGGTGGATTGTCGCCTTCTATGCGTGCCTCGTCCCGGGCGCGTTGATCTTCGCGCTGCGGATCCCTGAAGACAACGCCATCGAGCGCATGGTCGTGGGGTCGAACCCCGACGTCGCCCAGACGAGGGAGTTCCAGCGGGTGTTTCCCGAAACGCCGCTGGCGATGCTGGTCGTCGAGACGCCGGATCCGTTCACTCCCGAGGCCATCGCCGGCGTTCAGGCGCTGCAGGCTGCGGTCGAACGCGTAGACGAGGTCGAGACGTACTCGGTGTTCACCGTCTGGGAGCGCATGCGGCCGGGCGCCGCGTCGCGCGCAGGAGCGCCGGCGGCTCTGGCGCGCTTCGTGTCCGGGACGGCCTTCTTCCGCGACCAGGGCCTGATCGGCGACGACTTCTATGGCCTCGTCCTCGCCCTTGACGTCTCAGGCCCGCGCGAGCGGAGTGCGGCATTGTCGGCGATTGAAGAGGCGATTGAGCGGGTGTCCGGGACCCCCGTCGGCCGCGCGGGCTTCGCGGCCGTGCGGCGCGTCGGGAGGCCCTGGCTCGAGGCCTGGCTGGAGCGGGAGACCAGGGGCGCCACCATCCGGTACTTCCCGCTGTTCGGCAGCTTTGTGATCGTCCTGACGATTGTCCTCTACCGGTCGCTGCGGGCGCTGGTCGCCGTGCTGCTGTCGCTGGGCACCGCCGTGCTGCTCGGCGTGGCGTTCGGCGGGCTCTCGGGCTTCGGTTTCACGATTGTGTCCGCGCTGGTGCCGCTGATCCTGATGATCACCACGACGGCGAGTCTGGTCTACCTCCACTCGCGGTTTGTCGACCAGGCGCCGGGGACGGACCTCGACGAACACCGGCTGCGGGCGCTCGGCAACAAGTTCCTGGCCGTGAGCGCGTCGATGTTCGCGGCGGCCGTTGGTTTTGCGGCGCTCGCCATCTCCGAGATCCGGCCCGTGCGCCACTTGGGCATCTGGACTTCGGTGGGGCTGGGCATCGGCTGGGTGGTCTGCTTCACGCTCTACCCCGCGCTGCAGGTGCTGCTAAAGGCGCCCACGCGCCGCGAGCAGGCGGTGGCCGGCAGATGGATCACACGGGCTGCGGTGGTGCTCCCGCACTGGTCGTATCGCTGGCGCTGGGTGCTGCTGGCTGTGTCCGCCGTGGTTGCAGCGGCCGGCCTGGCGGCGCTGCTGGGCATCCCCGGGGTCGTGGGGCCGATGCCTCTGCAGACCGACGCCATCGACTACGTCGATCCGGGCGCTGCGGTGGCGCGCGACACGCGCGCCTTCTCGCAGAAGGTCCTCGGCATCACGTCGGTGTCGGTGTGGGTGACGGCGCCGTCAGCCGGCGTGCTCGATCCGGCGCTCCTCGTGGGACTCGACACGTTCTCCCGGGTGCTGCGCAGCGATGCGGCGGTGGGTTCGGTGGTGGGGCTGCCGGCCGTCCTGAGGCTGCGGCGGTACGCCGCAGGGCAGGGCGACGCCCTGCCGCAGGACGGCGCCGAACTGGCGCGGCTGACATCCGACCTCGAGCAGCTTGTGCTGACGGAGCCCGCGATCGGGCAGTGGGTCGACAAATCCACGCTCAGTGCGACCTACCTGACGGTTACATCGCGAGCCGGGGACGCCGGCGGGTTTCCGAGCCTCGAGCGCGCGGTGGACGCGGCGTGGATTCAGGCCGCGGCGGCGTCGCCGGCGCTTGCCGCGTGCTCGTATCGGATTGTCGGCTCGGGCGTCCTGCAGCACCGGATCGCCGCCGACCTGGTTCCGACGCTGACCCACAGCTTCGCCATCACGTTCACGGTCATCTTCGTGACGTTTCTGATCGTGTTCAGGAGCGGCCCGGCGCGCCTGATTGCCACGGTCCCGTCGTTGTTCACGATCCTGGTGATGTTCCTCCTGATGCGGCTGACCGGCATCGAGCTGAACGTCGCCACCATCCTCATCGCCACCGTCGTGTTGGGGGCCACCGAGAACGACCAGATCCACTTCTTCTACCATTTCCAGGAGCGCCGCGTCGGCGGAACGACCGAGGAGGCGATGGCGCACTCGATCAGGATTGCCGGCCACGCGATTCTGTTTGCGACGGTCATCAACGCCGGCGGGTTCCTCGCGCTGATCCTGTCGAACCTCCCGCCGATGCGGCAGTTTGGGATCCTGACCTCGGCGGCGTTCGGGTGCGCGATGGTCGCCGACTTCACGGCGCTGCCCGCGGCGCTTTGGGTCTTCTTCCGCCAGCGCCCCGACAGGGGTCGGGACTCATTTCCTCCGTCACCTCGCAGGGTTTCAGAAACGTCATCCGGCGTTGGGCGAGGTGCCCTGCCGACGACACCCCCCGGCGAACGTTAGCAGCCGGTCAGCAGCCGCGCTTCCGGAAATCAGTCCCGACCCTTATACTCGGGGGCATGCGAACTGCTGCGACCGCTGCACTTGTGGCGTGTCTGGCGCTCGGAGTCGGCGTCGCAGGTGCGCAGGATCTCCCGGTACCCCAGCCGGCCCAGCAACGGCGGGCGCTCGATGTGCACTTCGATCCCTATGCCGTCGGGTGGTCGTCCGAGCCCGCCATGGAGTCCGGCGGCCTCATGCTCGCCTCGGCCCAGCGCGCCGGCAGCAAGCTGCTCGGTTCGACCGAGGCGGCGCGAACACACCCTGGCGTCGCAGCCGCGTGGGAGTTCCCCTTCGCGATGCTGTTCTCCATCGTCACGCACGAGGTCAACGGTCACGGCGGGCGCGGCCGGGAGTTCGACCTGCGCCCGCGTTACGGGTTCGACCTGCCCCGCCTCGCGGCGTACACAGGACTCCGGCGCGCGCCGACAAGCCGCGACGAGATCATCTTCATTTGCGCGGCGGGGACAGAGGCCGACTCGGTCCTGGCCCACCGTCTGGTGATGGACCTCGCCAGGCCTGGAGGCGCCGAGGCCTCGACGGTGCCGCTCGCGCTCTTCGCCAAGCTCGACCTGACGATGTACGTGGCGACGACGAAGCGGGCGAAGCTCAGGAACGCTCTTGAGTTCCGCGATCAGTACCGCGAGGGCAATGACATCGCCAACTACCTTGTGGCCCGCCAGGGGCAGCGGCGTCTGGCGGACGTTGGCGAGATGTGGAACCAGATACTGGAGGTAGACTACCGGGATCCGCTGCTCAGGAAGAACGACTCCGCCGTGCGCGTCACGGCGCTGTGGAACGCGCTAGATCCCAACCTGATCACGACCGTCCTGCGCTACTCCCGCGAGCACCTTGCGAAGGGCGAGGCGCGGATCCGGGCGCCCATGCTTGAAGTCGGCAACGTGCTGGGCATGACCGCCGGCACACGCGGCTTTCTCGGCCCGAGCTATGTAACCCGCTACCTGGACCTCTACGTGCGTGTGCCGTTCGGGGTAGGCTCCGTGTACCTGCGCGATCTGGACTCGTCGGTGGAGCGGACATACGGGTGGGGCGGGTCCTTCACCGTGGCTCCCGCTGGTTCCCGGTTTGCCGTGACGGTTGCCGGGGACTGGTGGGACGAGCCTGACTCCGCCGAATACGGGAACGGCGCACGAGGCTGGCACGGCTCTGCCGAGCTGCGTCTGCCGCTCGCGCGGCGGTTCGGCGTCCTGCTGAACGGCGGCCGCAAGACGGCGGGATTCGTGCCAGGCCGGCCGGTGCAGGCCGGAACGTACTTCGGCGTCGGTGCGATGCTTTCTCCCTGGTAGGCCGCGTTACGGGCACATCGATGGGCGGCAGCCGGAATCGAAGCCGCGCGTGGTCAGGAAAGGGATTGCGGTACGTCATCGTTGCCGAGCTGGCGGTCTGCCTCGGCGCTGCTGTTCTCCTGTACTTCGCTCTCGCTGGCCGGTCGGCTTCCGAGAGATCGAGCGTCGCTCCCCCGGACGCGACGTCCGGCGGCGCCGGCGCACCGCCTCTGCCTCAGGCCGCTGTGCCCGCCCCCGCGCCATCCTCGGGACGCCGCCAGGCGGCCGCGGAGCCCCGCGAGCCGGGGCGGCCGGCGCCGGCAGCGCGGCAAGGGGCTGGACCGCCGCGAACGCCGACCGCACCGGCCTCACAGCCCGACAAGGCACAGCACCCGACCAAGGACGTCTCTTCGAGCAGCACGAAGCCTGCGGCGGCGCGCGTGTCAGCAGTCGCCGAGATTGAAAGGGAGATCGTCCGCCTGACGAACATCGAGCGGGCGTCTGAAGGACTGCCGCCTCTCAGTGCCGATCCTGCGCTGAATGAGATTGCCAGGGCTCACAGCCGTGACATGGTGACGCGTGACTTCTTCTCGCATGAGAATCCCGATGGCGACGGACCCAGCGAGCGGGCGGAGAAGGCAGGCTACGTCGTCCGCAAGCCTGCTGGAGAAGAGGAGGCCGAGGGCATCGGAGAGAACATCGGGCAGGTCCCCCTGGGCAGGGTCGAGGACTTCGGTCTTGTGACGCACGATGCCCAGAGCATCGCCGTGACGCAAGTCCGGGCCTGGATGGACAGCAGGGGACACCGCAACAACATTCTCTCCGAGGACTACCAGCGGATTGGCGTCGGCGTGGCGTACGACGGCAAGGGCATCTACGTTTGCACGCAGGTCTTCTGGTAGGGGTCGAATCTCATGTCGGCGACTGTTGTCATCGCCGACATGAGACCCGACCCCTGAGTCCCGACATGAGACCCGACCCCTGACTTAGACAGACTGCACCGTCGGCCACGCGCCGACAGACTCGCCTTTGCGCTCGACGCTTTGGACGCACCCCTCGACAATCCTGTCGAGCCCGACCGGCTCCGCACCCGGCCGATCGGCCCGCAAACCCTTGCCGATCAGGCGCTTGTCGGCGTTTTCGCCCAGCCGGGTCGCACGGCACGGCTGTTGAACCTTACGCTGAACAGACAATGTTCCGAGAGGTTGCGATGAAGCTGAATCAATCCATCCGCACACCCGTCACCGTGCTTGCGGCACTTGTCGTTCTGTGCTCGATTCCGGCCTGCACGAGTTCAGGTTCGCCGACGGCGCCGTCAGGCGTCGCTCAATTGTCAGGGAGCGCGTCTATGCCAACGAACCTCGGCGAGAGCCTCGCAGCGACGTATCAGGACGAGCGGCACGCCGAGATGATCTACGAGCGCGTGCTCGCCGACTTCGGCTCCGTGCGTCCGTTCGTCAACATCGTCGAGGCCGAACAGAAGCACGCGTCCTCGGTCGCCTTCCTGTTAACGTCTCGCGGCCTGGAGGTGCCCGAGAGCCTCTGGACGACGGACAACGTCCCGCGGTTCACGTCGGTGGCTCTGGCGTGCGCCGCTGCGGCGGATGCCGAGGTTGAGAACGTGGAGCTGTACGATCGGTACCTTGCGTTGGAGCTGCCTGCTGACGTGCGTACGGTGTTCCAGAACAACCGGGTGGCATCACTGGACAACCACTTGCCGGCCTTCAACCGGTGCCGGTAGCCGAGCGAGCCCAAGAGGTAGCTCCCGTCCTGATTCCTCGACACCCCGAGGACTCGCACTCAGGCTGGAGGGCCGCCTGCCGCGCCTCATGGGAGCGGCGGACGGCCCTCCGCGTTAGCCGTACCTGGGTTGCGGCGCCTCCTATCGGTCGACCACCCTCACGATGTCCGACCCGGAGAACACCACTGTGCCCGAGGAATCCACGGCAACGAGTGTCAGGGTGAGACTCTTCGTTCCTGACTCGACGAGCGCCCTCACGTTGTTGAGGTAGAACTTGGCGACGAGGTCTCCCCGATCGTCGGCGAATGTCGCTTCGACGGGGATATCGTTCAGCGTGACAGTCGCATCGTTCACTAGCGAGAAGGGGACTGCGGCGTGGACTGTGACCCAGACGCCTTTGGAATCCATGCTGATCGTGCTGGGGGAGACGATGACAGGATCGTCATAGGTCTGGCCAAAAGCGATGCCAGGCCCCAGCATGAGCACGAACAGTGCACCACAGACCGCAGCAGCAATCGACGTTCTCTTCATGCGGCATCTCCTTTAGACAGAAGAAGTCACGAACCCGCCACCGGTCCGGCCTCTTCCGAGCGGACTCCCGGTGGCACCATCTTGGCCGAGAGGCCACGCAAAACGACGGCCAAGGTCCGCCTCCGCCAATCCGGGCTGAAGATGTTGCTCGTGGAAGGTGACAGGCTCAGGCTTGTCCAACCTCGAGCGACCGTGCCGTCCCCCGCGGGCTGCCGGATAACAGGCGCCCCGGCTCGCGGACGCCCTTGCCCTTCCGGCCGGTCAGCGTGTCGCCGAGTTCCTCACGCGCCGTCTCGGCCAGCGCCTGAAGCTCCGAGACGACCTCCGCATGTGCTGCGGACACATCCCGCGTCTCGCCGATGTCCTCAACCAGATCGAAGAGCGCACGCCCAACCTGAATCTGGACCGTCGGTCCCGGGAATCCGTTCTCGCCCGCCTTCTGCCCCGCGTAGGACGTGGACTTGTGTGGCAGCAGGAGCTTCCAGCGATCCTTCCGGACCGCGCGCAGCTCGCGGCCGTAGTAGTAGAAGAAGTGCGGCCGGGGGTTGGCGCCGGGCCGGCCCTCGAGCAGCGGGAGCAGGTTGACACCATCGATTGTGTTCCGCGGAGCCGGCGCCCCGGCCGCGGCGGCAATGGTCGGCAGCAGGTCCATCGACGCGGCGATACGGCTCGTAACGGTCCGCCGCGGGATCCGGCCGGGCCAGCGCATCAGGCACGGTACGCGGGGCCCGCCCTCGAACATCGTGCTTTTCCCCTCCCGGAGCGGTCCGGCCGATCCGGCATGACTGCCGAAGTTCAACCACGGCCCGTTGTCGCTCAGGAAGATGAACAGCGTGTTGCTCTCCAGGTCGTGCCGTGCCAGCCGGTCCAGAATGCACCTGACCGAATCGTCGATCTCCATCATGACGTCGCCGTAAAGCCCCTTGCGGCTCCGGCCGCGGAATGACGGCGAGGCCCCCAGCGGGATGTGGACCATCGAGTGGGGCAGGTACAGGAAGAACGGTCGGTCCTTGTTTCGGTCGATGAAGCTCAGCGCGTGCTTCGTGTACAGGCCGGTCAGCGTGTCCTGGTCTGCGAGCGTCCGGATCACGCCAACCTGATCGTTGTTCCGCACGAGCGGCAGCGGCGGATAGCTCGCCTTGACTCCCTGGGTAGCGGGTGTGCCGTCGAAGTCCACCGGCCACATGTCGTTGGAATAGGGCAGGCCAAAGTACTCATCGAAGCCGTGCTGCAGCGGGAGGAACGGACGATGGTGGCCGAGGTGCCACTTCCCGAAGCAGGCGGTGGCATATCCGCGCCGCTTGAGCAGGTCCGCGATCGTCTCTTCCGTCGGCCCAAGACCGATCGTCGCCGAGGGCATCAGCGCCCCGACGATCCCGACCCGCTCCGAGTAGCAGCCCGTGAGCAGCGCGGCCCGCGACGCGCTGCAGACCGCCTGAGAGACGTAGAAATCGGTGAACTTCAGTCCTCCCGCTGCCAGACTGTCGATGGCGGGTGTCTGATACCCGGTTGCCCCGTAGCAGCCGACATCTGCATAGCCCATGTCGTCCATGAAGATCAGCACGACATTGGGCGGGCGCGGTCCGCTGCCAGCATAGCCGCCGGCACCGAGCGCCGGCTCCGCGAGTGCCAGCCCGCAGGCTCCGGCTCCCGCGGACGCAAGAAACTCCCGGCGTGTGGGAAGGCGTGTCTTGGCTGCCATTGTGGCGTTCTCGCGGCGTCCGAGCGGAAACCAGGGCTCAAGGCCCGGAGCTGAAGCCTGCAGAGCCGTGCCGCGCGCCGCCTGCCCCGGCGCTGCCGCCCGCCGCGGCGACCCCGCGGCGGCTCACCTCAGCCGGTCCGGGCTGTAGACCAGCGTGGCCGAGCCGTACGTGGCCTGCCGCCCGCCGCGGGCCCCCATGGAAAACGCAGCGGTTTCGATGCTGCCGTCCAGCACCTTCTCGGTGACCATCCGCATGTCGGTGATGTACTGCGGCGTCAGCTTCACCTTCTCCTGTTCCGCGTGCCCGACGTACAGCGTGTCGACGGCGCCTTTCAGAGCCTCGAGCTTCTTGACCGATGCGAGATAGGTGGTGAGCGGCAACTGCGAGATCTGCATCCAGACCGATGTGGACCCGATGCCATCGCCGGTCATCATGTATCGGCCCGCTCTGTCGAAGAACGCGACCGAGCCCGGGGTGTGGCCGGGGATGCCGATGATCTCGATCCTCCTGTCGCCCAGGTCGAACACCGCTCCCTCGTCGAAGACGCGGCGCTCGGCGGTGAGTGCTTTGGGCAGCATGCCCTCATCCGCTCTGTGAACGTGGACCACAGGGAACTCTTTCGCGCTGCCGGTGTGATCACCGTGACCGTGCGTCAGCGCGAGGGTCACGGGTTTGGAGCCGGCCAGTTGCTGCACAATCGCCCTGAAGCCTTCCTGGCCGGAGCAGGCATCAATCACGAGGACTTCCCGGCTACCCTCGATCAGGTAGGCCGTCGACGCGGTCCCCTTGATCGCCTGGATCCGCCACAGGCCTCTGCCGAGCGGATCAACGCGGAAGTTCTCGGAGATTGGGACCGCCGCTTGAGGCGGCGCGGCGGGCGTGGTCAGGAACTTCTCGAAGAACGCGTACTTGGCCGGGCTGCCGGCAACCGGGACAGGCCCTGTCTTGTCACCGACTTCCATCACCTCGGGCGTGTCGCCGACGGGATCCCAGCGGGGGAGTCCCTTGCCGTTCGGGTCGGCGTTTGTCGCGAAGTTCGCGATGTACGAGGACATCATCTCCGCGATCTGCCGGTCCGCGGCGGCAAACGGCCGATCCGACCTGTCGAGCGTGTTCATGAAGTACGGCACTTCGGAGGTGTGAAACGCGCCGTACTGCGCGGCATCGGGGCCCGGCATCGCGTGATCCCACAGGTACGTGAACGCCCTGGTCTTCGCCGTCCTGGCCCGCTGCTTCGCCCACAGGTACATCGACACCAGCGCCTGATCGCGGCTGCTCTGCACCTGCGCGGTCGCAGCCTCGGCGTCGGTGGAGGCGGGATACAGCTTGAGGAACTCGTCTGCCATCGTGCCGTACTGCTGCCTGGCCCGCTTGACGAACGCGTCCGCGGTGACGGGCGTTTGCGGCGCCGTCATCCCACCCAACTCACCGGTGTTCGCGCCCGTCAGCGTCGGCACGTCGTTCTGCTTCCCCTCTGCGACCACCTGGGCCACCGGCGCCGGAACGACAAAGCCGTCGACCGCCGGAGAGAAGCGCATGGCGGGAGCCCCGGCGCCCCTGCCTGCCGTCGCACCCTGCGCCGGCGCCGTCAACTGCTCATAGGTCATCGCGCGAAGGTCGGCGATCGAGCGGGCACCTCGTGACTCTGCGAACTTCTGCCCGTCGGCCTCCACATCCGAGAATCCGCGCGCGCTGACGGTGATGCCGGTTCGACTGACCGTCGAGCCGCCGCTCTGAACGATGGCCCGGTGAAAGAGCCCTTTCGCCAGCGGCGAGGCGATCAGATAGTGCACGGACATTCCGCCAGCCGACTGTCCCGCGATCGTGACGCGGTTCGGGTCACCGCCGAAGGCCGCGATGTTCTCCTGCACCCACTTGAGCGCGGCAATCTGATCGAGGAGCCCGTAGTTGCCGGAGACTTTCGCGGCGCTCTCTTTCGACAGCTCCGGATGGGCCAGAAAGCCCAGCACACCCACGCGGTAGTTGGGCGTGACCACGACGAGCCCTTTCTTCGCCAGTCCCTCTCCGTCGTAGACCGGCACCGCGCCGGAGCCTTCGCTGAACCCGCCGCCGTAGATGTAGAAGAAAACGGGACGGCGTTCGGTCGCCGACTTCGCGCCGGTCCAGACGTTCAGATACAGGCAGTCCTCGCTGATCTCGTTGTGCGTCATGAACTCGTACGTCCACGGCTTGCGCTCCTGCACGATGCTCTGCATGCAGCTGCTGCCGAAGGCTGCCGCCTGCCGCACTCCCTGCCACGGGACAACCGGGCCGGGTGCCTGCCAGCGCCGCTGGCCCACCGGAGGGGCGGCGAACGGAATGCCCTTGAACGCAACAATTGAAGAGTCCTTGCCCGGCACGCCGGAGACGAGCCCTCCGGTGACCTTGACCGGCTGCTTGACGGCGCCGGCAAGCGGGATTGCCGCAATCGTCAACGCGAGGATCATCCGATACAGCGTCTTCATGTGAGTACTGAGCCTCCTGCGAGACAAACCGGGACATGCCCCGTTGAGTCAGGGGCAGCACATTATAGCGGCAACACCCCGAGGACACGCGCGTTCGCTGGCCATCGTCCGCTCCGCCCGTCGCGCGTCTCCACGGCGTCGACGGTACGCCTCCAGGCGTCCTCTCTAGATGACATTCCGCTGCCCGCAGTCCAACCGGCCACGAATTGTTAGGGATCCCGCCACTTCGGGTTGGCACCTTCGTTGCGTTACGCATGGGTGACGGCCCCGCAGAACGTCAATCCCGCCGTCGGGACGGCGGGAACGGGGCCGGCGGAAGGAGGAGGCCATGAACCCCAGATTCACATACACCGCGGCCATTGTCGTCGCCGGTCTGAGCCTGGCTGCCCTGCCTGTGGGTGCGCAGAGCCGGGGAGCCGAGGGGCGAGCCCGCAGCGGGGAGCGCACGGTGCAGGGGGCATCGGCTTCACGGCAGGCGACCGGGCGGCAGGCGACTCCTCGTACGTCTGGCATCCGCCAGCCCGGTGCCCCGCAGGCCACGTCCCAGGCCAGCGGGAGCCGGCAGTCCCCGGTCCCGCAGACAGTCGTGCGCGGAAACGGGAATCAGCCGTCTTCCGCGCCGCAGACGATGACGCGGGGCAATAACAACCGGCAGAGCGCGCCGCCGCAGATGGCGCCGCGTACTTCCGGCACGAGGCAGTCGCAGCCGCAGGCGGGACCGTCGCAGGGTGCCGGCAACCGCCAGCCCCAGTCTCCGCAGAACATGTCCCGTGGGAGTGCGAACCAGCCGTACTCGGCGCCGCAAACGATGACGCGCGGGAATGGGAATCGGCAGAGCGCGCCGCCGCAGACGGCGCCGCGGGCGGCCGACAACCAGCGGTACACCGGGCGCCAGGCGGTGCCTCGCGGATCGGTCATGGGACCCGGCGCGCCGCGCCCGCAGCCGCCGATGAACAACCGCTACGAGCGGGGCGGCTACGGCCCGTACTACTCGGGCCCGTACGTGAGGCCTTACGACTTCAGGCCGTACCGGCCGTACTACTTCTCGCGGCCGTACTACTCGTTCCGGGCGCGCCTGAACCTCGGCTTCGGCCTCTGGATCGGCTTCAATGTTCCGTATCCGTGGTCGTACTTCGGTGACTACCGGCCTCGGGTGTATGGCTACTACGACAACCGGTATTACGGTGTCGCGCCGGGATTGCAGCACTACGGCGGGCTGAGCTTCGATATTCAGCCCTCCGACGCGGATCTCTGGGTCGACGGCGAATATGTCGGCATGGTGGGCACCTTCACGCCTTACGGCGAGCCGCTGACCCTGCTGCCGGGCGTCCACAGGATTGCCATCGTTCGCGAGGGATTCCAGACGATGGAGTGGGACGTGACGGTTGAACCCGGCCTGGTGATTCCGTATCGCGGCGTGATGGAGCCGTGGTAGCGCAGTCTCGGGGGGATGCCCCGCGACGAGCGACGGCTCGCACGACGACAGGGGCGGCCCGGCGGCCGCCCCTGTTTTTTCTGTGTGCGCCGGGGGCTGAAGCCCCCGGCGTGACGGCGGTCCTGAAGGTCCACCCTACTTTGCTGCGATCCGCAGGACGCGTGCCGGCCCCAGCAGCCCTGATGCCAACAGCGGGGAATCAGCCCGGTAGAACTGCTGCGCCGTGTAGGTGTACTTCTTCGTGATCCCCTCCTGCTGATCGCCCACGAGCCGGTTCACCCACAAGTTGGTGACCTTGATCTCAAGCGTGTTGGCGCCGGGCTTGAGCCCGGTCGTGATGTTCACGCGGAACGGCCGCTTCCAGACGATGCCCAGTGGCGTGCCGTTGACGGACACCTCCGCGATGTTCTTCACATCGCCGAGATCCAGCCACAGCTCGGTGCCGCCCTGGAACCAGTCGGGCGGCGCCTCGACCGTCTTGGTGTAGGTCCCGGTCCCGGAGAAGTACTTCACGCCGGCATCCGGATGCTCGTTCCAGGGGGAAAGCGCGGCAAGCGAGATCCGCTCAGGGGCGCCGCGGTCAGGCTGGAAGCTGACCTCCCACGCGCCCTCGAGAGCGCTGAGTGCTGTTTCCGTGCGGGCGGGGAGCGTTCGCGATGAGCCCGAGGTTGCTCGCCGGAACACGACGAACACCGCGTCGTTCGGCTCCAGGTGCAGCGGCACGATCGTCCGGCCGTTCGCGATCCTGTAAGAGGCAGGCTCGATCTCGCCGGTGTCGGCGTGCCAGAGCTCCGGGGCCTTTCCCTCGACGCGGAAGGTGGCCTCGACGTCCTCGGCGCGGTCGTTGCGGTGGCTCACCCAGTAGAGGTCGCCGTCTGTGAGCTTGCGGTGCACGAACGCCAGCTCCGTGTCGGCCTGCGGCTTCGTGTACTCGAAGTCGCCTGCGACCTGGAGAGACTGAAGCGCGTCAGCGATGCTGCCGGTGAGAACCTTCCCCTTGCCCGTCGTGCCGCCCCACAGTCCATCCGCAATCGTCTTGAACTCGGCGGCGTCGTCCGACAGGCTGGGAGACTCGATGGGTTTGGGCCCGACGATGACCGCGCCCGCACTCACCATGTCGCGGATCTTCCGGAGCACGGCCAGCGGCATGTGCTGGCTGTTCGGGTCGAGCGCCAGGACGCGGTAGGCCATGCCGGTTGTCGTGGTGAGCAGGCCTGAGGGAGCGACCGTCAGCCGATTCTTCACGACGTCCGAGTTGACGTAGTCGAAGTTATAGCCGGCCGGAATCGGCGGCGGGTTCCCGCTGAAGAGCGCCGTGACGTTCGAGTCCTCGCCGTAGTAGTAGGCGATGTCAGCCGCGAACGTGCCCTGTTGCAGCAGGTAGGAGCTGCGCGCGAGGTACGTCGTCCAGACCTTGGCCTGCTCCGCCCAGGTTTCGTGGCGGGTAAACCACTGGCCGAACGGCCCGAGCCCCAGGCCGGGAATCTTGTCGTTCGAAGGCTGGTGGACCGAGGTGTGGATCACGAACCGGTTCAGCCCCATGGACATGAGGCGGTCCGCCGTGGGCTTCAGCGTTTCGGGGGAGAAGGACCACGCGCCGCTGCCGGCGGTGAGCGATTCGGCTGCCGCGATGTTCTGGCCGTAGATGTGGGCGACGGAGGCGGATTCGCGGACGTCCGCGTCGTACCGCTCACTGGTCCGTCCCGGCTGCGCCGTCCACATGGCGCTCATCGGCACGGCCGACTTGGCCTTGACCTCCATCCCGTCTCCGATGAAGGCCCGGCCGGACTCGTGCGACTCGGTGTAGCGCGCCATGCCGCGCGCGCTCAGGATGTCGGTCAGCTGGTCGTAGTGATACTCCGCGACCATGTCGCCGAGCGTCCTGCGGAAGTCCCACAGGAACCGATCCGTAGCCTCAGCGCTTTCGACAATGCGGCCGGCGAGGGCGGGCAGCCAGGGCCGCATGTCGTAGCCGCGGCGCTTGGCGAACTCGGGGATCATGTCATCGGTCCAGTTGGCGACGCCCGCTTCCCAGCTGTCCGTGATCATGTACTGCAGACCGCGCTCGCCCATGAGGCCGCCGGTTGCGTCCTTGTACTGATCCAGGTAGTTGTCGAAGTACGCCTTCACGTGGGTCTTGTTGAGCTTGTCAACCTCGAGGCCGGTGGCTTCGGGAGAGGCGGGCGAGTTCTGATGGCCCGTCAGTGAGTAGCCGAAGCGCAGCACGACCCAGCGACCGGCCGGCGGCGTCCAATCGAGGGTGCCGTCGGCGCGCATGTTGGAGGTCAAATCGACAACATCGTCGCTGCGCACAGCGTCGGCAGCCGGCACCGGAGGCGTCGCCATCGCGTAGATGTTGGTCGCCGCCGAGAACGCGGCTTTCTCCTGGAACCGGTTGACAACCGCGCCGTGCAGGATCAACTCGGCGATCTGCGTCCCGGCCGGCGCCGCGGGCGCCTGGGCCCGCCCGCCCCCCTGTCCGCCGCCGAATCCGCCGAATCCGCCGGTGCTGGCGCGTCCCTGCTGCGGCTGCGGCGTCAGGATCGAGATCCGGAAGACGCGGGCGGTGACCGGGTCGAAGGCGATCGTGCGGGCGCCGGCGGGGATCGGGGTCACCACGCGGAACTGGCGTCCATCGTCGCTCGCCTCGAGTTGCTGGTTGCTCGTGGCGCCGCCCCCGCGGCCGCCCCCCCCGCCGCCGGCCACAAACGTCAGGCCGCGGATGGTCTGCGCCTGCGGAAACTCGAATCGGATCCAGGCCCGTTCGCCGGCGCGCGCGGCCGGCAGGAGCGTCGGCTTCGAGAGGTCGCCGTCGGTGAGGGCGGCGAGGTCGAACGTGCCTCCGCTCGAGGTCACCTTCGGCCGCAGGGCGCTCATCGCGACGTCGCTCTCCGGCGCGCGATACGCGACAACGGCTGCATCTGCGTAGAATTCCGGCGGGGCCTGCCCCTGCGCCCCTCCGCCGCCGAATCCGCGGCCGCCGCCAGCCTGATTCTGATAGGCGCCCGTCGCGGAGGGAGGTTTGGGCAGAGACCCGCTGAACGGGCGCCCGCCTTCGACGCGCGTCTCGCTCCACACGTACTTCTTCATGGCCTGAGCAGGTGTAACCCACGGCCCACCGCTTTCGCTCCACCCCGGAGAGCCGGCGATGGCCATCTCCAGGCCCAACTCGTCAGCCAACGTGGTGGCGTACCTGAACGCGTCCTTCCACTCCGGCGTCATGAAGACCAGCCGCTTCTCGACGATCTGCGGCGTGTTCAGCCCCGCGTCGAAGTTCTGGAAGCCGCCGATGCCGGTGCGTTTCATCCACTCGAGATCAGCCTTGACGCCTTCCTTGGTGATGTTGCCGCTCATCCAGTGCCACCAGACGCGAGGTGCGGCGCTGGAGGGGGGGGTCCGGAAACCCGCCTCCAGCGCACTGCCTCCGGTCTGGAGGTAGATGCCCCATCCGACTGCTGCAGCCAGCGCCACGGCGCCAAACAAGAGCCACGTCGTGCGGGAGACTCTCATCTCTGATCTCCTCCTGATTGTCCTGTGCCTTATACTCCAAAGAACGGCGTCTCAGCCAAAACCCCTGGAGGGATGGAACCATGGCCAACGATCATGCAACGGCACCCTTGTCCCCGGTGACGCGACGTCAGTTTGTCGCGGCGGCCTTCGCTGTCACAGGCGCGGCGGCTGCCGGGCGAGTCGGCATGGCCGCTGCCGCGCACGTGCTGCCGCCGCTGCCCTATGCGGAGAGCGCCCTGGCGCCCGTCATCAGCGCCAACACGATCGGCATCCATTACGGCCGGCACCATCGAGGGTACCTCGACAACCTGAACAAGCTCATCGCCGGCACGGCGTTTGCCGACCTGCCGCTCGAGAAGATCGTGGCGGCGACGGCCGGGAAGCCCGACCAGACTGCCATCTTCAACAATGCGGCGCAGACGTGGAACCACACGTTTTACTGGCGGAGCCTCAAGCCGGGAGGCGGCGGCGAGCCCCCGGCTGCGCTGAAGCAGCGAATCGAGGCGGCGTTCGGCAGCGTCGAAGCGTGCCGCAAGGAGCTGGCGGCCGCGGCCGTCAGCCAGTTCGCCAGCGGATGGGCGTGGCTGGTGGCCGACCGCGGGTCGCTGAAGGTGGTGAAGACCGGGAATGCCGACACGCCGCTCACCTCGGGAGTGACGCCGCTCATCACCATCGACGTCTGGGAACATGCCTACTACCTGGACTACCAGAACCGGCGTGCCGACTACGTGAGCGCGATGATCGAGAAGCTCCTCAACTGGGAGTTCGCGGCCAAGAACCTGGGGTAAACGGCGCGCGACGTCTCCGTGGGTTGTCGTCAGCCCGCGTCGGCCGCCCGCTCGTACGCGCGGACGTAGTCCACCCGCATCCGCGCCGGGAACTGCGTCTCCGAGCTCGGACTCCCGGGCCAGTTGCCGCCGACGGCGAGGTTCAGCAGCAGGAAGAAGGGGTGGTCGAACACCCACGCGCCGGGAACGTCCGCCGGCGTGATCTGCTTGTAGACCGTGTCGTCGGCACTGAACCGGAGGCCTGTCGCGTCCCAGTCCACGGCGAAGACGTGAAAGCCGTCGGCGAAGGCTCCCGAGGGCAGCTCGAGGAAGCCGCCGACGCCTTTCCCGCCCGAGTACCCCGGACCGTGCACCGTTGCGTGGACGCGCGTCGGCTCCTTTCCGATGTTCTCCATGATGTCGATCTCACCGCAGCGCGGCCATCCCACCGCCTTCTGGTCCTCTCCGAGGGCCCAGAACGCGGGCCACAGCCCCTGTCCCCGCGGGACTTGTATGCGCGCCTCAATGCGGCCGTACTTAAAAGTCCGTCGCCCTTCGGTTTTCAGTCGGGCAGAGGTGTACTCGCGCGACGAGTACTGCTCCTTCCGGGTTTCAAGAACGAGGACGCCGTTCTCGATGCGGACGTTCTCGGGCCGCGAGGTATAGAACTGCAGCTCGTTGTTGCCCCACCCGTTGGAGCCCGTGCCGATATCGAACACCCAGTCTGGACCGATCGCGGTATCGAACTCGTCGTGCCAGACCAGACGCCAGCCGGGCCGTTGAGGCGACGATGCCGGCTGGGTGGTCTGGGCGGCGACTACGGCCGGCCGATTGACGGACGCCGGCGCCGAGCAGAGGACGAGTGTCGCGAGCAGGCCGCAGGACAGCGCGCGTGTCATGGCTGACATCCTCCAGGTGTTCCCAAGCATACCGCCGGATCAGTCCCGCCGCGTATAATGGCGGCCTCCGGCCTTCATCGGGGGAGCGTCATGCGCATCCGTATGACACTGTGCGGGTTTGGACTCGCCGTGGCCGCGGCTCTGCTCTCTGCGTGCGCGACGCGGACGATCACGACTGCCGCCCTCGAGGACAAGATCCGCGGCGGCTGGGCGGGGAAGATGATCGGGGTGTCCTACGGTGCCCCGACCGAGTTCCGGGCGAACGGCAGGATCTACGAAGACGAAATCCCGTGGTCGCCCGATCGCGTCTCGAACGCACTGCAGCAGGACGATCTGTACGTGGGCATGACCATGGCCGAGACCATGGACCGGCTCGGGTTCGACGCCACGGTCGAGCAGTACGGCGAGGCCTTCAAGGACAGCCAGTACGAGCTGTGGCACGCAAACGCGGGGGCGCGGCGGCTCCTGAACCTTGGGATCAGGGCGCCGATGTCCGGTCATCCCCGGTACAACATCCACGCGAACGACATCGACTTTCAGATCGAGGCTGACTTCATCGGCCTCATGAGTCCCGGCCTGCCTCGGGAATCGAACACGTACTGCCTGCGAGTCGGACGCGTGATGAACCACGGCGACGGCCTGTACGGCGGCATGTTCGTCAGCGGCATGTACGCGGCCGCGTTCTTCGAAACAGATGTGCGCTCGGTCGTAACGCAGGGTCTCGCCTGCCTGCCGCGCCAGAGCGCCTACCGGAAGACCATCGAGGATGTGCTGAACTGGTCGGCGCAGCATCCCGCGGACTGGAAGACAACGTGGCGGCTGATCGAAGACAAGTGGGACTGCGACGACAGCTGCCCGGATGGCGCGCTCAAACCCTTCAATATCGATGCGAAGCTCAACGGGGCGTACATCGTCCTTGGCCTGCTCTACGGCCGTGGCGACTTCGCGAGGACGCTCGAGATCGCCGCACGATCGGGGCAGGACTCGGACTGCAACCCATCGACTGCGGGTGGCATCCTGGGCGTGATGCTCGGCTATTCGCGGATTCCCGAGGCCTGGAAGAGCGGCATTTCCGCGGTGGCGGATCGGAAGTTCCAGTACACGCAGTCGTCGCTCAACGACATCTGCCGGTCCACCATGGCCCGCGCGCTGACGCTGATCCGCCAGGCTGGCGGATCAGCTACCGACGCGTTGGTCACGATCCCCCTCCAGACGCCGGAGGCCGCCTCGCTGGAGCAGTGGGACATGGGCATCCCCGATCGTCGCGTGGGCATCGACGACCCTGCGTGGCAGTTCAAGGGTTTCACGAAAGCGGTCGGAGGAGCGGCAGCAGATCAGGGCCGGGGCATGCAGGCGAGCGGCGCCGGCGCGGAGGCCGTGCTGACGTTCACCGGCGCGGCGGTGGCCGTCGTGGGTGAGATGGGTCAGGATGGCGGTCGCGCGGACGTCTACCTTGACGGCCAGAGTGTCCAGCCGATCGATGCGTATGTGGGCGCTCGCACGCACGACAACGACCTGTGGCACGTGTACGGCCTGCCGCAACAACAGCACACGCTGCGGATTGTGACGCGCGACGATGCGGACCCTCGCGCACAGGGGAGAACCATTGCCATTCAGGAGGCCGTCGTGTATCGGGCGAAGTGAGCCCGGACTGGAGTGAACCATGTCACAACGCGGTGTAGCCCGACGCGACTTCCTCAAGACGACGGCCGGCTCGGCCGCGGCGATGGCCGCGCTTCCCGGCTCGGCGCGGGGCTGGGACGGCGGAGACGATAGCGGCGGGGGGCTCCGGACCGATCGCGTCGTCGGCCGCGCTCAACCGCAGATGCGGCCGCGCATCCGCTTTGCGGTCATCGGCATCAACCACTCCCACATCTACAGTCAGGTGGGCGCCGTGCAACGCGGCGGCGGCGAGCTGGTCGCCGTCTACGCGCAGGAGCCGGACCTGCTGGCCGAGTTCACCAAACGCGTGCCGCAGGTCAGGATCGCGCGCAGCGAGGCCGAGATCCTCGAGGACACGTCCATCCAGCTCGTGCTGAGCTCGATCATCCCGGACGAGCGGGCGCCGCTCGGCGTACGGGTCATGCAGCACGGCAAGGACTACATGTCGGACAAGCCGGGCATCACGACCCTGGATCAGCTGGCGGAGGTGCGGCGCGTGCAGGCGCAGACAAAGCGGGTCTTCTCGATCATGTACAGCGAGCGCTTCGAGAACCGCGCCACCGTCAGGGCCGCCGAGCTTGTCAAAGCCGGCGCCATCGGCCGTGTGGTCCAGACAATAGGCCTCGGGCCGCACCGGATCAGCCTCAACGTCCGCCCGCCGTGGTTCTGGGACAAGGCGCGCTACGGCGGCATCCTCTGCGACATCGCGTCTCACCAGGCAGATCAGTTCCTCTACTTTACGAACTCGACCTCCGCCGAGGTGGTTGCCTCGCAGATTGCCAACGTGCACTATCCGCAGTACCCGAAGTTCGAGGACTTCGGGGACGTGCTGCTCCGCGGGAACGGCGGCGCCGGCTACATCCGCGTCGACTGGTTCACGCCCGACGGGCTGGCGACGTGGGGCGATGGACGGCTGGCGGTGCTCGGCACGGACGGTTTCATCGAGGTCCGCAAGAATATCGACATCGCCGGGCGGACCGGCGAGAGCCATCTCTTTCTGGTGGACCAGAAGGAGACGCGCTACATCGACTGCAGCCGGCAGGCGCTGCCCTACGGCGGGCAGCTGGTGGACGACGTGCTGAACCGGACCGAGACGGCCATGCCGCAGGCGCACTGCCTGCTGGCGATGGAGCTTGTCCTCAAGGCGCAGCAACAGGCTCGGCAGGTGAGCTTCACACGATGAGGCGGACGCCATGTCTGACACCCGCGCAGACGCGATTTCACGCCGACGTTTTCTGAAGACGGCCGGTTCGGGCCTGGCGGCGACGACCGTCGTCACGGCCTTTCCGGCCATTGTCCCCTCGTCGGTCTTCGGCGCAAACGCGCCGAGCAACCGCATCAACGTCGGCGCCATCGGCGCCGGGCGCATCTCGCGCGGGCACGACATGCCCGGCGTCTGGAAGTACGACCAGGCCCGGATCATGGCCGTCGCGGACCTCGACTCGAAGCGGCTGGAGGATGCGAAGCGGCTCGTCAACGGCTACTACGCGAAGAAGACGGGCAAGCCGTACGACGGCGTGACCGGCTACGCCGATTACCGAGACCTGCTGGCCAACAAGGACGTCGATGCCGTGCTCATCAGCACGCCCGACCACTGGCATGCCCTCATCACGATCGCCGCCGTGCGGGCCGGCAAGGACGTGTACCTGCAGAAGCCCGCGTCGCTCACGATTTCCGAGGGACGGGCCGTCTCCGATGCCGTCCATCGCAGCGGCCGCATCTTCCAGATTGGCAGCCAGCAGCGCTCCTCGCCGCAGTTCCGGTACGCCGCCGAGCTCGTGCGCAACGGCCGGATCGGACGGCTGCAGACGGTGAAGATCGGACTGCCAGGTGATCCGTCCGGCCCGGTCGAGCCGGAGATGCCGGTCCCGCCCAACCTCAACTACGACATGTGGCTCGGCTCGACGCCGCTGGTCTCCTACACCGAGAATCGCGTGCATCCCCAGACGAGCTACGACCGGCCGGGCTGGTTGCGGTGCGAGCAGTTCGGCGCGGGGATGATCACGGGCTGGGGCTCGCACCACATCGACTGCGCCCACTGGGCGATGGACGCCGAATACACCGGGCCGCTGGAGATCTGGGGTACGGCGGAGTTCCCGAAGAGCGGGCTCTGGGATGTCCACGGCGCATTTAAGACCGAGGCGGTGTACGCGGACGGCGTGCACATGATTGTCAGCGGTGAGTTCCCGAACGGGATCCGGTTCGAGGGGACGACCGGCTGGATCTTCGTCTCCCGTGGCAACGAGACGGTGACCGCCAGCGACCCGGTTTCGAGGCTGAAGGATGCGCAGGCGCTGGCCGCGAGCGATCCGGGGATCATCACGTCCGTGATCGGGCCGGACGAGGTGCACCTCTACGAGAGCCTGGACCATCACGGCAACTGGCTCGAGTGCGTGCGTTCGCGCCGGCAGCCGATCGCGCCGGTCGAGGTGGCGCACAGATCCTGCACGGCCTGCCTGCTGCATCACATTGCGATGAAGCTGAACCGCAGGCTGCGCTGGGATCCCGAGCAGGAGCGCTTTGTCGGAGACGACGAGGCCAACGCGATGCTCTCGCGCCCGCAGCGCGCGCCGTACAGGCTGGAGCAGATGGGAGGGATGTGATGCGACGGTCAGCGTTCGTGATCGGGCTTCTGGTGCTCGCCTGCGGCGCCATCGTCCTCGCGCGGCCACCGGCCGTGGCCGTGCCCGCGCAGGGTGCCGGCGCCTTTGCGACGGGGACGTACCGGAACTTGTTCCGTGAAGCCGGCCATTCCGATGCGGAGATCAGGAAGAAAATCGACACCGCGTTCCAGCAGCTCTTCCACGGCGACCCGGACACGCAGACCGTCTTCTACTGGTCGGGCGAGAACGGGAACGGCCGGATGGCGTACGTCAGCGACATCAACAACAACGACGTGCGGAGCGAGGGCATGTCGTACGCGATGATGATCGCGGTGCAGATGAACAAGAAGGCCGAGTTCGACGCGCTCTGGAACTGGTCCCGGACGTTCATGTACCACGACTCCCCGGCGCATCCCGCCTACGGGTACTTCTCGTGGTCGCTCAGGACCGATGGCACGCCCAACAGCGAGTCGCCGGCGCCGGACGGCGAGGAGTACTGGGTGATGGCGCTGTACTTCGCCTCCGCGCGGTGGGGTGACGGAGCGGGCATCTACAACTACCGCGCGATGGCGGACCGGCTGCTCTCGGACATCAAGAACCGCGGCGAGATCACCGGGCCGTGGGGCAGCCGGCCCGACCGCACCGAGACCGACGGCGCCCAGTTCAATCTCGAGCACAAGATGGTGCGGTTCACGCCGGACAACCGCCGGCCCGATCACACCGATCCCTCCTATCACCTGCCGGCCTTCTACGAGCTGTGGGCGCGATGGGGCCCGCCGGCCGATCGGCCGTTCTGGGCCGAGGCGGCCCGCGTCAGCCGCGACTTCCTCCAGAAGGCCACGCACCCTGCGACCGGCCTGGCGCCTGACTACGCCAACTTCGACGGCACGCCGGTGGTGTCGGGATTCAACGCCCGGTCCGGCACGTTCGGGCCTGACGCGTGGAGGACCGCGGCAAACTGGGCGGTTGACTGGTCCTGGTGGGCGGCGGACCCTCGGGAACGCGATCTCAGCGACCGAATCCAGGCATTCTTCGAGTCGAAGGGTGTCGACACGTACGGAAACCGCTTCACGCTCGACGGGACGACCCAGCTCGACACCAGCCACTCGACGGCGCTGGTCGCCACCAACGCCATCACCAGCCTCGCGGCAACGCACCCGCGCGCGGCGAAGTTCGTCGACGCCCTGTGGAAGGCAGCCATCCCCGAGGGGAGATACCGGTACTACGATGGCCTCTGGTATCTCATGGGGTTGTTGCACTGCAGCGGCGAGTTCCGGATCTGGACGCCCAAGTGGGCGGGGCGGCAGGCTGCGGACCGGCCGGATCAGGGGCCGACCGCGGCGCGCTAGGCCCGTCGACCTTGCTCACGCCGCCGGCCACGCTCCGCGGTAGGCCGCCAGGATTCGCTCGATCGTCTGGTTGAGCTGCGCGTCCACGGGCCGATTGGCGGGATCGGCGTCGAACCAGGCGACGATCTCTTTGGCGCCCTGCTCGAAGGGGATACGTGCGCTGAAGTCTGGGACCAGGCTCTTCAGCTTCGAGTTGTCGAAGATCATCGTGTGCGCTTTGTCGCCGAGCAGGCTCATGCCCCACTCCGGGTCGTACGCCGCAATCAGCTCCGACGGCACGTGCACGAGCGTCGGCTCCACACCCGCCGCGCGCCCCACGAGCTGGTAGATGCGGTTCCAGGGGAGCGCCTCATCCGAGGTGATGTGGATCGCCTCGCCAATGGCGCCAGGGTGGCCGAGCAGGCCGACGAAGCCGCGCGCGAAATCGGCGTGGTGCGTCAGCGTCCACAGCGACGTGCCGTCGCCGTGCACGACGACCGGCAGGCCCTTCCGCATCCGATCGATCATCGTGTACCCGCCGCGGAACGGGCAGCGCGTCCTGTCGTAGGTGTGAGACGGGCGGACGATGGTCGCCGGGAATCCCTCCTCACGGAACGCGCGCATCAGGCGCTCTTCGGAGGCGATCTTCTGGCGTGAATACGGCCACACCGGGTTTTCGAGCGGCGTGGATTCGGTGATGGGCACCCGTCCAAGCGGCTTCTGGTAGGCGGACGCCGAGCTGATGAAGACGTACTGGGACGTGCGTCCGCGGAACAGGTCCAGGTCCGTGTCGATGTGGCCGGGCGTGTAGGCCACCCAGTCGACGACCGCGTCGAACGAACGGCCGAGCAGCGCCGCCCGCGCCCCATCGGGGTCGCGGATGTCGCCGTGCAGAAGGTGCGCCCCCTCCGGGGCGCGGCGCATGGTCGTCTGCCCGCGGTTGAGCAGAAACAGCTCGTGGCCGCGTTCAATCGCCAGCCGCCCGCAGGCCGAGCTGATGACGCCTGTGCCGCCGATGAAGAGAAGCCTCATGACAGGTATTCTCCCGGATGCCGGCCGCCGACTCAACTGGTCTCGAATTCGACTGGAGTCAGGCCTTGAGTTTGCGGGGTTTCCCGCGGCATACTCCCGGACAGCCGGCTGAGCCCGGCGTGACTGCTCCGCAGCCGGCGAGGCTGCGCACGCCCCCACAGGTGGTGACCATGAATCCTCGACACGTTGTCTGCGCGCTCGGCTGCGTGGGAATCCTGTCCGGCGCAGGCCTGCTTCACTCCCAGAGTGGCGCAGGGAAGGTGGGGCTGTTTGACGAGCACGGCGATATCGGAGGCGTAAAAATCCCAGGCTCGGCCGTGTACGACGAAGCCGAGCAGGCCTACACGCTCCGGGCGTCCGGCGCCAACATGTGGTTCGGCGGAGACGAGTTCCACTTCGTCTGGAAGAAGTTCAGCGGCGACTTCATCCTGCAGGCGAAGGTCGAACTGGTCGGCAAAGGCGTGGAGGCGCATCGCAAGGTGGGCTTGATTGTCCGCTCGAGCCTCGATCCCGCGTCGCCTCACGTGAACGTCTCGCGTCACGGGGACGGCCTGACCTGCCTGCAGTTCCGCCGGACCGCTGGCGCCGACACGGAGGAGATTCAGTCGAAGGTCAACGGCCCCGACATGCTCCAGCTCGAACGCAAGGGCGACACCTACACGATGTCGGTGGCCCGCTTCGGCGATCTCTATACGACGGAGCAGTTGACCGGCGTGAGCCTTGGTGCGGACGTCTACGTCGGCATCTACCTGTGCTCTCACAATGCGGATGTCTCCGAGACGGCCGTCCTCCGGAACGTGCGGCTGATCCGGCCGGCCAGCGATACCTTCACGCCCTACCGCGACTACATCGGCAGCCTCGTGGAGGTGCTCGACGTCGCGACCGGCCTCCGCCGCATCGTCCATCAGGTCGAGGATTCCATCCAGGCGCCCAACTGGACGTCCGACGGCAAGCGTCTGATCATGAACCGCAACGGCCGAATCTACAGTTACGATCTGGCCACCCGCGCGACGAGCGAGATCCCGACCGGGTCGATGACCAGGAACAACAACGATCACGCGCTGTCGTTCGACGGGAAGATGCTCGGCCTGAGCGGCGGCTCGCCATCGGTGGTCTTCACGGTGCCGATCGAAGGCGGAACGCCGACCCAGATCACGCCCGTCGGCCCTTCGTATCTACACGGGTGGTCGCCGGACGGGAAGTTCCTCGCCTTCACCGGTCAGCGCAACAACGAGTTCGACATCTATCTGGTCCCTTCGGGCGGAGGTCCTGAGATACGGCTCACCACGGCGCCCGGCCTGGACGACGGCTCGGAGTACACGCCGGACGGCCGGTGGATCTACTTCAACTCGACGAGAACAGGGCGCATGCAGGTGTGGCGCATGCGGCCGGACGGCAGCCAGCAGGAGCAGCTCACCGACGACAACTTCAACAACTGGTTCCCCCACGTGTCGCCGGACGGGAGATCGATTGTGTTCATTACGTACGGACCCGAGATCAAACCGGATGACCATCCGTGGTACAAGCGGGTCTACCTCCGCATGATGCCGATTGAGGGCGGAAAGCCGACCGTCGTGGCCTACGTGTACGGCGGCCAGGGCTCGAACAACGTCAACTCCTGGGCGCCCGACAGCAAGAGGATCGCCTTTGTCAGCAACTCGGATCGGTAGGTCAGGCCATGTTGTCACGGCGTCTCACCGTCCACCAGCGTCTGCGTGTTCCTGGGATGCTCGCTCTGCTGGTCCTCCTTGGCGCGCCGGTTGCCTTCGCCCAGGCGCCGCCTTCCGCGTCGCCGGCGGCGGAGAACCCCTCCGGCCGAAAGTACCCTCCCCGCGTGTACGGCGCCGTGCGCCTGGCAGGAAGGCCTCCTGCCATCGACGGGCGCCTCGACGATGAGGCGTGGGCCGAGGGTGAATGGTCCGGCGGCTTCACGCAGCAGGCCCCGACGGAGGGAGCGGCGCCCTCGAAACCCACCGAGCTCAAGATCCTCTACGACGACAGGAACATCTACTTCGCCATCCGCGCGTACGACGACCCGGCGCTCGTTCACCGGTACCCGGGCCGTCGCGACGACTTCAACAACTACGCCGTCGACATCGTCGGCATCTGCTTCGACAGCTACAACGACAAGCAGACCGGCTTCGAGTTCGACCTGACGGCCGGCGGCGGCAAGATCGACCTTATTCTCGGCAACGGCGAGAGCGAGTGGGACATGACGTGGGACGCGGTCTGGGACGGCAAGGTCGGCCACGACGAGCAGGGATGGACCGCCGAGGTCCGCGTGCCTCTGAACCAGCTGCGCTACGGGTCGCAGGACGAGCAGGTCTGGGGGATCCACGCGTGGCGCTGGATTGCGCGTCTGGGCGAAGAGGACCAGTGGCAGCTCATCCCGCGCCAGAACACGGGCCGCATGCACCAGCTCGGCGAGCTGCACGGGATTCGGGGCCTGCCCCGTTCGCGCCACGTTGAGCTGCTGCCGCACACCCTGGGAAAGGCCAGCTCGGGTCCTTCGGTTGTCGATGGAGGCACCGCAGGCTCGGGCGGCATCGGCCTTGATGCCAAGATTGGCCTGACCTCCAACTTCACCCTCGACGCCACGGTGAATCCGGACTTCGGGCAGGTGGAGGCGGACCCATCGGTCATCAACCTGACCGCCTACGAGACGTTTTACGAGGAGAAGCGGCCGTTCTTTCTCGAGGGGCGCAAGATCCTCACCTTCGAGGTGGGCGACGATGCTCAGCTGTTCCATTCGCGGCGAATTGGCGAGAGACCTTCGTACTCCCCGGCGCTGGGGCCGGACGAGACGATGACGCTCCCGGAGAGCACCACGATTCTGGGAGCGCTGAAGGTGACGGGCAAGACCAACGGGGGCATGTCGGTGGGCGTGCTTCAGAGCCTCACCCAGAAGGAGATCGTTAACGTCACGAGCGCATCCGGCTGGCGCAAGGTGGCGGTCGAGCCGTTCGGCAGCTACACGGTGGGACGCGTGCAGAAGGACTGGGACAAGGGCAATACGAGCCTTGGCGGGATGATCACGTCGAGCCGCCGCTCTTCTGCCGACTCTCCGCTCATGGGGCTGCCCGCCCAGGCCACGACAGGCGGGTTTGACTTCACCCGTTACTTCGCGAACCGTGCCTGGGTCCTTGATACGAACGGCGCCTTCAGCCGCGTGACCGGCGACCAGCAGGCTGTCGCTCTGCTCCAGGCCAACGCGGTGCACTACTTCCAGCGGGTTGATGCGGACCACCTGGACATCGACTCGAACCGAACGTCTCTGGTCGGCCACGGGGGCTCGGTCAGCTTCAGCCGTTCGGCGTCCAGCAGGTGGGATGTCGGCTCCCGTGTTCACTGGTACTCGCCCGGATTTGAACTGAACGATGTCGGCTACCTGCGGCGGGCCGACGTGATCGCCAACGACGCGTTCCTCGGCTGGTCGGAGCCGCAGCCCCGGGGCATATTCAGGAGTTACTCGGCTGAGCTGGCGAGGTCAGATGAGTGGGACTTCGGCGGGCTGAAAACCTCGACGAGCACCGTGGTCGCGGCCTCGGCGGAGTTCAGGAACCGATGGAGCCTGTCCGGCAGCCTGGCCTACGACCAGTCGGTCGATACGCGGGCGCTGCGGGGAGGGCCGGCGTTGCGGGAGAGCGACGTCTACGCGGCATCCGCCACGCTCGGCACGGACTCGGCCCGCCGGGCATACGTCTCATTGTCCGGCACCCGCGAGCAGGCGCGTGAGGGTGGGTCCGGCGTCTGGAGGGCGGTCGGGCGTTTCCGTCTGCGCCCCTCGAACCGGATCCTGCTTACCGCCGACGCCAGCCACACGCAGACGACCGACGATCTGCAATACGTGACGACGGCACGGCCGGCGGAGGGCAACCGCTGGATCCTCGGGCGGATCGACCAGAGGGTGTGGAGCCTCACGTTTCGGGTGAACGTGACCATCACGCCGGAGCTGACGGTTCAGTACTACGGGAGCCCGTTTCTCGGCACCGGGCGGTACTCGAACTTCAAGAAGGCCGCCGACACGCTCGCTCCGGTCTACGAGAACCGGTTCCACCGGTTCACCAGTCCCGAGATCGGCTACAACGCCGGGGTCGATCGTTACGAGGTTGCCGAAGAAGGCGGCGGGGCCGCGTACTCCTTTGCCAACCCCGACTTCGGTTTCCGCGAGTTCCGGTCGAACCTCGTCGTGCGGTGGGAGTACAAACCCGGCTCCCAGCTCTATCTTGTCTGGTCACAGGGGCGCACGGGCTACGCGCCGGCGGGTGATCGCACGTTCGGGGATCAGTGGGGCGGCCTCTGGCGGACGCGGCCGGACAACGTGTTTCTCATCAAGGTTAGCTACTGGTTCTCGCTGTGACGATCGGCACCGGCGTTGGAGTCGCGTAGGGCGGCCCTTGAGGGCCGCCGTACACGCAGGGGGCTTGAGCCCCCTGCGTCACGGCGGGGCTGAAGCCCCGCCCTACACGGGACAGCGACTCCGACGCGCCGTTTCTTGTCTAGAATGATCTCGCTCCCGGGCTGCCGGGCGCGACGGCTGGGGCAGCCCTGTGATGCCGGGAAGGAGAGGCCCGATGACTTCTGCACGCCGCCGGATCCCCGTGGGAATCGTGTGTCTGAGTGTCGGGTTGGTTGCGGCGGTCTGGACTGCGGCGCTGCTCGCGCAGCAGCCGGCAGCCGCGCCTGCCTTTGGACAACGTGAGCAGGCCGCCGTGCCCGGTCTGAAGACCTGGACGACGGCTGAAGATCACAAGAACATGATGGACCAGCTCGGCATCAAAGCGCTCCGCCCGGGGCCGAGCGGCAACGAGCAGGCACCCGACCACGCGAACTATGACGAGGCGCTCGCCAACCCGTTCCCCGACCTGCCGGAGGTCCTCACGCTCAAGAACGGGCGGAAGGTCACGACCCCTGCGATGTGGGCCGAGCGCCGCAAGGAGATCGTCGAGGACTTCGAGCGTGAGGTCATCGGGAGGGTTCCCCGGAACGTCCCGAAGGTGACGTGGACGGTGGTCGAGAGCGGGAGCGGCGTCGTCGGCGGCTTTCCCGTCGTCGGCAAGCAGCTCGTCGGCCACGTCGATAACTCGTCGTTTCCCGCCATCACGGTCGACATCCAGTTCACGCTCGTCACGCCCGCCGACGCGAAGGGCCCCGTGCCCGTGATGATCATGTTCCGTGGCGGCACGCTAGCAATGGCTCTCGGCACGGCGGCGCCCGGGGCCGGTCGCATGGGCTTCATGCCGCCTGCCGGCCGTGCCGGAGCCGCACCGCCCGCTGGTCGTGCCGGGGTGACGCCCCCCGCCGGCGGCGCCGGAGCCGCCGCTCGCGCCGGCGCGGCGCCCCCTGCAGGCCGAGCCGGGGCCCCGCCGCCGGCCGCGATGCCGCCCGCTCCGGTGTCGAGCGATCCTCCCGCGACCGATCAGCTCATCGCCGACGGCTGGGGCTTCGCCTTCCTGAACCCCAACAGCATCCAGGCTGACAACGGCGCAGGGCTGACCCGAGGCATCATCGGCCTCGTCAACAAGGGAGAGCCGAGGAAGCCGGACGACTGGGGTTCGCTGCGCGCCTGGGCCTGGGGCGCGGCGCGGGCCCTCGACTACCTCGAGACCGATCGCGCCGTCGACGCGAAGCGAGTGGGCATCGAGGGCGTGTCACGCTACGGGAAGGCGGCGCTCATCACGATGGCGTTCGAGCCGAGGTTCGCCGTCGTGCTCGTCGGCTCGTCCGGTGAAGGCGGCGCGAAGCTGCACCGGCGGAACTGGGGCGAGGCGGTGGAGAACCTGACGGGCTCGGGCGAGTACCACTGGATGGCGGGGAACTTCCTCAAGTACGGCGCGTCGGAAGCCGTCTTCGGCAGCATGAACGCGGGCGACATCCCTGTCGATGCGCATCAGCTGATCGCGCTGTGCGCGCCGCGGCCGACCTTCATCAGCTACGGCGTGCCGGAGAGAGGCGACGCCAAGTGGCTCGATCAGCAGGGAAGCTACATGGCCGCCGTGGCGGCCGGCCCGGTGTTCCGTCTGCTGGGCGCGAAGGACCTTGGCGTGTCGGATGACTACAAGACCGAGAAGATGCCGCCGGTGAACGTCGGACTGCTGGATGGCGCGCTGGCGTGGCGGCAGCACGACGGCGGGCACACGGACGGCCCGAACTGGAAGTACTTCATCCCGTGGGCGAACCGGCACTTCGGGCGCACGACCCCGAAGGTGACCGGCGCCGATCGGCCCGTCCCGCGTTCGGATCAGAACTCGCAGACGGCGCACGAGCAGCTGCTGGAGAAGGCCCGGAAGGGCGGCATCGACGTGTACTTCGTCGGCGACTCGATTACGCGCCGCTGGGGCGCCACCGACTACCCGGAGCTGCTGGCGAACTGGAACCAGAACTTCTTCGGCTGGAACGCCGCGAACTTCGGATGGGGCGCCGACCTGACCGAGAACATCCTGTGGCGCCTCGAGCACGGCGAGCTGGACGGCGTCAACCCGAAAATCATCGTCATTCAGGCGGGGACGAACAACGTGGCCGCCAAGCCGGGCAGCGCTGCGAGGGTGGACGAGGTCACGCGCGGAATCAAGGCTGTGCTGGACTCCTGCCGCCGCAAGGCCCCGCAGGCGACGATCGTTCTGACGGCCATCTTCCCGCGGAACGACAACATGGCCGTCATGCCCGTGATCAGGGCGGTCAACTCGCAGATCGCCAAGTTCGCTGACGGCAAGACCGTGCGCTACCTCGACATCAACGACCGGCTCGCCGACCGAGACGGGAAGCTGTTCGAGGGCGTGATGCACGCGCAGGACAAGCTGCATCCGACGCTGAAGGGCTACCAGATCTGGGCGGACGCGCTGAAGCCAATCTTCACGGAACTGCTGGGCCCGCCGGCGGCGACCGATCACGCACCGCCCCCGACCGGGGATCCCAGCGCACGCATTCGGTAGGCCGGGTTGTATACTCGTCGGGTCATGACGCTGGGTCCGCTCCTCTCCGATCCCGAGCAGCAGGTACTTGCCGCCGAGCGCACGCTGCTTGGCGACCTTCGGGCCTCGCTCGCCCGGGCGGGCGTGACGGAGGAGGCGCTCGCCGATCTCGTGCGCTCGATCGCCCAGCTCGACGAGCTGTTCCTGCTCGTCGTCGTTGGCGAGTTCAACTCGGGCAAAAGCGCGTTTGTCAATGCGCTGCTGGGCCGGCCGCTCGTTCCTGAAGGCGTCACCCCCACAACCGCCGAGATCACGGTGCTGAGCTACGGTTCCACGGAGAGCAGTCAGCTCGCTGCGGAGCGCACGCGGCTGATCACAGCCCCCGTCGACCTGCTCCGCGAGATCCACGTCGTCGACACGCCGGGCACCAACGCCGTGATCCGCGCGCACGAGGCGCTCACGACCCACTTCGTGCCGCGGGCGGATCTCGTCATCTTCGTCACCTCCATCGATCGCCCGTTCAGCGAGTCGGAGCGGGTCTTCCTCGAGCGCGTCCGCGCGTGGGGCAAGAACGTCGTCTTCGTCGTCAACAAGCAGGACCTCGTCTCGCGGCCGGAGGAGATCGACGAGGTCCGGCGCTTCGTCGAGACAAACAGCGAGCAGGTCCTCGGTTCGGTTCCGCCGCTCTTCTTTGTGAGCGCGCGCGACGCGTTGCGCGCCAAGCAGGGCCAGCCCGAGCTCTGGGCGCCGAGCGGCTTCGAGCCGCTCGAGCGCTTCATCAGGGACACGCTCGACGATACGGGCCGCCTGCGGCTCAAGCTGCTCAACCCGCTCGGCGTGGCGGGGCACGTGGTGGACGTGCGGCGTGCGACGGTGGACGAGCGTCTCGGCCTGCTCTCCGGCGACTTCGCGATGCTCGAGGATGTGGAGCGGGACCTGGCGCAGTACGAGCGGGACCTGGAGCGTGATTTCGCGCCGCGCATGGCGGCCATCGACAACGTGCTGCTGGAGATGGAGCGCCGGGGCCAGGCCTACTTCGACGAGATGCTGCGCCTGGGCCGCATCGCCGACCTCCTCAAGAAGTCGCGGGTCCAGGAGACCTTCGAACGCGACGTCGTCTCCGACGCGCCCGCGATCGTCGAGCGGCGCGTCGACGAGCTGATTGACTGGCTGGTGGAGGCGGATCTGCGCCAGTGGCAGCAGGTGACCGGGCGCCTCGCGGCGCAGCGGGCGGCGTACCGGGACCGGATGGTGGGCGGCGAGATCGACCAGTTCCGCTCGGACCGCGCCCGCCTGATGCAGTCCGTCGGGAACGAGGCCCAGCGGGTCGTCGAGACGTACGACAGGCGGGAGGAGGCGCGCGTGCTCGCCGAAGGCGCGCGGAACGCGGTCGCCGCAGCGGCCGCAACGGGCGTCGGGGCCGTCGGGCTCGGCGCCATCGTGTCGCTGGCGGCCACGACCGTCGCCGCCGACGTGACCGGCCTCGCGATGGCGGGCGTGCTGGGCGCGATCGGCTTCTTCATCCTGCCGGCCAAGCGCCGGCGGGCGAAGCTCGAGATGCGCGAGAAGGTGAGCGCCATGCGCACGCGGCTCTCCGCGGCGATGCGGGCGCAGTTCGAAGGCGAGGCCGCGCGCAGCGTGCAGCGAATACGGGACGGCATCGCGCCCTACTCGCGCTTCGTCAGGGCGGAGGGGGAGAAGCTCAGGGCGGAGCAGGCGGAGCTGGGCCGGTTCGCCGGGGAGCTGGAGGCGATGCGCGCCCGCGTCGATACGATCGTACCGGCCCGACCGGTCCCTCCGGGACGGCCGTAGCCGCCGTATGGCCCCGCCGGTGCGGCCAGACGCGCCGGCGGGGGGTGCCGGCGCTGAGATGCAGGCAGGGGAGGTTTATGGCTAACGTGTCGGTCAGTCCGTCAGGAGAGAGCTTTCCGCTTCCGGGGCCCGCGGATGACGCGCGCGAGCTGGCGCGCATCGATACCCTCGTGGCAGCCGCCAGGCGGCAGGGACAGGAAATCGTGGTCGTCATGGGTGTGGGGTTCGTCGGCGCCGTGATGGCGGCGATCATCGCGGATTCCACAGACGGCGACGGCCGGCCCGGCAAGTTCGTGATCGGCTGCCAGCGGCCGAGCTCCCGCAGCTACTGGAAAATCCCGCTGCTCTCTCGCGGCGAGTCGCCCGTGAAGGCCGAGGACCCGGATGTCGACCCGATGATCGCCCGGACCGTGCTCGAGAAGAAGACGCTCGTCGCCACGCACAACAGCGACTGCCTCAAGGTGGCCGACGTGGTGGTTGTCGATGTCCAGTGCGACTACAGCAAGCGCGACCTCGGGAACATGCGCACGGGCGAGGCCGAGATGGGCGCCCTCGAGGCGACGCTCAGGACGATCGGCGAGCGGATCCCGCCCTCCTGCCTCGTGCTCATCGAAACGACGGTTGCGCCCGGCACGACCGAGTTTGTCGCGTGGCCCATCCTCCGCAAGGCGTTCGCCGCGCGCGGCATCGAGGCCGAGCCGCTGCTCGCGCACAGCTTCGAGCGGGTGATGCCCGGCCGGGAGTACGTGCGCAGCATCCGCGACTTCTGGCGCGTCTGCTCGGGGTGCACCGACGAGGCCAAGCGGCGCACCGTGAAGTTCCTCGGGGAGGTCCTGAACACGCGCGACTTCCCGCTGACCGTGATGGACCGCCCCATCGAGTCCGAGACGACGAAGATCGTCGAGAACTCCTACCGGGCGACGATCCTCGCGTTCCTCAACGAGTGGAGCCTGTTTGCCGAGCGGAACGGCGTCGACCTGATCAAGGTAATCAAGGCCATCAAGGTCCGCCCGACGCACAGCAACATCATTTTCCCGGGCCCCGGCGTCGGCGGATACTGCCTGCCGAAGGACGGCGGCCTCGGCTACTGGGCCTACAAGCACATCCTCGGCTTCGAGGACCAGCAGCAGCTCTTCAAGATCACGCCGCAGGCCATCGATACGAACGATACGCGGGCGCTTCACGTCGCCGAGCTGGCCCGCGACGCCCTGCGCAACATGGGGCGCTACATCGCCGGCGCCGAGATCCTCGTCTGCGGCGCCAGCTACCGCGAGGACGTGGGCGACACCCGGTACAGCGGCTCGGAGCTCGTGGTCCGGAAGCTGACCGAGATGGGCGCCGACCTCCGCGTGCACGATCCGTACGTCGATCACTGGTACGAGCTCGAGAACCAGGACACGTACCCCGCCCCCGGCCACTCGTGGGCCCGGTTCTTCAGGAACCAGCAGGGGCTGACGGCCATCCGGGTGCAGAAGGACCTCGCCTCCGCCCTCGAGGGTGTCGAGGCGATGATCCTCGCCGTCCGGCACAAGCCCTACCTGGGCCTGGATCCCGCCGATGTGGTGCGGTGGGCGGGCCGGCCCATTGCCGTCGTCGACTGCTTCGGCATCCTGGCGGACGACGAGATCCGCCGCTACTTCGAGCTGGGATGCGAGGTCAAGGCGCTCGGCCGCGGCCACATCCAGCGGATCAAGGAAGAAGTCCGCGCGCGGCGGCGGTAGGCGACGGCGGCGGCACGCGCAGGGACGCGCGCAGGGGCGGGTTGCCGCCGGGTGCCGTGTGGTAGACTGGGCGCCCGTTTCTCTCAGCAGGACATCCTATGAGCGACACACTGGTCCGGGCAATCAGCGACATGATGGAAGACGAGGCGATCGCGGCGGCCAGAGATCTGCTCGCCCGGGGCGCGGACCCGATCGCCATCGTCGACAGCTGCTCGGCGGCCATGGAGGTCGTGGGACAGCGTTTCGAGGCGGGCGAGTACTTCCTGCCCGAGCTCATGATGGCCGGCGAGCTCGTCAAGCAGGTCTCCGACATGGTCAAACCGTCCATGCAGGGCAGGACGGCGGCCTCTCCGAAGGGCACCGTGGTGATGGGCACCGTCAAGGGCGACATTCACAACATCGGGAAGGACATCGTTGTCTTCCTTCTGGAGGTGAACGGCTTCCGGGTCCACGACGCCGGCGTCGATGTCGATCCCGCCGCGTTCGTCAAGGCGATCCAGGACCACAGACCCGCGGTGCTGGGCCTGAGCGGGCTGCTGACGGTCGCCTACGAATCGATGAAGAGCACGGTCGAAGCCATCACGGCCGCCGGCCTCCGCGACCAGGTCAAGATCATGATTGGCGGCGCGCAGGTGAGTGAGGCCATCCGGGAGTACGCCGGCGCCGACGCCTACGGGCCGGACGCCATCGCGGCCGTTCGTCTGGCGACGCAGTGGGTGGGATGAGGCTGCCATGAAAGAGCGCTGGGTACAGCCGTCTCCGGAAGCGGCATCGAAGCGGGCGCAGCTCCTCGAGTCGTGGCGCGCCGCTCCCGGGGTTGCGTTCGCAAGCGACGAGGCGAAGGCCGCGTACCAGGAACGCGTGGGCCTGATGGCGGACGCCATCGAGCTGAAGGTGCCCGCCCGTGTCGCGGTCTGTCCGTCGGCCGGCCACTTCCCGCTGGACTACGCCGGCGTCAGCTGGCGGGAGGCGATGTACGACTACGCGAAGCTCACCTACGCCTGGGAGAAGTACTACCTCGACTTCAGCCCCGACTCCTACGTCGGCGCAACGGCGGTTCCGGGCAGAGCCTTCGAGCTCGTCGGCTTCCACCTGTACCGGTGGGCCGGGTACGGCCTGGCGGACGACCAGGAGTACCAGTTCGTCGAACGCGAGTACGTCAAGGCCGAGGAGTACCAAGACCTCATCGACGACCCGACGGGCTTCTTCTTGAACGTCTACTTCCCGCGGATTGCCGACCGCCTGCAGCCGCTGCGGAAGATGCCGCTGCTGCCGCCGCTGCACGAGATGCTCCTGTTCCCGCCTGCGTTTGCCGCCTTTGCCTCGGAGGACGTCAAGGCGGCGCTCGACTCGCTCATCGGCGCGGGGGAGGAATCGGTCCGCTGGCTTTCTGCGCTCGGCTCCGTTGCTGCGGCCATCATCGGGCGCGGCTTCCCTCCGGGCGGCGGCGGGTTCTCGAAGGCGCCGTTCGACGTCATCGGTGACAGCCTGCGGGGCACGCGCGGCGTGCTCACCGACATGCGCCGCCATCCCGACGAGCTGCTGGAGGCCTGCGATCGTATCGTGCCGTTCATGGTCAAGTACGGCGTGGCGGCGAGCCGGGCGACGGGCCACCCGGTAATCTTCATGCCCCTCCACAAAGGGGCGGACGGCTTCATGTCGGATCGGCAGTTCAGGACGTTTTACTGGCCGAGCCTCAGGAAGGTCATCATCGGCCTCGTCGACGCGGGCCTGGTTCCGCAGCTCTTCGCCGAGGGCGGCTACAACCAGCGCCTCGAGGTCATCAGCGACCTGCCGAAGGGGACGACGATCTGGTGGTTCGATCGGACCGACATGGCGCGGGCCAAGCAGACCGTCGGGCGCGTGGCTTGCCTCACGGGCAACGTGCCGCTCGACGTGCTCTGTGCCGGGACGACGGACGATGTGAAGCAGTACTGCAAGAACCTGATCGACACGGCCGGCAGAGACGGCGGCTTCATCCTGTCCACCGGCGCCGGCGTCCAGGGGTCGAAGCCCGCCAACGTGAAGGCGATGATCGACTTCTCGAAGGAGTACGGCGTCTACCGATAACGGTTGCCCGCCATCGCGCGTTGCGCTGTGTCGCGGTCTCGCCTCGCCACTCCAGGCTACCGTAGGGCGGCCCTTCAGGGCCGCCGTACACGCAGGGGGCTTGAAGCCCCCTGCGT